>Ga0302122_10001692_pt1 | contig 14003 bp, 25 predicted proteins | sample CB21_SCM_MG_FD_203115 | JGI IMG/M metagenome (GOLD analysis project Ga0302122, IMG submission 203115) | Marine microbial communities from Western Arctic Ocean, Canada - CB21_SCM | ecosystem: Environmental > Aquatic > Marine > Oceanic | place: Canada: Western Arctic Ocean | collected 2017-09-28
ATATCGGTACGTTCAGATATTTTAAGAACGTCAAACTTTCCTTGCACTGTATCGGCAGTACTGTTATTCCATAAAATTTACATAGTATTCTTTTCACTTTTTGATATGAATTATCATTGTCTCCTCTGAGTGAAAGTTTTTTATACTGTTCTGTATTGTCGCCTCCGTCTTCATCTGCAATATCATTGAGTCCTATGTTTGAAGTCTTTTTCATGTATATGATCCTTCCATCATCGGATGCCTTCAATATCTTGTCAAACAGTGTGGTGACATTTGGATATAGTTTCTTTGCTTTCTTTGCAATTATGATACCGCTTTTGTTTCTTGATAGTATGTTTGCAAGCCATGGAGACGATTCGTGTCTGCTGACTGACTGTAGTTCGTTTGCTGCAAACCAGCCATCAGAATAATACAGTCCTCCTGGATATTTTTTTGTATTATCTTCATCACTGTCTGTCATTCTGTAGTTGTTCCAACTTCCGTCCCTGACCAGCAGACCTTTTACGCTTCCACCTACTCCAGATCTTATGATTGATTTTACCTTGTTCTCTTTCTTGTATGCCTTTGCCTCTATCAGAGGTTGACCACAATGGTCGTCCACCAATGCAAAGTTTTCTGGCATATGTTCTATAGTTCTGCCTGATTTTCCATCGGCATTATTTTTTTGCCATTCAGCAAGAGCTATTTCCTTAAGATGCTTGTGTATAGAATCAAAGGTTCCTTTGTGCAGTGAAGGGTGGAACATTATTGTCTCATACCTTCCAAACAATGTAAGCAGTGTCTCATGTCTCTTTTGAATGCCGTCATCGTTTCTGTACCTTACCGGCTCCCTCATCCTCTGTACAAACTGGTGTGTCGTAGGATTTAGTTTGTCGTCTACGCTGTATCCGTTTAGAATCCATCTCCTGTCAGATGTCTTATACTCGTCAAAGCTTTTGATGTCTATGTCGTGTATCATGTCGTCACATGCCTTTTCTATTATCTCTGAAAAGTATCCCTCGGCTATCTCATTGACCTCGTCCCTGTCTGGCTTTGGAACCTCCTGAAGTTTGTCCCTTCCCTTGGAGTCAGTGCCCTTGATCTTTTCCTTCTTAATGTTAAGATACGTGGTAAATCCAGTATCGTATTGAATACCTATCGGTACCCTGCAAAGATATGTTTGATTTTTATTGCCTCCGGTGGTGGAACAGTATACTTCCATCTCGTCGTTGTCTATGAGTGTTACAAATTTGTTGGCTGTAACCTTTTCCACATAGTCTTTAAATCTCATTATTGGCTGATACTCCTCGTATGAGTCTGTATCGCTTGTGTCATATGTCGATATTGTCTGTTCAGATTCCGAGTTTGTTATCTCAAGTATTGTCTTTACCGGATAGTTTGAAGCTATCGTTTTTACCATGTCAATCAGCGTGCTGATCTTTACGTGCTCCTTTAAGAATATTTCCGTCTTTGTTCCGTATCCCTCAAGTGTTCTGTTTTCAACAAACTCTGACTCGTCAGTGTTCCTTGTCATGAATGTGAAACGTTCTTCCGTTCTTCGATCCCATGACTCAACGATGCATGCGGTCGCAATTCTAAAGAATGATATTGCACCAAGTCCAAACATTCCAGACCTTGTGTTGTTTGTTTCCTTGTCTACTGTTGAGAAACCAAACGACATAAAGTTGTCAGAAAATATTGTTTTCGACATACCCATCCCGTTGTCAGTTATGGTTACCTTTCGCAATCCATAATCAAATTCGACATGTACATTGACATCGTCAGTGTATCCATGTTCTTGGTGGTATGCGATACACCCGTGGCTGAGTGCGTTCACATATTGTTCCCTGAAGGCACTTGCATCTGATCTGTATATTTTATCAGACACAAGTTCCTTAATCATTGGAACGTTGATTTTTATTTCAAAGTTTGTTTCAGACATATTAATCGTAATTTGTAATGAAAAGAAAAACTATAAATCCTGTTTTGCATTTCTTTGCAAAATGGTCTGTATCTTTGCAGGTACCTGATGCATGAACACCGTGTCGGTCAGATCTGGCTGCATGAGGAACTCTATTTTTGACAGTATGATATATCCCATCTCGTCTATCTCCACAAGTCCACCGTTTATTTGAAGCTTTAATTTCTGTGTCTTGTTTACGACAATGCAGATTGCACCGCTGCCTAGGTTTGTTCTGTGGTTCTTGTCCCTACAGTTGTGCTTTGCATCCCATAGCCAGCATACTCCAGTACGGTCTACAAGAAATATGTTATCTATTACAAAGCCTTCTGGCCTTGTACTTATCCTTTCTCCATATTTCTCAAGTACGCCTTTCAACAGTTTGAGATTGTATTTGTTATTGTTATAGTCATCGAATATTTTGTATATCTTATCCGTGTCAGTGAATGACTCTACAACGGCATCCGCCATGTTTGGTCTTGTTGTTATTGTCTGTCCATTCAACGAAATGTTGAATATCATACCATTGAACGTTTCTATAATCTCTATCCCCTCTATAGGCAGATCAAATTTTATTCTTTCGTTTTTGTTTTCCAACACCTTCATGTTAAAGTACGAGGTGTTTGGCACAATGCATACGATGCCATTGTCCTCCTTGTAAATTATGTTTGATTTATTGGTTTCTAATATTTTCATAATCGATAGATATTTTATATGACGGGTCTGACGAATACATCTCAGTCTTGTGCATGTTTTCTTTATGTTCGTTAACTTCCTTTTTTGTCCCATACATGTGACAGTACGGGCAGTTCATTTATCTACAGGATATCCATACTTGTTACCAATGCATACTCCAGTAACCAAATCGATATCACTGTCACAACCGCATGGTATGCTGTCTCTTATCTCTTCCAGTTTTATCAATATATCTTCAGTTGTCATGGCATTTGCATCTCTTATTTTATCCATTAATAAATCAATTTCATTTTGAATGTAATGTGATTCTTTATCTGTTAATTCCATTAGAAAAAAAGTCTAGCCCCCAGACACTGCGGAGATGCCAACTAACTGTGACGACTCGTCACGTTGGATCACTGCCGATCTAGGGACCAATTGTTGCGGTCTAACGCTGAATATTTGTGACTCCCCACTTGTGTGATGTGGCACGTCGACAAATATGGAACTCAATCCTTTTTTAAACTGCACGTGATCTGCTGTAGTCATCAATGACTGTACAGAGACCATGCTTTCAGCTTTTGGAATTTGAGTCTCAGGCTTTGCGCTTGATATCAGTTGTTTAAACTGTTGTGTTTGATTGGTCATGAGCATAATGTTTTGTAAATAATGTTTGTTATATTTAAAGGTTTCAACTTGTCTGTCCTCTCCTTGCATGCACTACCATGTGATGCTTAAAGTCCGTGGCCATCCAGTCCGAGTTTGCATCGAATGATTCCTTGCATACCGGACATCCCCAGTTTCCATCATCGTCTATGTTTGGGTTCATCGTCCTCTTCTCCTTGTTGTTATTAATGCGCAAGCGTTTATCATATGTTCCATTCTGTCAAGTGCTCTTGTGACGCTGTCTTTTATTTCCATTACCTTTTGCTGTGCACAATCCAGATGCATTGTATTGAAGTCCTGTGCTGATACCTGTTCCCTTATTACTATCTGTCCCTTTACAAAGTGTCTTCCTGGGGCATGATTCCATTCTGTTGGCTGTCCATCAACTTCTCTTGATCCTTCCACTGGCACTTTGCACTCTCTGCACATTCTTGAGTTGGCATCAGTATCAGTTGCAATTCTAAATTCCATATATCTCCATCTTCCATACTCTTTGTTTATTATATCTCCTTTGTTTTCTTTTTCTCTCCAAGTGTTATATGTAGGGTGTCTCACTCTCCACTCTTCCATCTCCAATTCTTTTTCAGAACCTAGGTTATGCCAGTGTGGAAATATTGGCTCGTTTATTGGATAGTTATTTTCGTTGTTCATGATTAGTAAAATTCGTTTATTTGTTTAGAAAAAAAGATATAGATACTTTGACTGACAATGTTAATCAAATTAACACTGTTCTAAATCGTAGTAGTCTCTACCGTTTGCAGATTTTCTTTTAAAGATTTTCACCTTAAGACATGCGTCTTCTGCATTGACTGCGTTAAAGAGACTTGTTGGTTCTCCAGCATCGTTCAAGAACTTACCTACAATGGCTTGTCTTGTTGTGTGGAATTTGCTAACCTTCTCGCCTTCTATCTCGAAGTCTTCGCTTGTTGCGATTTTGATCCCTTTGTTCTCATCGTAATCCTTTCGCTCTACATTAATGATAGTAAACTGTTTATCATCTAGTAGTGCCAGTGATCTTGAATCTCCAGAGCTCACAAATTCGCTTAGTTTTAATTCACCTATTTTCTTTCACCTCCATAATCATAACTTCATATTATATTTAATCTTTCCGCACATTCAACGTGATACCATTTTGTCGATGGCTTTGTGATTGTCTTGTTGGTTGAGAAACTTTTCTTTGTCACGATGTCCGTTCCAAGTTCCATTTCCTTTTCACACTGCCTGCATTGTTTTTTAAATGTTCCTCTGTTGTAAAGCAGACGTGTGAGTTTTATTATTCTTGCTGGCAATCTTCACATTCTTTATCTGTGCAAACAGGATGATGGTCTCCGTCACGTGTTGGCTTTGCCGTGTCCCTGCGTCTCTGTGTTCTTGTCAACTGACATCTCTCCCACAAGTATCGCACTCCCATGGCCTACCCTCGTTCTCCTCGTCCATCTGACCGCAACAACGAATGGTTCCGCCACACTTGCAGTCGGTCATTTGTAATCTCTCCAATCTGGATGATCGGTAAACTCATCACTGTTGCCCTTGATTGCTTTTTTTATTCCTTTAAAAAAGTTCATTATCATTTCACACATGATGTTTATAAGTACCTCTCATATTTATGTCTTGCTCTTTTGATAGAACAGTATAATTATTATTGAGATAAGTACAGGTACTATGTTTCTTGAATGCTCCTCGTCTATACTTTCAGACAATGCTGCACCGTCTCCGTCAAGTCCCAGCGAATACAATGCCACTGCGTTCCATAGCATTCCCTTCAAGTATGTACATGACTCGTTTCCGTCCGGATCCGTTGCTGCCATCGGACAGCTTACGTTGTATTCCACCATTGGATAAAGTGCCATAAATATAAACACCGCCATACATGTTGCCAGTACGGCATCCGAGTTTCTATTGGTAACTGCCTTGGTCATTCATAAACTCCTCAAATATCTGTGTGTGTCTGTCACATACGTGCAGAACCTGTTCCACTATTTCTCCATCCTCTTTTTTAACCTTACTGTTATATTCATGGTTGGCTTCCCTTTTACATACGATCTCGTCATCGCCCTCTCCCATTACCACTACACATTTATGTTCAGTCACATTGAATGGTCCTGCATTTCCAGCATATTCCTTTTGGCAGTAACTCATCCAAACTAAATCCGACTACGTTGCATTTGTTGCATCTCATTACTTTAATTCCTCCGGATCCTTAAACTCTATCAAGTCGTTACGTGATCCGTAATACATGTGATACACTCCGAGTTCGTCAACACCCCACACGCCTCCAGTGTATGTGTTTGTGTTTTCCTCGGCCCATGCGGTTATCGCATCGTCCGCCTCGTCTATATCTATTGTTACTTTGTATTTCATATTAATCGTAATTTGTAATGAAAAGAAAAATTGGATTCATCGGAGGTCATATAATGACTGACTTGCGATAAGCATTCCTCATCCAACTTACTGTTAGATACAATAAGTATAATCAGTAGGTGGGCGTGCCGTTCAACAATCAGCCCTAAGCCAATTCTGAGAACGCCCCGTTCTTTGGATCTTTCGATCTGTAGCACTAGTTTCAGTGTCATGACATCTTACCGTTCTTTGCTAGCTGGCGAAAGCCTGTACACAAACAGTCATACCGTCCTTTGTCGGATTCGGTATCTGGGCAGTGAAGGTTTAATCCTAATACTATGATCTCCTTCACTGGTGTCATGACACGTTCTTTTTTTTTTGCATAGCGGTCAATTCCGCGGACAAACGTGCCCCTACTATTATTGTGATAGGTTGCAACCCTGTTGTGTATGCTATTTATTATAAGATGTAAAAGTAGTCGGGAGGGATTATTTTCATACCCTCAAGCAAGCCCCCAAGATGAAAATTCATCTTTTATTTTGGCCTGCCACCCCTGCGTCTGCCTATCGACAGTGGACCGTCTCTGCTCTCGCAGTGACAACCTGAGGTATCCCTCTACGCTTTCTGTCCAAGTTATGCCCTCTTAGGAGGAGGCACACTTCCTTGCACCGACTCATAACCAACTTCGAGGGTTGATTATGTTTTTTACTGTAATGTTTTAATCTCTGTCGTTTATGTAATCGCTTGGTTCTATTTCTATTTCAAACTCTGCACCACATTCTGGACAGTTGCATTGTATGTCAGTCATTTACTAGACCTACATATTTTACATTTGAAGTATCCCTCTTTGGCACCACATTTTTTACATATTTTATTCAATTTAAAAATCTCAGTTGGTTTGGTTCGAAAGAAAATGTATATTATTGCAATGACAAACAATACAACAAGTATTATTGGTAACATCTATTTGTCTCCCCCTTCTTCAATCAGTGTCAGGTATGCGAGGTAGTCGTTTATCCTGTCCTCTAACTTTTCAACTATTCCCTTTATCATTGGAGTGGGACTCGGATACCTTCTTTTCAATATGTCGGTTATCAAAGTTACCTCTTCAAAATTTAATGTTGCTATCGGTACTATTGATGATATTTTTCGGTCATCAAAATCTACCATCCATTTATGATCTGACATTTCTATATGGGTGTCCATGAATTTTAAATCAGTTGTCTTGAATTTGCATTTGCCACATTGGTATAATGTCATTTATTTAAAAAACTCCATCTTTTTTTATCAGAGTACAGACCTTGCATCATTCCGCAGTTGCTACATGTATTTCCTTTTGCTTCAGGGTTTACTTTGTTTTGCCATGTGCATTCTTTCAGTGGGTAGTCATGACTGCATGTCTCATGCTTGTCCAATACAATTTTATCACAATTGTCACATCTTATATCTCCAAAAGATTCGTCATCCATACTGCCATCAGTATCTATTGAAACCGAGCATCTGTGCTTGCAGTTTACATATGACAGTTCTTCCCTAATCCCTGCAATTGACTCTTCAATGTTTTTCATCATATTTTCAATTTCAGTTACATGTCCATCGTCAGTTTCACACCCATCACCATATCCATTTATTCTGCATACTGCTGAGTCATGCTCTTCAAACTTGTCCCACCTTGCATCGTGCTTGTTGTCAAGTGTTTCCCAATACTCGTAGGTTATTTTCTTTTTAGTCATTTAAACGTCAGTCCCCTCCACTTGCCAGCAGTGTATTCCGATCTCCCTCCACTTGTCCACGACCTGTTGTCGGTCGTCTATCGCAATGCGTGGGGTGTAGCCGTCTTCCAGAATCTGTGCAAAGAGTTCTGCCTTTACCACACCGTCCTGTCTAAAGTCATCATCTTTTCTGAGGTAGATTTTTTCATACTTGATGCCCCATTCGTTCAGCTGTGCGGTGGTGACACTTCTGTGCCTTTCGTTTCGAGCACTGGTTATGATGATGCGATGGCCTGTTTCCTGCAGCGTCTTTACCAGATGTACCACGTGTTCGTTTGGCAGATCCTCTTCCATCATTACCCTCTCGTTGAGAAAGATGTCCCAGTTCATTCTTTTGCCGGGTGGCGGATTGGCCTCTGCCCTTTTGACACGTTCTCTGATGTCGGCAAGAGTGCCGTCAACGTCCACGATTATATCTTTAAATTCATTCATCTAAATTCACTCCCTTACACTGTCCACACACTTTGGTTCCCCTGCATTCGTAACAGTATCTGTTTCTTGAGCCATCGCAATATTGACATGACAATGTACATCTACGACAATCATAGTCCCCAGAAAGACTGTTTCCAGTTCCGTTACAGTATTCACAATCCTCCCTGTCGATATGGCCACACTGCTCAACATGGTTATCTGTATAGTGATGTGAGAAGCCGTCTCCGCATGAACACAATCTTGTGGTGCGACATCTGCCACAATTAAATATCATTGCGTTCAGTACTTCCTTTCCAGTTTGGTTCAGCATATATCGGGTATGTGTTCCGTTTATTATAGTCACAAGTTCGAATGCTTTTAACAACGGTATCAATGAGTAAACTACTCCGTTTCTGCCTCGGCCTTTGTTTGTTATTTTGTTTGCAGTCCATGGTGCTTCCTGTTCCAATGCCTTTCCCAGCATTTCTTTTGAAACCCAACTTCCACTTGATCCGACAACTTCAACCCATTCAGTTCCTATTTTTATAAGGACAAGTTTTGCTGGCATTGACATCCGTTCTAGCAATCTGTCATATCCTGCTGTTGCTGCTTGCTCTCTTGTTATTTGTTCAGACATATTAATCGTAATTTGTAATAAAAAAAAAGGGAATGCTCGAGTATTAATATATGTATAACCCGATGCATTCCTTCTTGACTCGATGGATTTTTTTTGTCATACCATTATTGACAGTTATGAATTAACTGTTATGGATTTTTTACGTCATACCAGATTGACGGATGTAAATCCTAATATGGGTTTTTTACGTCATACCAATTTGACAATATTTAAATTTGACAACTAATTAATCATAAATTGTAATAAATAAAAAAAGTATTCAATGACAATTGCAGTCGTCATCGTCACACTCGTCGTCCCTGTTCAGGTCATTCTCTGGCATGTTTTCTGGCACGTTGACCACGTCAAGCAGGTCACTCAATCTGTCATACACCTCATCAAGACGGATTGCTCTGTGTTTCAAAACCCATTTCTCTCTGGTGTTGTCATCTGTTGACTGATACTCATCTGACACGTAGTCCATTTCTTTTGCTACGAGTGCCTGTATGGCTTGGAGGTCGCTGTACACTGCCGTTACCTGACAGTTTGATTCTTCACATGTCATAACATTTCCTCACTTCTCTTGGCCAGTGATGTTTGATACAATCTGTATGTATCCATTGGCTCTTCGTTCCATGGTATGTCAACTTCCATTGCAAGTTTGTCTAGATCAACTGGGTCATACGTGTTGATCTTTGTGTCATACATTGCACCTTGGTAACCGCATGATGCGTTACCTGTTTTTATTACACCCTCCATTCGCAGTACGTTCTCTTCTGCTTTTTCCAACTCTTCCTTGTCATCTCTTGTGAGTTTTTCCATTGACTTGAGTTCTTTTATTTTCTCCTGTCCAAAGTAAATCCCTGTAAGAAGTGATTTTATCTTTTGGTCGGACAGTTTTCTGTTGCCAACATTCTCACTCTCTACTGAGAATCCCATTTTTGCCTTGCACTCTCTGTTGACAGACGAGTTGCCATATGTCTTTGGTGCCCAGTTGTTTAGAACTCCTTTTGACATGCTGTCTCTTATTGATATGAGTTTGCCTATTGGCATTTTCTTTTGCATGTGTGGCGTGTTGCCGGGATTCACAAAGTGTACGTACACTGTCTCGTGTATGTTTCCCTTGTGGAACATATCCTTTTCCACGAATCCTGACGAATCGAATCCGTCCTTTGGCTCTATGGTGAATACCTGTTTTTCCACTGCACCTTTTACCCTTGGCTTGTTCTCTGCGAGTTGCGTGTCTTCCGCAATCTCTGACTCTAGGTCGCTCAAGATGTGTATGTAGTCTTCGGAGGTGTTCTCTTCCAACATGCTGGCCTTAGCCTTTGCATACATCTCATGGTTTGCAACCTCTGCTTCCTCTACCCCTGAGTCATCTGGGAAGTTGAAGCCTCTTTGGTTTCCACAGTTCTTGCACTTTATTGGCAAAGGTACTAGGTCTTTGTCAGTGTATCCGAATCCGCATCCCTTCTCACATGTTCTACCATGGAGATTGAAAAATTGTGGGTTGTGAATCTCTATTGAATTGCAGTCTCTGCACTGTAGCACTCTGTTTGGTTTTGAGTCTTCTACAATGAATCCACTGAATCCATTATTGAGTTCTTTTGTTAATTTGTTCATAACTGTAAGGTCTATAAAATCTATTGAATCGTTTATAAAAAATTGTGCTTACGCACCTATTGGTAATACGCTTGGATACATACCTTGACCGTTGTCAACTTTTTCCAAGACTAAATCCTCATCTGGTAGATACTCGGATATAGGGGCTGATCTTGCAGCCACATATTTTTCCATGTATCGAACTCCTGCCTTTGAATTGATTTTCAAAGTTCGAACTATACATTCAGGATCTTCCTTCTCGTACATCTCGACGACAAATCCTTTTACAGGTTTTGTCTCAGTTGTTTGTTTCCCAGTCTTTGGATTAAACTTTGTAACAGTTTCCATTTTCTTTGACCATACTTTTGTCTCTTTGTCATACGTAACTTGTTCTGTCTCGAGAATCTTTACGATTCCGACACTTATACGCTGACCTTCAGTCTTGAAGTCAAGAGCATTGAAGTTTGGTTTTTCAATGTTGCTGTTGTTTATGTTTTCAGACATGAGTGGAATGTGTAATGAGTTCATTATAATCAATTTAATTGTATAAAGAAAAAAAAATAATAATAATAATAATAATAATAATAATAATAATTATTACTATTCTCTACAGACAAGGACTTCCCATTTACCTTTCATGGAACCCGTCCAACAGCCACCAGTCTTTTCATGACTCAGTGAGTTTTTGCCTGCACGCTTGCAGTGTATACACTGCGTACTTTTGTATGGAAGTGCAAGACTCCACACCTCAGTACTTGTTTGTGCAATGAGTTGATTTCTTGCACGGAACGCATCCAACCAGTTTGGATGTTCTTTGTAATCTGGTAGGTACTCCTTTATCGGAATACCCAGTTCTTCAGCAACAATCTTTGCTGCTGAATCTGCCCCTTTTGCGCCACCCGAGACAATTGAAAAACCGTTTACCTTTAAGAAAGGCTTAACGATGTCACGGACATATGGCACAAAGAACTCAGCCGAAGCGTGAGAGGAGCCAACGATACCAATTTTATACAACATAATCATAATGAGAAAAAAAGAAAAAAATCATTGATAATGTAAAAACACATTATCAGTAGCCCCACTGAACATGGGAGCCATATCCGAATCGGCATACCCTGCTAGGCCACAACCGAGACGAGCCACGTTGAAGTCCAACTCGGGATGAGACTTTGCATACCCGAGGAACTCAACGACGTAAGGCAGAATTGACAACAACGGCATCGTTCTTATCCACTCATCCTTTGTAGGAATTGCATACGCAGTACCCTGCATACCAACTCCATACTGACCGCGTTTACCCCACCTAGCAGTGACATTCTTTTCGTACGGTGCATCGTGATGCTTCTTTGCATACAATGCTGCACCAGCACCATGAATCCCTGCGAGGTTGGAACCAAACACGAATATTGTTTTATTCAACATAACCATAATGAGAAAAAAAGAAAAAAAGTAATAAATATAACCCTAGAAGCCACGCCCTAGAAAGCCTTATATTTCTTCTTTAAATGTAAAGTGCAGATTAACGGTCGTCCTGTAACTGACCTCCGCTGCACTGAGGATGTTTTTTGTCATACCTCATTGACATTAATTTAAATCTAGTTTAGAAAAAAGAAGGCTTACGCCTTTTTGTTGAAGAATGCTTGTCTCTCATCCCCGACGATTACACCCAGTTTCAAGAACTGCATGTTGGTCTCTTCGAGGTCGTTAAAGGTGCAGTCGATGTTATGCATATTTTTCAATATTGCAATAACTGTTCCTTTTTCGATTGGAGACAAGTTGACAGTAAGACGAGTGATGTAATCATCTTGTGTCATTTTGACTGTAGAATTTTTTGAATCCATGACCATAATGAGAAAAAAAGAAAAAAATGTAGATTAGAAAAATTAAAAGAATGAATCTAATGGATCCATATCTTTTTTGGTTTTGACGCCCTTTACAAACTCGCCTGTTTCCTGATCAAATACGTCTCTGATCTCTTCAGGTATGTTTGCCAATGCACGTCTTTTTAATTCAGAACCACTAGGGGCTCTGTATTTTGCATCCTTTATCATTTCAGTTGTCATGATTGTAATGAGAAAAAAAGAAAAAATTATACAAAGCACCCGAACTCTTGTTCGAGACTTTCTTTGTAAACTTTCATAACTGCTGGCATTCGTTCCTTTCGAACTTTACCTACTACTACCTCTTGAACGGTAGGGTTTTCTACTTCCCTAACGAACTCCGCAAAACTCACACTAGACATTTTTTCAAAAACGACGTCTATGGAGTCTTGTATATTATCTGTTTTTATACGAGACAAGCAAAAATCTATGTAAGTGTACTCACTACGGAGATACATGTTGTAATACACTCATTGAGTGTTAATCGAACCATTGTATATTTCATTACTATTAATGAGAAAAAAAGAAAAAAAAGCATATAAATTAAGGCATACCATGCATGTCTATATGTTCCATGAAAGTCAACAGTGTTAACTCTCTTCTTGGTCTTAATGCTTTGAACTGTGGTGAACAATAATGACAATCAGCTACTACACAAACTAGTGATTGTTTAATGTTCATTGCATTTTCACGTTCTATTTCTTCTAGTGTTTCTATATTATACATGATTATAATGAGAGAAAAGGAAAAAATGTAGTCATTCAAGAAAGAGGTAAAGGGGGTCTTAGGGGCCCACTTTCCTCTTTCTTCTCTCTTTCTTCTATACACTATAATAACTATATATAGTATAACTACTAGTATATATAGTATATATATACATACATATATACCTAATAGTATTAATATCATACCTATAATGAGATAGAAAGAAAAAGGCACGATGCCCCCTTGGGGCTCGTGGCATTTGAATGCTCTAAATTTCTTCTTTTTTGACGGGGTCGATTTTTTATTTCATTGTATGGGTAATGGATTTTCTTCTAACGGGATTAACGGGGTCGACTTTTAATTGTATTACCATAGACCATATGTGTTTGCATTCGGTCTTTTATTTCTACCACCACCCATGACAGTGGTATCTCCCATCCAAGAAGGCATTGTAAACATACGGTTACCGAGCGTGTTATCAACCATGCCTGTATCAGGGTTAGTAGGGAGTTGGCTGGAATTGTCATAAAGCCGTCTCAATTCAGCATTAATTGCATCCTGTCCTTTGATCTTTTTAGGCTTATCCTGAGCCTTAGCCTTAGCCGTCTTTCCACGACGGTCTCCTGTTAGACGCCTAGTAGGTGCAGGCTTGGAAACACGTCTTCTGGCTGCTGTCGTACCTATGCCGTCAACAGTGCTACGTACATTCTTTATGTTAAATCCTACTAAATTTTCATACATAGTAATTGGTGTTTTTGTTGAATCTAATGGTATACGCCCAACGGAAGACTTTCGTACTCCTGGCATTCTGTTACTTCCGTAAATTGATCCTCTGTCAAAAGTGATTGTAGCGAGTATGCTGTCAACGTCTTCCCGTGGATCTGTGATACGTTCATTCTGTTCCTTTACAAACCTTGGCGGATTTATGCCTGTTTCTTTGATCTGTTGCTTAGTCCATTTTCCTTCCTCTACAGGATATGCATCTCTTTCAACACCTGACATATCACCCTGTGTTAGTTCTTTTTGTTTTCTTTTCTGGACTTTTTTTGTATCTACACTCTTACCATAACCCTTGGCAAAGAACAGATCCTTTGTTTCTTTCTTGCTTAATCCAAATTTCATCATAAACTGGTTTGGGTTTTCTGGAAGTGACTGTCTTGCTTTCTTTGATGCAAGTGCCGACTTTGCACCTGGCTTGGCTTGTCTGATTGCATTGTATTGCTGTATAAAACTAGCATCATCCTTTGGACTAAAGTATGACAAACTGTTACGGTAGTCCACAGCAGTATCATATCTGTTTGCCACTGATCCTACATTTTGTCCATCCTTTACTTCCGCAGCACCTTCTTCCAGTGCTCCTCCCATCCTATACATGGCAGAGTTTGCATCGTCAAAAG
>Ga0302122_10001695_pt1 | contig 13993 bp, 8 predicted proteins | sample CB21_SCM_MG_FD_203115 | JGI IMG/M metagenome (GOLD analysis project Ga0302122, IMG submission 203115) | Marine microbial communities from Western Arctic Ocean, Canada - CB21_SCM | ecosystem: Environmental > Aquatic > Marine > Oceanic | place: Canada: Western Arctic Ocean | collected 2017-09-28
AATTACCGGTCCACGCAGCAAATCCTGTCCGCGGCGTCTGAAATGATTGCGAATAATCGGGGTAGGCTCGGTAAGACGCTCTGGACGGAGGCGGAAAGCGGGGAGCCGTTGCAGATCAGAGCCGTCTGGGACGGTGAATCGGAAGCGCGTTTTATCTGTGGCGAAATCGAAACATTGCAGCGCGATGGCGGGTCGCTGGACGAGGTCGCAATCCTGGTACGCGCCGGTTTCCAGATGCGCGAATTCGAGGAGCGGCTGATAACGCTGGGTCTCCCGTATCGCGTCGTCGGTGGTCCGAGGTTCTACGAACGCGCGGAAATCAGGGATGCCATAGCCTATCTGCGGGTCGTCGCGCAGCCCGATGACGATCTGGCGCTGGAGCGGATAATGAACCTGCCGCGGCGGGGGCTGGGAACGGCAACGCTACAGGTTGTGTATGGCCACGCCAGGGCGCAGAGCATATCTCTCTATGAATCCGCCCGGCAATTGATCGAGACCGATGAAATAAGACCCCAGGCGCGGTCATCCTTGCGCCGCCTGATCGAGGCTTTCGACCGTTGGCGCGCCCAGTCCCAGGCTGTCGATCAGGTCGCGCTCGCCGAAACGGTGCTGGACGAATCCGGTTACATGGAAATGTGGCAAAAGAACAAGGCACCCGACGCGCCCGGTCGGCTGGAAAACCTGAAAGAGCTGGTCTCCGCCCTTAGCGAGTTCGAATCACTCGGAGGATTTCTCGAACATATCAGTCTTGTGATGGACCGGAGCGACGGCGCGTTAGGCGAAATGGCCAGCCTGATGACGTTGCACGCCGCGAAGGGGCTGGAATTCGACAACGTTTTCCTGCCCGGCTGGGAGGAAGAGGTTTTTCCCAATCGCCGCTCCATCGACGACGGCGGATCGGCGGCATTGGAAGAAGAACGCCGGCTCGCCTATGTCGGGTTAACCCGAGCGCGTCGCCGCGTGTGGATATGCCATGCGTCGAGCCGGCGGGTATACAATCAGTGGCTCGCCTGCGCGCCGTCAAGGTTCATTGACGAGCTGCCTGATGAACTTGTCGAACATGTGGTGGAAGCTGGACTCTATGGCGGCATCCAAGAGCCCGGCATACCGTCGACCGATGCCGGATGGGGGAACAGCCGCCCCGGCCGCGGTCCCGGCTATCAGCGGATGCGGGCGGCAGGTGCTGGCCGCACCACGGCGGAACCGGCCACAGAGCGGATGGCATCATCGGGAAATATTGCTACCGGAATTCGTATTTTTCATCAGAAATTCGGTTATGGCATCGTCAGATCAAACGAGGGCGGAAAGCTGGAAATCGATTTTGAAAAGGCCGGCGTAAAAAAAGTTATGGAAAGCTTCGTGGAACCGGCATGACCGGAGCCCCTGTCTGGGAAATTGTCGTCGAGCTGCCGTCAGGCGAGCTGACGCAGATAATTGAGGGTGCGATGGAAGACTTCGTCACCGGGCTCGCCATATTCGAAATCGAGAATTCAACACGTTGGCGGGTCACCGGATATATGGATTCCACGCCGGAAATAACGTCAATTAAGGCAAGTATTGCGGCCGCGGCGGCGGCTGCCGGCGCCGCCAAGCCAACCGTCGAGATTTCCCGGTTGGTTGAAAGGGACTGGGTCGCCGAATCGGAGCGGTCGCTTTCGCCAATCCACGTTGCACCTTATTTCGTGTTCGGGTCCCATATCCGTGAAACGCCGCCGCCAGGGAGTATTGCGATACAGATCGACGCCAGTCTTGCGTTCGGCACCGGGAATCACGAGACGACGCAGGGATGTTTGCAGGCATTCGAAGCCGTTTTTGCGGATCATCGCCCTGGAAACCCGCTTGATGTCGGCACCGGCAGCGGAATCCTGGCGATCGCGGTCGCCAAGCGCTTTGAGGTTGACGTCACTGCCAGCGATAACGACCCGGGCGCCATTGACGTCGCGCGCGAGAACGCCGCAATAAACGGCGTCGATGACAGGATTACCTTCGCCGTGTCGGAAGGGCTTGAGGGCGCCGTGATCGGCAAATCGGCTCCGTACGATTTGATTGTCGCCAACATCGTCGCGAACCCTCTGATTGCGCTGGCCAGCGATATTGCGAATGCGTTATCGGAAGACGGTGTTGTTATCCTGTCCGGCATCCTGACGGAGCAGGCTGACGCTGTGATCGCGGCCTATGCTGAAGAAGCGATGTCGATGACCGACCGGATTGTTCTCGGAAACTGGGCGACACTTATATTGCACAGGGGATAATGTGTGGCTGGCCAGACCTAGTCGGCGCTGAGCTTAGTAAATCCTTCAGCGAAACCCTTCAGGGAAAATTCGACACGCAAGGGCCGCCCGTTTGGTTGTCTGAAGACCACACGGCCTTTTTCTCTGTCCATAAACAACTTTTGCATACTTGCATTGATTGGAAACTGGCCCTGACAGCCATTGACGTTACAGAACCGGAGCGGCAACCGAACCAGCTCTTTTTCATCGACATGCAGAACCAGTCCCGCCGGCAGCAGGATGCCGAGGGGTGCGGTTATCGCAGCGACAAACGGCTTGTCCTTCGATCGGCGGGCGACGGAGACGTTGAGTATGCGTTTTCCGCTTTTCCACCACAGAATATTCTGGAACAGAACGCATCGTTTGGGGCCATCCTCCTTGAGCGTGCGGCAGGCATAGGCCCAGTTGCCGAACTTCTTGTTCGCTTCGGAGGGCGTTTGAGCCGCGACAGTGCCGACGCCTGCGGCCAGTAAAGCAGCGGCCATCAGAAGAATTTTTCTAAATTTTTAGTTTCGCTTACTCTGTGCCTGACAAACTGCCCACTTGCGGGACCCTACGCACTATACCGGGTATTCCCAATCACATTGTCCGCGCAGTATCATCACACTAACGTAAGGGTCGGGCCCAATCCGGGCGCGATAACGTTCAATGAGCTGGTGGCAGAGATAGATAATACCCTGTTGGAAGGAATTGCGGCGTCGGCATTCCTGACCGATGTTGCCGGCGCCGACGGCGTCCTTTCCGCGCTGTTCGATCAGCCCGAGCCGACAAAACTTGTTGCCGCGATAGAAGCCCTGCGCGGAGAGAGGACATTTGGACTGAGTATGGTCCCCGCGCCACCGGAACGCATTGCCGCGCTCCGAGAGCAGCTCGCAAAACACGCGCTCGACGGCTTTCTTATTCCGCTCGCCGACGAACATCAGGGCGAATTCATCGCCAAAAGATCCCAGCGGCTTGCCTGGCTGACTGGATTCGGAGGATCGGCGGGGCTCGCCATTGTGTTGGCGGACAGGGCGGCGATATTCGTCGATGGCCGTTACACGCTTCAGGTCCGTGAACAGGTTGATACGGACGTGTTCGCCCCGGTACACCTGATTGAACAAACACCCGACGCGTGGCTTAGCGAGAACGCGGCAAACGGCGCAAGAATAGGTTTCGACCCCTGGCTCCACACGCCATCGGGTAGCGATCGGTTAAGGGCTGCGTGCAATGCGATTGGTGCCGAGCTCGTGCCCGTTGAGCGTAATCCGGTCGATGAAATTTGGGACGATCAGCCGCTGCCGCCGCTGGGACCGGTCATGCCGCTGGGAATCCAATATGCCGGGGTCGGTTCGGTTGAAAAGCGCAGGCAGTGCGGTCAAGCGCTTGAAGCGGCAGAGTGCGCTGCCGCAATCCTAAGTGCGCCTGATTCCATTGCCTGGCTTCTGAATATCCGCGGATCCGATGTGCCCAATACCCCGCTCGCGCTTAGCTATGCCATCGTACGACAATCCGGCGATGTCGACTGGTTTATTGACGCCCGAAAGCTTCCTCAAACGACAAGAGACGCCCTGGATTCAGGTGTCGCGATCTTTGCACCGTCGGAATTCGGCGAAAACCTTGTGGCGATGGGTCTGTCTGGCAAGCCGGTCCGAGTAGACCCGGCTAGTGCGCCGGAATGGATTCGAATGCAGCTCGAAGACGCCGGAGCGGTGGTCTCGGCCGGTCCAGACTTTTGCGCCCTGCCCAAAGCACGAAAGAACGAGACCGAAATCAGTGGGACGCGGAGCGCGCATATACGTGACGGTGCGGCGTTGACGACATTTCTGGCATGGCTATCCCGGGCGGCGCCGGGCGGCGGCGTCACCGAGATTTCCGCGGCGGAAAAACTGTTCGGTTTCCGTTGTTCCGACAGAGAATTCAGGGGGCTGAGCTTCGATACCATATCAGGCAGTGGCTCGAACGGTGCGATCGTTCATTACCGGGTGACGCCGCAATCCGACCGCCCGTTGAGACCCGGCGATATTTACCTGGTCGATTCGGGGGCCCAGTATCTTGACGGCACCACGGACGTGACGCGCACAGTGTTTATCGAAGATGGAAAGGGAGCGCCGTTCGAAATAAAGGACCGGTTCACCCGCGTTCTCAAAGGACATATCGCGATTGCGACGGCACGGTTCCCGGCGGGAACCCACGGTAGTCAGATAGATGCGCTGGCGCGGCTTTCGCTGTGGGAGGCCGGGCTGGATTACGATCACGGCACCGGTCACGGCGTTGGAAGTTATCTCGGCGTCCACGAAGGGCCGCAGCGGATATCGAAGCAGGGCGGGGGGGTGCCCATGGAGCCCGGCATGATCCTATCGAATGAGCCCGGTTACTATAAAGCAGGGAGCTACGGCATTCGGATCGAAAACCTGGTGATTATCACCGAAGACCGCGATCCCGATGTAACCGAACGCCCAATGCAGGCGTTTGAGACGATTACCCTCGCGCCTATCGATCTGAACCTGATCGATCCCGAGCTGATGTCAGCACCGGAACGGGACTGGTTGAATTCCTATCACGCCCGCGTTCGCGAAACGCTGACGCCGCTGGTGGACGAGCAAACGCTCGAATGGCTTAAACGTGCGACGGTGGCGATCTGAGGGGCGTTAGGCGGTGGCTATCATCGACTGCCATTCATCTTCTGACAGCACTGTGACGCCCAGTTCCTGCGCTTTTTTCGCTTTTGAGCCCGCGTCCGCACCGATGATCACATAATCGGTCTTTTTCGATACCGATCCTGAAACCTTGGCGCCGAGCGATTCTGCCCTTGCCTTCGCCTCACCCCGGGTCATGGTGATCAGCGTGCCGGTGAACACGACCGTTTTTCCGGCAACCGGCGAATTTGTTTCCGGTGGTTCAACGCTATCGACCGATAAGCGCTCTTCGAGGCCTTTGATGATCTCCAGATTATGCGGTTCGGTAAAAAATGTCGTCAGGTCATCGGCAACGTTAATGCCAATTTGATCGATATTGCACAAATCCGCATAGGCTTCGCCGACAAGCTCGGGCTTCTTCATCTCGGCAGGATTGGCGGCCCGTTCTGCAGCGGCGGCTGACATGGCGTTGTGCCAGGATTGCAGGGTGTTGTAGTGACGCGCCAGCAGGCGGGCGGTTGCCTGACCGATCTGACGGATGCCGAGGGCGTAGATCAGACGATCCAGGGAAATCGTCCGGCGTGCCGCAATTGCGGTAAACAGATTGGAGACGGATTTATCGCCCCACCCCTCCCAGCGGCGCAGGGGATCGAGCGCTTCCCGGTCGTTCTCTTCCAAATCGAATATATCGATCGGGGTCCGGATCAGGTCCCGGTCGAAAAATGCCTTTACCTGCTTTTCGCCAAGTCCTTCGATATCGAACGCATCGCGGCTGACGAAATGGCGAATGCGTTCCACCCGCTGATAGGGGCAGGCGAGTTCGCCGGCGCATCGCGCGACAACCTCGCCTTCCTGTCGAATGACCGGTGTCTGTAAATCGCAGGGGCAGGTTGTCGGGAAGAGAAAGGACTTTGAATCGACACCCCGCTTTTCTTCCACTACGCGGACGATCTGTGGGATGACGTCTCCCGCGCGCTGGATGACTACTGTATCGCCCTCGCGCACGTCTTTTCGTTTGATTTCGTCTTCATTGTGAAGCGACGCCCGGCTTACGACCACACCGCCAACGGTAATCGGATGAAGGTTGGCGACCGGCGTAAGGGCACCGGTGCGCCCGACCTGGATGGTGATCTTTTCCAGAACGGTCTGCGTCTGCTCGGCCGGGAATTTATGGGCGATCGCCCAGCGCGGTGCGCGGCTGACCATGCCGAGCCGTTGCTGCCAGTCGTGCCGGTTGACCTTGTAGACGACGCCGTCGATGTCGTAGGGAAGCGCGGCACGGCCCTCGCCGATTGTCGTATAGGTTTCAAGGATCTCCGCGGTGGTGCGACACAGACGTGACTGAGGATTGACTGAAAACCTCCAATTCGAAAGTTGCTCCAGCCATTCCCAATGACTTTCACCCACCGGTTCGGATAGTTCGCCCGACGCATAGGCAAAAAAGCGCAGGTTTCTGCCCGCAGTAATCGATGCATCGAGTTGGCGTAACGAGCCAGCCGCGGCGTTCCGGGGATTGGCGAAAACCGGCTGGTCCGACGCTTCGCGCGATTGATTGAGCGCGGCGAAATCGTCGTGCCGTATATAAACCTCGCCGCGAATCTCAATAATATCCGGTGCCGCCCCGCTCAATGTATCGGGGATATCCGATATGGTTGCGACATTTGCGGTGACGTTTTCACCCACGGTGCCATCGCCGCGGGTCGCCGCCTGAACGAATTTCCCATTTTTGTAACGAAGCGCGATGGATAGCCCGTCTATTTTCGGTTCTGCGACGATCTCAACAGCTTCGTCGTCTCCGAGACCAAGAAAACGCCTGATTCGGCCGATGAAATTTTCCACATCGACATCGTCGAAGGCGTTATCGAGCGAGAGCATCGGGTGACTGTGCGTTACTTTGCCGAAGCCGGCTACCGGTTCTGCGCCGATATTCCGGCTTGGGCTGTTGCTCCGGATCAGACTTGGGAAAGCGGTTTCAATAGCCGTGTTCAGCCGTCTCAACCGGTCATAATCCGCGTCGGAAATATTCGGAGCGTCATTCTGGTGATACGCGCGGTCATGGCTTTCGATGTCTTTTGCCAGCTCTGCGAGTTTTCCCTGAGCCTCCTCGGGTGTCATCGATTCGAGTTTAGGAAACTCTTCGTCCGGCTTCATTTGGCAAACTCTGCGATCAAGCTGTCGGCGGCGGCTCGGGCTTCCTCGGTGACGGTTGCGCCGGCTAGCATGCGGGCGATTTCCTCGCGCCGGTCTTCGACTGACAATTCGGTCACAGAGGTTACAGTCGTATCGCCTTCGCGCGATGTTTTGACGGATTTCATGACGTGAAGATGGCGTGCCCCACGGGCGGCGACCTGCGGTGAATGTGTGACCACGAGCACCTGAACCCCGTCCGACAGGCGTGACAGCCGTTCTGCGACAGAAGCCGCCGTCGCGCCGCCGACACCGGCATCGACCTCGTCGAAGACAAGGGTGGTCACTCGGTTTGACGTCGACAGGACGACCTTAAGCGCCAATAGCAGTCGCGCAAGTTCGCCGCCGGACGCAACTTTGTTGATTGGCCCGGCGGGCTGGCCGGGATTGGTCGTTACCTCGAATGTGACGTGATCAATGCCGTGGCTCGACCATGTCGTTTCCGCCAGTTCCACGACCAGCGTCGCGAAATTGGCTTTTTCCAGCCGCAGATGCGGCAATTCCCTATTTATGGCTGTGTCCAGGGCTCCGGCGGCGTCGGTTCGCGCCAGATGAAGAGTCCGGGCGGTGTCTTCATAGGCGGTTTTCGCTGACCGCGCCTCGGTTTCAAGCCGGGTTAGATCTCTGTCGGCGTCGTCGAGGCGCTCGAGTTTCTTGGCGAACTCCGTCCGCAGTCTGGCCAGAGAATCGACATCCGTGTTGTGCTTTCGGGCCAGTGCACGGAGCCCGAAAAGGCGTTCGTCCAGACGTTCCAGCTGGGCTGGCTCCTGATCCAGCGACCGCAGCGCGTCTTCGAGAAGGTCGATCGTCGTGGCGGCTTCGTCGCCGGTCCTTACCATAGCTTCGAGAACAGCCTTGAGGGTTCCGGCGGCCTGTTCGTTGGACCGTTCCAGCGCGCGGGTGGCGCGCGACAGTGCGGTTTGCAGACCCTTATGCCCGGCCAGCGTGTCGAGGGACTGGTTTATGGATTCGGCGATTCTTTCGCTGTTCATCATCAGCGATCTCGCTTCCGACAATACCGTTTCTTCCCCAATCTGCGGATCGAATTCGTCGAGTTCGGCAAAAACATGACGGAGATATTCTCCCTCACTTGCGATCCGGTCTATTTCGTCGCGCGCGGTGGCAAGGGCTTTTTCTGCGGCTTTCAGCGCGGTCCAGTAATTCCGTGTCCGGCTGGCCATGTCTTCCAGCCGACCGAATGCGTCCAACGCATCGCGATGATTGGCCGGGTCGAGAAGTCCATGGCTGGCAAACTGTCCTTCGATTTCGATCAGGGTTTCGCCGACGCTCCGCAGCACCCCCGCGCTGATGGGCTGATCGTTGACGAAGGCGCGGCTCCGACCATCGCCGGACAATGTGCGGCGAAGAATAAGTGGCTCGCCGGCTTCCGGAATTTCGATATCGTTTTCGGCGAGACGCGTCAGCGCCACATGACCTTTCGGAAGGTCGAACGTCGCCGTGATGACGGCCTTCGCTCCCGAATCCGGTCCGCCCCGGACGAACGAGGAATCCGCGCGGGCACCGATAGCGAGCCCGAGTGCGTCAAGAAGGATCGATTTGCCGGCTCCTGTCTCGCCGGTAAGGACGCATAGTCCGTCATCAAACTCTATGTTTAGTTTGTCGATAAGGACAAAGTTTCGGATTGAAAGCGACGCAAGCATCGCCTGTCAGAACAGCCAGTTCCACGTACGGGAGAAGAAGCCATTTTCTTCCGGACGATCACGCAAATCTGACCCGGCAGCAACGGCGTAGCTGTCGAGATACCATTCGTTGCCTGGGTAATTATGACCGAGAACAGCGGCGACCTTGCGAGCTTCATCCATGACACCTAGCGCCGCATAGGCCTCGACAAGCCGATGAAGCGCTTCCGGCACGTGTGTTGTCGTCTGATACTTGTCGACGACCTGACGGAACCGGTTAATAGCGGCGAGATAGTGATTGCGGTTTAGATAAAACCGGCCAATCTCCATCTCTTTACCGGCCAGATGATCTCGCGTCAGGTCGATTTTGAGGCTCGCATCTCGCGCGTATTTTGAATTCGGGAACCGGCGAACGATTTCTCTCAGGGAGATTAATGCCTGTTCGGTGATCAGCTGGTCGCGGGCGACGTCTGAAATGCGTTCGTAATAGGAAATTGCTTTTAAATAATAGGCATAGGCGATATCGCGGTTGCCCGGATGCAGTCTGATGAACCGATCGAGTCCGATAACGGCTTCGTCATACTGGTTTGCCTGATATTGAGAAAATGCGGCCATAAGCTTGGCCTTGGTTGCCCAGACTGAATAGGGGTGCTGGCGCTCGACGTCGTCGAACTGCTTTGCAGCGTCCTCGTAGTCTCCGGCTTCGAGCGAACTTACCGCGGTGTTGTAGAGTACCTCTACCTTCTGTTCGACGTATGTTTCTTCTTCGATGCTGCTGCAGGCGATCAAGGTCGAGCACACAGTAAAAATAGCGGCTATTCCCCTGTATCGACTAGTCATCATCACAAATCTCAACCCGAATGAATTATCGGTCAAAGCACATTATTTATAACACCGATAGGCCGTTGAAAGTAGACCGGTACGAAAAAAGGCGCCCGTTTCGGACGCCCCCATTCTGCCGGTTCTTCACCGTCGTCAGGCGATGGCGGAAACTACTTTGTCGGCAGTCTTGGAGGTGGATCGCAGACTGCCCGTTGGCGGGGCTTCTATACGCGTCCACGCGTCGTCGTCAGCAAATACAGCGCGAAGGAGCTGATTATTCAGTTCATGGCCTGACCGGCAGCCGACGACTTCGCCGATAACCGGTCCGCCCGCAAGGTAGAGGTCGCCAATGCAATCAAGGATTTTGTGACGTACGAACTCGTCGCTATACCGAAGTCCGCCTTTATTGAGCACCCTGTCGCCGCTTACCACCACAGCGTTGTCCAGCGAACCGCCAAGAGCTAGGCCCGCGTTGCGCAGGGCATCGACTTCCTGTTCGAAGCCGAAGGTGCGTGCGCGGGCGATATCGGACTTGAAATTTGAATCGGTAGGTCCGAAAGCAAGCGCCTGCCGGTCAATTGCCGAGGAATCGAAGTCAATCTCGAAATCGAGGCTGAATTCATCCGACGGAACGATCGACAAAGAACGGGTTTCATCGCCGACCCTGAGGGATTTCAATATCTTGATCGCTGTCCGGGGCGCGTTCTGTTCGATCTGACCGGCACATTCGATCAAAAACACAAAAGGCGCCGCACTGCCGTCCATAATCGGAATTTCCGACCCGTCGACCTCAATCAGAACATTGTCGATTTCACATCCGGAGAGAGCAGCCAACAGGTGCTCGATCGTGCTCACCGTCGTGCCGTGGTCGTTGCCTACTGTGGTCGCAAGGCGCGTATCAACAACATTACGCCAATTCACGGTGATATCCCGGGCGCCGTTCACCAAATCGGTGCGGCAAATCCGGATACCCGTATTTTCTTCAGCAGGTTTTAGGGTGAGGGCCGTTGTTCGCCCGGAGTGCAGGGCAACGCCGGTGCAACCGATCTCCGCTTTCAATGTTTTTTGTCTGATCACACCAGTGGTCTTTATACTTTGTTGTCCTGGTTCCCACCCCCGCCATCGCGACTTACGTCTGGGTAAACGTGGGGGAAACCGAAAAATACCCTGAAGCAGATTCAAGGCCTCGGAGGAGGTTGTAGCAAACACCCTCCGAGGAACTCAAATCAAGAATTGTTACAGATTGTTACGTGGTTTACAGGGTTAACGTCGCGGTCAGTTCGCCTGGCGTCGAAGGAAAGCTGGAATTTCCAGCAAATCATCGTCAGATTGCGACGTCTTGACCCCGTCTTCCGGATCGACGCCGTCCAGGCGGGCCTGCTGAGGCGTTGTTTCCTGCCGTTCTTCCGGATATGGCCTCGCCACGGGCCGTTCCAACGCAGGTTCTACCGGCATCGTCCGCTCGGGCGCGTCAGGCCTGCGCTCGCGTGTGGTTCCGGTGATTCGTTGGAACAGGTTCGGCCCCCGGCGGCGCATATCGTCTTTCGCGCCACCATTGACCAGATCGGCCGCTTTGAATGCGTCCGAAGCCGATTCAATTTTGGGTTTGGCGGTCGATTTCGGATCTATCGGAGGCGGCGGCATGAACGCGTCGTTCTTTGTGGCCAGATGCGGTTCCGGCCGTGCCGGTGCTTCCGTTGCAGGTGCGACCTCCGGTTTGGCTTCGGCAATAACGTCAGGTTCCGACGTCGTTGACGCGGCGGGCGCCGGATCCTCGACGATTTCGCTTGCGGTTTCCACAACCGGATTTGTCGCCGGTTGGTCAAACTGGGCAGCGGGCGGTGCGATTATTTCCGTCCTCGGCGCCTCAGCCATGGCGGCCGGCATCGCTGCAGGCAGGTCCGCGGCCGGCGTTATCCGAAGAGACGGCGTCGCGGCCGCTGAAGGAGCCGTGATCTCCGCCCTGGTTTCTGCTTCGGGCTCCCGAGAAGCCGTTGCCGGCATCGCCGGCGCTTCTTCGACCGGGGCTTCCGGCTCTGGCGTACGGATCAGCTTCTGCGGTTGGGAATACACCTTCAGCACCGGACGCGGCTGCGCGTCTGCAATTGCGTCAATGCCCGTGGCAACGACCGATACCCGCATTTTTCCTTCAAGCGACGAATCCATGGTCGATCCGAAGATGATGTTGGCGTCCGGGTCGACTTCTTCGCCGATCCGGTTGGCCGCCTCATCGACTTCGAACAGCGTCATGTCCGGGCCGCCCGTGATGTTGATAAGCACGCCGCGCGCGCCCTTCATCGACACGTCATCCAGAAGCGGATTCGATATGGCGGCTTCTGCGGCGAGACGTGCGCGGTCTTCGCCGTCACCTTCGCCGGTGCCCATCATGGCTTTGCCCATCTCGCTCATGACCGCACGGATGTCGGCAAAGTCGAGATTGATCAGACCCGGGACGACCATCAGGTCGGTAACGCCGCGGACGCCGGAATGAAGAACCTCGTCCGCCATGGTAAAGGCGTCCGCAAACGTGGTCTTGTCGTTGGCGATCCGGAAAAGGTTCTGGTTGGGAATGACAATCAGCGTATCGACGTATTGCTGCATTTCCTCAATGCCGGCTTCGGCGATGCGCATCCGGTTTATGCCCTCGAACTGGAAAGGTTTGGTGACCACCCCGACGGTTAAAATGCCATGCTCTCTGGCGAGCCTGGCTATAACCGGGGCGGCTCCTGTGCCGGTGCCGCCGCCCATGCCGGCGGTGATGAACACCATGTGTGCCGCGCCAAGCGCTTCCATCAGGTCATCCATCGCTTCTTCAGCCGCGGCGCGCCCGATGTCGGGCCTGGAGCCAGCGCCAAGGCCATGGGTGATGCCCGGGCCAAGCTGGATGGGTTTATCTGCCAGCGATTGCGCCAGCGCCTGGGCATCCGTATTGGCGACAACAAACTCGACGCCTTCAAGTTGCGACGAAATCATGTTGTTGACGGCGTTGCCGCCGGCGCCGCCGACGCCGATAACGGAAATGCGGGGTTTCAGATGGTCTTGCGCTACGGGAACGGTGAGATTGATGGTCATAGTGGCCTCCTAGACAGGGAAGGGACAAAAACGGGTGGTGTCGATCCACCCGGGCTTGGGAAATCCGCGGCATCGCCGCGGCGTGGAATTTTTGGTTTCGGATAATCGGCCTGGGGTATTTTCTTCATCGGGTTAAAAACTCTCCTTCAGCCATTGGCCTATCCGGGCTATTCGGCCGGAAAGGACTTCTTCGCTTGCGGGGGTGTCTTCGATCGTGCCGGCGTATTTCTCGACGCCATACCGCAGCAGGCCCGCGCATGTGGAAAATGCTGGCCCGCTCGTCGCTTCGGCGAGACCGCTTATTCGCAACGGGCGACCGATACGGATCTGCTTTTCGAGGACGACACCGGCGAGTTCAGGAATGCCGTGTAGCTGGGACGCACCGCCGGTTAACACCATTCGGCGGCCGGAGATTCGGTCAGCACCGCTTATCTCCAGTCGTTCGCGGATGAGCTCGAACGTCTCTTCCATGCGTGGACGGATAATGCCGGTGAGGATGGATCGGGGAACGTGATTGGCCTGATTGTGATCGTCTTCCCCAACCAGCGGAACGTCGATGATCTCGTTGTCGTCGGATTGCGACGCGATCGCACTGCCGTAAAGAATCTTCATCCGTTCTGCGTGCACAAGCGGCGTCGAAAGACCTCGGGCGATATCGTTAGTGACGTGACCGCCGCCAACCGGGATCGAATCGGCAAACACGACCTGGCCGTCATAAAAGACGGCAATAGTGGTCGTGCCCCCGCCCATATCAACCATTGTGACACCGAGGTCCTTTTCGTCTTCGACGAGACAGGACAGACCGGCCGCGTATGGCGAAACCACGACTTCCTCGATATCGAGGTGGCAGCGCGCGACGCAGCTTCTAAGGTTTCGAACCGAGCCGGCGGCAGCATTGACATGGTGAAAGCTGACGCCGAGACGCTCGCCGAACATGCCGCGCGGATCGTGAATGCCGCGATTGCCATCGATCGAATAGCCGACCGGGAGACAGTGGATCAGGTCGCGGTCTTCGGGTTGCTCTATTTGGAAGTTACGTTCACGGGCGCGTCGGATATCGGTTTCTGCGATTTCATGGCCGTCGATGGAAACTTCAATTTCCTGTATCTGCGAATACATTTTGCCGCCGGACAGGTTGACGAATATGCGGTCGATGCGTTCGCCAGCAAGTTCTTCCGCGGCGCTCACAGTATTAAGGACGGCGTTCTGCGCCGCTTCCATATCCACCACGCTGCCGTTCCGGAGACCCGCCGATGCCTGTTGCGCAACACCGATAACCCTGATGCCGCCGTCGGTATTCGCGTGTGCGATGAAGCAGCAGATTTTCGAGCTGCCGACATCCAGCGCAGCAATGATCCCCGTGCGAAGTTTAGCCATGGTCAGA
>Ga0302122_10001699_pt1 | contig 13977 bp, 6 predicted proteins | sample CB21_SCM_MG_FD_203115 | JGI IMG/M metagenome (GOLD analysis project Ga0302122, IMG submission 203115) | Marine microbial communities from Western Arctic Ocean, Canada - CB21_SCM | ecosystem: Environmental > Aquatic > Marine > Oceanic | place: Canada: Western Arctic Ocean | collected 2017-09-28
TCTACCTCGATCGGGGGGCTCCTGTCCTGGTAGAACGCTCGTACCGCTTTCTGGATCCTTCCTAAAAGCTCCTCCAGGTACTCCACGGTCTTGAGGACCCGCCCCGAGGGGAAGAGCGAGATGCTCCGGGGCTTGCGCCGCCAGTCCTCGGCCTCGCCCACTTCTAATTGAGAGTACAGTAAGCCGCCCGGCGCGGTCAGATCCGCGGACGCCCCCTCCCAGAACACGGCCTTCCCATACAACTCACAGGCATCCGCCTGGGACAGGGTCACATCGATCACCTTCTCGTCGATCATCTGGCCGCTCACCAATAACTGCGTGTACTCGCGCCTCAGCCCGGCCACACGCTCTCTTACTAAGCGGTGGGCCTCCAGACCGACCCACGGGCTCACGAGGTCGCCCTCGGCCTGGGCCAGCGCTCCCCCCTTCGCCTCCGCACAAGTTTGGCAGCGCCAGTGCATCGAGCCCGCGGCGCCCGGCGTCAAACCGGAGCAGGCCAGGTGGCACTCGTGAGTGTCGTCGTCGGCGCAGAGGATCACGTCGTCCTGGGGCTTGCCATCTTCATTCACCGTGGGGCGGCCGCAGACCACGCAGACCTCGGACTCTTTCCGTGTGACCGTCTTCTTCTTCTTCGGCCGGGGCCCGGCGACGAGCGTCAGGTGCCGCGCCTCCGTCGCGTAGACCTCGCCGTCCTCGTCGTACCGGACGTTCCACTGGTCGTCCGCTACCGTCGCGCTCACGACGGTGCCCCGAAACACCTTGGGCCCGCCGTGCCGCGCCTGCTCGGCGTAGGCTTGGCCGAAGGCCGCCGCGGCCGCGTCGACGGTCGCCCCGACTTCAAACGTTTTCTGGGCGCGCGGCTGCTTCCGCGGCTTCCGCGCGGCGGCCGCGGGCTCCGGCGCCGGCGCCGTCGCGTGGAACTCGCGCTTCGTCTCCGCGAGCGCGCGCCGCAGCCGCTCGGCCTCGTCGTCCGCCGCCCCGAGCCGCTCCCGGCAGGCCTCGAGCTCGCGCTGCTCGGCGGGCGACAGCTCCGCGGCGTCCTCGCCGAGGAACCGCGACTCGATGGCCTCGAGGGACTCCTTCCTGTCGCGCGGCTTGGAGGGCGCCTCGGCCTTGGGCAACAAGCGCGAGGCCTCCGTCGGCGTCGGGGGCGGCAGGGGCGGCATTTGTTGTAAAGGCGGCGTTGCCGCGGGCCCCCTTCTCGTCAGAATCTTCTCCAGCACGGACCGCGCGTGCCACGTGTTGCTGTCGTCGCGCGCCCAGTAGACGGAGAAGCGGCCCCTGGGGTCGGGCCCCTCGATGACCTCGCCCTCCCAGAGGTCCTTGCCGAAGCCCGGGAACTTCTTCGCCACGGCCGAGCCGACGAGGCCCGCGGTCGCCGGGTCCGGCGTGACCGTGGCCGTCGCGGTCTCGGTCATGTTGGCTGCTTTTTTGGCTGCAGGAGAGCTGTGCTCTGTTTGGCCGGTGTCCGCTGCGGCCGCGTCGAGCTCAATGTACGCAGTGTCCAAGATGCGTATTTAAACGCGTTGACCGCTGACGACGAGTGCCAGCAGCTCCCGCAGCGCTTTGGCAGCCCAAGCTCCCAAGCTCACCGATTGAAATCGAGGACGGGTTTTCTCATTACACCCAGTTTTGAAGCTGCTTTTGACGAGACACAAGCTACAGTGTAAGCCCAAAGCCAAGAGGTCACTAGTCAGAGGTGTGTTCGGAGCCTTCCAATAGTTACTGCTCGACGCCGACTCCTCAAGAGCAAGGCTCGCACCTGGCACAGCAACCAAGGCTAGAAGATCAATAGTTTGACACCGCGCGCTGGAGCCCTGCGCCCGGGAACGACTAGTTCGACGCCATCGGAGCAATGTTCAGGCAGCGGCGTGCACGCGTCCCGGCCAGGGCGCGCCGCCGCACCTACGCGTGGACCGGCAGCGGTGTCGGGGAGGAGCACGACGACGAGCAGCCGGAGGAGCCCCATCACGCGCCGTCGCCGGAAACGGCGCACGAGGATGCGGAGCCCGCCCCGAAAAGACGTCTCGCCCTGATCCGCAGCGGCCGCCGCGGCTTCGGTTTGCCGGAGGAGCTGGTGGACCGTTGCATGGCGTACCTTAGTACACGCAACCGCCTGTCGGTCTTCGGCGCCGCGTCGCGCGGTGCGCTCAGGGCCGCGCGCGAGGCGCGCTGGTTCTTTCGGGTCGCGTCCACCCTCTCGCGCACGCTCGGGGCGCAGCTGCGCAGCCAGGCGATGCTCGTGAACGAGCAAGTCGCGCTCGTCGCGGTGGACCAGGCGAAGGTGAAGCATTTTTCCGTCTGCCTCGGGAGCCTCCGGCGGAAATTGGACGACCGCCAGCGCGAGTTGAAGGCGTACCAGCAACGCCCGCTCGCGGCGGCGGTGCGCCGGCGGGCGCTGTTCTCGAAGCGCGGCACGCGCGAATTGGTGGCCATGGCCCGGGCCCACCTGGCCGCCGACGTCGTCGTGGCCCAGCCGTACGACGCCTACTACGACGGCGTCGTGACGAAGGAAATAGCGGGCCTTTCTTCGTCGGTGCGCGCGTGCGACCACCAACTGCAGGAGGCGACGCGGCGCGAGCGGCGGTCGGCCGCCGTCCTCGTCGGCGTGCGCGTGCACGCGACGGTCCTGAACGGCGGGTGCCTCGTGGCGAAGCGGCTCGTCGAGGCGACCGAGGCCCGGGCCCGGCGGCGGTAGTATGGTGATTAAGTTGCGACCTTAACTCATATGCTCGGAGGAAGATAGTAAACCTGTCCATAATTTTCTCTCGAGTCTCGCGCGACCGCCTATTGCCTGCGCATGTGTCGTTCGGGGTGCACTGACTACCGGCTCGCTTCGTTGCGGCCGAGGCGGCGCCGGCGCACGCGAGCGCGATGCTGAGCCGCGCCATCTTTGTGGTACCTGCGCGGCGGCGTCGGTTTCGGACGCGCGGAGTCACCGCGGACGGTCGAAGTGGCCGCGGCGCTCTCGCGTCGCTGGTCGGTTCCCACGACGGTCGGAGAGTGTGCTGTACCGCGTCGAGGCCGCGGCGGCTCAAACTGGGCTGTGGGTGTTTGAATGTATCACAGCGGTATTAAATTGAGCGGTTTGCAAGGCTACAGGCGCTCGCGTTTTCTCGACGGTGTCTGGTCGATGATAACAAGATGCGACAGGACTTCCTCGGACGCGGAGATGCGCCTGAAACGGCGATTGCGGCTGGAGCTATGAGTACGTGGGAAATCAAATGCTTGCGTTTACACCCGTCGGCCTGGCTCGTTGTTTGGCCACCGGACCTATGCATGGCTAGCGTAGGCTTGTCAGGCGTCTTGTTGTGGCTGGCAGCTTCCTTTGCAACCCGCACGATTGCACGGGTTTTTATGTTCGCAAAGCTGAGATACAATTTGCAAAGCTGTGCTGCGTTTCCTGTGTTGCCCAGACAAGTGAGCGCCTGCTCCAACACGAAGGTTCCACCATCGCGCTATTTCATTCACGCGATGCTTGCACTTCACACCACGCTGCTGTGTGGATTAACACCTATACGAGCTACTGACTAAGCCCACTATGCTCAAACTCCTGACCATAGCGCTGCTGTGCAAAACCACGCAACCGCTCGCGCCGCATCCGACGACGCCGCAATCCTTGTGGCGCACCGCCCAGCACATAGCAGCCTTAGCGCCGCACGCGAAGCACTACGGTCCCGTGGTCGTGGCGTGCACGGCGCGCGCCTTCCTGGCGCAGGCTGTGCATGTCGAGGCGTTCTCCGCGGACGGAAAAGGCTGCGAGTGCACGATGGACGAACTCAACGCGTCGTTGGTTGATCGCGGCGACGGCTCGGCGCTGCTGCGCGTGGCGATCGAGGAAGGCACCGAGCGCATACCGCGCTGGCGCGCAGCTTCCACACGGAAGCGCCCGCCGCGCGCACGCTTCGTCGGCGAAGAAGCGGTCTTCGCCGGCCGCGGCGACGACCTCTGCGGCCTGGCGCTCGAGCTCGCGGCATCGTCTGATCTGGACGTCGCGTACCGCGGCGCGACGTGCACCGTCGGTGCGTGCACGCTCGCGCGGCGCGGCGCCGACGCCGTGCTCGCGGGCGACGCCGCGCACATTATAACGCCGCTCCCGTCGTATCAGACGCTGCCGACGGCCGGGGCAGCGTGGGCGGCGGCGGTAATTGACGAGCTCGTGCGCCAGGGCGTGGACCGGTTCGTCGTCGCGCCGGGCGCGCGGTCGGCGCCGCTGGCCCTGGCGTGCGCGCGGGACCCCTGGGTGCGTAGACGAATGCGGGTCGTGCACGACGAGCGCGCCGCGGCCTTCTACGCGCTAGGCCACGCGCGCGCGCGGGCGGGGGCCTGCGCCTGCGTTATTACGACTTCGGGCACGGCCGTGGCGAATTTATTACCGGCGGCCTGCGAGGCCGACCGCGACGCCGTGCCGGTCCTCTTCGCTACGGCCGACCGGCCGGCGGAGATGCGCGGCGTCGGCGTGGACCAGGTGCTGGCGGCGCAGCAGGACTTGTTGGGCGTAATCACGCGGCGGACGGCCGACCTCCCGCCGGCGGACGACCGCGTCGCGGCGCTGGGCGATTTGGGGGCGGTGTCGGCCGTCGCCGCCGCGGCGGTCCGCGCGGACGACCCGGGCCCGGCCCACCTGAACCTGGCCTTCCGCGAGAACCTGGCGCCGCGGCGCGGGGCGCGGCGGGGCGTCGGGGGCGCGCACAACGACCCGGACCTGGCGACGGGGGCCCGGTGGGACACAAATTGTCTAAAGGGCGCGCGCTACGCGGCCTGGGCCGCGTCCGATGCACCCTGGACGAGCACGCCGTCGGCGGGCGCCGTCGACGTGGCGAGCGTCGGTAAGGTCCTGCGCCGCGCGCGAAGAGGCGCCGTCGTGCTCGGCCGCCTGGCGCCCGACGACGTCCCCGACGTCGTGGCGTTCCTGGAGGACTTGAATTGGCCCGTTATTCACGCCGACGTGCGGTCCGGCGCGCGCGCGTCGTTGGAAGAGAGCGTGGCGGTCCGGCGCCCGAACGCCGTGCTCGCGGCGCTGCCTGACCTGCGCCCCGACTGCATTCTGCAGCTCGGGGCGTCCCCAGCCCTCGCGCCCGCGACGCGTGCCTGGCTCGACCGGGCGTTCGCCGGACATAATGCCGCCGAGAAGGTCGTGGTGCAGCCAGGCCGCGCGCGCGTCGACGACGACTTCGCGACGTCCTTGCGGTTCGAGGCGACGCCGCGCACCTTCGCGCGGGCGGCTTATGGGGAGGCCTTTCCTTCCTCACGGCTGCTCCGGCCGCTCCTCGCCGCGGGCACCGCGGCGGACGCGGCCTTGGATGCGACGCTGGGCCGCGGCTTCTCCGAGCCGCACATCGCCCGGGCGGTGACGGAGGCCTGCCACCGCCAGGACGCGGGGCTATTTGTCTCAAATTCGATGCCGATCCGGGACGTCGACCGCTTCGGTTTACCGGTACGAGCCGAGGCGAACCGCGGTCTCGCGGGCATCGACGGCGTCGTGGCCACGGCGTTGGGATATGCGGAGAACCACGAAGCCAACACTACGTACTTGCTCATCGGGGACCAGGCGTTGTTGCACGACGCCGGATCTCTGCGGTGCGTCAAGGAAGGGGCGGGCCGGTTGCGCATTGTGCTCGTTGACAACGACGGCGGCGGCATCTTCAGTTTTTTGCCGTTGGCGACGAACCCCGCTGGTATCGAAGCGGACGAGGTGGTACGGGAGGAGGACTTCGACTTGTTGTTTGGCGCACGCCACGGTACGGACTTCGTGCAGTTGGTCCAGGCGCACGGGTTAGTGGCTAAGCGAGCGTCTTCAGCAGCAGACTTTGAGACATTGCTCGACGATCCCAGTGTGGACGTGATCGTGGCCACGCCCGAAGTGCAGCGGTCCGAGAACGTCGCGATCCACCGGGCGCTCGAGGAGCCCCTGATTGAGGCCGCTCGAAACAGTATTCAAACGAAATTAGCCTACGAGCGCGTCGCGGGAAGCGGGCCGCCGGTCGTGCTCTTCCACGGCCTCTTCGGGAGCCGCGAAGATATGCGGCCGCTCGGCGCATCCTTCAAGGGGCGCGAGGTGCTGCTGGTGGACCTCGCGGGGCACGGCGCGTCAGCTACAGAGGCGGGCTTCGGGTTCGAGGACCAGGTTGATGCGTTGCTGGCGTTGGTGCACAAATTGTACGGAAATGAATTGGTGGATGTGGTGGGCTACTCGCTTGGCGCGCGCCTCGCGCTCGGCTGCAAGCGGCGGCGGCCGGACGCCATCGGCCGCGTCGTCGCCGTGTCCGCGCGGCTCGTGGGCCTCGACGGGGATGCAGGTGAAGAGCGGCGCGCGGCGGACGCGGCGCTTGCCCGACGCGTCCGCGCGCTGGTCGATGCGGACGACTGGGCAACGTTCTTCGACGAGAGTTGGTATGCGAACACTGCCAAGGGCGGCCTCTGGGGGAGTTTACGGGACGGCCCGGCGTACGCGGAGGTCAAAAAAAGGCGCCTGGCCCACCTCGCTTCGAACGCCGCGGCGTCCATGGAGCGCGCCGGGTTGGGGGACCAACCGAGCCTGCAGGACGTCGTCTTACGGGAGGACGTCCTCCTGGTCCACGGCGCGGACGATGTAAGGTGCGCGGGCGACATGCCCAGTGCGCTTGAAGCGACCGTGCTCCCGGGCGGCCACGCGCTCTTGGACGAGGCGCCGGCGGCCGTCGCGGACGTCGTTCGCGCGTTTCTTACGACCGCGCACGGTGAAGACGGCGACGTCGTCATCACAGCGAGCGTCGTCGAGGACTTCTCCGTCGCGACGCGCAAGCCCCGGGAGAACGCCTGGGCCGGCGCTGCGGCCGAGGCGGACGCCGGTGTTGTGGAGGGCGCGTGGCTCGCGTTGGCGAGCGCCGACCGGTCATCGGTGGGCGAGGCGGCGCCGTGTCCCGGCGTCCACGGCGAGTCGGCCGAGGCCGCGCGGGCCGCGCTGCGGCGGTGCGCCGCGAAGCTGGCGCACGCGACCGTACCGGCGGCCGTCCGCCGGCTCGACGGGAGTCTGGTGCAGTTTCTCCGCGCCACGTGCGGTGCCGATGCAGACGTGCCCTCGGTGCGCTTCGCGCTCGAGACCGCCGTGGTCGGGTTGATGACGCGGTCGCCGTCGGCGTTATACGCGTCCGCGCTGGATCGGTCTGCGCGCGGGGCGGTGAAGGTTTGTGCTTTGATCGACGCCGAGGACGACGTACCGGCGTTCCTGCCCCACCGGGTCGTCAAGCTGAAGACAGGCGTCCTCAGTCCCGCGCGGGACGCGGCGCGCGTCCGCGACGCGTGGCGGAAGCGCTACCGCGTCCGCGTCGACGCCAATCGGCGGTGGTCCCGCGACCAGTACGAGGCGTTCCTTGTCGGTGTCGGCGATGTTCAACTGGACTTCGTGGAGGAGCCGCCCTTTTCGCGCGACGGCGTGCCCGCCGCCCTAGACGAGACGGTGGCCGAGGGGGACTGGTCCCCCGCGTTCGAGGCGGCCGACGTTTTAGTAGCGAAGCCGTCGCTGATCGGCCTGGAGCGGACGCTCGCCTTGGCGCGGCGCCATAGGCGAGTGGTTGTGTCGTCGTGCTTCGAGTCGGGCGCGGGGCTCGCGCACGTCGGCCTGGTCGGGGCGGCGCTCGACGATGACGCGCAGGGGCTCGGGACCTACGCGTGGCTCGCGACGGACCCCTTCGCGTTTTCTGCGGAGCTGGACGAGTCTTTCTGGGACGTGGGCGCGGGCGAGGCCAAGCTCGCGGCGTTCGCGCGGGGGGTCTTCGAGGGGAGTGGTCACTAAGGGGTGTTGTGCGTACTACGTACTTATCCTGCTTATGCGCCCCGGGTGGAGACGTGTAGTCTTGGCGTGGAGCACGTCCGGGACCAGCTTCCGGACCGGTCGTCGATCGAACGGGTTTCGCCACGCGGGCTTGCAAGAGATGAGAAGTGCTTTGCACACACACTCTAACACGCACGCTGCACAGGGTGTCTTGCCTCGCGCCTCACATAGCGATGTCTTCCTCGAAATCTCTCCTCGTTGGACACCATATAACTTACGGCGCCGCGCCCTCGTCTCGCGAACGCCCGCCCAGGAAAATTCGTCTCGCAGCCATCTTAGCGCTGTTCCTCGCGGCCACCTCGGTCGCCTTGTTTAAAGCCGGCTCCGGCGGTCGCGCGTCGGGCGTCGGCGACTCCGTGAGCGCCCTCGACGAGTCAACGTGCATGTTCTGTCAAGGCCTGGTTTTTAAGTTGATAGTTATGCAAATTGGGCATGAGCCAGATGGCTGGCTGAGGACCTGTCTTATATGTATCTGATGCTGGAAGCGCGCGCGCATGCGGTGTAGGCGATTGCGCACTTCTAGTACCGACCCTAGGCGACCCCAGGAAGACCTGCGGACCAGGAATTGACAGCATTCCACCAGCGCGACCGGGCACTTCAGCACCGCGAATAAAAAAACTATTTTTTTCGCCCCCAATAAGTGTCTCATTGATCTCTTTGGACCGGTATCCAACCGAGCGATACTCAAACAACTGCTTGGGGCTTTGACCAGAAGTTAAAAAATCGCTATTCGGGTTTCATACATTACTCGCAGCTGCAGCAGCGCCTAGCGGTGCATCTAGGCGTACGAAACGGCATACATTTCATATTCTAACTCGTGCACGTCATTTACGCCTGCTTCCTTGACCGATGCTGCGCTTGCTACTCATCTGCACTGCATGCAATGCATTGCTCGCACCAGCACCAGCACGCCGCCGCGGCGCAGCGCTCCACAGCAGCAGCAGCAGCAGCAATGACGTGTGGCAGGCCATGAAGGTGATCGACCTCAAGGCCGCGTGCCGGCGGCGCGGCCTCAAGGTGAGCGGCAACAAGGCGGAGCTCGTCGCAAGACTTGCCGTGGCGCCCGAGAGCCAAGCCTTGGTCGTGTCATCGCAGCCGGCGGAACCCGTGCTCGAAGAGCCATCCCTGAGCGACGCGCGCATCGGCTTCGTCGACTCGAGCGTGCGTGAAGAGCACGAGCTCGACGTCGGCGGCGCTAAAATCAAGTGCTACACGACGGCGTCGCGGCTCGTGGCCCAGGAGAAGGCCGGAGCAGTCGAGGGCGGGCGCGGCGTGCTGTTACTGCCGGACGGTGACGCGGCCGTCGCGGCGGAAGTAGCCGACCGCGTCGCGTTTGACGCCGACGCGACCGTGCTCTACCCGGACGTCGGGGAAGAATATGACGCCGCCGATATACTCACCGCAGCATCGACCTTCTTCGCCGAGCAGCGCGTCAGCGCGACGGGCGTCGTGGGCTTCGGCGGAAACGCCGACGCCGCGCTGCTCGCGGCGTCGAGCGGCTTCGACGCCGTCGTGGCCTGGGCGCCCTCGTCAACGGCACTTGACGCGGCGGCGACGGCGCCGGCGTGCATCTTTACCGCCTCCAACGCGGTCGAGCTGAAGGAGGCCCTGGACGCGTCCAAGGCGGTGGATTACGTCGTCCGCGTCGTGGGCGCGGCGGACCCGCTCTGCGAGGAGCAGCTGCTGCTCGGCTCGGCGTGGCTCCAGCTCTACCTCACGGTCGGCGACGCGACGACGGGGCCGCGGGCGAAGAGCATGTGGTGCGACTAGGGCTCCTGTGGTAACGTGTGTTGTGACTAGTAAAAACGGTATTTATTATAGGAACAAGGTCAGGACTTCTTGACCGCCGGCGGCGCCGGTGGCCGGGGAAACGCGCCGGGCGGCGGCGGCCTTGGGTGAATTTGGACCTGCGACATGGCGACGAGCGACTGTAGCTGCTGTGGCGTCAGGTGCGAGAGGTGGCTCATGAGCGCGGGCACGCGGAAGCCGCCCATGCCCGGCGGCAGGGGCACGAGCCCGCGCGGCGGCGGCCGGCCCGGCGGCGGCAGGACGCCCGGCGGCAGGGGCACCATGCCCGGCGGCAGGGGCATGACCCGCGGCGCGGCGAAGAAGGACCGCGGCAGCAGGCCCGCGAAGAAGGGCGGCGGCACGCCCCGCGCCGCGCACGCCGCGGCGAAGGCCGCCGGGTTGTAGGGCGGGAAGGCCAGCGCCGGCGCCGGGCCCTGCGTCGATTCTAGAGAAGACGTCGAGCTCCCCGGGCGCCCCGGACCGGGCGGGCCGGCCTTGGTCGACGACGCGAAGGCCGCGGCCCACGGGTGCGGCGCGAAGGCAGGCGGGCCCGGCCGCGGCGTCGGCGCCTTCCGTGTGGTAGTCGGTTCGGCGTCCATGTGGCCTTCCAGCGTGGCCAGGGAGGCGCCGGAGTCGGTGCGCCGGTGGCCGCGCCGGCCCGGGCCGTCCTCGTCGACGATCAGGATGGCGGGGACGAAGGTGCCGCACGTCACCTCCTTCTCTTCAAAAATATGGTCGCCGTCCGCCGACGGCTTGGCGTCGTCGTCCGACATGGCGTCCATGCGAGTGACCGTCACGCACCCGTCGCGGTCCGATCGTCGGACAAGCCGCCGCGGGTCGTCGCACTGGGCCTCGGCGTTCCGCGGCTGCGACGACGCGAAGGGGCAGACGTGGTTGACCTTGATCTGGCCGCAGCGGCCGCACTTGTACCGGCCGCGCGTGTCCTCGACCGTCTTGGCCGGTGCTTGAACAGGCGGGATCGCGGGCACGCGCGCCGGCGCCCAATTTGGTGGAGCGCGCGGGGGCGACCAGGGTATGTGTGCGCGTCCTGGCGACTCCAGCGACTTGCGCAAATTGTGCAGGGTGTCCGGGGACAGGCTGTCCTCGGGCCGGAACGCGTCGGACGGCACGCCGTTCGGCAGGTCCAGGGAATGACTGGAAGCCCGCCGCGTCTCCGGCACGACCTTCTTCTGCTTCAACTCGGGCGAGGGCGCCGGGAAGACGGTCGCCGACTGCTGCGCCACCAAATCGAAGCTGTTGGGCAGCGCCGTTTCGAAGTCGTCCAGCGAAGAACCCAGGCCCCGGTCCCCCAGGTCCCCGAAGTCCTGCATCCGGTCCATGGAGTCGCCCATGAAGTCGTCGTCCTGGCCGAAGCCGCCGAACAAGTCCGCGTCGTGGGTCGGGTCGCCGAGGCCGAAGAGGGTCGCCTGCGCGGGAGGTGTCGACGGCGCGCCTCGCATCGATGGCGCAACTTTATCGTCGCGTCTGGGGGCCGACGAGCGCCGGGAAAAATTTGGAACCTTTTTTTGCGGGCGGTCCGTGGGGCGCGTTTGTAGACGTGGACCGTCCTCGTAGGGTGTGTGGAGCGTAGCGCCAGCCGTCGCGGCGCGAAGGACCCCTTCCTCCGCCGCTCAAAAAATCTCGAGGACGCCGCCGACGAACCGGTGAGCTTTCCGTCCTTCTATGCCCCTTCCCAGCACCGCGAGAATCAGCCATCCGCTTGCGCTTGCCAAGCTCCGCCTCCGGCGACGACACCAGGTCCAGCGTCGCGAGGCTCGTCGAGCGGGCTAATGGGTGGGCGCCATTTGTATTCATCATGTGTTGCCGCTGGCGGCCCTAGCCCATATGATGGCTGGAGGCCGGCTACAAATGGCCAAATGAGCTGTGTAACCGACCAAGCCGTATGCCTCGATCGCGCGCACTTTGAGGCAGTCGCATTTATTTTTCACGAAACCCGCACGATCCTCGCCCATGCATGTGCTGCCACAAGGAGTGGTTTCGCGTCGAATATAGACTGCGGCAGGCGGTAGCACGAATCACATATACGTGAAACCCGTACTTTATTTCAACCTAAAGCCTTGAGCATTGCCTGAGCCGGCTCGCTGTGCGCGGCGTGGCCTCACCGCTGGTCCAGCTTCAATAACCAATCGCTGCCGCAAAAACGCCAGCGCATACGCCCTCGGCGTGGCCTTCCTTAGCTATCTGAGAGCTTCTGGAGCCCGACACCCAGCCTGCACAGCGTGCCAACAAAGCTGCAGTCATGGTCGTGCGCTGCTCCGTCCACCTCCACGGCGAGGCCTCGACCGGCATGGTCACGCGCTGCTCCGTCCACGAGCCCTTGACCTACGAGAACTTGCGGGCCGTCTACCCCTTCGCGGGCCGTTTCCACTTCCGCGTCAAGCGGCGGCTGGAGGGCGGGGAGGTCTGGTACGACGTGCGCGCGGGCGAGGCCATCCACCTGGACGACCCGCACGCCTGCGACGTGCGCGCGCTCTGCGTCGACTACGACGACGACCGCTGGGACGGGCCGGCGGCGCGCGGCGCCGCGGACGACGACGACGACCCCCTGGTGGCGGCGGCGCGGGACTCGGTCGACGCCGTGCGCCGGGCCGCGCGCGCGGCGGCGGCCTCGGACGCCGGCCGCCGCGCCACGGCCGCGGTCTCGAGCGCCGCGTCGGCCATGCAACTGGCCATGCGGGCCCGGGCGGGCAAGCTCTCGTCGTGGCTCGCGGCCGGGGACACGGACCCGAGCGAATACTGACGCGGCGGCTTGTGCCGCGCCCCGCTGCAGTTGCGTATTAAGTATTATTGTGTATCCTCAGGGCCTCCAGTTCGAGGCGGCGCTCGGCGTCGACGTCCGGCGCGTTCGTTCCGGAATTTGACGGGGGCGGCGGTCCGGGCTCGGCTGGCGGTGCCGGCGGTGGCGCGGGAGGAAACGCCGCGGGGCAGAGCGCCGCCGCCGCGGCGCGGACGGCCGACGCCCCCGCTTCCCGCTCCGGCGCCGTCAGCTCCCGTTTCACCGCGGTTTCGGCGATGATTTGGCTCGCCTCGGTGATCGCCGCCGCGAGCGCGCGCCACCGCGTCGGCGCCAGCGTGCATTTCGGCCGCGCCTTCGACACCGCGGCCCAGGCGTCCGGGAGCGTGTGCCCGCCGAGGTACAGCGCGCCCGCCGCCACCTGAAGAGGGTGCGGGTCGTTGCGCAGCACGGCGCAGACGAGGACCGCCCCCCCACTCCCGGCGGCCGCGCTCATGGCCCGGGCCAGGTCGGTGCCGCAGGGCTCCACGTGCGAATCGTCGCACCCATCGAACTCTTTAGCGCACAGCACCACCTTGGTGAACGCCGGCCACTTCAGGGCCGCGGGGACGGTGCCCTGGGCGACAGCCTCGGCGGCGCAGGCGTCGCCCAGCCACATGTGGTCCTTCACGAGAGCGACGCGGTTCTTGAGCAAGTCGAGGAGCGGCGCGGCCGGCTTCAGGAAACACGTCGTGACCTGCGACGTCTTCACGAGGAGCACGCGCTTCTCGTATCTGTGAGCTGTTAGTTCCACGGCGAGTCGAACCCCTTGACAGAGCCGGCCCGACACGACGACGCCCTGCTTGCCGTTGTAGACGGGCTGCTTCACTAAACCATCCAATTCCACGGTAGACCCGAGGGGCGCGCACGCCGCCAGCGTCCGGGCCTCGGCGTCGCGCGTCGCGGGCTGCAGGTAGAAGTCCTCCGGCCGCCGCTTCGTCCAGGTGCCGTCGAGCTGGTGGGAGGGCTCGGCGTCGAGCTCCCGCGCCAGGGCGTCGAACTTGGCGTAGGACTCCATGGGACACGCTGCCCCGGGCGATGCGTGCAGCACTGTGCCCGGTCTCTGAGCCACTTTTTTCAGACGCGTTTTGCGTTCGGGTTTCATGCATGCACGGCTCGACCTCCACGCCCTCGAGCAGGAGCGCCACCGCGGCGATGGCATGGAGAGGGGCTTATCGTGCGGGTTGCTAATCCGTTCACGAGTTTGCTCGGTCAACTGGCACCACACACAAGCGCCGTACACGGTGCCGCTGCCCTTGTGCGGGCGTGCAAGTGCCCCGGGAGTGCCGCCGTACACGTGCCGCTGTGCACAAGGACAAAATGCAGGCGTGCGTCGCCCGCCGGACGCGCTCGCGCCGCGATCAACCGACAGCTGACAAACCGCGCGCGGCGGTGGCGCGCGTGTCCCAGAGCCTCGGGGCCGTGCCGTCGGAGCTGCGCAAAGCGGCACCGCGGACGGAGCTGGCTGCAGTGACGCAGCCCGAGGCCGTCGCCGCGCCCGCGCCCGCGCCCGTGACCGGCGCCGCCAGCGCCGAGGCCGCCGCCGCGCCCGTGACCGGCGCCGCCGCCGCCAGCCCCGAGG
>Ga0302122_10001703_pt1 | contig 13937 bp, 4 predicted proteins | sample CB21_SCM_MG_FD_203115 | JGI IMG/M metagenome (GOLD analysis project Ga0302122, IMG submission 203115) | Marine microbial communities from Western Arctic Ocean, Canada - CB21_SCM | ecosystem: Environmental > Aquatic > Marine > Oceanic | place: Canada: Western Arctic Ocean | collected 2017-09-28
GCGGTCAAGGCGTCGACATCCGGCGCGTCGCTCTTTAGTAGTGCCAGGAGCGCGTCCAACGGCGGCGGCGGTGCCTCGGAGGACCACGCGAGGCGCGCCGCCCAGGGCGACGTCGACCCGCAGAGGGCCCGCCGTATCATTGCGTCGTCGCCCCCGAAATCCACAATGGGCCGCCGCCCGTCCTCCTCTTTCTTGAGGGCGACGTGGCTCGGCCGCTCCACGCATGATGGGCCGTCCGGCCACGTACAAGGCACCCACGGCCGCTTTGCGAGCTCGTCGACCCATTCCGCTGGGCCGAGGTCCACGGCGCACGCGGCGGCCTGCCCCGGCGGCAGCCAGTAGAGCCGTCGCCTTAGAGGCGCCGCGTCCCGCGGCGAGAGGCCGTCGCTTAAGGGGTCCGGGCCCTTGGCATCGCCGAAGGTCCGCCGGGCGGCCGGGACCGTTTTCGCAGATGGGACCTCAACGCCCTCCACGAGCCGCCGCGCGAGCGCCTTGGCGAAGGCCCGCGCTGCGTCGGCGTCCTTGGGCGCGTCGCGCCACGCACGCGCGAGGCGACAATCTACAACGTACGCGTACCGCTTGTCCATCTCGGGCAAGAGGCCGTAGGGCAGGGGCACCGCGGTGGACGGCTGCGACTTGCGGAACTTGACCTCCCGCAGGTGGGACCGCGCGGCCGCGTCCGCGACGGCCTGCTGGACGAGCTGGGCCGCCTTGCGCGCGTCGACGCGAACCAAGGTCGCCTCGACGCGGCACGAGCCATCGCCCGCGCCGGCGGACCGCCAGAAGTCGCCCCAGCTCCGTTGCGAGCCCCCTTGCTCCAAATAAACCTCGGATACGCGGCGCTGCGCGGGCGCCGCGACGGCCGAGACGTCGTCGCCGTAGGCCGCGCCCAAGGCTAACGTGTGGATGGGCTTGGGCTCATTGTTATTGTCGAGCGCCATGGACAGGGCCTCGGGCGTCCTTGAATCTTTAGCCCAGGCCACCAGGCCCACGAAGAGCGCCGCATCCTTTGCACCCCAGCCCTTTTGGGCCGCGTGCGCCGCGCGCGCGACGGTGACGATCCTGTCACGGCCCTTGCGGAGCGTCGCGAGGAAGCCCTGGGCGCATCGCGAGAGGGACGACGCCACGATGCCCCGGTGCGCCAGGCGCGGTGCGTCCTTGCCCGTGCCGTCGACGGCTTTGGACGCCGCGGCCTCGAGCGCCGCGCGCAGCGCCTCTGGGAGGGCCGCGACGTCGTCGTCGAGGAAGCGGCACCGGCCCGGCGCCACGATTTCTGTGGAAGCTGCGAGGACGCAGGGCCAGGCCTCGTCCAGCTCCTTGGTCGCGGCCGCGGCCTCGAGGAGCGCCGCGCCGATGCCAGCGAGCTCGCCGCCGCAGGCCTTGACCAGCCTCGCGTTGACGCGGACGCCCTTCCGCGGCGCCGGCGCCGATATAACGCCCGCCCACGTCCCCGGATCCGCAAACGCGTCGCCCAGCAGGTGCGTCGCGAGCGGCGCGCCGCCGAACAGCTCCCTGAGCACGGGCGCGGGCACCCGCTCGCTGAAGGCTGAGGGGACCCACCGCGCCTCGCGCGCCGTTTTAAAGGTCCCGAGCGGCAGGCACGGTAATAACGCTTCGCGCTTCAGGGCGCTGTCGAGGGCGTGCAGCGCGACGGGTGCCCCGGCGACTGTCGTGGAGAGCCGCCCCTCGGCGTCGCGCACCAACGCGGGCAGCCGGCCGTACGCGTCTTTTAACACTTTGGCCTTGTCCTGGTCCTCCGCGGCGCGGCACGCTTTCGCCGCCCACCGCAACAACTTGGCGAACAGTTCCCCCAGGCCGTTCTGCAATAGAGCCGCGTTCCAGGCGTGCGTGCCGTCGAGCGAGCCCCGATCCACCGACAGCAAAAAGGGCCCGTCCAAGTGCGTGCCCCGGCCCGTGGGCGCCCGCACGCGCGTCGGCAGCGTGCAGTGGATGAGGCCGGGCCGCGTTTCGTCGGCACCCACCTCGAAGAAAAGGCGCAGCTCCTCGTCGTTGCCGTCGTGGCTTCTTTTGGTGTGCGCCTCGTAGGCCTCGCGCGCGGCGCCGCGCGGCCGCCAGCCCTGGACGAAGGCCACGAAGGTCCGCGTCTTCGAAGTGTCGCCCTTGGACACTTCCACGGTGATCGTCTCCTCGTCTTTCCGAGTAGTGAGGGCGACGGCGTGGCGCCGCCCGTCCCAGTCCAGGGTCCAGGTCTTCTTGCTGCGCTGGGCGGCCGCGCGGCCCACCATGGCGACAGCCGAGGCGTTCGGCGGCCGCAGGTCGCCTTCTATAGACTGGCGCGGCCGCTCCAGGTCGAACGCGCACCACGTCGAGTCATTTTCGGCCTCGAGGGCCGCCGGTCTTAAAACCCAGGCGTGCTTCGGCTCGCCCGGGGGCCGGTCCCGCGGCTCGTCGTACCGGAAGCGCCACCGCCCGTCCGACACCGTCACCCGTTTAAACCGCCTATATACAGCCTTGAACCCAATACCCATGAAGCCGATGGACCGCGGCGCGTTCCCGTCGCTGAGGAGCGACTTCGTCGACAGGCCGACCGACGAGAGGCCGAGAACGTCAAGCGGCGTGAAGCGCCGGCCGTCGTGGCTCACGCGCACGCCACGCCGCTCTGATAAACGTTCTACGACAACCTGCGTCGCCCCGTCGTCCACGCCGTTCTGTAATAACTCCCACACGTACGCGTCGGCGCGGTCGAACTGCTTCTCGAGGATGGCCAGGAAGCCGCGCACGGATGGCTCGAGCGCCTGCAGGCCGTAGTACCTTGCGATCGACGCAATTATGACGGCGGGCCACTTGCCCTCCGCCTTGGCCGCGCCCCTTCGCACGTCGTCGGCGCGCGGTTTCGGGCACGGCTCGTAGGTCCCGCCGCTCCCGCTCACGTAGCCGAGCCACCGCTGCGTGCCGTCGCTCCGCGCCCCGATCGCGAAGGCCGGGAGCGGCGCGCCGCCCCCGGCGTCGGCGTCGACGACGAGCCGGCCATCCGCGACGTCGCCGACGATCGCCGCGACGCCCTGCGAGCTGATCACGATGGCGTAGCGCTCGCAGCCCGCCAGATCCACGACGCAGCAGCCCTTGCCCAGCAGTTCGACGCAGTCGCGCTCCGCGCGCAGGCGTCGCGGGAGCGTGGCGTCCGAAGCCATTGCTGTCTTTTACGTGTTTGCAGGCGGAACTGCAGCTCAAGCAGTGTCTCCCGCTACTATTCGAACAGTTACAGCCTTTTCTATTGCCAACTGAGCGATTTCAAAGACATGTGTTCCTAAAAACCCGTAAGGTAAAACCCGCACGGCTGGGCAGCAAGTGCGCTCAAGCTCTGAGCCTCGCAGCGTACAAGGACGTTGGCCGCATTCAGTCGCCGCTACCCCCTCCCAAACTCCGGGCTGTCTCTTGGTCGAAAGCCTAGTGCGCAGCGCCACCCCTGAAGCTCTGGACCTAAAGTGCTCTGCAACGCCAACGCTGCGCCAGGACGGGCCAGACCTCCGCGGACCGCCAGAGATCGCTGCATAAAGTATAAAACGCCAGATATCGCTGCGGTACAGTTATAAACCTGCGAAAAGAGAACCATGCTCGATCGTTGCTCGGATGATGTCGCGATCCTCATACTCTCGCAGTTGAACGTAGTTGACCTCGGACGGGCGGCCCGGGCGTGGCGGGACCTCTCGGCTCGAGACGTCGTCTGGCGCGCGCTCCAGAAGGCCATCTTGGGCTGCGCGCCAGCGTCGCGGGGCTCGACGGGCCGCGCGTCGACGCGCAACCAGCTCTCGGGCAAGGAGTCGTTCAAGCGCCTCTGCGCGACGCGGCGTGAGAACACGGAGGAGGCCCGGGCTCGATTCGAGCGGTGCGAGAAGCCGGGCGTCGGGACGTTACGGAAACTCCTGAAGGCGTGGCAGCCGTTAGCCATAAATGACCGCGGCTCGGCGGGCTGCACGTTTCTCCATTCCGTGGTGGCCGACGCGCGCCTCTCGCCCGCCCAGACGGTGCAGTGCGTCCGCGAGCTCCTCGCCCAGAAGGCGGACCCGTCGCGCGGCAACGACCTGCGGCTGGCGCCGCTGATGTCGGCCGCGGCGCTAGGTGATGTGAAATTGGTGACGCTCCTCTTGGACGCGGGCGCGAACACGGCCGCGCGGGGCTCGCACCCGAACGGTTTCGTGGGGGCGCCCGTGCGGCCTGGCAAGCGCGCGCGCACGCCGCGCGAGTGGGCGGAGTGCTTCGGCCAGTCGCGGGTCGTCGAGCTGTTGGATCGGCGCGCGGGCGCGTCTCCGAAGAAACGGCGAAGAGAAACGCGCTTCTGCCTCCCGGCGTGCCCCTTCGGCGGCACAAATTCCTCGGAAATGATCAACTGCGAGGCGTGCGATAAATGGTTCCACTGCGCGTGCGTCGGGATCTCGCGCAACGAGTTTGCTATCTTCGTGCGCGACGAGCGCGCGCACTTCGAGTGCGCGGCGTGCACGGCCGCCCGCCCGGTGGCCGCGCCGCGACCGCCGGGCTATTACAAGGACCGGGCGCGGGCGCGCGTCGTCGAGCTCTGTGGAAACCAACTGTTTGTCGACGGGTATATTATTGCAGCGGCGCCGCTTCCCGCGGCTCCAGTGGCCACTCCGGACGGCGACGTGCGCGCCCACGCGGTTGGAGGGGCGACCGCGACGCCTGTCCCGGGGGATCGCGGACTCACGTAATACAAGCCTACTTATCACAGTCACCACACATCCGCGGACAGTCGCAAAACATCTTGAAGTGGCCGAGGTAGAACGTGCTGTGGCCCTCGTGGCACGTAGCCACGCAATGGCCGCAGATGGCGTCCCCTTGACCGGCGAGAGAACAGGTGGCGCAGCCGAAGGCGTCCTGTTTGACCATCCGGGCGCCGGTCCGTTCAAACGAGCAGCAAGAGTCGCCGCAGCCGCACCGGGGGCGCGGTCGGCGCCGGACTCCGTCGACGCCGCGGGCGACGACGACGAAGCGCGGGCCGCAGCGCCGGGTTGCGTCCGCGACTCCAACGCTCGTGAGCGACGCGTTCCCCGACACGTCCAGCAGGCGCATGCGCGTCGGGTTCGGGAGCGCCGCTAGCGCGGCCTCGAGGCCCGCGTCTTCGAGCGGCGGCTCGAGGCACGCGACGGCGAGCGAGCGGAGCGCCGGGAGCCGTCCGCACAGCTTCGCCAGGCGTCCCGCCACGTCGTCGTCCGAATTCGACACGTCCAGCGCCACGAGGTTCGGGGCCGCGCGCCAGACGAGGAAAATGGCGGCGGACAGCGCGATCCGGCCCCGCGTGTTGAGGCGTCGCAACGCCGTCACCGCGCGCGCGGCGCGGTCGCGAGAGTTTGCGGAGACGGCATCGATGACTTGGCCCGGATGCGTAAAGCAAGTGAGGCAGGCCGCGGCCGCGTCGGCGCCGTGTCGCTCGAGCGCCCCCTCGAAGATGGGGTTCTTGCGCCGCGTCCACCAGGTGCCATTCTGTGTGATTCTACGGTGAGTCGCGCGCCTCCCCCCCACGCCGTCAAGCAGACACACAGTGAAGTGTGGGGACGCCGCGTGTCACGCATTGTTCAGCAAGGCACACGTCCGTGAGCGCCATCCATGTCACGCCGCAGGTGGCGATCGCTGCGGCGATAGCTTCGCCAAAGGGGCCGGGGTACGGCAGTGTGGACGGCGCCGCGCGTGCCGCGTGGAGGCTGCGCAACGCGGGAAACGGCGGGACCGAGTCCAATAATATCAGAATGCTCCCGATGTCCACGTTGTCGCACCCATCGAGGCCCAGCATCTCCAGCCGCGGCAGGCGGTCCCGGAGCCCGTCGTCTCCAGACCCGGAACCGTTAATGCCGTCCGAGGTGAGCTTTTTCATGCCGGCGAGGTCGAGCCGCCTCAAATTCGGCGCGTACGGCGCACCGCCGAGCACGGCGAGGAACGGGTCCTTCGTCAAGACGGAGCAGCCGGCGAGGCTCAGCCCCTCGAGCAGCGGAGGGCAGGCGGTCACGAGCGCTGAGAGCGTATCTGTCGACAAGTTACCATGACTGATTCTCAGCTCGCGTAATGTTGTCGACCGCACCAGCGTCATCGAAACACAGGCTTGCAGCGCGAGGGTGGAACAAGATCCGAGCACTCCTGCAAGGTCATCGAAACAAGGCCTGCAGTTCTTGTTCGTAACGTGCGCGAGCGCGCAGGCCTGGATCTTGACGCCCTCGAGAAGGCGAGCAAGCGCGCGCAGTCCAGTGCTGCCGAGCTTGCGGCGCCGCGCCTCGGACACGCCCAAGAGGTTCGGCGCGACGAGCACGCCACCCGGGCGACGAATGGCACCGCGCTTCGCAACCGAGAGACAGCTCTTGGCCGTCTGAAAAAGCACGAGAGCATCGGCAGCGTTCAGCCATGCGTGCTGTTCCGCGATAACATCGATCGCATTTAAGCCGAGGGATGACATTGATGCTTCTCCCTTAGCTCTTCGATTCAACCCGGTTGACCCTGCGGACTGTCGAGTGCTGCGTGCGTGCGGGTCTCTTAGAGGCTTGCGTAAGGCTTGCGTAATGTGCACTTTTCAAGTTTTGGTCTGGTTTTGTAGCGTGCGGGTATTCGCGGGTTTTATGTGATTGGGTTTTGTTAGCCAAGGCTAGCATGAGGTACACCACAGGCCGAGGCATCCCTCACGGGCCCTCGGAGCCCTCGGATTGGGTGGCCTAAAGAACGGGCCGCGCGCGACTCGAACTCGAGTGCGCCTTCGGTTGGCCGCGTGCCCGGAGCAAAGCGAGGGGCTGCAACGCGCGGCGCCCGCGGACGACGCATTCCGGGTGCGGTCGGTCTCGCCCCAGGACGCGCTGCGCCCGGCACGCCGCGGGGCTGCACCCTTTGCCATGGAGCAGCTCGAACCGATAAAGGTCATCGGCGAGGGCGCCTTCGGCAAGGTGTACCTCATGCGCCATAAGCAGGAGCGGACGCTCCAATGCGTGAAAGTCATTAAGATCAAGAACATCCCCAAAAAAGAACGGGAGGCGTGCCGGGCGGAAGTCCAGCTCATGAAGCGCTTGCGCCATCCCAACATTGTGGCGTACCGAGATTCCTTCCTCGCCAAGAACCGGGAAAGTCTTTGCATCGTGATGACCTACTGCGACGGGGGCGACCTGGGGAACCAGATCGACCAGGCCAAGAAGCGGAGACGGCCCTTCGGCGAGGCCAAGGTGCTGCACTGGTTCGTGCAGATGGCGCTGGGGCTGCACTACATGCACGCGAGTCGCGTGCTCCACCGAGACCTGAAGACGCAAAACATTTTTCTACTGGGGAACGGGCGTTTGGTCTTGGGCGACCTCGGGATCTCAAAGGTCCTCGAAGGTACTTTAGACTTCGCCCAGACCTGCATCGGCACGCCGTACTACATGTCGCCGGAGATCTTTAAGAACAAGCCCTACAACCACAAGTCGGACATCTGGGCTTTAGGCTGTGTATTATACGAGTGCGCCACCTTAAACCACGCCTTTGATGCCTCTTCATTAAACGGGCTGGCGTGCAAGATCGTGAAGGGGAGGTACCCGCCCGTGCCCTCCCGCTACTCGAAGCACCTCTTGGACCTGGTGGGTGCGATGCTCGCCACGTCGCCCTCCCAGCGCCCTACGTTAGAAGCGATTCTGAGGCGACCCTTCGTGCGGAAGCACGTGCGAGGCTTCTTCGCGGATCTGGTCCGGCGGCCGTCGCAGTCCATAGGTGCCGGGACGCGGGCGGTCAGAGCCGCCGCCGTCTGCGTCGCGGACCATAAGACGGCGTCGTCGCCGGACGTCGACGCCTTGCGGGCGCAGCTCGAGGATTTGCGCATGGGCGACGTCATCGCCCAGGCCCTGAATCCAGAGGATACGGACGACGATCCGCGCAAGGTCCAGCGCCGGGCGCGCGAGCGCACGGACCAGCTGCGGCGGGAGGAGGACCGCAAGGGCGCCGTGGAGCAGGCGCTGCTGCGGCTGCGCAAGGAGCGCGAGGCCCGGCTCCGGGACCGGGAGCGGCTCCGCGAGGAGGCGCGCCGGCGCGCGGCGCGCAAGCCCCGCGTGCCGCGGCAGGTTAATCGCCAGCGCGAGTGGAAGCGGCCCGTGCCCCGGAGCCGCGTGCGCGCGTCGGAGCCCAACGCGCAGCGCGCCAACCTCGTCGCGCCGGAGCGGGCTTCAGCTGATCAGCGGCGGCGTAATATGTGCGACGACGAGGCGCGGCGCGTCCACGAGCTCGAGCGGTGGGAGAACGAGCAGAAGCGCGCGGCGGCGGAGCGCAAGCGACGCGTCGAGGCCGCCCGCCCTCCGGACAGACAACGGGACGCCCGCCCCCCGGACGCCAACGCCGCGCGCCGGGACCGCGCGCGCGAGGTTGAGCGCCAGCGCCAGCGCGAGATCATCGAGAAGCTCAAGGCGGACAATCTCGAGCTGGACGAGGCCGAGGCGCGGCGGCAGACGCGCGCGCGCCAGGCGGAGCGCCGCCGGGCCGAGGCCGCGCTGCTGCAGGAGCGGGAGGAAGCGGCGGAGCGGCGGCACGCGGAGGCCGAGCTGCTCCGCGACCAGGAGCGGCGGCTCGCCGCGCGGCTCGAGGCCGCGAAGCGGCTGGCTTCGCCCCGCGCCTCGCCCCGCGTCGCCGAGGCCAAGAACCGGGACGACGGGGCGCTGGCGGCGAAGCACGCCTTTTCTCCTCGGAACGACGGCCTGAACGCGCGGGACCGCGTCCTCATGCGCAAGCGCGCCGCGCAAGAAACGCGCGAACGCGAGCTCAACCGGGCGCTGGCCGAGGCGCGCCAGGAGCAGGCCCAGCAGGCCCAGCAGGCCAAGGCCTGGGGCGACGCCCAGTACCGGTCGTCCATGGACTCGAAGCTGCCGCGGCAGCCCCCGGCGACGCCGCCCCGGTCGCCCGAGGCCAAGGCCGCGTCGCCCCAACGCTGGGCCTCGCCGTCGCCGCGGCGGCCCCCGCTCACGCCCGACACGCCGCCCCGGTGCCCGCCGACGATCGATGACGCCGACACGCCGCCCCGGTGCCCGCCGACGCGGGACGACGACGACATCGACCTCGTGCTCGACGATTCGGAGTCAGAAGACGAGGAGGCGGCGATCGGCTTTGCGATGGCCGCGCCCGAGCACATCGAACACGCGGAGCAGGATATCCAGAAGCGCGAGGACGAACTGAAGGCGGAACTCGATTTGACGACGCAGCGCTGCGAGGACCTTCGGCGGTCGCTGGTCGATACGAAGGCGCGCATGGCCGCGCGCGACGCCGCGCCACCGGAGGAAGCGGAGTCCGAGTCCGAGGACGACGTGGTGGGCGTCTTGAACGCCGTGGTGGAGGAGGACGAGTCCGACGACGGCGGATCGCCCCCGCGGCCGACGTCGCGGCTGGCGACGCCGCCGCAAGCGTCGCCCCCGCGCGTGCTCGAGTCGCCGCGGACGCCCCACCTGGCCGACGCGCCCTCGCCGTCTGGCCGTTTGGCACAACGCGTCCATCTGCTCAAGGAAAGATGCGTGCGGGCCATTGGGCCGGATCAGTTCAGCGTGGCCTACGACTACCTGAAAAAGGTCCAGGACGCGGACGACGAAGACTTGGATTACGATGTGGACGACACAGGCCTAGAAATCAATGGCGACGCGTACGACGCGCAGGCGGACGCCGAAACTCAAGCTAGGCTTCTCGCAATTCTGGGCCCGGACAAGGTGCACCTGGCCCCGTTACTGGACCAGCTGCTATTCATGGAGGAGGCGCTTTAGTATCGTAGTAGTAAAGTAGACACAAATACCACAAATTACAAACCCACCGAAGACTCACTTCAGGTACACGTTCGCGAACTCCGGGGGCGCGTGGTGCTCGCGATGGTCGCGCGCGAGGCGCACGATTTCGCGCGCGCGCTGCCGAGCTTCGGCTTCCACGTGGGTCCGCGCGAGCTGCTTCAGCGACGGCTTTTTGGCGAAGTACTCGCGGATCGAGGGCTTGTCCACGGCCGTTGTAGAAGAGGCCGTCGTGATGACGCGAAAATATTCGTCGAAGCTCATGAGCCCCTCCTCGTTCGCGTACGTATCCCCGATCGCCGCGAGCGCGTCCACGGCACCGACCCTTTTTAAGTCACATCGCCTGAACGCCTTGGCAGCAGGAAGGCGGACGTGGGGGGCTTCATGTCTATCAATGCCTTCGGCGTCGCCGACGACGTGCGCAGAGAAGAGGCGCCACGCCATGTGCCGTAAGTATCGCAAGTGCTCGTCTTCGAGCGTATCTTCGATAAGCTCCAGCCAGGGTGGTGCGAGAATAGCCAGAGCATCGGCCCGCCGCCGAAGGACGCCTCGCCCGGCGGCCGATTTGAGGAAGTGCTCGACGTCGGCGGTCGCGAAGGCAGATAAAACCGCGCAGCGATGCATGATTTGCGTATGGCTCGGCTTCGACACGTGCGTTTTTACGCCGAGGTGCTCCCGCGCGATAAAATCTCGCGTCGCATCCCGCGCGTCGGACCGCGCTGCTGCCAGCACGTTCTGCGTGGCGGCCTCCCGCGGCGCCGTCGGCGCCTCCCGCGGCGCCGTCGGCGTCGACGCACGCGTCGTCGCCCCAATAAGCCAAGCGTCGAACTCGGCTCGCGACACGCGCGTGGCGTCCGGCGCCCGGCCGCCCCGGTCCTTCACGTGGCCGTGGTGCACGGCCAGGGACATGAGCAGACTCAGCTTCCGTTTAGCGAGGCGACCGAGCTCCTGCTTCACGGCTTTGTCGCTTCCTTGCTTGTCCGGCGGCGCGAGAAGCCGCCGCACGGTATAATCTTTGATGGCGGCGCGATGCGCCAAGAGCTCCGGGTCGGCCACGACGCGCGGCGGCGCCAGCGCCGCTGCGACGTCGCCCGTGAGTTGGAAGCCGTGCTCCGTCACGAGCCGGTGGACGATACGCGACATCTCCGCCCGATCGACCGTATTGTCCTTGGCCCGCGCGTGGTCCCTCCACACGTCGTCGAGCGCGATCGCCGCTGCCATCGACAGGCCGTCGACCGCTACGTTCTTCGTCGCATGCCTCCTCGCGACGATCGCCTGCTCCCGCTTCAGCAAGCACCGCTGGCCCGCCGCCGTGGCCAGAAACCGCCGCGCGTCCGCCTCGGCGTGGTAGGCCGCCCGCTCCAACTTCCGGCGCGCCGCCTCTGTGGCGTCGCCGCGGCCAAAGGACTCGGCGTGCGCCGCCCGGACCAGGTCGCCCACGAAGGAATAGGTCTTGGCGTGGCGCGCCTCCGCGAAGGCGCTCAGGTTGTAATCCCGGAGTTTCGCCACGCCGCGTTCCGCTCTTCTTTCCGCGGCCAACGCCTGCCGCAGTTTCAACGACGCCTCGACGCGCGCCGCCAAGACGGCCCGGTCCAGCTCCGAGCCCGGCCGCACGTCGCACCAGCCGCGCTTCAGTCGGTCCGGGCGGTGCGCGACCAAATAGGTATTGAGCGCCGGCCACGACACGTCACTTTTGCCCGGCGCCGCGTCGCGCGTCGCCACGAGGGCCTCGGGCCACGTCGCTGCCGCCCCAAACGCCAGCAAGAACTTGGGACAAGCCTCATGCGCGTCCAGGACGCCGCTGTGGACCACGTCGAACCAGGCGAAGACGTACGCCGCCTCCCGGAGCGCCGCGTCTTCGGTAGAGAGCGTCGCGGCTTGGGCAACATGGGACTCGCGCATCGCTTCGTTCGTACACGCGTCCCACCGCAGGCGCGCGAGGCCCCGGCGCGTCGCCGAGAGGATGCGGACCTGGTGCTCGGCGTCGCGGCACGTTCGCGCTCGCAGGCACGCGTCCGCGACGAGGTGGTCGAGCGCGTTCCGCCGCGCGCGTCGCAGGCTTTCGTTCATGTCGCCCGTCGCGCACGCCCGCGCGCCGTGCCGCGCGCGGGTGACGAGGGCCAGGGTTGCGTCGAAGTCTCGATTTCCGAGGAGCCCCTTCCGGAGGGTAAGGTAGGCCACCACCTCGTCCGTGGACGTCGTGCCGTCCTTGCGGTAGTACATCCAGGCGTGGTCCGCCTTCGACAGGTCGCCCGTCGCGTACTTGAGGAGCTCCGGCAGGTCCCGCCCGTCGACGACGCCGTCGCAGCCCACGTCGAAGCACCGCGCCGCCGCGGCCGCCGACCGCTGGTCCTGGGTGCCGCCGTCCTCGAGCCAGGCCGCGGCCCCCAGGCGCGCCGCCTCGAAGGCCAGCATGTCCTTGCCGTGCTGCGTACTCAGCGTCTCACGGCACGCCTCCTCTAACCGGCGCTCCTTCAAATCGAGGAGCCGCGCGGCCGCGCGCTGGGACACTGCGACCTTCACCACCTGCGTCGCGGGCACCGCCACGGGCGGCCCGGCCTCGTCGTCCTCGTCGCTGGAGAGGTCGTCGAGCGAAAGGCGCGCGGGCGCCACGCGCGAGGTCCGCTTCCGCTTCTCCTGGCCATTGCGGACGAGCGCTGCGATGGCCGCGGCGCATCGCGCCTCGGCGTCCGCATCCAAACACTCGCGCCCGTCGACCGCACCGCTGCTCAGGTGCTGCAGGTTATACGCCTTGAGCTGGGCTGCGTCGAAGCCCACGTCCCGCAGGGGCGGCCGCTCCTTCCGGAACGCGCACCGCGCCGCCGCCCGCGCGGCGTAGGCCGCCCGGCGCCCCAACACGTCCTTGGCGAGCGCTTGGACGGTGGCGGCGTCCTTCAGGGCGCTGGTGGACAGCCCCGTGGCCCGCCCGCCCGTGCGCCACCACGCGATGAGGTCGCCGGCGTCCACGAGGACGTCGTCGCCCGGCCGCCCCTCCAAAGCTTCCTTCAGGCTGGCGAGCTCGGCTTCATGAGCCGCGGACTCCTCCTGCACGGCGGTGCGCGCCGCCGCCACCGCGGCGGCGCCGTCCGTCTTCGCCGCCTCGACCGCGGCGCGCAGGTCGGCGACCTCGCGCGCCGTCGCCCCGTGGTCGGCCGCGTCCGCGGCGTCGCACTTGGCCAACGCCAGCGCCGCCCCCGTCACCCGCCGGACCGCCTCGAGCGCCGCCTCCAGCGCTTCGGGGACCCCCTTCCGCGCGGCTTCGAGGGCCCCGAGGGCCTTGAGCGCGAGCATGGCCTCGGCCGCCGTATTCGAAACAACGTCTGCGTCGCGCCACGCCTGGCTCCCGGGCTCGACGTCCCCCGCTTGCAACGCGCGGAACAGGCCGCGCACGCATCGCGCGTCCAACAGGCCCTTGCAGTCGAGGGCGTTGGCCACGTCTCGTAGCTCGGCCTCTACCTTCATTCGCTTCTTGAACCGGGCCCTCAGGCCCTTGGCCACGTGGGTCAACTCCTTCGCCTCCGCGTCCAGAGCGTGGCGCGCTTCCCCATACGCGTCGCGGCCCGCCTCGTCCACGCACCGGTCCTCGTCCTCGAGGCGCGCCAGCTCCTTTAGACAGTTCGTGCGGGCGCGGTGCTCCCGCTGGTTCACCACGATAGAGGCGAGGTGGAAGGGGGCGGCCCGCTTTGTCGTTTGAGGGCACGCGCCCCCCTGTCCGAAATGCTGTGTAAAGTCCCTCTGGAGCGCGAACGTCGCGTGGCACGCGCCGCACGCGAAGCGCGGGTGGCCCAGCTCGCGGCGGATGCCGTGCACGGCCCTGCGAGCGGCTCTCCGCGCCGCGTCCTTGCGGGCCTCGCCGTCGGCGCGCCGCAGGAGCGCGGCCGCCGCGTTGACCCTGGGCTTCTTGGCGAAGAGGCGCGCGAGCATACCCACGCGCGGCTTCCGGCGGAGGCCGCCCTGCCGCAACCAGGCCTCGAACTCCGTAAAGGTGATGTCCTCCCGGCCCCCGAGTTCCGCGAACGCCGCGGCGACGTCCGACTCCCGCGTCGACAGCCCCGCCGCCGCCAGGGCATCTGGTAGCCCCCCGGCCCGCAGCACGTTCTCGTCGGCGGCGCCGGCCGCGAATGCCGTGCGGGCGAGTTGAACCTCCTTCTCGACCCCGACGCGCGCGTCGTCCGCCTGCACCGCGACGCTCCAGAACCGGAGCGC
>Ga0302122_10001711_pt1 | contig 13909 bp, 7 predicted proteins | sample CB21_SCM_MG_FD_203115 | JGI IMG/M metagenome (GOLD analysis project Ga0302122, IMG submission 203115) | Marine microbial communities from Western Arctic Ocean, Canada - CB21_SCM | ecosystem: Environmental > Aquatic > Marine > Oceanic | place: Canada: Western Arctic Ocean | collected 2017-09-28
AAAGCCCAAATAAAACACTTTTTTGGGATGTAGATCGGCTCTCGGACTCCCTCTGGGTTATATCCATTGTTGGTAAGACGCCTACACCGCACACGCTGCTGCGCGGGACGCGCCATAGCTCTCAAAGTCCCTAGCAGCCCACCAGCTTCAGGAACCCTTAGCCTAGAGTTTGGCTCCAGCAGGCCTCTTGGAGAGCTCCGGGGGGCCGAAGTTCCTGCGCGTGCGGTGTAGGCGTCTTACCAACAATGGATATAACCCAGAGGGAGTCCGAGAGCCGATCTACATCCCAAAAAAGTGTTTTATTTGGGCTTTCGCGCGCCGCTAAACGTCAAATATGACAATTACCCGAGGGCCCCCACGAATCGTAATAGCGGTCTCGTTGGGTCCCATACTACCCCACTTATAGTGGAAATCAAGTATATGATATTTGCACCACGAGAAGGGTACTTTGGGCTGCCCGAGCTCAGGTCTGAATATTATTGATCTGGACCTCGCGCAGGTCGGTCGATGATGAAACAAACGATCGCGCCAAGGTTCACGGTGGTGGTACAATCGCTGATAGTCGCAAATCCCGGTCTTGTGCCCGAATGAACGAGATCGCGGGGTCGCGGAGCAGCGGAGCCGCCCGGGGAATCCTATGTAGTAGTCGCCGGGGTAGAAACCAAGGCCAGAGGGCGCAAGGTCTATATACAATAATTTACCACAATAGCCCATCAGACCGCCGATGCCGTCGTCGGCGCCGGCGCGTCCAGGTCCGCGAGGCTCCGCACGGACTCGACCGGCGTGAGCGCGCCCACGGAGCCCGCGTCCTCGAACGACCCGGCGGAGACCTTGGACGCCACCGACGCGTCCATCATCAGCGCCTCCGAGCCGTGGTACGTGCCGTCCATGTTCGCCGCGTCGTCGGTCGCGCCGGGCGCGTTTGTGCGGCCGAATTCCCAGATGCTGCTACTACTCTCTTGTTGGCCGAGCGTGAACAGGTCCGGGCTCGACAGGTTCTTCCGCGCCAGGGAACTCGTCCGCGTCAGGGAACTCGTCCGCGCCGGGGACTTAATTTCGCACTTGATCGGGAGTGACTGCCGCTTCTGCATTGCGTGCTCCTTCTCCTCGGCTCGCTTGGTGACGTACGCCGCCTCCAGCGCGAGCGGCCGGTGCAAAAGGACGAGGTCGGGGTCAGGGTGGAGCGCGCGCAACGTCGCGGCGGCCGCCGAGTCGTCCTTGGTGTCCAGCGCGCGCACGACGTCGCCCAGCAGGGCGCAGTCCGCGGGCAGGCCTGGCGTGGGCGCGCGCGCGAGCGCCTCCCGCAGTTTCGCCCGCGGCGCGTCGTCTAAAAGAGCCACGCACGTCTTGGCGGCGCGCACGAGCGCGCGTAGGGCCAGCGCCGCGGCTGCGGGATTCGGCAGCGTCTTACCGCTGCTCTTCGTTAGCCATGGCGACGCGAGCGCCTCGCGCGCCGTGAGCCGGTGGCCCTCGGGCCGCAGCAAGCCCCGCAGCAAATCCATGAGGTCCTCGCTGTGCACGTCGTCCTTCTTCCCGTAGGTCTTGCGGAAGCGCAGGAGTCCCTCCAGCCCGGCCCCGTGGAGACTCCGGATCTCGCCGGCCGTGAGCATGCCATGCGTCAATACTAGTAACACCACACCGCACGAGTAGACGTCCGCTCGGTGGTCATAATCTAAAGCCCACACCTCGGGCGACTGCCAGAAGGGCGAGCCCGCCTCGCTGCGCCACCTTGTCTCAGGCGCGAACTCGCAGGCCGAGCCGAAGTCCGCTAACACGACGCGCGTGCGCCCGCCCTGCTCAAAGTCCACCAGCAGGTTCTCGGGCTTGATGTCGCGGTGGCTTATATGGTTGGCGTGGCAGTGGGCGATGGCGCCGCAAAAGTGGGCGAAGAAGCGGCTCGCGTCCTGCTCCACAAAAGATGCGCACCGGTCCAGGTGCTTCATGAGTTCCCCCCCGGCGCACACGTCCGTCAGGACGTAAAAGTCCCGCGGCGTCTCGAGGGCGAACTCCAGCCGCAGGCACTGCTTTTGGCCCCCCAGCTTCTGCAATAACTTCACCTCCCGCAACAAGGTCTTGGGCGCGGGCGCCCCGAAAACCTCGTTGTTGTCCGAGATGGACATGTGCTTCTTCATGACCTTCGCGGCGAAGATCTTGCCGTCGCTCTTCCGCGTCATCAAGCGGACCTTGGCGAACATGCCCTCGCCCAGTTTGCGCCCCTCGTCATAATCCTCCAAAAGCTTGGCCTTGTTCTCATAGGTGACGATGGGCTGGGCCGGGTCCAGCGTGTTGACCGTGCCCGTGAAGCAGAAGCCGCAGACGTTGAAGCCCATGATGCCTCTTCTATGCGCGCGTGCGGCGGGCGTCGCGCGGCAGCGATGGATTCCTATGTCCGACGGCAGCGACTTCCTCTCTCTGAAGGCAGCGTGCAGCTGCAGCCTCAGAGATGATCCACGTCGACGGTACGGCCACGGATACCACCCTGTTGCACTGGTTCGACCGCTGCTTGTCTTCTTTGCTTAACTGCAAGTGAAAGATGCGATTCATGACCAATGTTGGCAGAAACCCGCACGCACGGCCATTTCCCAGACCGATCACGCGTTCTACGGGCGTCACGATGTTAACACAAAACAAAATTAATCCTACGGCGCGTCGTCGTCCTCCCCCTCAGTAGGAGCCGCCTGCACGCCCCCGTGGTCCGCCGCGAAGCCGTACTCGTTCGGCCGCGTCGCGTCGGTGCGGTACGTCCACCACTGGTAGAGGAAGACGACGAACACCACGTCGTCGCGCAGCGTCATGAGCCGGTGCTTCAATGGCATCTTCACGATCCAGGCGAACAAATCGTCCACAAACGTATTAAAGATCTTGTACGCAAAGACCTTTATGGGTAAATGCGCCACGGACTTCAACTTGTAGTTGATCCACAGCTGCGGCGTCATCATGACGAAGCCGAAGTAGTACACGAGATCGGCCAGCGACGACACGAGCCACCCGTAGTAGGTGCGGTGGACGTCGTGAATTAACGAGTACAATGCGACGCCGAAGAGCATCGGGCACGTGGCTAAATAAAGGTGCGACGTGGCCTCCCGGTCGTACTTTGCCGTGGCTTTGGCCGGCGCCGTCCGTAATGGTGCTGTCACTAGAAACAGATAAGGGAAGCGCGGCCGCAGCACTAAAGCGGGCTTGAGCACGCGCTGGATCTTGAAGAAGTCCGATAACAAAGCGAGCATCAAGCCAAATAACACCACCAACCCAGCATCGTTCTCCTGCAGGTAGAGGTACAGTATTAAATCACGCACCAGGGCCCACACCAGGGACCTGGCACTTATACCGTGGAACGTCTCCCGGCCCACGTAGAAGCCCACGTCCTCGGAGAAGGCCAGGTAGTCGAAGGCGACGTGAACCAACGAAACGGCCTGCTGCGCCGCAAAGCGGAAGACGCGCCGGTCCGAGATCTGCCACCGTAACTCGTCGACCTGGGCCTCGGGCATCGCAATAGAAGCGAACTGTAGGAGCTGCGCCGCCAAGGTCTTCCTCAGCCCGAAGTGGAGCGGCGAACTCTTCTTCACCTGGAGTCGCAGGGTCGGGTCCGCGAACGTGAGGTTCCGCGAGATAGGCAACGCGTGCGAGGCCAGCGCGAGGCTCTCGTCGATGTGGACCACGGGCAGGTACACATTCCGGCGCGCCCGTATACCGACGCCCAGGTGGTGCTGCTGCTCGACGATTGCCCGCTTGTAGTCCAGGTCCCCGGCGTCCAGCAGCCGCACGACCAGCGGCCACCTTCCAAAACGCCAGTGCGACGCCGTGATCCCGACGTCGTCGCGGTGCTCCTCCGGTTGTTCGCCGAGCAGCTTCCGCGGCTGCGCTCGCCGGCTCGCGACTCTCCGTAGCGTGGTCAGCGGCGCCGATCCCACATAGTGCGCTCTCGCTAAAGCAGTGGTGTCGTTCGTCCAGTTCCAATCGCCCCTTCGCGCCGGCAGGAGGAAGACGTGCGCCGTGAGGGGCGCGCCGTTGAGCCGCACGTCGGCGCCTAGTTTTATGGTCGCGTCGAAGGCCTTGCCGGAGGCGTTGCGCGCCACGTAGGTCGGCGCCACGTCCGTGACCACCGCACCACTGAGCGACGCGTGAATGAGGACATCAAAATCCTGGCCCGGGGCGAGCCACGGCGTCGCGCACCGCCGCCCATCTACACAGCGCGGCAGCGCGTTCAGCTGGTGCAGGACGTAGGCGCAGAGCAGGGCGTAGAAGACCATGAATTTTAGCGTATAGGACGCGACCTTGTCCGTGAATTTGATGGTGGACGCCGCGAGCTGCGTCATCGCGTCGTCACACTGGGGGATGACGGCCAGCTCGCGCGGTGCGTGCGTGGTGAGCTGCGAGTCCTCTATTGGCTCGGCGGGTGCGTCCATCGATGTGTGGGTTGGAGGCTCTTCCTAGTCTACTCTGTCCCGCGAGGCGCGCACGACTGGAGGGCGTCGACCTAGGAGCTTCCGGAGCAAATGTGTCTTACGATTGATCCTCTAGCTTTCGCGTTACACTGCAGCCGAGGCTAGCAGCAGGAAACCCGCTCGAAAAACCCGCGCAGGACCGATGTGCCCGCAGCGACTGCGAAACGTCGACAAGCTGCCGCGGCGGCGAGCGATTTTGGGGTCAGATAAAAACAAACTAAGTCCCATAGTCCACCTCGCCGTCCGAGTCCCCCTCCTCTTCCGACGACGCGGCGGAGTCCTCGTCGCCCGCCGGCGCCGCCGGCGGCGCGGCGCGGCCGCGGTCGGCCGCCACCAGGTCATCCACGAACGGCTGCAGGTCCGCGAGCCGCGCGTGGAGCGCGAGGCCGTCGCCGTCGCCGGCGTCGGGCTCGTCCTTGTCGAGCTCGGCGGCGAGCAGCCCCAGGAGCGAGAGGGCGGGCCGGCAGAGCGTGAGCAGCAGGTCGAGCGCCGCCGGCGCGGGCGCCTCGGGGAGGCCACGCGCCGCGGCCTGCTGTTGCAGGCGCGCCTCGCCGCAGAAGCCGAGCGCGGCGTCGGCCGCGTCGCGCACGGCGTCGCGGCACCCCAGGATGGCGTCGGGTTGGGGCGTCGGGGCATCCTCACCCTCGTCGTCCGAGCCGTCCGCCTCGTCGTCGCCCAGCAACAACCGCAGGACGCGCTCGAGCACGCCCAAACATAGCGGCGCCATCCTCAAGCACCGCTCGGCGCGGCCCTGGCTGGCGATCGTCGCCGGGCTCGTCGCGAGGGCCAGGGCCTCGTCCAGCGCCAGCCGCGCCTCGGCGGCCGCGCAGCCCGCGACGACGCGCACAACGGCGCCGTCCTTACCCCAGAGCCACGCGGCGCCGCGCGCGCCGGCCGCGCAGACCGCCGCGGCGCCCAGCGCGGCGTCCCGCTGCGCTTCGCCGGCGCCGCCCCTCCTTAAGAGGCGCGGCACGGCCTCTTCCACGACGTCGCGCGCCGCTTTTCGCGCGTGCGCGGCCGTCGACGACGTCCGCGCGGCGCCTGCGCGCGCCGCCACGGCCAGCGCGAGGCACTCGACGAGGGGCGCCTCCCGCGCGTAGGTGTCCGCCTTTGCACGCACGGTCGTGGCGAGGATCGTGAGCGCCTGCACGCTCTGATCATCTAAACCGCCGCCGGCGCAGCAGCACTTGAGGAGGCGCGTCGCCGCGGGCCAAATGACCTCGGCGTCGTCGCGCGCGAAGATGAGGAGCGGCGCGCCGTCGACGCCGCTCTGCACGAGCCGCCGCGGGTCCCCTCGCACCAGCGCGTCGAGGCACAGTACCGAAGCCGCCGCGTCGTCCGCCGACCCGCCCGTGACGCCGTCGCCGCGCGTCGCCATCGTCCGCGCGTCGGCGACGCTCAGCAGGCACGCGCCGCACGCGGCCACGAGGCCGTTGGCGAGCGCGTAGCGCACGTCGGCCGAGGTCGCCGCGAGCGCCCGGGCCACCTCGAGGCCCGCGCGCTGCGCGCCCGTCAGCGCGGCGCCGTCGTCGCCGGCCGTCTTGAGCAGACGCGCGAGGAAGTTCGACGCGTCTAGCTTCGCGGCGATGGCACTCGCGTGCGCCTGCAGCGCGGCCGCGTCGGCGGCCGCGAGCAAGAGCAGGCCCGCAACGCGGTGCTCGTCCGTCGGGCCGTCGAGGTACGCCAGCGCCCGCGGCGGTAGTGGTTGTGCTGGTGGTACTGGTGCGGGTGGTGGCATCGGCGGCGTCTCGTCCGTCTCCATGGCGTCCGTCTCCATGGCGACCAGCTTGGCTCGCTTGTCGGGGTCCATTATTGCTCGTCGTATCCCTCAAGCAGCGCAGCGCAGCGACAACAGCAACCAGAAGTAGTTTAGCAGTGATTGTCCAGGGCTCAGCGAGCTCTCGCAAGCAAGAGCAAGCGCCCACAGATGTGAAAACCCGTATTATAGCCTGCTGGCCATGGTTGGTCTCGCTGGTTCCTCTCTCTTTTCTAGCAACAGGGATGCGTCTGCACCACCCGACACAGCTCTGACGGGGCTTTCACCTTTGGCTTGCAAAACGGGTTTCGAACCTCATCCGTTTTGCGCTTTGCGTTGGCGGGTTTGGCGCATAGATAGTTTAAAATCATGACGCTGAGGCAGCCGAGGCAACACTGAACGAGGCAGCCTGCTCGGGGCAGCCCAGGCACCATCATGCTGCGCCCCTCGAACGCCCAGACCATGTCCCCCTCGGGCAAGCGCCGGGCAGCCCGCGCCCGCGCGCAGCTCGCACGAGCGCTAGAACCATATATCGCGGGCGTGACGGACGCCCTCATAAGAGAAACGCTCGAGGACTGGATCCGAGACGATGCGACCACGGCGATCCTCGACGCGCACATGGCGGCCGTGCGGCGCCTGCAGGAGCTGCCGCGCGACCCGACGGGGGACATCGTCGACGACCTCATCGCCGAGGAGGTCGGGGCCCAGGTGCCCGGGCTGGTGGAGGACTTCCTTCGCGAGGGCGTGGACGCGTACCTGGCGAAGCGGCGCGCCGAGACGTCCTACGAAGCGGTCTACGACGAGCTGGAGGCAGAGTGGATGCCGGCCATCGCCTCCGCGGCCGTCGAGGACGCTAAAATGGATGTGGCCTTCGACGCCGTGTGCGCGGGCGCCGTGGAGGAGCTCTCCGCGGCCGTGGTCCCCGAGGCGATCGCGGAGGTCGCGCAGCAATCCGGGCGGGACCGGAAGGCCGAGGCGGAGAGAGCCGTGCGCGAGACGTGCGAGACGCACGTGCTGCGGACGGCGAGCCTGCGGCACCTCGCGGGCGCGCTCGGCGCCAAGTCGACCTCGGTGGAAGTGTACCGGTACCTGGCCCTCAAGGCCACGGCCCTCCAAGTCGGCCGGCTCGACGACGCGCTGCGGCGCTGCGTGGCGCTGCGGAACCGGCTCGAAAACGAGCCGCTCCTCGCGGACGGCGTGCGCGCGGCGATCGCGGACGCGGGCGTCGAGCTGCTGCAGGGCCAGCTCTGCAACGCCTTGGCCGCCGAGGAGGCGGCGCTGCAGCGGCGCGAGGACGAGGCCTACGGCCGCGAGCCACCGGTGCCCGCGTCGTCGGAGCACGGGTAAAACTTGAACTGTTCTTATGTTATCTTATGGCAGTGCGCGCGTCGTTCTCCGCGTTGTAGTAGTCGAAGACGGACACGGGCGCATGCACCCGTGGATAGAGCCCGAACAGGGATGACGCCTCGCCCTCCTGGGACGCGTCCGGGCGCATTTTCCGGGGCGCACCCGCCAAGAATGCGGAGAACGCCGGCTCGTCGCAAAAAAACGCGGCGACCTCGGCGCGGAGATCGACGCGGCTGCCGAGCGTCGCCGCGTGGCCGGCACCCGGCACTCGCGCTTGTGACGCGCGACCGCCGGCGTTCGTGATAACCGAGACGACGCGGGCCGCCTCGCGCTCCGAGGGCAGCGTGTTGTCGTCGTCGCCGAAGACGACCAGAGTCGGTTTTTTTAGAGTGGCCACATCGACGCACGCGCCGACGTCCAGCCACTCCCTGAGGCGCCACGCCAGCGTTTCGCGCGGCATGCTCGCGATCCGGTCCGGCAGGGAGAGAGCGACGCGGCCCATATAGGCCTCCTGCCGCGGAGTTTCGATGACACATGGCAATCGCTTGTTGGTGATGATATCCCATAGCGCGCGGACACCATGCTTATCGACGAAGAGCGGTAACAACGAGACGAGTCCAAAATAGTACAGAAATGCCGGCAGCTTTAGGATAGACGGGGCTCTCGCGGCGAGCGCCGATTCGGCGTAGGAGGTTGCCGGGTTCACCAACACCACACCCTCCACGCTCGACACTCGTTGGGCCACCACGGTCGCGAGCGCGCCGCCGAAGCTCTCTCCGATCAACAAACATGGCCGGTTTTTAGCTTCTTTGTCGATGTAGGCTGCAGCCGTTGTTGTGAGCTCCTCGAACGTGCTCCTATCACCTTCGTCCACTCTCGCGCAGCGGACGTCGAAGCCGGCGTCCTGTAATGCGGGCCACTGGAGAAATGGTGCCAGGTTCGCGCCGTCGAAGCCCGGCAAGTACAGTAGCAGCGCGTCGCCACTGGACGACGCGACGTAGCCATCGGCAACGAGCGGTGCTCTAAAAGTCATGAGCGCCGTGGTCGCTGGCGCGAGTAATGCCACGAGGCGACGCATGGTTGGTGCTCGCGTCGCCTACTGCACTATGTGTATTATAGTTGTGCGCTCTCCCAGGGCTCTCACAAGCCTGTGCTCTCCCAGTGCTCTCCCAGCTATGTAGAAGCGACACACTTGCTCATAGGCGTGCACTCGTAACCTGTCGTGACGAAGTAATTAGTGCACAGCACTGCGCATGCATTCGTCCAGCAGCATGCACAGCCAAAACAAGGCGGCATCTCGGAAAAACCCGTGCGTAAAACTCGAACAAACCCGAACCCGAACCTAGACGACGGCCGCAAAAAGCTAGCACACCGCGGTGCAGACGTTGCCCGCTGTTAGTCGCCGTTGGCTTGCGCCACTTCTCGGCTACGGTTTGCTCATCCAAAACCCACAGCGTGCTCTCTACATCTGCTCTCCCAATTTTGGCTCTCTAGCATAATGGACCTCAACAATTTGGTCTTCGAGAAACGCCGGCGGCAGAAGACGGACGCGTTCACTCCCGCAGCCCCGCCGCCGAAGAGGCGGCGCGGCGGGTCGTCGGGAAGCGGGTCCAAAAGCGGGTCCAAGAGCGGGGCCCGCCGCGGCTACCGTCGGAAACAGGCCTCGGACTGGGAGGAGGAGGAAGAAGAAGCGTACAAGGAGGAGGACGAGGCCGACGCGTCCGACGGAGAGCGGCCGCCCCTGGAGCGGCTACCCCTGGAGGTGACGTTCCGCATCGACGACGACTGCTACGACCACACGAAGCCCTGCGCGTGCTCGCACTGCCTCAAGACCGCGCGCACGCCGCCGCCGCCCGTCGCGGCGCAGCCGGCGCCCGCAGCGGCGCCCGCGGCCCCCTTCAGCGACGACCCGACGCTCTGCGCGCGCTGCCGCCCGCGGCGCACGAAGCAGGAGATGGTGAAGCCAGCGCGGCGGCCCAAGATTTTAAGGAGGAAGGACGCCGAGAAGGCGCCGCGGGGGTCCCCGACCGCCGACAGGGGCGACGCCATCAAGGCCTCGGCGGCACGGGGCCGCGCGTACCGCAGCGAGCGGCGGGCGCTCGCGCGGCACGGCGTCGGCGACGCGGGCGACCCCCTGAACGGGGGCGTCTACGCGGAGACGCGGCGGCTGCGGCTGCGCTTCGCGCGGTCGCCCATCCACTCGTGGGGCGTCTTCGCGGACGAGCCCATCGCCAAGGGGACCCAGGTCCTCGAGTACCGGGGCGAGGAGATCGGCATGCAGGTCGGCGAGCGGCGGCAGGAGATGTACGAGCGGAACGGGGAGGTGGACTACCTGTTCCGGGTCGACGACCAATTGATCATCGACGCGACGCGCATGGGCTCGCTGGCGCGCTTCGTGAATCACGGCTGCGACCCGAACTGCGAGTCGCGCATCGTGCCGCACGCCGGGCGCAAGAAGATCGTGCTCTACACGAAGCGCGACGTCGAGGCCGGCGAGGAGCTGGCCTACGACTACAAGTTCGAGCTCGAGGACGACAAGATCCCGTGCCACTGCGGAGCCGTGAACTGCCGCGGGTCGCTGAACTAAGTACCTTAATTTTCTCTGGTACGCGGGCCGTACGCGGCGGGGGGGGTGGTTCCGTCTATGTCGAAAAATTGGCTCCGAGTGGTAAAGCGTACCAGCTACTCTCCCCCTCTAGACTCCGGAACCGTGCTGGACAGCTGCGCGCCCCTTTGGAAGTGCGGGTTTTGCGCTCCGAGCGCCAACTACAACTAGTGAACTTGGGCGGTCGCACCGTAACTCATTGCAGAAAAGGTTGGCGCAGTGGAGGCTGCGCATCACAGTCAGAAATAGGAGCGTGCAATATAAGACCTGACTCATTGCAGCGAGCGCGCTCCGCGACCAACTAGCATGAAGCGTATTCTGGCGCTGCTCGCAGCCACCAGCGCGTTGCGCCCGACCACGCGGCTCGCACCGCTCCACTCCGCGACGCTCCCGATGCCGCGGTCTCTCCGCGAGGCGGCGCCCGACGCGGCCGTGCGGGACGACGGCGCAGTCGTGCTCGGCGGCGAAACCATCCTCGAGCCCTGCGGGCGACGAAGGGGCGCCGCGCGCCTCGCCGACGTGGAGCAGGCCCGGGAAACGGCCCGCAACGGCGGCTGCTTCCTGAGCTTCTCGCTGCGCAAGGCCAGGTCGAAGTGCGACGTGGACTTGGGGCTCTTGCCGTCGGGGCGCATTTTGTCCATCGCGCGGAACAAGCGCTGGTGGATCACGCCGGCCTTCGGCGAGGTGCCCATCGAGTCGCAGGCCGTGTTTGTGGAAGGGGACCAGGTGGACGAGAAAGGCTTGCGGACCTACTCGCTCGTCTTGCCGCTCTTGGCCGGCCAGGACCCCTTGCGGTTGCAGGACGGTCGGCACGCCTTCCGGTGCGCCATTCGAGGCGAGGTGGAGAATGAGAGGACGCGCCTGGTCGCGCGCGTCGAGTCGGGCGACCCCCTCGTGCGGGCTCGCGACTTCGACGGCGCGTGCTACGTGGCGGCGGTGAAGGCCCCGGACGCCGGCTGCGTCCACACCTTACTGGCGAAGGCCATGGACACGATCGCGGCGCGGAAAGGCTCCTTTAAAACGTTAGCAAGAAAAGCGCCGCCCAAGGGCATGGTCCAGGGCCTGGGCTGGTGCACCTGGGACGCCTTCTACTCGAGTGTCGACGCCCAGAAGATCGAAGCGGGCTTGAAGACGCTCGCGCAGATCACAAGTGTACGACGGCTGATCGTGGACGACGGGTGGATGAAGCTGGACAAGGACACGGACGAGACCTTGAACCTTAGTGGAGAGATCCTCAAGGCCGACGAGATGGTGAACCCGGACATTTACGACGACAGCGACGTCTTGGCCGGCGTCAAGCGCCGGTTCGCGGAGACCGTCGGGAGTGCCTATGCGAAGCATGTAGAAAGAGCGGCCCCGAACTCCTGGGGCGTGCGCATCTGGCGCTTGCTGGCCACGACCCTGCTCAAGGGTCCTCTGGTCCATTTCTTCGACGAAAGTACCGACTTCACCAAGGCCCTGGCCTGGCCGCCCGCGCCGCACCCGACGAAGTTCGGCGGCGTCGAGGGCTTCACCAAGTTCATCAAGGACACGGTCAAAAGTGAATACGGCGTCACACACGTGGCGTGCTGGCACGCTGCGGCAGGGTACTGGGGCGGCGTGGACAGCCCCGACGCCAAGGTTTTGCGGGCCAAGCCCACGTCCCAGCTCCTCAAGGTGGAGCCGGCCATCGCCTGGGACCCGGCGACGCTCGGGGGCGTGAAGACGCCGACGGATTCAGCGGGCATTGGCAGAGTGTACGACGAGCTCTATGCGACGCTTAAAAAGTGCGGCGTCGACGGCGTTAAGGCCGACGCCCAGTCGGGCGTCGGGGCGCTGGGCGACGGCCACGGCGGCGGCCCCCGCGCGGTCGCGCTCTTTGTGGGCGCGATGGAGAAGGCCGGGTCCAAGCATTTCAAGGACGCGGACGGCGCCATCGCCGTCTCGAACTGCATGTGCCACTCCACGGAGAACCTCTACCGCTACGCCGACAGCGCCGTCGCGCGCGCGTCGGACGATTTTTATCCGCGCGAGCCCGAGTCCTGGCTCTGGCACCTGACGGCCTGCGCCTACAATTCTCTCTTGATCGGCCAGGTGGCACTGCCCGACTGGGACATGTTCCAGTCCAAACATCCGGCGGCCTGGCTCCACGCGGCCGCGCGCGCCGCGAGCGGCGGGCCCGTGACCGTGAGCGACGCGCCGGGCGAGCACGACGCGGACGTATTGCGGGCCCTGGCGCTGCCCGACGGCGCGACGCTTGTCGCGACGGCGGCCGCGCGGCTCTGCGCGGACTGCTTGTTTGGGGACGTGGCGCGCGACGGCACGACCGCGCTCAAGCTCGCGGCGCCCAACGGTCCAGAGGCGGCAATTTTGGGGCTCTACAGCGTCCAGGGCGGCCACTGGCGCCGCGACGAGCGGCGTTTTGCCTTCGGCGAGAACGCGACGCTGCAGAGCGCGTACCGGCCGCGTGACGCCGCCGTGGCGTGGGACGCCTTTGACGCGGGCGCGCGCTGGGCCGCGTACCGGTTCGGGTCCGACGCTGTCCGCGTGCTCGGCGCCGACGACGCCGTGCCCCTGACGCTGGAGCCGGCGGGCTTCGCCGTCGTCGCGCTGCGGCGCCTCCGCGAGACGCGGGCCGGCGTGGCCTACGCGCCGCTGGGGCTCCTCGACATGCTCAACTGCGGCGGCGCCGTCGGCGCCTGCGACGAGGGCCCGGACGGCGTCCACGTAGCGGCACGCGGGCCAGGCCGCTTCGGCGTGTACGCCGACCGGGCGCCCGCCGCTGTGACCGTCGACGGCGAGCGCGTCGAGGCGCCCTACGCCGACGGCCTCGTCACGGTGAATCTCGCGGCCGCGGGCGACCGCGACGTCGTCCTGACCTGGGCATAGTACAAAGGAATCGTCAAGTATACTTCGAGTGAGAGCACCTTATGAGCGCTTGGGGAGAGGATAGACGAGAGGGGAGGGGGAAACGTAGGGGACATGGCGCCTTCAGCGCGCCGTCATGTACTACCAGGGGTGCTCGTCGTCGTCGAGCGCGTCCTTGGGCGGGAAGAGCAGCCTGACGGACACGAGGAACTTGTTGTTCCGTTTGATCTTGGCGCGCCGGCCGAGCTCGTACTCCGACAGCACGGGCTCGACGGGCAGGGGCCTTGGTCTTGCGGCGCCGCTTGGGCCGCGGCGCCGGCGGCGCCTTGCGCTTGCGGCTTGTCGGCGGCGGGTCGCGCATCTTGATCCAGTGGTCCTCGGCGTGGCCCGCAAACGCCTGCGCGGGGCGGTCGATGGCCTGATGTCGCGCGGTTGTGTGGCGGCCCGCCGGGGGGCGCGCGGTGCCGGCGCGGCGACTTAACGTGACTGCGGCCGCCCTAGTAGGAGTAATCCTATTGGCTGCCTCGACGAGTATGACGTCCGCCGGCGCCTCGCCCGCGCGCTGATGCCGCGGTGCGCAGGCACGTTCGCGAGGACTATCTCGCTCGTCGAGCCACCTGCGCAGTCATACTCTTACTCGCGCGGCCCCCGGCGCGTCCCCGAGGGGACTTTGAAGGAAGGGACGCGGGCGCACACCGTACAAGAATCGGAGTCATAGCGATGAGATGGAAAAAGTCAGAATCGGAATGACTGACTCGACTTTTTTTATCTGTCGCGAGGTTGAGGTTAGGATTCGGTCCGAGTAAGGGTTAGGGTTAGGAGTAGACTAGGGTTAAGGTTAGGGTTGGGCGAGAGTCGGGTTAGAGCGGGTCCGAAATGATCCTAGTGTCGGCGGCAGTTTCGCGGCAG
>Ga0302122_10001714_pt1 | contig 13902 bp, 13 predicted proteins | sample CB21_SCM_MG_FD_203115 | JGI IMG/M metagenome (GOLD analysis project Ga0302122, IMG submission 203115) | Marine microbial communities from Western Arctic Ocean, Canada - CB21_SCM | ecosystem: Environmental > Aquatic > Marine > Oceanic | place: Canada: Western Arctic Ocean | collected 2017-09-28
CCCTCGAACAGCTAACCATACTAGCAGTTGTAGGACGCGTGTGCGTGGTACATCCGTGACATTTAAACGATGCAAAATGTTTGTAAACACGCGTGGTCTGTTCTTTGCACGGTGTTTGCCATTGTTTGATAGATAGCATTGTATTATTAGTTTTCGTCTTTGACGCAGGTGCTTTGCGAGCACGTTTGACACATTTGCGGGAAGGTGGTGTACATGTCAAAGAGGAGACATTATGCGGCTTTATTTGCGAGGTTATTTCACCTTGCTCCCACTCGACCATGACACGCTTCTGTGTCGCGTTTACAAATCCAATTATTGTGCCTTTTTGTTGGTGAAAAATATAATTTTGTCCAACGGGATTGCGGTGATATACAGTCGTATTGATGCACATAGAACCGGTGGGAGTTTCATCAAGACCTACTGCGTCGTTTGAGAGTGGTGCGGTGTGTGTAGGAGCTCCGTAAAAAGAGTTGTTGTGTAGCATGGTGTTGAGATATAGGTGCTTAGTATGTGTTTGGTTGAATGTTTGATTTAAATCAAATTTAAACTAAAATTATTTTCGTTCTGAATTTGATTTGATTGAAATCAAATCTTTTAACAATAAGTAGCGCTTATTTGTAAAGATATATAAGCCAGTATTGTTCAGTCAAAGATGACGAAGATTCAGATTACCAAAGTCATACAGACGCGCGGCGACGACTGGGCGCTCGTTAAATTCCGCAACGCTGATACAGAAGGCACGTGCGCTGGTTATTTCGGATGTCCGAACGTTGCCATCGTTCCAGGACAAATTTACTTGGGCAAATTACAGCAAAAGCGCTCGCATGACGGCACGCTTCTGACAAGATTCAAAGGGAAACCCGCACAACGCATGATTCATCGCCTTCAATACGCACTAAAATCCGAAGGAGTGACCTGGGGCATGCGCGACGCCATCACGTCTACGTTTAAGCCGATTAAGAAGCTCTTTGACGTCATTGAACATAAACGTTGGTCGCAATTGACGTCTTTGCCCGGTATTGGAAAAGCGACTCTCAAAAAAGTCGAAAAGGCGTACGAGTCCATCAAAAGTATTCTTGAGCGGTCGAATACTCTAGAGTGCCAGTTTCCGGCTCTGGCCAAGTATATGAGTAACGAACAAGTCGAGGCGGCCATGCAATGGATGAAAAAAACGGACACTGATTCGATGACCAACTTTCTCCAGTTTTTGCGTCTCGACCCGTTTCGCATTATCTATCACGACGAGTTTGATTCCTTTACATATGTCGACAAAGACCGCGACGACTTCATCAAAGCCACCAAGCATGCGTCCCGTGTCAAGATGGCCGAAGCAGCTGCCACTGACCTTGGCATTTCCGCTGCGGATGCACGACGCGGGAGATACAAAGCTATAGAAGTCATCAAGCGTCACATGTCCAAAACAGGTGACTACTGGATGTCTCGCGGGTCTTTTTTGTCACGTTTCTCACATATTGAGTCTACCTGGCCCATTGCACAGCACGATGGCTACGTTGCACTCATGAAGTACGCCGACATTGAACAGTTCATTCAAAAGGAATTCGCCGCCGTTGCCGAGCGCGAACAACCCCGTTGGTGCACACCGCCCGACGATGCTGAATTGGACGACAGACAACGCGAAGCCGTACAGATGGCTTGTGAAAACCCACTGTTTGTGTTGCAAGGGGGTGCAGGCGTGGGCAAAACATCCGTCTGTAAACACATTGTCAAATCACTGTACTCAGCGGTGACGTGTGCCGCGCCTACGGGCAAAGCTGCGCAACGTCTTAAAGAGTCTACGGGCGTCGAAGCGTTTACTGTCCATCGTCTGTTCTACTCTAAATCAGTGGAAACATTTCCGACTCTCCTATTGGACGAGCAGTCGATGCAAGATTTGGAAATTTTGGCCAAAGTGTTGCACCAGCATACGTTTAATAAAATCATATTCGTAGGCGACACTGGCCAATTGACGTCCGTGGGCCCCGGTCAATTCCTCAAAGATTTGTGTGGCTCGGATATTCCCAGAATTGAGCTCACTCATATTTATCGTTCAGGCCCTGATTCGTTTATTGCCACGAATGGACAAAAAATACGACACGGCGATACGTCACTCGATACCGATCCGACTTCATTTCAAGTATTATCCTATAAAAACGAGGAACAAATTGTTTCAGCTGCCATTGCGGTGGCCCAACAAACTGGAGACCGTCCGATGGTATTGTGCAATACTAATCAAGAAATTGCCAATCTCAATCGGCTTTTGAGACAACATTTCAACCCACCAGCGGCGACAACAACGTCCAAGCCGGTCAATCTAGAATACATCTCCTCCACAGCGATGTTCCGCTACCAGAACTGGCGGTTTGCTCTCGGCGATTCGGTCATCAATGTGACCAACAAATACAAAGAAGAAGCAGACGGTGCGGGCACCAAGACGATTCTACAGGTTGCCAACGGAGACATTGGTACGGTGGGCAAGATTACGCCGGACGCTATCTGGGTGCGATATCAGGATGCTTTTGTCAAATATGAAGGGCCCATTGACTACAACGAGTATTTGCGTCCAGCATATGCCCTGACCGTCAATAAAGCACAAGGTTCCGAGTACAATGTCGTCATCGTCAAATCGGTATCTTCGTGGGGCGACAAGCGCGAGCGCTTTTACACAGCGGTCACACGCGCCAAGAAGAAATGTATCATCTATGAAGTGAGCTCAGCCAACAACGATTGTATTCGGGCTAAGCCCGCCAGTAGAAAAACATTCTTATTCAAACGTTAAATATAGTTGTGTTATTTTTTATCCAATACATCGTCGATGCAAGCCGCCACGTGTTTGCAATAAGACCCATAGTGCGACTGGTTCTTTGCGCTTCTGTACATAAAATCAGGACAAGTGCACGTCCACACACCCTCATCATCACAGATGACGTCGTATACTGAAGATGTCGCCGACTTGGAAGGTACTCGGAACGACTTGTTTTTAGCAATACTACATTGCTTTTTTCGCGCTGTTTGCTGTTGTTCGTGCGTTCTATTCGCCCATATTGCTTTGACGCTATGTCGCACCGGAATTATCTTCAGCGGAACTTTCTTTGGTTTCTTGCGTATGGTCGTCTTCTTTATTGGAACTTTGGAAGATTTCGAGGGTGAAAGACATATATTTGATTTGGGCATAGTAAAGACCTTGTCTACACAGTAAAACATTGTCACACAAAAAAAAAACATTGTCCACATAAAAAAAAACATTGTCACACAAACATATTAACCACACAAAACCACCTAACAAACATGTCATCCAGCAATAGTACACAGCTTTCATCACTCGAAAGTTGTTTAAAAAATACGCAAAATGCATTCAAACACGCACAGAGTACATTTGACGAGGTATTAAGCGTCGCAAGGCAACAGGATTCCTTTTTTTCACAAATGAAAAATGAAATCTTGTTGTTGCGCCAAGATGTTGATCGTAATTTTTCCGGCAAAAATCTCGAGGAGGACGATGAAGTGGATGCAATTACGGGTCAGGCATGGAGCCATCTCAAAGAATCCATACGCAATGGTGAAGTCATCGTTACTACCAATAAATGGCATTCAAAGCAGGCGACAAAAGGGGGAAAAACGACGAAAAAAAAAAAAAAACTTACTCAGACAGAGGGAGAAAAATCGACCACAACAAAAAAGCAACTTACACAGACAGAGGGAGAAAAATCGACCAACAAAAAAAAACAACTTACTCAGACAACGGGAGAAAAATCGACCAACAAAAAAAAACAGACACAAAATGTGCCAGAGTCGAATAAAAAACAGGCTGCCGTCTCCCCCGTGATGGCGGAAGCACAAGATGGTCAAGTTTTCGAACCAGAAGTGCCACTGGCGAATGCAAAAGAGCCAGATGATTCGCCCCCAGTCACGTCCAAAGAATCGTCCCACAAGCCCGTCTCTTCGCCGGACTCGTCACGAAATTCAGACAAAAATAAATCAAGTCCGAGCAAAATATGTCAACATTGTAGAACCAAAATACCTATCTCCTGTCGAAAATGTCCACACTGTGGACATCCGGCACTCAGGCAGGACAAGCGTTCCGTTAGAGAGCGTAAACGTCGCCTAGAAAAGGTGGGGGGTCGTATAACGAAGAAACTCAAGTTTAATACTCGCATTGCTGTATAAAAATATTATATATAAAGAAATTTGGAATGTTTATTTTTTATGGTGACGATTTCGTCGATTTTATTTCAAATATACGTGTGTAAATATCTAAGAGTGATTGTGTCCGGACACAGTACAAGTCGCCAACGACGTTATGCTCTTGGCATGCATATTTTTGTTGTTCTTGACAACACAGTCCACCCTGCTCGTTGACAACTCTTAGCATAAATTATGAGCTTTTTTGTGACTCTCTATGCCCCTGTGCTGCTGCTTTGGTGTACCATTCTTTTGCACTGCTGCTCAAGAGTGTCGAGTGCGGTGGCGACTTCTCCTGACATGTTTCCCGACGCGTCAATGATCAGTCTCATTCGTTGAACACCCTTTGTATTAAGATCAGGAACGTAAATTCCACCGGTTGACCTTGTATACTGTTTTTGGATAAGAACAAGTGCATCAAGTGTCTCCTTTGGCGTGGAGGCTGTGAACAGCGTGCCCTACAGTGCTTTCATTCAATTGAGGTACAAGAGCTCTAAGGGGTGTGTGCCATGTCTCGGAGTAAGAGTATTAGAGTGGAAATTGTTTTCAAGGAATAGGGCAAGGAATTTTCAAATAAATAAGTGTGTGATTTCTACTTTAACTTCTATAAATCACTCAAAGCTGCATTTAACACCAAGTCAAAGGTTATGGGGAATATTACCTTTCTGCATAATTCCTGTGCAATTGTATTACCTACAATATCGAGAATCATTATATTTATACCTGTAGCAGGGATTTCTTTTTTTCTGTGATTCTTTTTCTGTGCTCTCAGATTTACAACTATACATTTTAAACCAATTGATTGTAATCTTTTAACTCTGCGCATAATTTCAGTCGTTTTTCCTGAAAACATTGATCCATAAATTAGATGCAAAGACATTTTTTAAATTAAAGTTCTTTAAATAATTTAAAAATTCTCAACAAACCCAAACTTTTCCTGAAAACAAATGTTTATTTTCACATGCAATTAACATGGGTGTAACACCATCGTGCCACAAAGTAGTGGCACCATCATCCTTCTTCATCCTCTTCGTCTTCACTCTCGTCACCTGGTCCTGTCTGCACAATGTGATACCACAACGATCTTGTTTTGGATATGCCACGAACGAATTCACCAATAATCTCTTGTATTCCACGAATGTGAAGGACACCAGTTGGATTGTCACCAATGTCGTGATCTACACATGTGAGAAAAGCAAGATAACTTTCATGGTCAACGTCACGATTTCGAAGACCTTGCTGGTACAGTATCATTCTGTTTTCGTAGTTCAGTTCGTTGAACCAAGAAGTTGTGTTGGATGGTGTTCCTTGAAGGATTAACCATTGAACGATATCAAGATTGTTGTTTTTGCATACTCGCCACAGTGGTGTCTCTTCGTTCCAACTCTTTTCATTGACGTCTTGCGCAGCGCCATTTTCGTGTAGAAACTGAACAATGCGCAAATGTTTATTGCGGCTGGCAGCGTACATGGGTGTGGCACCATTGTTCAGTGGCGTTCGAACATCTCCTTGTGCACCGTGATCATACAACCACTTCATTGCTTCCAGGTGGTTCTTTTGACTTGTGATGTACATGGGTGTGGCACCATTGTTCAGTGGCGTTCGAACGTCTGCACCATGATCGAACAGCCACTGCATTGCTTTCACGTTGTTCTTTTGACTTGCAACGTACATGGGCGTGGCACCAATAATCCTTGGTGTACGAACGTCTTCTTTTGCCCCATGATCAAATAACCACTGCATTGCTTCCAGATTATTCTTGTCACTTGCAATGCACATGGGTGTGTCACCAATGTTGTTTGGTGTTCGAATGTCTTCTTTTGCCCCATGATCAAATAACCACTGCATTGCTTTCACGTGGTTGTTTTGACTTGCAATCCACATGGGTGTGATGCCGTCGTTCCTTGGTGTTCGAACATCGTCTTGTGCACCATGATCGAACAGCCACTTCATTGCTTTCACGTGATTCTCCTGACTCGCAATCCACATGGGTGTAACACCGTTGTTCTTGGTTGTTCGAACGTCTTCTTTTGCCCCATGATCAAATAACCACTGCATTGCTTCCACGTGATTGTGTTGACTTGCATACCACATGGGTGTGGCACCATTGTTGTTCGGTGTTCGAACATCGTCTTGTGCACCATGATCGAACAGCCACTTCATTGCTTCCACGTGATTCTCCTGACTTGCAACCCACATGGGTGTGCAACCATTGTTGTTTGGTGTTCGAACATCCTCTTGCGCACCATTATCAAACAACCACTGCATTGCTTCCACGTTGTTGTTGTAACTTGCAATAAACATGGGTGTTGCAAACAAAGCAGTAGGGGTTATATGATATATTCGAACATCTGCACCATGATCAAACAACCACTGCATTGCTTCCACGTTGTTTTTGCAACTTGCAATAAACATGGGTGTGCAACCATTGTTGTTTGGTGTTCGAACATCCTCTTGCGCACCATGATCAAACAACCACTGCAGTGCTTCCACGTTGTTTTTGTAACTTGCAATAAACATGGGTGTTGCACCATCGTTCCTTGGTGTTCGAACGTCCTCTTGAGCACCATGATCAAATAGAAACTGCATTGCTTCCACATTGTTATTGTAACTCGCAACGTACATGGGTGTGATACCATCGTTATCTGGCGTTCGAACATCTGATGGACAAAGATCGTACACAAACTGCATTGCTATTTGACTCATACATTGGTCTCTACACAGATGATACATCGGTGTGTATTCATAGTTCTCAACAAACGCGTTCCTGGTGGCTGACATTGTTGTTGGTGAAGGATGAAGGAGGAGTGACTTTTTGAATACTGAATGTGGTGGTTTTTGAATATTACTTGAATACTCCTTGAAATAGAATATCTTCATATGTAACTTAATTTAAAAAAACCGTTATTATTACATATAGTGCACACCTGAGTTAGCTGCAGCCAAGGAGATCGGATATAAGGGTCCATCGTCAGTACAGAATTCTTAAAAACAATAAACATAAAAAGTGGCGAGGTGAATACATTGTAAACTACATTACTTAATTTTAATCAAAATTAAATCAATCCTATACCTGGTAAACATTTTCTATTTTTATTTTAATGTTAGTCTACACAAATATTGTATACGTTAAAACAAATATTGTATACGTTAAAACAAATATTGTATACGATTAGAAAACATTATGTATAAATAGCAGGCATTTCATCAGAAAAAAAGGAATATTACCTTTCTGTGCTCTCAGACACAATCATTATATTTATAGCAGGGATTTAACCATTTTTATCGTTTTCTTTTTTTCTGATGAAACCATGGGTGTCTGAGAGCGTCGTCAGCTGAACATCTGTTGTCGGCGGGCGACAACATTTTACGCAGCAAGTCTTTCGCGTTGTCGCTAATAGATGGCCAGGGTGTCCGGATGTCAATGTTATACGGTGTGTTTTCCAATTGTGTCTCTAAATCTTGTTGTTTCCACGGATTACGCGCACACAACACGTTGAACATGATGACACCCAATGACCACATGTCTGCTAAACAGTTGTATGGTGGCGTTTTGTCGAGCATCTTTTGGCGCAATACTTCTGGTGCAAAATATATCGGCGAACCTGTGTAGGCCGTCATGCCTGCGACTGTGAGCGTGGATTCACTAAAATCGGCAATCTTGACTTCCAAGTCACCTCCAAGCAAAATATTAGCAGGTTTCAAGTCACGATGTGTGACACTTTTTTCATGCATATATTTGACAGTAGACAATAGTTGTTCCATTATTTTTCTGGCGTCCGATTCTGTGTAATGACCCACAGTGCGAAGCCGTTGATACAAATTGCCACCGCGGGCGTGTTCCATGACAATGAACACACTGTCGGCGCTGCGCTCTACGAAATGTTCGAGGATATGAACGATGTTGGGATGGTCGTGGATTGATTCTTGGATCTCGATTTCGCGCAGTACTTTTGTTTTGACATGATTGGAGTTCCAGCCTCGAGGGACGTTCGTGTCAATTATTTTGACGGCAAATCGCTCGCCTGTCTCTCTGTGCACGCATTCGTGCACAACCGCAAAAGTGCCGTGGCCAATCTTGTTGCCAAGTTGGTATTTGTGAAAAAAGTGTAGTGGGCCTTTCATATGAGAAAACACAAAGGCAGCCACTCCAAGCCGACCAAAGCGATATTTGTCCGTCAAACTGATTATGATTCCGGGATACAGTCGTCCAGTTGTATTTGTGGTAAGCCGATACCCGTTTAGCCATGTGCCATTTTTGCTCAGGTCTTCGATATAACAACAATCCCCGTCTTCACTAATATTACAGTGTAAATTTGACACTGTACAAGCAGAATTGTAGACCTGTGATGTTGGCGCACGGCCTATCGTGTTATTCTTACCTCTCAGGTAATACTGCTCGCCTTTGAGCACGTTCGTACAATTGCACAGTGACGTGAGACGTCCCCATGGCGCGTCATCAGGACGCTTTATTGCACGAGCGACGGCCATGGCTGGAATACACTGAAGACTATTGGCCAAACTTTTGAGAGAAGTTTTTTCACCCACTTCCTTCTTCCAATACACGCGATACCAACGGTATATGCCTTTCTTGCGCCACGTAAGCACTCTGAGCTTCCTGGCACCATCGACAGTGATGTCGAGAAGTTTCGCAAGTCGTGTGACCTGCTCCGACCCAATGTTTTTTTTGTTGGTGAAAGCAGACATGTTGTTGTGAAAGATGCCAGTTGCTGGTTGATGGTCAGGAATTCGAGACAAAATCCTTGGAGAGATGAAAAGTCAATGAAAGAAATATATAAAGGATATCTTTTAAATTCCAACTATTTATACTGGTGGCAACTGCTCCTTGTCCGTGGGCTCTTCCGAAGGTATTTTGACGTACTCTGACTTGTGGGCTTTTGCGTAATACACATAGAAAAAAGACGCCGACGCGGATAGCTGCAATCCGATAAAATTGATCCATGTAAACTGATACGTCGGGTCAAAGAGTCCAAAGCACACGAGAAGGCCCATGACGGCCGACTTGGTTGAACCCGCGACGGCCAGTGTCAACGCGTCGTTCTTTTCGATGACCCATGACGCCCCGTAGTTGAGCAAAATCCCCAAAATAATGGACGAGACAAATGCGATTTGAAAGGCCGGCGTTGTCCAGTCTTTGAATTGAGAGGGGTGAAAATCTAACGACAACAAGGACGAAATAATCATAGAAGCAACGGACGAGTAAAACAGGATGGTCTCCTTCTTCCAGCCGTCATCTAGGGCATACTTTGACGCAATCTGCGAACCCGTGGTCAATAGATTGTTCATCATGGCAAACCCATAGCCTACTAAGTCAAAGGTTAAATCGTCGGAAGCGGCCACAAATGAGCCAAATACCATGACGGCAACGGTTGCCACAATAGGTCGCGTTGATTTCTTTTTCAAAAACCACCATTGTGCGACCAGTGTCATCATGATGGATATTCTTCGGAGGGCAGTGAACATGGCTATGTTCAAAGTGCCGGCGGCATTGAGACCGAAAAAAATGTTGGCGACATTCAAAAGACAGACCAGAATAAGTTTGCGATTGGCGCGTTGTTCAAGTTTATAGTAGAAGAATATACTAGATACGACAGATTGCCAGAACATGAGAAAGGGTACGGAAGGAAAGTGAAATTGCGTCAAGATGATTTTGTTGAAAATAACAATCATGAAGGAGCTTGACATGTACAGAACAATGGAAGGCCAATGCATTTTAGCTTTTATATGGGGAACACATATAATTCATTTTAGAACATAAAGAGGATTTATAACATGATTTCGTTTGTACGCGGTTGAATTTTTGCACGCGGTTGAATGTTTACAACACAAAAATCAGAGTATCGAATCGCAGTAGCACCGTGCCATTCTAGTAACTCGCGCACAAGTTCACTCTTCTCGCGACGCTTCGATATTCTCAGACCATTTTGTACTGCATATAAAGGTGACACATTTAAATCTTCCGCGACGTGACATCTTATATCGGGATTTGCCCCTTGTTGTAGTAAGAGAGCAACGCATTCAGGCTTCTTAAGAGTCCAATATAATAGTGGGAGACCTTTTAACACTGTATCGGGGGAATAGGTTTGGAGTACAAAACATAGTTGTTTAAAGTTCATCAGTACAATAAAAAAAGTGTTTTGATTTAATTTTGGAATGTGTGGTACATTTTCTACTCGATGATTTTCTTTTTTGTTTTTGAGATTTCTGCGGACGTCATTTGGCCTGTTTTTTTTAGGACGGACAAATGACCTAAATTCTTTGATATGGAACCTTCGAAACACTTGGGAGAGGGTTCTATCTTTGTTAAATTTTTATATTCCTGGAGCTTATCCTGGTTGGTTTTTATCGATTTGGGCGCTGTTTTTTGCATATGCACAAGTCGCACTATTTAAATAGTCAACTGTGAAAGCGATGGCCAGTCGTCCATGTAGTCGATGGACGCTTCAGAAGGGGAGCTAGACGCTTCAGAAGGGGGAATAGACGCTTCGTACGAAGAATCGGACGAAGACGACGCCTCTGAAGCCGTATCGACAAGTTTCTCTTCGAGATAATCGGAATACTCAAACATGCGGTTTTCCACGTATTCCATGGCATTTCTGCGGGTTTCTACGGGCGTATCACAGGGGAAACGAATCCAGAAGAATCCGTCTTCGTGGTACAGTGTGCAATGTGTGCCTGTACCTGTCTCGATGTCGCGCAAATTATGGCCGCCTTTGCCGATCATACGGCCCACAAACTGTGGGCGAATTTCGATACCATGATTCGCCAAGGAAATTTCCTCACCAATCGTGTTGGTCACAAACGCGACGCCGTCGCTGAAATTCGCCATAACCACGTTGAAAGCATCCCCGTCGTGAGACACGTCAATAGCAAAGCCTGGAAAGGTCTCCTGGAAGTCCGTGGATAGTTTTTTGACACGTGACCAACGAGTGCCCACAAGAGCTCCCACTGTGTCCGGGTGACACGGAAACTTGAGGGTCACCAGACTCTGTCTGATGGAAACGGGGGCGTGTTGGTGACTGAGAGGGCTCTCGATAGAGTGGTAACACACGTTGGAGTACATTTTTGCTGTTTTTGGTGGCGTGGGTTGTTCGGGGTTTATCAAAACTCGGTACACTTAAGGTTGATGGTTTTGTGTAAGTTCTTTTGATTTAAATCAAAACACGATTTCGCTTTGTTCCGGATTTTTTCGGTAACCCGATGAATTAGGTTTATAAACTTGCTTACTACTTTGGTCTGGCTTAAGGAGTACACAGGCGTATATAGATAATCCCGTTACCAATAGACCCGTTAACCATATATACCATGCGGACAATACTAAAATGATGTAGTAAGGAACTCCTTCAATGGTTTTAAAACCATTAAAGTTATCAATGTTATTCAGCATCCATTCACTTCTGTCCATAAAATACTTTTTGATAAAAGTTAATTCAGATTCAAAAGATTCTTTGCTGTGTACGGCGCCGCCATATAGAAAAGATTGAAAATTGTCATCGGTAGATTTACTTTCTCCGAATTTGCCCCAGCGTTCGATTTCACGGTCAAAGTAGCCTGCCTCGTATTGTTGCTGGCGTTTTGATATAAGTTCTAATATCAGCCATCTCTGGTCGGTGTCATCGATTTACAAGCCGAACTGAACAATCCGAACAACTTATCGGAAGTATGGGCGTCCTTTATTGCCGACGCGCTGCATTGCCGCTGTATGGTTCTAACGTACGATGGTTTGAAGACGGGCGTCGTCGAAATCGTGGGCCACACGGATGCATTGTACGACGAAACGTTTTATTTACTAACCGGTCAAGTACATGTCACTAACTGGATTAATTAACACATATTCTTTATTGAATTTACTGAACATATCTCTAATAAAAAAGATGTCGAAACGTCCTGCCGAGTCTGATGCTACGACAATCGCCAAAAAAGCGCGTCTCAATCCCGAACTCGAGGCGATGCGCAATACGCTCGATAGTTTACTAAAGACGGCCGACACACACCACGAGGAGGCACGTATCGCGGCCATCGACGCGGCGTCGACGCTCGAAGAGGAATGGACGGACGCCACCACCGAAAAGGATAAATTTTCTGATGAACATGAAGCGCTTGCATCAGAATTGTGTACTGCTAATGACTACTTGGCGCGCTATGAAGAAAGTGCTACTGTGAAAATGCTCAAGAAAGCGGCTGACAATGCTATTCAAGTGGTGACGCTCGTTGCGGACAACGAGAAGATTACAGATACGCTCACAAAGCTGCGTAATCTGAAAGAAGGTCTTGTAAAACAATATGGTGCAATAAAGACACAACTCGACGAGAAGACCCATCAGTGTGACGCGCTTAAAGAGCGTCTGGCCGCCGCAGAACGTCGAGTAGAAACGGTTGCAGGGTTTGTTTGAGTTACGTAAAACATTAGCGGCCAAATTTAAATTTGTTACATAGTATTATAGAATAAATAAAAATGTTTCATTTATCCTATGAACTACAATGTATGGCGCTCCGCGAGCAGTATTTGTCACAGTGGTACTCGGCACACTTGCGTATGGAATCAACCTTTCCGAGAATCCCTTTTTTACCATCGGAATCTGTCCAATCGCGCTGGACAGAACCGACCGCAAACCGGATTTTGTTGAGTTGTTACATATTTAAGTATTATGAAATAAATAAACATGTTTCATTTAGCCTATGAATTACAGTGTATGATTATGAGTTTTTTACCGAATGGTAACTTGCAACCAGTATCAAAAGAATCCCAGGAATTATACTTGTCCAATGTTGTATGGAAACCGCGTGTCCTTCGGCGATTTGGCGAGATACCCAGCACAAACTACTTTAAAGAATATTGCTGGCAATTGCAGCTGGAAAGTCACCAATTTTGTTATAAACGTCAATGGACTTTGGGGTGTGTTGGACGAATAACGCCCCTAGTGAAGCCGGCATTTGTTCCGGCGGTGATTTGAACCAGAGCGCTTCGCCACTATATAAGGCAAATTATTTTATGTTATAACTATGTCGGATGAAAACTACGATTTATTAGTACAAGTTGTTCGCGACTTGAAAGCGGCCAAAGGTTGGAGCCGCATCCAGTGGAATCAAGTGGCGAGAGAATATTTGGAACGCTCCCATCTTTCTATGAGTCTCAATACACCGGCATTTCGAACACGCTTGAGCAAATTGTACCATAAGACACCAAACAAACCCGACAAGCCAGAGGTGTCCGTCACTGGTACGAAATCAACCGAGGAGCAAATCGAGGAGCGGCGCGCTGCCGCGGAAGTCCATGGCACGTTAATTGATTTGTCCACCGAGCAGCATGTTGACGAACCGGGCCAACGTCCAAAGCCCACAACAAAAGAAGAACTCCGTACATGGATTGAGGAGTACTGCCGTGGCGAGAAGCACCACGGCGAACCCAACACGTGGGACGTCACGCTGGTGACGGACATGTCGGAACTATTTTATGAACTGACGTTTAACGCACCGATTGGTCAGTGGGACACAGCGCAGGTAACGACTATGGAGGGAATGTTTGCTGGTGCCAAGGCGTTCAATCAGCCGCTGACGTTCGACACAGCGCAGGTGACGACTATGCGTGGCATGTTTGCTGATGCCACAGCGTTCAATCAACCACTGACGTTCGACACAGCGCAGGTGACGAATATGCGGTACATGTTTTATCACGCTGATGCGTTCAATCAACCGTTGACG
>Ga0302122_10001715_pt1 | contig 13900 bp, 12 predicted proteins | sample CB21_SCM_MG_FD_203115 | JGI IMG/M metagenome (GOLD analysis project Ga0302122, IMG submission 203115) | Marine microbial communities from Western Arctic Ocean, Canada - CB21_SCM | ecosystem: Environmental > Aquatic > Marine > Oceanic | place: Canada: Western Arctic Ocean | collected 2017-09-28
ATAGTGGAAACCGTAGTGGCGGCGGGGGTCGTCGCAGTAGCGGGTCACGCTTCGACAAAGGCAAGAGCAACCGTAGTAACAAACGGCAGTAAACAAGGCCGTTAATGATAAGTCAATGACGGCTAAGCATTTGTCGGAAAAGACATGCTTTGGACGACTAATTCAGATGATTCTGGGCCTACATGGGCACCAAGTCATGGACTTGAATTCCCTTCACTCTTCTTCTTCTTGACGATAATGCAATACTTCGTACATGGCCTCAGGCACAGTAATCTCCACACCTTGCTTATTTCCCCACTCGACCAAACGTGTAACATCCCTAACTAGGAATTCATTAGCACTTGGATGAGCCAGTGCAACTGCTTGACCAACATCAATGACCACAGGTTCGCCATTTTGCATTAGCACATTGAAGGGTGAAAAATCAGCGTGGACTAATTTCGCATCATGCCATGAGATGCAGAGAAATTCGAGTAATTTGTCAAATACAACTTCGTAATCTTCAACCACAACATCACGAAGCTTTGGGGCTGGGCCGTCTTCAACTCCGATATATTCCATCACTAATACATTGTTGAAAACCGCCAAAGGTTCTGGTACATTCAGATTCCATTTCCTCAATCGCATCAAATTTCGATGTTCCTTCCGAACCCAAATCGTGACCAAATCACGATGTCGCCGCTTTAGTCCACCAAATCTGGGGTCGCCTTCGATATACTGCATTAGGTTCTTGAAAACAGCATTTGAGGTGTGAAAAATCTTCACCGCAACTGGCCCTTCTAGGCTTTTTGCATAGAAAACGTGGGCTTCTTTCCCTCGAGCAATTGGATATTCAATAGTGTCAATGGAACCCGCTTTCATCAATTTGTAAATTGAGAGCAGGGTTAGCCGGTCAAAAACTTGGTCGAAAACTCGTCGGTCAACCCATTCGAATTGTCCAGTTCCCAGAACTCCTTCAAGCCCACCTTCGATTTCCTCAAACATTCGCTTGAATTTGTTCTCTTTCATCCAAGCCCATTGGTCGCCTGCTTTTTCAAGAGTCTCAAATTCATCAGGATCTTCGTCCTCATCCTTGTTATCGCGGCGGCGCGAGTAATTGTTAGAGCGATGACGACCGCGGGCCACGATTCCTCGGGCTAGTCGTTGGTTGAAGAAGGCATTCCTAAGGTAGACTTAACCGAATAAGTCATTGATTTCATCTTCGTCATCTTCTTCGTCTTCTTCATCTTCAGTGATTTCTTCTTCTGGCGCCTTTGGTTTCTCTTCATCCTGAGCAGCCGAATCTTGAACATTGGAAAATAATCCATCCTCGTCATCGAAATCATCTGCTTCGACATTTAAGCCGAATACATCAACAGCATCGGGGAGCACTCCCTTTCGGGAGAGGTACAACGCCTGAGTCTTGTTGTAGCGGTGTTTGACATCTGCTTTGGAGTCTTGGAAATCCCATGGCCAGACGATAACCAAATCTCCATCCCTAACCCATTGGCGCCTGCGCATCTTACCTGGGATACGAGCCATGCGGGTATCTCCATCGGCACAAAGTACGGTTACTCGGCGCCCACCAAGGATAGCCTGAACGATTGCAAACATCTCATTGACTTTGGTATTAGGCATCTTGACGCGAATCTTCTCAGAGCCGCTTTCGGTCTTCATCAATTGGGCGAGGTACTCCTCGTCGACCTTCTCTTCACGACGCCTCCCCATGACTATCGAGGAGGCCGAATCGACCCCCCTATGTCAAGCCTACCCTAATGGAGGAGTTGTGAGCAGTTTGAAGAAGGAGCCTTTGGTCGGCGGGCCATGCAGGGTATGCCACGTATTCCCCAAGACCGCATTGCGGTATTGATTGGAGTAAAGGGTGAAACTCGAAAGGCGCTTCAAGCAGCCGCAGGTTGTCGCGGTCTTTTCATCGATTCGGAAAGCGGAGATGTCAGTGTTCGGTGGGGTGAACCAGGCTCATATGACCCCGTGAAGGCTATGAAATTACCAGAGGTCATCAAGGCGGTTGGACGTGGGATGGCGCCTTCCAAAGCCATTAAACTTCTAAAAGATGAGTATTTCTTTCGTCTCGTTGACATTAAGGATTTCGTCGGTAAGCGTTCAAATCAACAACGCAGAGTACGTTCCAGAATCATCGGCTCAAAAGGAAAAATACGCAAATTAATTGAAGAGTTGACACATTGTGAAATCACCATTTATGGTTCTACCATCGTTATTGTTGGAGAGGAAGCCGGCTTAGACTTAGCCGCCGATGCAGTCGAGAGATTGGCTGGTGGTTCCGAACATGGCTCTGTCATCAAAGGGTTGGAAAGAGGAAGCCGCCGTCAAAAGTTGGAATCCCGTTCACTTGGATATATCGAAACAAAGGATGAGGCTACTGATGACTTCGTCGCCCTAGTTCCAGGTTTGTCTGAATTATCATCGCGACGCGCTTCCCGTCGCTTGAAATCATCTCAAATTAACCCAGAAGACAGCGATGATATTGCATCTGCACTTTCATTGGCAGAAGATGAATCTATTTCTTGGGAAGAAGAGTAGCGCTTTCTGGATATCCATGCTACCGCAAACCCTGCAACCATTAGCAAACCAATAGTCGGCATAAATCCTGGGACAACATCAAGGAAGTTGGTATTAACACCAGTTACCACAAAGTAATGAGCATTATCTCCTTCGTCTTTCTCATCGATTAAATCATTTGGATCGATGACCAACCTTAGATCCCATTGCCCGGCTGCTTCGATTGTATGATTCCAATAAACAAGTTCTTCTGAATCAGAGAGTTCTCCTGCTAAGAGGATTAGAGTTTCGACTGTCGTCCATGAGACTTCGGCTGTGCGGTCAGCGGGTGCTGCTTCCAAGCGGATTGTTAGTGAACCACCATATGCTTCATTGGTGATTACTTGACTTGTTAGCATAACTGTTGAGACGTCAGAAGTTCCTGGTCTAACCATAATTCGGTCGATATTCATGGCACTTAAATTCCATGTAATGTCGAGCCCGGGAAGGACTTGGAAGCCTGCGCTTGCTGTTAGGATGCTGTTGCTTGCATTGTCGACGACAGTTGCCCTTAGCATCAGGTACTGGCGGCTCTTTGTCGACCAATCTGTTAGCCCGACCGTACCTTCAAGCCCAGCAGTCACCGATAACCATCGACCGGTAATGTCAGGAGTTGAACCGAGTCCATCGCTATCGAAGCCATATTGAATTAGACAATCACTTTCAGAGATTCCTGATAAGGGGTCGGCAGCGATATATGAAATTGAAACTGCACCAATGCGGCTGGTATTCAATTCTGGCACATTCCATCCACCAAGTAGGGGTATAGTCAGGTCAACGCCTACTTCTGTGCTCTTGCTACTACCAGCATTACCAACTCGGTCAACAGATCTAACATGAATAGTATGTTGACCTTCGGATAAACTCAGACCAGCGGTGCCTGAACTTCCTGCTGTTATCCACTCGCCGGAGCCAACCTTCGTTTCATAGTGGTCAATACCACTGCCTCCTGAATCACTTGCACCGCTTGAAAGTCCTGTTAATTCCACCGAATTGCTATTCACCCAGCCATTGGTTGAGACACTCGGGGTTCCAACACTAGGTCCGCTTCGGTCAATTCCAATGTACATGGTTTGACTCGCAGAAAGTCCAGATGAATCGTAGAGGCTGAGTTGAGGGCCCCATTTGCCTTCCGCAAGGTTTCCATTGGTCCAATTCCATGAATAATCAAATGAGCCCGGCCCATCATTGGCTGGAGTTCCAGGGCCTGGGACATTAACCAAAGATGCGTATGAAAGGTCATCGTCTGAGCCAGCCCAAGAAAAAATCAGGCTTCCATTGGCTGGAGTGGTTGTCCAAGCGCGATTACTTGGAGAGGAGCCATCACCAACTACTACATCTGCTAGGCTGAAATTACTGATTATTGGAAATTGATTAGCGATTGTAAAATTTCCACTATATGCGTAAGAAGTATTTTCTCCAGCCGAGGAATCATTCCCCCATGCTCGAAGTTGGTATGTACCATTATCAACATCTGTGGAATCCCAAAAATAGACCCACGGGCTACCGATTAGTGTTGTTAATTCAACCCAGTTTGAGCCATCGTTTAATTCGATAGTCATGTTTACCAAAGTACCGCTTCCAGAAGTCGAAAATTGCAAAGTATGTGTTCCAGTAACAGAGTCATTCTCGGCTGGACCATTAGTGAATGAGATGACAATATCACTTGCGTCACGCCCACTTGCGGCATAGGCTTGCATTGGCACGAAACCAACACAAAGCAGTAGCGCGAGGCTCAGCGAAATGATGCGACTATGCATGATAACGATACGCACACGCCGCGCCTCGGCCTTGAATCCTTGCCAAACAGAAGCATTACCCACGGCAACCTCTGAACAGGGCTTGTAGCGGCAGGGTTCAAGTGCCATACCACTAGTGTGGATACCGATGGGAAGCCTTTCGCGACTTTGTTCAGGCAGCATCGCTATGCTGTTTTTACTATTACCGCTGATGGCAATCATTCCAGTTTCTGCTGGTGTAAGCGGTGGTGTTGAAGCCTCTTCTGCCACTCTTGGATTAGTCCCAGTTGAACCAGTTAGAGGGGGGTCAGTGGAATTTATATTATTACTTGAAAACACCAATTCGGTTACCGCCAGCGATGTGCAATTTCGGTTTTACAAAGACAGTATTAGTTCATCAACAAAATTTTTTGAAAACACGGTAACTATTGCCGCCTCCAGCAGCGAAGAGGTCTATGCAACATGGTTTGCATTAGAAGAAGGGGAGCGAAAAGTATGGGTGGAATTTGAGTACTCCGGCGATACAACTGTCTCATTTTACAAGTCATTCATTGTAAGTGGCTTGGCAAATTTAGAAATCATTGATAGTAGCATTTCACCAACTACAGGAAATAGGGTTGGGGACACAATTTCAGTAGCCGTTAATATCCAGAATACTGGTACAGTTGATGCAGCAGAGAGCGTTCTTTATCTCGGAGTTGAAAGTCAACCATCGCTCGATCAATACTTGACCATTGAAGCCCTTGCAGTAGGTCAAACGACTTGGGTAAATAATAGCCTGATTGCACCCGTGGGTGGGGAATACGAAGTGATTCTTCTTCCGGACGTTAATGGTAGCATCAATGAAATCGCCGAATCAGGTAAAGAGGTAAAAGTCCCATTAAGTATTGATCCAGAACCAGATTATCTGCATTCTTCAGACCCAGTTGTGGAAACTCCTGCCAACTCCATTCGGGGAGATTGGAAAGTCTCAGGAACAATTCTCCGCAAGCATTTCAGCGGCGAGAGCAATGTCACTGTGGGATTCCGCTTCCCTGGCCATACTGGCTCACCTATTGTGATTCAACCGATTGTCGTTTCAATGAATGGAACTTCTGATGAAGTTAGTGTGGATTGGAGCACCAATTTAAGTTGGGGACAAATCCAAAATCTTGGCGGCGGTCAGCACCAATTAAGTGTGCAAATAGACCCCTTCGAGGTCCTTGAACAAGCCACAACAAATAATGACGCAGCCAGCGTCATTGTCGAAATCCGTCCAACTCCAAACGTAGTTTTAGACGAATTTGCAAGGCCTTCTTCAACGAAAGTTGAGGCTGGAGACCCAGTTACATGGAGAGTCTCAATTACAAACACAGGCGACATTCCCGTCTCAGGACTATTGAGAATTGAATGGGAGGGGGGGTCTTCAGACCAAGTCATAGGCGAAATCGATGCAGGCGTCTCTTTCATCTGGGCAATTGTTTTGGCAACTTCATATTCTGGAGCTCATACCGCCAATTTCACTGCCACTTGGATAGCAGATAGTAATTCATTTGACGCCAATTCAGATGATAGTGTTGCCACAGGAAGTGTGGAAGCGACTACTACTTTACACCTACAATTTGTAGTAACAACAGAGGACATTGTTAGCAGTACTGGAATCAGAGCATCCCCACCATTAAATCCAGGCACCTACACCTATAGTATTGAATTAACATCTTCGGGTTTAGGAGTGTCAACCCTATTTTGTGAGGATATTACTCAAGGAGTTGTCAGGTTATTATCAACAACTGAAGTAAATATTGCTATACGCGGAGAAAAGGTAAGTGTGGAGTGTACCTTTGATACCAATGACCGTTCAATCATCCTTCTCAATATCAGAAGCGAAGAAGATGGAACAATTTCCAAAGCCCATCAAAAAGCATTCGCCGTTGATTTGGCACAGGGAATTGAAGAAGAAGTATCTGAAAGCATATTTGGTTCAATGATGTTATTCGGCTTTGCAGCTTTTGCCCTGATTGGAGTTCTCATAATTGCCGTCATCTTGACTAGAAGTCGTGAAGAGGAGGTCGATCGTGGCATCTTTGAGTATTGTCCTGCCTGTGATGGAGAATTAGAAGGTGATGAAGACAAGTGTCCTTATTGCGACTTTAATTTGAAGCGAGCACGAAAGCGCTTCCATGATTGTACCACCTGTGGGGAAAGTATGCCAAGCCTTTTGGAAAACTGCCCATATTGTGGAGCAGTTCATGACTTGCGCACCCAATTCAAGGAGAGGGAGCAGAAAAAGCAAACTATTGCCTTACCTGATGAGGATGCAGAAGAAGTCGCTGAAGATGAGGATGCTATTGTTACTGGAACAGAAAACTTTGATGAAACTGCAAAGGAATTCGGCATTGAAGAAGGAGTCCTTGAAAGCGAGTGGGATGAGAAACTAGAGGCTGCCGAGGCTCAAATGGAAGGAGTTCTAGAACGCCAAGCTGCTGAATTGGCATTGCTTGAAGAGGCCGAAGAAGCAGATGGTGAGGTTGCGGGTCCAGTTGTTGCAATTCCTAATATCACAACACCTGAAGAGGCAATGTCAGGCCACGATATCGATGCTTTCCTATCAGATAAGAAAGGTCGTCGACATATGGTCGATGGAGGCGATGAGGGCGGAGATTTAGATGCAAGTGATGCCTCAATTAGGGGCGAGATTTTCAAATTAACAGGCGAAGATGGCGTCTTACCTGGTCAAGAGGTGCTGGTTGGAATGGGTATCCAAGATCACCGTCTCGCTGGTAATGAATTACCCGAAGAAGCGATGGATTTCTCCTTTGAAGATGATGATCTAGAACCTGCTGTAGAAAGGCAAAAGAGGGCAATTAGACGCAAGAAGAAGGAAGCAGAAGAAGTTGCAGAAGACCCCAATGTTGGAGAATGCGGGTCTTGTGGTGCAGATTTACCAATTGATGCTGATGAGTGTGCTACTTGTGGTGCAAAGTTCGCCTAGTCTGCCTGTAGTCTACCGAATGTTAACTGTGATTTTCTGAGATGTGCCCCCACTGTCTAGGTGGGGTGCCCGTCAGCACTCACAGGGATCGTCATCACCAAACGGCTCGGCTGACCCTCTTCGCTTCATTCAGGCATCCTTGGCTGAAGCATCTCACTCTTCAAGTCTGCGAGAAGGCTATCGCCACAGCGCGGGTTTGATACGGAATCAGCGTCTCGAAACAGTTGATGGCCCAGCGCAGATTGATGGTAGCAGTCGTTTCCTTGCTATTTCTTTCAACCACTGTTGGTGGCTGCATATCGTTGATTCCAGCTCGTGAGATGATTGAATCTTTGCGCGACCCACCGAGTACTCAGACGACGGCAGAGGGAGTCAATATCAGCCATACATTTGATTCTTTTGAGATTTCGGAATTGACTGCTCCAATAACAGCTCAAAGAACCATTATTATGGATGATAGCGCTAAAGAAATGCAAATCTACTTTCGAGCAACTATGCCAACAAGTGGTTTCACTGGAGATATTTCAAATTCAGTTCGCTACGTGGATGCGAAACTGCTCAGGCCTGATGGGAGTGTCTATTGGGAACAGCATGTAACTGAATCTAAATCCCCAGTGGATAACTTCGCTGGAGGACCATTTGTAGCGGGTGAATGGAAATTAGAAATAGAGGCACGCGGAATCGGAATAGACATCGGTGGAATTGCTGTCAAGGATGACTTTATCGTTATCGTGACTGTTCGCAGTGAATGTGTTAAGTATCCTACCGAAGATGTTTGTGTGATAGAATAGTTTCACTCCAGTGCTTCGGGACAAGCTCGTCTACGAGAACAATTCCTGCATTTCCCGGGCCTCTCGTGATTTCTCTTAGCGCCACCTTCTACCATTAGATGTTGAATTTCAGTTAGGTGTTGCATCAGTAAATCTTGATGGCCACTATTCCAATCTACTTTGTGGATGTCGTCGCCATATCGAAGAACTCCAAATGGGGGTTGATGGCCGGTCTGAATTTTAACTAGATGAATGTAGGCAAGAAGTTGTAATTTATGAGAAAGGTGAGGATGAGTAGGGATTTTTCCAGTTTTTTGTTCCATGGGGATGAAATCACCGTCGACGATGACTATCTGGTCAGGTCTGCCTCTAAGTCCGATTTTTTTATCGACCAGTAAATCAGCACCTGAACTATCACTATAGGCAATCTCTGTATCTTTGTCGAGCCCTGCATCATGGCGTGCTGCTTCAAGGTCATTATCTGCAATCAGAGCCCTTTGTAATCGCCATGAGGCCAGCAATGTCCACATCATTGCAATTGTAAGGAGAATGAATCCTGCATGAGCCATTTCCTTGACCGACCAAAGGGCTGCTGCATGTATAATGAGAAGGATTGCACCTAGGCCAAAAGCAGCCTCAACTCGGCCTCCTGCCGCCCAACCGCCGCTGAAGCCAGGAGTTTGGAAGAGCGCTTCCATATCGTCAGTATATATTCCATCTTTTCGAACCGCGGCTTCTCCAGCGGTTGGCCAATTTAGCCATTTACGCCAAGGTAATATTGTGCTAAACATCATTGCCATTACCCAGACTATTGCCAAAGTAGCAAGGTATCGAGCAACATCTTTTGGTGACATATTCTCTGCGATGAGATACCAAGATGCAGCATCAATCACTAAGGCAAGAATGATTCCAAACCACCAACTCCAGACAGTCAACTCTCTGACTACTGTTCTCCTAGCTGTTTCGTAACTAGCCATCAGCTCATGTATTTCGGCATGGGCTAATGCGCCTTTCTTTACTGCCTCTCCATCGCCCCGAATTCCACTCCTTGCCAAATGCCAAGAGAGTGGACAATATGCATGCCGTTCAAGGTCGGATGCTGAGACATGAAGTGCTTCACCATCAGAGTCTCGCCAGATGCCGTCAGCATCTGATTTGGCATCGACTAATTCTAGTTCTGTCATGGCCACGCTTCCTCCGGAGTGCTGACTTGGCGGGGCGTAGGCATTGAACCTTGTGGAGTCAACTTGTTGTCAGATAGTGGCGCAGGCTGTCGAAATCAGCCTACTGGGAGGGAGACTTCCATGGTTGAGGTGGGCGAAGCGGTTATGAATGAAAGGCAAGTGGAGCGGACGCTTGAGGCATTATTATGACTGAGGAAGCAACACTGGTTTCTGAAGAGACATACGAATTGTATGCGGTTCATATTGGAACCCAGCAGAAGTCTGCTGACATGAAACAATTCATTTCACACGTCCGCAGTGATGGACTTTACCTTCTTGATTTAGAGATCACAGATGGTCGAATCCGAACTATTGCTACCTTCATCAACATGTATGAGGCTGACAGATTGATGGTCGTTAGCGCCCGCCAATATGGTCAGCGCCCGGCCCGCAAGTTTGCAGAAGCAATTGGAGGAATCAGTGCTGTAGGTAGATTCATTCCAGGTAGCCTAACAAATCCAATCCTCCCATCATACCGAGAGCCCGAGTTGTTGTTCGTAACTGACCCAGCCGCTGACCAGCAAGCACTCTCCGAGGCAGTTAACAGTGGCCTTCCAATCATCGGTATTTGTGATGCAAACAATAACCTTAGAAATGTCGACTTAGCATTACCTGCTAACAACAAAGGTCGCCGCAGCCTTGCACTAATCTACTGGCTCATCGCACGTGAAGTCCTTAAGCAAAGAGGAAGCATGGATGACGAGACTTGGGCTGAGATGCAACCTCTGGAAGATTGGGAATCAACTTTCTGATTCTTTCAACTTTTGAGAAAGCCATTTTTTGATATCTTCAGCCATTTCTGTTGCATCATTATTACGAGCCATTTTAGTTCTGGCAGCCTTACTTCCCGGTAATCCTTTGGTGAATGCTAAAGCATGTCGTTTCAACCACTTATGTTGTAATCCAGTTGTTTCTTGAGATAATTCGATATATCGATTCCAACACCATAGCCTAGATGCGAATATGTTATCCATCTCCTCCCAAGTAGATTCTTTTTTGTTCCATCCGAGTTGAGTTTTTATTTCATTAAAGATACTTGGGCGTCCTATTGCCCCTCGGCCAATCATTAGGCCTGCGGCTCCAGTTTCATCAAGGCAGGCCTGTGCAGATGCAGCATCGATGATATCCCCATTGGCGAACACTGGAATCTCCACCGCCTCGACAACATCGGCAATGGTTTTCCAATCAGCCTCTCCTGTGTAACGTTGCTTCAGTGTTCTTCCATGAACACATAGTCTCATTACACCTAATTCTTCAAGTTGCGGGGCAAGTTTTACGATATTATTCTCGATAAACCCTGTACCCATTCTCAGTTTTGCAGTTATTGGGACACTTGAGGCTTCGATACAAGCCGATACGATTTCTATGAGATGATCAGGTTCCCCCATCAAGGCAGCTCCGGCACAATTTTTTGTTATCCCTGGAGCGGGGCAACCGAAATTTAAGTCGATAATATCGGCTCGTTCTTGCAACATCTCAACAGTGGTAACCATCTCTGCTTTATCGCCACCGAATATCTGTGGAATGAATGGCGACTCGCGTGGGTCTGATTCCAATTTCATCCAACTATTTGCTTGGTCTCTTGATAATCCAGCGCTGGAAGTAAATTCCGTTATCGTCAAGTCGGCGCCACATTCTCTCGCTAAAAGACGAAAGGGCAAGTCGGTAACTCCTGCCATTGGAGCTAAGACTAATGGAACGGGCATACAAGAACCTCCAGTTTATTCCATTGCTTTATCCAATAATTCAGCAACCCTTTTCATTCTACGAAGAACTCTATCTAGGCGGGACATCACCTTGGCAGAATTGGAAATCGCATTTTTACCGACCATTCTATGACCAAGAGGCAACCTACCTCCTAGTAGATTTAGTAACAACATTTGCTCAGCAGGTGCAACCTTAGACAATTCCTTTTCAACTATCTCAGGAGTCAGTTTACCCTTAGAAAGAGCCTCTGTCAGGCTCTCTATTTGCCGTTCTGGAATAATTCTGTTGAATCCCCCTTTAAGTAATACCCAATCTTCTCCACGACGTTTGTACTGAGTCATCATTGCAGTCCATAGATTTGTAGCCAGCCTATCAGTTCTTGCCACTCTTTCAACTAAGCCAGCGGACCTAAAGCGTTCTAGGATACGCCCAATTCTTGCCTTTGCACCGCCCAATTCTACGGCTGCTTCGTCAAGAGATAATGGTGGACCACGTTGAAGCAATAATTGCATTAAGCGAGGTGCGAGGGAATCTCCAGCCATCTGCGGTTTTGGTCGATCCCCCAGTAATCCCAGATCCGCCATCCAAAGGCTCAACTCAGTGACACCTTCCACTGGGGGCAAGGGCCTTGGTTCTGATATCCACAACCTGAATGGCAATTCTCTATCTGCGGATTCTAATTCTACATCCAAAGATGGGTCCTCTGGCCTTACCCACCACCGCTCTAGAGTGGCCATGCGTAATTTCATCACTGCAGTTGCCTCAATTGCCAATAATTCAACCGCCGCGCTTATTGATCCTGCGCGGAGAAAGTGGCGTCTCCAACCATCACCCTCGCTAATACTCGAAAGAATTCTACAATTTGCAAGTCGAGATATGTGGTGGTGTAAGGATGCCGCAGTTAATCCCATTTCATCGGCAAGACTTGCCGCATCAATCCCCTCTTTTGGGCGTGCCAATAAGTGCTCCCGCAAAAGCCGAACAGCAGGCTGCATCTTATCACCATCAGCATGCTCATCAGATCTTCTTCGTACTAACCCTAAAGTTGCTACCAGCCAATCAATGAGTTTGTCAACATCATCTCTAGAGGTGGGGAGAGGGTGTTCTTCCAATCGCATCGTGAACATTGAAGCGAGTGTGAATAGCGATGCTCTTGAAGATGTTGACAGGAGAAGGCTAATCTTTGACGATTCGTGAATACATTCAACGATTCCGTTCATCTTCCCATTGGTAATTCAAATCATCTTGAATCGGTTTTTCTTCCTTAACCAAGTGAGGTGCTAGGTCAAGTACATCTTGGCGAAGAATGCCTCTTCTTCGTAATACTTTGATGGCGCTATGAACAGTTGCTCGAGTCCTACCAAGGTTTCTAGCAAGAGCGGCTTGAGATTTTGGCTTCTCACCTTTTTTCAATTCCTCAAAAATGAGGCGCTGAACTAAAGAAAGACCGACGGGAAGTCGCTTTGCCGCTTCTTCGGAATCGACCGTGACTCCACCTAGAACTTCGACTTGAGCAGGACCTCCGGCAAAATAACAAGTGCGACCATTAACCGATACTGCTGTAATCGTCATTTGAGACTGTAGGACATCGATATGATGGCGAAGTGTGCCATTTGCCGCATTTAGGGTCTTTTGCAACTCACGATAACAAAGTCCAGGGTGCTCACCAAGAGTCAAAATAATACGTCGGCGCATCGGGTGTTCATAGGCTAGTACTTGAGACGAAATAACTCCACGACTGCCCCATGCCCAAGGCATAGCAGCATTCGCTAAGCCAACAGCACCACCCACTAAACCAGTCAGCCCAACCACCAACCACGGGCGTTGACGGACCCATTGCTGGAGTAGTGCCATGCCAAGGACTGAGGGCCCATCCCAATTCAAACTACCCCTTTCAGGAGTCTAGTCTAAACTCCATTGATGGAGCCACTTTTAATTTTCAAATGAGCCACTAAAGGTGAAAGTAATTTCCCACATATTTTTCCATGCGATGTGAGGTTGTATTCAACCATAATAGGAGGGCCATTATCGACATTGCGACTTACTAACCCTTCATCGACTAAGAATTTCAATTTATCAGATAAAGTGCGACTTGAAATACCTGTTAGTAGATTTTTCAAACGATTGAACCGCTTTCCTCCGGTGATGTATAAGGCAGCCAAAATTTCAGTTGTCCAACGGCTGCCAAAAACGTGTAATGCCTCGACTGCTGCCTTAACTTCCCACTCCTCACTCCATGGGGGTTTACCTGAAAATCCAGCCAAAAGGCCACGGATATGACTACCATTGGCAATGGTTGATGAGATGTGAGTCTCAATATCGACTAGGCTTTCCTTTGGAATATCAAGTGGGGGTTTAGGCATCGTAATCACCGGCATTCAGTTGTTATGCGCATGCTTGGTGTAATGGTTGCACTAGATGAGTGCTTCGCTACAATCACTGATTTGTGTAGGTAGGTCGGCGGTTTTCAATCAAAGCACTCAACCCTTCAAGAGCATCAGCAGTTCCAAAAATCTGTTCTAGCCCATCTAATTCTGCTTGTAGGCCATCTGCTAGTTCTAAGTCCGCTTTGTTGATTAAATCACTAGCCATTCTCAAAGCGATTGGAGCGGTACGTGATAGAGATTTTAATTGCCTGCTAACATTCCTGTCCTCAGAATCAAAGCCATCTGGGCAAACTCCATTGAGCAGCGATTCAAGGTTTTCATCAGCATAGAATGAGTTTGTGAATGAAGCAATAGCGCTATCTGGATTTGCAGGTATACCGGGGTATTTATTTTCTAGTTTTGATAGAGTTGGGATTAGCGCATCAACTTCACTGGTTTCAACTAAATGGGTTAACAATCCCAAATCATTCGCAGTTCTTGCATCCATGAAGTTTCCAGCCAACACAGCCCAACGGGCGGCAGGCACTCCACATATTCGGGCAGG
>Ga0302122_10001716_pt1 | contig 13900 bp, 10 predicted proteins | sample CB21_SCM_MG_FD_203115 | JGI IMG/M metagenome (GOLD analysis project Ga0302122, IMG submission 203115) | Marine microbial communities from Western Arctic Ocean, Canada - CB21_SCM | ecosystem: Environmental > Aquatic > Marine > Oceanic | place: Canada: Western Arctic Ocean | collected 2017-09-28
TTCACTTCGATTAAGTCATCATTACTCCCGAGTTCCTCGCGCGCCCCCGCGCTGAACGCGATGCAGCCGAGGCCCTAGGCCCGCGCGAGCTCGGCCCGCTTGTCGTCGACCATTTTTTAAATAATTCTGGCAATAATGGGATCTGCCGGGTCATTCCCGTCGTGCACAAACTGGCGAGTAATCAACATGCGAGTGTAGCCGGACGGGTCGTGAACTTGGCGCCACATCTCCTCGTCGCATGCATCCATGACATTGAACGAACCTTCTCCCCGTATCGCCATCGAGAATCTGCTAACGGCGAGGCGGCTATCAGCATCTGCCTGGCGTTGGGCGATCCAATCGGGCCTCTCCCACGGCTGCAGGTTGTCCCCGGGCGGCGGCGGCGGCGCATCATCGTCGTTAGAACAGCCTTGGCGTTTTCGCACGAGCTTGCGCGCCGCGTCGAGGTCGCCGCCCGCGTCGCGGAGCGCTTGCGAGGCGTCGTCCTTGGAGAGGCCTGGGTGTTCCGAGATGAGAACCTTGCGCGGCCGCGGCGACTACTTCGGGCGGCAGACGAGCTCGGGGTCCGCCCGCGGTCGCTGCGCCGGCGGCGCTTCATCGTCCGCCTGCGCGTCCGTCGGCGGCGTGTGGCGGCGCTTGCGGGCGTCGGCGGTGTCTTTGGGCTGTGAGTTGTCCATGTTTGCCTATCCTTTTCGAGCGCGCTTCACGAGTTAAGCCGGGCGCGAGCTCATTTGCGTGGCGTCGTTAGCTTAAACAAGGACCGCGCGTGGCTATGAATCGTCCTAAGCGAGCCGTGCAGCGGCAGGCACAATTGGCCTGGTCGGGCTGAAGCTCCTAAAAATACTTTGGACTGTACGGCGCTGCATTGGCGTAGACGTAGCAGGTGATACAAGCATCAATATACTTAATCACAAACAAACTAAGGCTTCTTCAACAACGCCTTGACGCCGAGCGCCACCATGACCGCGCCGAAGCCGAGGCGCATCGGCTCCTCGTCGAGGCCCAACGCCAGGCGCCCGCCGGCGAACGCCCCGATGCAGGTCCCGAGGGCCAGCGGCGCGGCGGCTGCAAGCTTCACGTGGCCGAGCCGTCGGTGCGCGAGGACGCCCGCGATGCCAGTCGGGACCATGGCGCAGAGTGACGTGCCCAACGCCGTCTTGTGGTCGAGGTCAGTCGCCAGGGCGAGAAGCGGCACCACGACCGCGCCGCCGCCGACCCCAAAGAGCCCCGCGAGGAAGCCCGCCGCGACGCCGACGCCCAGTAAGGGCACGATCTCGCGGACCGGGTCGTCTCCTTTTTGAGTGCGGTCTGTCGCGCCGATGGCGTCGAGGATCTTGTCGCGGAAGGGCACGATAGGTGCGACCGCGAGCATGAAGGCGCCGAGGGCGCACGAGAGCGTCGCGGCGCTAAGCGCGGCGGCGGCCCGCGCGCCAGCCGCGGCTGTCAGCGCGCCCGTCGCCGCGACGCATGCAGCGGTCTTCACGTCGACGGCGCCGTCGGCCGCGTAGGCCGCGGCGCCGGCCGCGCCCGTGCAGACGACGCCGACGAGCGACGTGCCGTGGGCCGCGTGCTGCGAGACGCCCAGCCGAGTCATGAGCGGTATCGCAACGAAGCCGCCGCCCATGCCCGCGAGGCTGCCGAGGGCGCCGGCGGTCACGCCGACGGCGGCGAGGGTGTTTGGTTTTGCGGGCGGCTTTGTGGTGCTGAGAGTGCGGCGCGTGGCGGCGGCGCGGCGGGCCAGTGATCGGAGGAGCATGATGAGGCTGTGCAGGCGGCGCGCAGCGACAGCTGTGGTCGAGGAGCAGCCTTTGGCAGCCTTTGTTGCTGCCTATTTGCGAGGTGACATGTAGTTCTGCGCGTTGCGGAACAAATTCTCGGCGGTGCTATGGCAGTAAGAGTCCCAACAAGTATTGTTTTATCGCATTCCTTGTAGGAGAAATCTCGCACACCCTTTCACAAACATGATTTATATACCAAGAAAACGGAAAACCCGGCACGTCCGTGTGGCCTAATGGATAAGGATGTGTATTACCACGCATGTATTCTGCGTTTGCCTCCGGAGCAAAAGATTCAGGGTTCGAATCCCTGCATGGACTTTTTTTTGCCCCCCTAATGTGAGAAGAAAACCCTAACCCACGCTGCTGGAGTTTCAGGCCTAGATGCTGAGCATAACAACGACGAGCGTGAAAACACCATTCGCGATAAATTTGTGCACTATTTTCCTAGGCAACAGCAAAACGATAACCAAATGCAAATATCCAATCTGAAGCTACTGTATTGATCATAATAATGAGCCTGGTGCACTCCGGGCGTCGCGAGCGAAAGTTGCTAAACGGGCCGAGTTAGCTTCAATTCCGCTTCTCCACCGCCGCACGCCACTGAACGCCAGCCGCCGGCCATGGTGCGGCGCCGGGAACCGGACCAGGGGGTTCGTGAACAGGAGATCACGCGCCGCGGGTCCCGAGCGGGCGTTGCGAGCGAGGGCTGCGAGGCTGGGCAAGTTGACTTCAATTCCGCTTCTCCACCGCCGCACGCCACTGAACGCCAGTCGCCGGCCATGGTGCGGCGCCGGGAACCGGACCAGGGGGTTCGTGAACAGGAGACCACGCGCCGCGGGTCCCGAGCGGGCGTTGCGAGCGAGGCGGGCCGAGTGTACTTCAATTCCGCTTCTTAGCCGACGAACTCGCCGCACGGCAGCCGCCGGCCATGGTGCGGCGCCGGGAACCGGACCAGGGGGTTCGTGAACACACGCGACGAGCAGGCGCGACAGATAGATAACCATTTGCTCTCGTATAGGTTGAAATTGCTTCCAGCGACCCCTGCCGTCCGGCACGCGAAAAATTGTCAAAAAAAGAGAGACGTCGCCACAACGAGAGGTCCTGACCACTAGACTAATACATCTATATTAAATATGACGTATCCGATGAATGCTAGTAAGCTGGATTCGAGCCCTGAAACTCCAAATTTTACTAAGGATGGGTTTTGCCGACTGTCACGAATGTAACAGGTCTCGGATTTGTGAGTCTCACCATTCCCAAAATCTTGCTCAACCTTGGTACTTGAAGTATACCAAAGAAAACCCGTGCGTAAAACGGCGGCGCACTGCCTTGACTCTTGCGGTCTCCGTGCCCTAAAATTTGCTCGGAGGAGACAGATAGTACTCTTTGCAAGGTCCAAGGCCAAAAATTCCACCGCTACGGCCGCCTGAGACCATGTACCCAGACGAGCCCACCAAAGCAGCCCTAGCCCGCGGCCGCGCCGTCGACACGCATCACTCCAGCAACGGCTGGACCCTCCACGCCCGGCGTGCACCGATCCTGAGCGTGGCCAAGCGCACCCTCGCGGCCGAGTCCCAGGTGGCGTGGAAGCGCGAGCTCGGCCTGGGGCGTGCCACGAACCAAGAGCTGCCGGAGGCGCTCTACGGGCGCAACGTGCTGGCGCTGCGCCACGACGCGTCGGGCGTGCGCCTCGGCTTCGACGCGCTCCAAGCCCTGCGGAGCTGGGCGCTTCTCGACGCGGAGCCGATCCCGCACTGGCGCCGGCCCGCGTCCTCGCTTCTGCTCGATGGCGTGCAGGGGAGCGCATCGCTCGACGCCGTCGCTGCGCAGGTCCGCGGCCCCGAGCACCTGGGACTGGACCTTCACGACGCCGTACCGTGCCGCGTGGAAATCAAAGACGGCGATGGCCTCGCCAGTAGCGGCACGTTTTCGGGCCCCAAACACGCGCCCGAAACTTCCGGCACGCGGAGCGCCGCGAAATCGACGGCCGCCCTACATTGCACAAAATCAGAACAGAACATCGCACAGGTACCGCGGCGCGACCGCCGTCGCCGCGATCGACGCGCCGCACAGCAGAGCCGGCGACTCGATCCTCCGCGTGCCGCGCGGCTGGCTGCCCGACTGCGGCTTCGGCGACGACGGCGACGACGCGCCGCGCGTCCGGAAGCCGACCTGCCGCTGCGTCTACGGCCGCCCGCCGCTCCTCGCGTCCGCCGCGCAAGACGACGAGGACGAGACCGACGACGGCCTCTGCGCGCCGCCGCCGCCACGATGGATGCCGACCACCGAAACTCTCGTCCTCGAGGCGCTCATCGCGGCCGACGGCCACGCGCCGCTCTTCGAGGAGTCCGTGGACCTCTGGCGCGACGACCTCGACCCGCACTCGTTCGGCTTCTTCCGCGTGCGGGTGCGCGCGCACGAGCGGTTCTGGGTGGCCTACTCGCGGTTCTTCATCCGCGTGCGCGTCCGGCGTCTACGTCTGCTTGGTGGCGTCTTCGCGGTCGTTGTCACAACTCCAGGAAAGGGCGTCTACGCGGGCGTCTACGCGGGCCTGGTCAGAGAGAGAGGGGGCTCGCGTTGCTGGAACACAAACACAAAGGGACGCCTCCGCGTGGAAAGAGAGAGATGTCGCCACTAAACACAAAGGGAAAACAAAACACAGGTAAACGGCGTCCGCGCGCGAGTGATCGACACGCGCTTCGCCGGCTTCGGCGACCGCGTGCTCCGCGAGCGCTCGTGGCGCGAGGGCGACTGGACTGCCGTCGCGGGCGCCGGCGCGCCGCCGTGCGTGGACCTCGGCGGTTAGTAGTTCGGCGTCCGCCAAAACTTCGCGTCTTGCTGACGAGACGTACGCCAGAGTTCCACCAGTAACTACGACCCCCACGCCATCGCCGCGACGTCCAAACCGGGCCTGGATCATCCCGGTCATGCGCGAGGCGATAGAGAGCACCACGTCACCGCACGCAGGCGCGGGCGACCGCCACTGCGCGCGCACGCTGCCGCTCGTCACGCGCGAGACGGACGTGCTGCGCCTGCCCGCGAAGCTCTTGCGGCGCGCACCGCCGCCGCCGGCCGCGGTCGCGTGGTCCCGCGGCGGTGGCGCGATGCTCGTGGCGCGCGGTGTCAGAAGCTTCCCTTCGAGACGTGGAGCGCGGATTCAATTCCGGCACGAACAGAACACCACACAGGCTACAACGCCTGCGCTCGCGGTCCTCGTCGACGACGCGTCGATCGCCGCCGTCGACCCGGAGACGGGCGCCGACCGCTGGACGCGCCGCGCCACCGCCGCGACGGCCTTGGCGGCGAGCGACGAGTACGTGGCGGTGGGCTTCGACGACGGCCGCGTCGAGGTCTTGGGCGCGGTGGATGGGACCCTGGCGGCGACGGTCGACCTGAGCGACGGCTCGCTGGACCGCGGCGTCCGCGGCGTGGCCTTCGCGAGTTCCGACGTCGTCGCCGCGACGACGCCGCGTTGTGTGGTGCTCTTCGCGGGGGCGACGGGTGCCGTGGTGAAGAGGTTGGCCCTCGACCGGCCCGCAACCGCTTTAACCGCGGCCGGCGGCATCGCCGTCGTCGGCGCGGCCGCCGGCGCCGGGGCGCTGCTCGTCGTCGACGGCGCCAAGACCACGAAGCTCTCAGCGCCGGGGGCGGTGTGCGCCCTCGCGCTTCATGCCAGTCGTTACGCGGCGGGGTGTTTGGATGGGGCCGTGCGCATCTACGGCGACGCGGTCACGACCTGGGCCAGCTTCCAGGCGCCGGTGCGCGTCGTTGCGTTCTCCGACAGCGGCTGGCTCCTCGCGGCCGGCGGGCGCGCGCTCGCGTGCGTCGAGCCGGGCCTCGAGCGCGGCGAGGCGCCGGTCCTCTGCGTCGCGCCGCGGCGGCCGCGTTGGGCGCACGCCGCGTGGCGGCCCGGCGCGCGGCCGATTCTGGCGGCCGCGGCCGTCGACGGCCGTGTCTTCGTCTTCGACGCGGCGCGCGCCGACGACGCCATCCCGCGCGCCGCGGCGCCCCTGTTGTGTGTGACGGTCGACTCGGCGCCGGCGGTCGCGTTTTCCGGTGGGCGGCTCGTAGCGGTTGGGCGCGGGCGCGCGGTCGGGGTGGTCGTCGACGAGTCATGTGGTGAGTAGTGTTTCTGTGTGCGTCTGGCGGCTGCGGGGTTCTACCGCCCTCTGTTTGTGTCTGTAATAATTTGATCGTGTAGTTGATTACGCACTCCCCGACGGCGGCTGCGTCTTGCGGGAGCGGAGTGCGGCTCGCGACTTTTCCAGCGCGTCCGCAATGGCCGTTGCAAGTGGGTGCGCGCCGCCGAGCACGCACTTCGCGGTCTGTGCCGTTTCCTCGAGCGTCGACACGGCCTCGCGGAGATCGTCGAGTGTGGCGCCGGTGTCCTTGTAAAGCGTCTGCGCGTAAGTCCACCGCAACCTGAGCGTGGTCTCGCTATTATCTCCGAAAACGCGTCGCGCCCTAGGCATTGCTTTGCCCAACAGAGACTTGGCTTCTGCGTAGCGCTGTAGTTCACCAAGGGACGTCGCGTAGTTGTTGGCTTCTTCGAGAGTATCTCTATGTTGCTCGCCATGAAGCTTCAAAATTCTAGAATATACGTCCTGCCGCACGCGCAGGGCCTCTTCAAACCGTTCAAGCATTCGATATGTACGCGCAAGATTGCTCTGCGTGACAAGGATGGAGTGTTCTGGTGAGCCAAGGCTCATAGACAACTCGGCCTCCATCACAGACAACGCGTCCGCGTAGTGACCTGCGGCGTTTAAACCAATCCCGAGCTGTGTCACTGCACCGCTCCGCAACGAGTCCCTCTCCGGCCGCTCAAGTAGGTCTTCCAGCACGCCCATCCGAGCGCGCAACAAACCACGCCGTGGTAATGATGCTCACACAAACTGCACGTATACCACTGATTACATCTCTCATTTATAGCCTTGGTGCCCAATTTATCCTCCTCGGCCTCAGCGACCAAAATCTTCGCCTGCTCCGCCAAGCAAGACGCGTGCGCGACGCCCAGTTCTGGAGAAGAAACGCCATCTTGATCTCCACACGCACATCCACGCACGAGGCCTTCTCCCGTGCGCGGATGCACGGCCTCGAGACAGATGTAGCATTTCTGGCCCTTCGTGTCGTCCGCACACTCTTCGACGGCCTCCGCGACGGCCTCCTTATACTTTTTTCGGCGTGATACTGTTCCGCGTTGCCGCCGCGGTGTATTTTCTTGCAGATCTGCTTGTGCCCGCTGCGCCAGTGGTCGTGTTGACACGTGGCGTTGCAGTACCTGGTTTTACACCGCACGCATCGCGGGGCGTCGTGGGCGAGCGGCGCGGCGCAAGCGGCGCAGTTTGTGAGGAGAAACATATCGTTTTGGTACGGCGTGGCGCGTGGCGTAGGATAGCGTAGTGATTTGAGTCAGCGCCATAGACAGAAACCCGTTTTGCAGCTTTAGAATTCTGTCGCACAGTCGCAGGAGCAGCACAAGTGCGACAGGCGTGTGTTGCGTTGCAAGGCAACCATGCATCGACTGCTGGCCCCACTCCTCCTCGCAACAGCGACGGCACTCCTCGCACCGCACACGCACAGACCACCAACAAAAGCCCAGGCGACCTACCGCCTCTTCGACGTCGTCGTCGCGCACGGCGCCGACCCCGGCGCCGCCGCGCCGTCCTCGCAGCTATCGCCGGCGCTCAAGGCCGCCTGCAAGAAGCGCGTCCGCGGTTCGAAGACCAAGGCGAAGCTGAAGCGCGTGACGCGCGTCGTGCGCAAGTCGCTGGACGTGCGCAAGAAGCTGCCGGCGCCGCGCTGGACGTACGTCGTGGACGTGGAGTGCGCCGGCGACATGGCGGAGCAGCAGGGGCGCTGCGAACGGCTTGGAGTTGAACCCGCGGCGCCCGCGCCCGGCCCGCCCGCCCGGAAGAAGAGTGTGGTCGTGGTCGGCTCGGGCCCGGCGGGCCTCTTCGCCGCCCTGCAGCTCGCCGCGGACGGCTGCGTTGTTACACTAATTGAGAGGGGAGAACCGGTCGAGCGGCGCGGGCGCGACATCGGCCGGTTGATGGCCGGCCGCCAGCTCCAGGAGCAGTCGAACTTTTGTTTTGGCGAGGGCGGCGCGGGCACGTGGTCCGACGGTAAGCTCACGACGCGCATCGGGCGCAACTCGGGCGACGTGCGCGCCGTCCTGCGGACCTTTGTGAGGCACGGCGCGCCCGCGGAGATTCTGACGCAGGGCTCGCCCCACCTGGGCACGGACGGGCTGATTGGTATCCTGAAGTCGATGCGGGGCCAGCTGCACGAGCTCGGCGTGGACCTGCGCTTCGGGACGCGGCTGCTGGGCCTCGAGACGGAGAACAACGAGTGCGTCGGCGTCCGGGTCCTCGGCGACGGCGGCGAGGCCACGGTCCGCGCCGAAGCCGTCGTCTGCGCCGCGGGCCACTCCGCCGACGATGTCTACGACGCGCTGGAGGCGGCGGGCGCGACGCTCGAGGCCAAGCCCGTCGCGGTCGGCTTCCGCGTGGAGCACCCGCAGGCCCTCGTCAACGGCCTGGCGTACGGCCAGCTGGCGGGCCGCGTCGTCACGGGCAACGCGCGGACGGACCGGGCCAACCTGGTGCGGCACCCGAGCGAGGAAGTGCTGACGCGCGCCTCGAGCGCGCTGTTACCGGTGGCGTCCTACCGCCTCGCGGCCGACGTCGGCGACCATTCCTGCTACTCCTTCTGCATGTGCCCCGGGGGCCAGGTCGTGCCGGCCATCACGAAGCCGTCGGAGATGGTCGTGAATGGCATGTCGTACAGTCGGCGGCACTCGCTCTTCGCCAACGCCGCGCTCGTCGTCTCCGTCTCGACGGACGACCCCTGTCTTGATCACACGAAGGGCGCGCGGCGGGTCCTGGAGTTCCAGCGGTCCCTGGAGCGCAAGGCGGCGATGCTAGGAGGAGGGGACTACACGTGCCCCGTGCAGCGGCTCACGGACTTCGTGGACGGCCGCAAGCCGAAGCCGGGGCCGGCGCCGGCGTCTTCCTACAGATTGGGCGTGCGGGAGGTGTCGTTGCACGACGACCTCCTCCCGGACTCGCTGGCGGACGCGCTGCGGGCCGCGGCGACGGGCGACTTCGAGCGGTCCATGCCGGGCTTCGTGGGCGAGGACGCTATATTACACGGCGTCGAGACGCGGACGTCGGCCCCCTTACGGGTCGTGCGGGACGAGGGCTGCGAGTCCGTGTCGCTGAAGCGCCTCTACCCGTGCGGCGAGGGCGCGGGCTACGCGGGCGGCATCGTGTCGGCGGCCGTCGACGGGTTGAGGGTGGCGCGGGCCGTGCTCGGCGGGGAGTGTTCGGACGTCGGCGCGGCGACGGGCGTCGCGGACCCGCAGGAGGGCGTGGGTGTTGCGGTGGCGGCGGCGTACTGATGATGGCGGCGTAAACTTGTTATGTGATTACTCGTATTTTTGTTGCTACGTACGTACGGTGCTAGGATTAGCGGAGTGACGGGGGAGACGCCGTCGACCGTCGCGTGGTTTTTGTTACGGTGCTAGGACTAGTGGGCGGGGCCCGGGGGAGGGGGAGACACGCGTCGACGGCGATCTCCAGTAAACCCGCACGAATGCTCGACGTAATTTTAGGAATGCTCGACGTAATTTTAGATTGGTATCGTGGGGGTAATAATAACTTTCTATGAACACACAGCGAAAGACCGCTTACCCCCCGCCGCCTCCGTAGACGCAGTCGTAGACGCCGCCGCGCACACGCGGGCCGCGCGAAAAAAAACTACAAAGCCAGACCTTACGAGCCAACTACATCGCCATGGCCGCCTCGAGCTCCCGCAGCGCCGCCAGGTCCGCGTCCTCCTGCTTCGGCGCGGCCGGCAGCCGCGTCGGCGCCGCCGGCATGCGGTCCGGCAGCGGCGCGACGGGGATGGGCGGCGCGTCCAGGAGCTGCGCCTCGAGCTCGTGCTCCTCGAGCTCGTTGAGCTCGTCCAATAGCTCGTCGTCGCCGAGCAAGTCGCCGGCCGGCGCGCTGATGGCGGCGCTAATTTCGTCGGCCGTGGCCATCTCCTCCTGGATGTCGTCCATGAGGTCGCCCACGGCGTCGGCGTCCACGTCCTGGCGCGCGTGCTTCATGGCCGTGGCGCCGGCCTTCATGGCGCCCACCGTGTCCGCGTTGGTGACGGTGCCTTCTAAGGCGATGATCTGCTGTTCCAAGGTCAAGCGCGCGCCGTTGATCTTTTCGATCTCGGCCTCGTACATTTTTTTTCGTTTGAGGCAGAAGAGGGCGCCGCGCTTATCTTTTTTGGCCATCTTGGCCTTGGCGTCGCTAATCTGTTTGGTGACCTGCTTGTCGAGGTGCACCTGGCGCTTCTCGAGCGTCTCCACGGTGCCCCGCAACTTCATGATGATCTGGGCCGGGTCCTTCGACGCCGGCGGCTTCGACGACGGCCGGCGCCCGAACAGGTTCATGTTGGCGCCGGGGCCCGACGCCTTGCTGCTATCGTTCCCAATCCTGGCGCGGGGAGGGCGGACCGCTCCTCGGCGGCGCCCGCGGCGTCGAGCCGCTCTGTGTCCAGACGCTGTCGAAGCTCGACAGGCTCTCCGGCGCGGCGGGAGTGAGCTGAGTTCCGCGACGCGAAGCTGTCACGGCTTTCTACGGGCCAGCGGTGGCCCACCTGGCGGCCTTGGTCCTGTCTGCCAAATAAAGTTGCTTGGCTAAAAACCCGTGATCTCCAAAAGGGGAAAAACGGGTTTCACTGACATTCCTGGCGCAGATTGGCGCATCCCTCCTGAAGTCCGGTTGCTAGCAGCTCACTATAGCGACGTCTGCCCGGACGACCCGGGCTCGGGAAGGGTCGGACTCAGGACGCCACGCGGCCCGGGCAGGCCCAAGCGCGCTATCGACGCGACACGATGAAGACACGGGCCGCGGGGCGGCGCAGCAAACGCCGACGCGACACGCGCAGGGGGGCGAGTCACCGAGGCACCGGCTCCAGGGGAGAGCACCAAAACGCAACGCAAAACAAACTCGGAGATAATAGGGGTTATTATATAGGTGCCCGGGACCGCGGATCCGGGAAACGTATATCACGCTTCCGTCGCCGTGCGGGGGACTTCGATAAGGGGGACAGGGGGGGTTTCAGTGGGGCCGCGCCCGGGCGGGCGGCCCATACAGGGGAGCTCCTCAGCGCGCGGCCCAAGCCAGGAGCTGGACCCGCGGGCCCTTGGGCAGCCCTAAGGCCGCGAGGTCCGCGTCGGCCATGCGGCACAAGCGCTGCACGCTCACGTCCTGGGCCGCGAACGCCGCTTCGTAGCGCTCCAGCCCTAATGATACCAAAGCCTCGCGCACGGCCGGCTGCGCCCGCGCGCCCGCCGGCTCCACTAAGCGCACCACGAGGTCCGGCTTGCCGGGCTGCTCCACCAGTTTGACCACGTCTCGCAATTGCGGCGCGCGCAGCAACGCGGCCAGGGACTCGTAGTCGCCAAAGAGCGTCTCCACCAGCGCCGAGCCGTAGTCGCGCTCGAACGCTCTAGATAGGTGGTTGCAGCAGATGCCCTGGGCGTCGCCCCGCTGCAGGATGGACCGGAGCTGCGTGACGAGCTCGGCCCAGCCCAGGTTCTGGCGCGTCTCCGGCGTGTCTTCGCACTGTTGACTGGGGTCTCTCCCCGCCAAGAGCGCCGCGTTCGCCGCGAGCATCCTCCGTAAGGCCGCGCCGGCCCCGGCGGCGTTCACGCCATACGCGTGGACGACCACGCCGCCACCATCTCTCGGTCGGACCTCCACGCGGCAGTGGTCGCCTCTTTTAGCTCGTTTGCGCGTCTCCCTTCTTCTTTTAAGCTTCTGGATGGCCGAGGCGTTCCCCACCTCCACGGCACTGGCCGTGTGGGCTTGCAACGCGTCCATGGGCGCAGCGCGCCGCGCCGGCAGGTCCGCGGTGGCGAGCCAGGGCGTCTTCGGGGCATCCACGGGGACGACTTTGAGGGCGATGCTCTCGTGGTCCGAGGCCGTGGACGAGGCCGTGGAAGACGCACGCGGCCGAGGTAATGGCGGCGCGCCCGCGGGCCGCGTGGCCGCGCTGGCCCAGGTCGGCTCCTTATCTAGGCCGGGCGGGTCCCGGCCGAAGGCACCTAAAGGAGCGGCGGGCTCGTCGAGCATGCCCGCGAGCCAGGGCGGCGCGCCGCCCGTCGGCGGGGGCACCTGCGGGTCACTCAAGCCGAGGTGCCGCAGCTCGCCGCTCAGGTCCTCCACGGGCCGCCGCGGCTGGTGTTGGGGGTGCCACGCCGGCGCGTCCAGCGTCGCCAGGAGACTGGCGGCCCCGCGGTCCGCGAACTGGCTCTGCTGGTAGCCCCAGGGCGTGTCAGAGGCGTACGACGCCTCCGTGACGCCGTCGCTCAAATCGGACGGCAGGCGCGCCCGCCGGTCGTCGAGCGACGAGGACCCGGGCCGCTCGTAGTAGTTCTGGAAGGCGGGTTGTGTCCGCGGCGGCGCCCAGGTCCGCGGCTCCTGGGCCCGAGACGGGGCCCGCGGCACCTCGCACGGCGCGTCGGGCCGGATGAGCTCCGCCATGTCCCCCTCCTCCCAGGTCACGAAGCCGCTCTGCCAGCACAGCGACTTGGAGCTGAGGTGGAGCTTGAAGTGGACCACTTGCCCTTGCTCTGGTAATTGTTTACCTTGGCATCTATGTCTATGGCAAAAGACGTCCTCGAACCCGTCGGCCAATTCGATGAGGCAGTGGTCGTCCCAGTCGTCCCGGCGCCTGACAATGCCGCGGGCGAGCTCGCCGTGCTTCCGCCGCGGCCGCTTCTTCTTCGCGGGCTTCGGTGCCGGCGGGGGCTGCTGGTATCCTTGCTCGGGGTACCGCTGCTCCGGGTACGGCGGCTCCCCTTGCCGGGCGTAGGCTTGTTCTTGGAACGGCGGCTCCTGCGGGCGGTAGGCCGGCTCCGGCGGCCGGCCGTACGCCGCGGCGAGGGCCATGCCGTCGGCGTAGGCTTGCGACGGCGGCTGCTGGGCGCGGCGCGCGGCCTCCCAGCCGCCGTCATCGAGCGGCGGCGGCCCTCCCAGGCCGCCCGCCGGCGAGGCGGGCTCGCCGTAGGGCGAGTACCCGCTCGCAATGTTGATAATGGTGCTTTTGGGCCCGCGGCGCGGGTGAGCCGCGACGCTGGGTCGTGTCCTAAGTGACTGGAGGCCCCGAGTCTAACGGGGCCGTGGGCACTGCGCCTGAAGGTGCGCTCTGATAAAGGCGCTCAAATCAGGTTTAAGACCGCGCTGCGCCGTATTCAAAACGGCCAGCGGTCTCACGGCACGCCGAGCTGGGTTGACGCCTTTTGAAACCGTCCCCTAGTCCAGCGGTTGTGATGCGGCGCGTGGAGCGTGCTCCAAAGCGGCACTCGTGGAATCAGCTTAAACATGATTTTGTGTAGCAGTTGCCCCGCCCCCAAATACGGCTCTCGGCATGCATTTTGCTACGCCAGGGAAGCCTGTGGCCGCCTGCAAGCCCTCGACGGGTCCAAGAATTTTCACGACCCGCACCTTAATTTAGGTAAAATAAATCGCCGTCAAATTTAATTGCACGCTGCAGCGTCCGCCACTGCGCCCTGTCTGTAGCCATCGCTGTTAGACGCTCACAGCCTCCACCACGACACGTACGCAGAAAACCAGCGCGCGCCGTACCGCATACGCGCCGCAAACGCACAAAAACCACCAGTGAGAGTTTTGGGGGCCGCGCGTCCCGTACGCATGCACTGACGCTGTCACTTCATAGGTACCGCTTATCCCCGCACAGACGTGGTTGAGAGCTTTTTTAAGCTTAAAGGTAAAGACACAGTTAAGATGGCGACGCCCTTCGGAGAACTCGCCGGCGGCAACAAGGAGGAGGTCATGGTCTCCATGGCCGCGCTGCTGCTCGACCAGTGCGATGGCGACGACAAGTTCGCCAAGGAGAAGTTCGAGGCCGTGCTCAAGGCCGCGGGCTGCAAAGTCGCGCCCCACTGGGTCTCCGTCTTCTCGAAGGCGTGCGCGCTCCAGGGCTCCCTGGACAGCATGTGCGGCGCGCCGGGCGGCGGCGGCGGCGGCAGCGGCGGCGGCGGCGGCGGCGGCGGCGGCGGCGACGCCTCGGCCGCGGAGGAGAAGAAGGAGGAGGAAGAG
>Ga0302122_10001719_pt1 | contig 13895 bp, 9 predicted proteins | sample CB21_SCM_MG_FD_203115 | JGI IMG/M metagenome (GOLD analysis project Ga0302122, IMG submission 203115) | Marine microbial communities from Western Arctic Ocean, Canada - CB21_SCM | ecosystem: Environmental > Aquatic > Marine > Oceanic | place: Canada: Western Arctic Ocean | collected 2017-09-28
ACACGAACCAGCGCTCATGCCCCGCAGCGGCACCCACGCCGCGAGGGCGTAGAACTTCAGGAAGAGGAAGGAGACGCTTCGCCGCAGCTGGCCCGTCCAGAGCCGCATGCGCCGCGGCCAGAAGCGCGATAGCACGCCGCCCGGGCCGTTCTCCCGCTCGCGTTTTAACGCCGCGTGTCTCCTAATCGCGGAATAGTAGTGCTCCTCCCGCAAATTCTTCGTCGCCGCGCGCCAGGACCAGCCCTCGGCGTCCTGGCGCCCTCTCGTCGTTAAACGTTCTCGCATCGCGGCATCATTTAAGAACCGGCCGCACGCCTGAGCGAACGCGGTCGTGTCGCCGGGCTTCACCAATATACCGTTCGACTCGTGCGCCACGATGGAGGGGATGCCGCCCGCGTCGGCGGCCACGATCGGCAGACCGGAGGCCATGGCCTCGATGACCACGAAGCCCAAGGTTTCCGAGTCGCTGGGCATGCAGAACATGTCTGCCGAGGCGTACGCCTTCGAGAGCTCGTCCCCCCGTAAGACGCCGCAGAAGTGCACTCTATCGCCAAATTCGCTGAAGTACTTGCGCAGGTCGGCCTCGTGCGGGCCGCCGCCGACGATGCTAAACACCGTCTCCGGGCGCGTCCGCAACACTTCGGCGACGTCCTCCAATCTTTTTTCGACGGAGATGCGGCCCACATACAGTAAAATGGTCTTCTCCGAGTTCTGGGGCGCCAGGACGTTTCGCGTTTCCGCGTCCCGGAAGTCCGGGTTGAACACCTCCACGTCGATGCCCTTCTGCCAGACCTTGACGTTCCGAATATGGTGCTCCTTGAACTCCTCCATGATCTGCGGGGAGGTGACCAGCGTGACGTCGGCGAACGCGTGCGCGGCCTTGATCGCCAGCCAGGCGCTGGACCGGGAAAAGGGCAGCCACGCCGCGTAGCGCTCGGCGTACACCGGTAGATGCGTGTGGTAGCTGAGCACCAGGGGCACGTCCAGGGCCTTGGCGATCGCCGTGGCCGCCAGCGCGAAGAAGCCGGGAGAAGAAGCATGAATGACGTCGGGCTTGAACTCCTCGACCATCTTGCGCGCCTTGCCCTTGAAGTCGCCCGTCAGGCACAGATGCGCGTACAAGGGAAAGCGGAAGCCCTCGAGCGTGGTGATGGGGTAGCCCAAAAATTCACTGGGCGCCTCGGCCTTGTCGTCGGGCGTCGCCACGGCGACCTCGTCGCCGAACTCCTTGAGGTACTTGAGCTGCTCCTTGAACCTATTCGCGTAGCCGCTGACGTGCGTGAAGGGCGTGGGCTCCACCAGGAGAGCCACGCGCAACGGGCCTTTCCTTCGGCCCGGCAAGCGCGCGGCGGCCGCGCCCACGACGTCGCCCACGCCGCCTCGTATTGAAGCGGCCGCGGCCCGGGCGGACGTGGCGGCCTTCGCCACCCGGCGCCGCGGGCCGGTCGCCTCGAGGCTCTCGGCCTGGGCGCCCGGCGCCCAGGACCGTCGTCTCAGTGGCCTGTTGAACGCCCGCGCCAGGGCGAGGAGGACGAGGAGTCGCGGTGCATCGCTCAAGCGGCGCATTGGTGATTGTAGCAGTCTACGGCTTGCCGCGGGTCAGCTAAAAACTGGTGTCTGCGGTTTGCCGGGATTTTGGGATGCCCGCGGCTCAGCTAAGACTGGTACTGCGCAGCGAGCTTGATTGGCAACGGCTCAAAATGCACACGTCCTCCTTTGTTGCACAATTGCTCACGCGGCTCGCGGATCCGCCGCTACAAAGAGTTGCATGCGCGAGTCCAGCAATACCCGCACGATACCGGTATGCGAAAGAGTACTCGCTCACGGCTCCGAGTACCCTCTCCTGGTGGTGCAAGGCGGTCGCGGGACGGTTGTTTCGTCGGCCCCGCTCTGGTCAATTTGCTGGCAGAGCCAGTTGCTTCGTAGACTGCGTGCGACACAGGCCTGCTCCAGAGTTTGTTAGCAGAAGCGAACAGAGCGAGGTGACGGCCGGTCATCAGCTTGCACGCCCTCGTCGCAGCGTTAAAGCGCAGCGTACATAAATATAAATACAAAAGTAAAAAATGAACGCCAGCTCCGCCTCAGACGTCGTCGTCGCGGCCGAGCCCGAAGAAAAAGCGGTCGCGGCCGCGCCCGAGAAGCCGGTCGCGGCGGTGCGCGTCCCGACGCCGGAGACGGGCGACGTCGACGAGCTGCTGCGGCTGCGCGCCGACTGCGCGCGGGACGTGGCGCGCGCCTGCGACGCCTTGAGCGGCACCTTCGAGGCGCGCTTCGCAAAGGAGAGAGCGGCGCACGAGCGGCGGTGGGCCGGGACCGAGCAGGAGATGCGCAGGGACCTCGAGGCCGCGTTGACGGAGGCGGCGCGGCGCGCCGACGACCGCTACGCCAGCGAAGCGGCCCGCGTGGGACTGAAGCGGCGGGCCCGGCACGTGCCAACTCCGCCGGCGGAGTCGGACCTCGAGGCCACGAAGAATGAATTAGACTTTGCATATGCGACGTTCGAGCCGACGCTGGAGGCGCAGCAGCACGCACAACAACAGCTCGTCGCGGCGCGGAAAGCCGCGGTCAACGCGGCCAAGACGCACGACGCGGTCCCCGTCAAGGTCATGGGCCAGCTCGACGTGCGGCGATTGGCTCAACAAGGCATGACGATGGTGCAGATTTCGGAGCTGCAGGAGCGGCTGCGGGACCACGCGTTCCAGCCGACGCGCGTCGTGGTGGACGAAGCTGGAGAGGCGAAGGACGTGGTCGATAAGGACGACCCGGAACTCATCGCCTTACGGCTGGACTTTGGCGAACAGGTGGTGGACGAGGTCGTGCGGTGCTTCCGCGAGCTCGACGCCTGGAACCCGTCCGGGCGGTACTGCGTCAGCGTGCCGTGGGACCCGGGCCTTGATCAGGAGCTCGCGCCGGCGGCCGTCATCGACCGCCTCGCGGCACCGCGGCGGCCGTCCGTGCACGAGCGGACCGCGGCCTTCATCTCGACGCGGCGGCGGCCGGCGGAGACGCCGCCGCCGCCGGCGCGCCTGCACAACCGGACGCAGAGCTCCCGGCTGGCGGCGGGCGTGCCGCGGCCGCGCTCGCACTCCGGGATCGGGACCGCGGCGGGCCTGCGCCAGTTCTTCGGCTTCGACGCCGGGCGCCGCACGGACTCCGGCTGAGCTGTCCCCCCCAATTCGACGACTTAAATCATGTTGTATTACGGAGCGCCTACGAGTCACCCCCTCTGCGCCTTTCCAGAATGACAGACTTATGCGGATGTAACTACCTAGGCGCGGATGCTCTTGGCGTAGTCCGGCATGCGGATGAAGGGCTGGGGAACGTCGTTGCCCGCGCCGTCGAGGTAGATGTTTCCGACCATGTCCGCGATCCGGTCCGGGGGCGAGCCGGCCTTGGCCCGGTCGCAGGCGGCGGCGACCTCGGCCCGGATCTCCTTCTCGATCTTCTTGAGGTCGTCGGCAGACGCATCAGTGTGCTCCAACAACGCGTTCTTGACCCACTCGATGGGGTCTGACGTCTGGCGCATGGCCGCGATCTCATCTCTATTACGGTAGGTCGTGCCCGGGTCGCTCATGGAGTGGCCGTGGTAGCGGTAGGTCGACATCTCCACGACCATGGGGCCGTTGCCGCTGCTCACGTAGTCCTTGACGAACTTGACGCCCTCTCGCACACTCAAAACGTTCATGCCGTCCATCTTCAGCCCCGGGATCACGTTGCCCATGGTGTAGTAGTCGTTGTTGCACGAACTGCGAGACGTGGACGTCCCCATGCCGTACTGGTTGTTCTCGATGCAGAAGATCATGGGTAATTTCCACAGCGCCGCCATGTTCATGGACTCCCAGATCTGGCCCTGGTTCGCGGCGCCGTCCCCATAGCACCCGATGGCCACGGGCATCTTCTCGCCCAGCGGCGTGTTGTACTTGTTGGCAAAGGCTAAGCCCGTGCCGACGGGGACCTGGGCGCCCACAATACCCTGCCCGCCGAAGAAGTTGTGCTCCTTGTTGTAAAAGTGCATGGAGCCGCCTTTTCCGCCCGTCTGGCCCTCCTTGTTGCCCATGAGTTCGGCTAGCACGCCTTCTACGCTTCCCCCTCTCAACAAAGCCATGCAGTGGCACCGGTAGGACGTGATCCACGAGTCCTCCAGGCTCAGCGCGGCGTTCACGCCGGCGCCGATGGCCTCCTGCCCGTCGTACAAGTGACAGAAGCCGCGGATGGTGCGCGCCTTGTATTCGTTGTCGCAGGTGATCTCCATGCGCCGCATCGTGTACATGGTCTTGAAGTACTCCAAGAGTTCAGACTTGCTCGTCTGCGCGGTGGCGGCGGGCTCCTCGGAGAGGTGGGCCGTGTAGGCGCCGGGAAAGTCTATGGTGATTGCGGCTTCCGCGGCGAGGCTGCGGCGCGCCGGCCGCGCGCCGGCGGCCGTGCGGCGGAGGGCGCTGCTGAGCATGATGGCTTGCCGTACAAGCAAATTGATGGTCCCTCGCGTTTTCTGTCCCGGTTATTTTTCGTTCGGGTTTTTTTTGCTGTCCGTGGTTCGCCGCCAGCATTCTGTTTCAGGCTATACGGGACGGGTTAGCGGCGGGACTGGACGTCTCGCGTTTTACAGTTTGCAATCAGCACGAGTCGAGCCCAGTCGAGCCGCGGCCGCCAAATACGAGCCGCAAATCTCGTGGACAATACCATAGCTGGAAGCGCTAGGCTCTGTCGCTGCTCTACACGCCAACGTGGCCTCGAGCCATGTTTTTATCACAGATCTTCCTGTGGGGCGCCATGTCCAATGGCGCCACAGCCTTCCTGGCCCCAGACAAGGCCAAAGCTGGAACTACGCGCAGCGGTGTAAAGCTGGCGGCCGTCACCGACCTGCTCCCGGACGCCGTGATCAACACCCTGAGCGAAGAGCAGCTCGTCGCCTTGTACAACGCCCCCGACGCCGTGGCGGGTGCCCTAGGCGGTGCGTCCGAAGGGTTTGCGACGAAGGTCGTCCCCGCGCTACAGGCCGAAGGCCGCGCCGTGTCTATTCTCCTCGGTGACCTGTCCGAAGCCTTCACGACGAAGGTAGTGCCTGCTCTAAAGAACGGCGGGGACGCGCTCAAGCCGATCGTCCAGCAGGCGCTCGCCGCGGGCGCCGCGAGCGCGAGCGAAGCGTACACAACAATTCTGACGGCGTCGCGCGCCGCGGGCTGGACGGACACGGAGCTCGTGGGAGCGTCGGTCGTCGCGCTCTTCCTCACGGCCGCCACGATCAAGAAGCAGACGGCGCCACAAGCGCCACCGCCGCCGCCGCCGCCGACCCCGGCGGAGAAGGCCGCGCAAGCCGCGCAAAAGGGCCTGTCGGGCGCCTTCAAGGCCTTCGAGGTCGTGCAAGGACGTCCGTACACGCCGCTAAAGTCCCGGGCCGTCGAGGACGCCGTGCAGCCCCTCGTCGCCTCGGCGGGCACCATCTACAAGACGATCGACGCCACCGTGACCGCGGCGCCCACGTACACGGCCAACGCGAAGAAGACGTTGGAGAAGGCCTACAAGGACGCGCCGGCGGTCTCCCAGAAGTTGACCGGGGACGCCCAGGCCGCCGTCGCGAGAAAGGCGGCGGAGACCCAACAGGCCGCCCGGGCGGCGGCGGCGCGGGCAGCTGCTAGAGGCGGCCCGTACGCGGAGCGGCTCAAGGAGCGCGCGGCCGAGGCGGCCGCAAAGCGCGCCGCGGCGCTCACGGCCTCGTCGCGGGACATGGTCGTGGCGGGGAGCGCGGGCCGCGCGCGCCTCAGAGACGAGCTCTCCGGGGCGCTAGAGCGCGGCGCGCCCGCCGTGCAGACCCTCCAGACGGCCTACTCCGCGGCGGCGCCCGTGCTCCGGACCGCGGCGCAACAGGCGGCGCCCGTCGCCGCCGCGGCGAAGACCGCCGCTCTCTCGTCGGCGGAGGCGCTCCGGGCCTCGGACGCGTACCGAACGCTCGCCGCGAAGCCGTCCGCGGCTGCGCCGCTCGGCGCGTTCTTCGCGGCATCGATCCTGGCCCTGGCGCTGCCCAGGCCAGCGCCGCCGCCGCCGCCGGAGCCGGAGCCCGTGATCGTCGAAGTGCCCGACCTCTCGGCGTTCGAGCTGCCGGACCTCGCGTCGTTCGAGCTGCCCGAGCTCGACTTCTCCGCGTTCTGCGCCGCGGGCGACCGGGTCGCGGCCGTGTTCGCGGACCTGGACGGCCTGTCCGCCTTCACCGTCCCGAGCCTGGAAGGTATCCTCTACGTCCCGATCTTCGTCGCGAATTTCCTCGGGATGTTTCTCATCTCCTTACCGCCAGGGGATCAGGCCGCGCTCTTCGTCGCACTCCTGGCCGCGGCGGTCGCGAACGGCAGGAAGTAGCCGTTTCCCCCATGTGTAATTTTCATCCTCCACTGCGCTATCTAGAGACGGCGTGGGAGTTACGATAGGGGAATGGGAAGAGCGGCGTCGTAGACGGCGCCGGCGGCTCACGGCGAGCCGGCGGGGGGAGTTTGTTCATGAGTGGCGTCGTCGACGGCTCACTCGACAGGCGACCCGTCCTGCACGACGTGGATCTTGGTTTTGGAGCCGTCCATTTCCTCGGTCGCTCGACTCGTCGGACTCGTCCTCGTCCTCGTCCTCACCCGGCGGCGCGTCGTCGTAGTCAAAGTTGGAGAATTCGGATATGTCGGAGATGTCGCTTTGGTAGCTAGAACGGCCGCTCGTGACGCTCGCGTCGTCGCCGTCCGCAGCGTCGCGACGCGAGGGCAGCACTACGACCAGGAAGTCGGCCAGGCTGAGACCGTCGCCGTCGCTGGCGTCGCCGTCCAACATCGTCACGGGTGCGGTGACGGTCCGCGCAACAAACCGCTATCGCACACAGATAGTCTGAAGGCTCACACGCTTTAATCCGCGGGCGAGCATTTTGGCCGCGCGCTCCGCGGCGCGATCGACGTGAAGGTTTAGTGTTGTAGATGCCTTACGGCGCCTCATGCAGTGGAGGCTTATACTTTTCAATACAAATTTGCAATCACCTGGCGCAAAATCAAATGCGAGTCGCAGGACACGGCATGGATCTCAACCGATCGACCAAACACCCTTCTCACCTATGGTAGGTCGCTTCCAAGCCGCGCGGGAAATTTCGCTCGGCGAGAAAATCGTGCGGGTTTTACGCCACACGTTCGTGATGATGCAAAACGTCGGCGGCGTCTTAGGGCATTACGAGGGGATGCGTGGACATCTCGAAGCGTGGCATTGCGCGCGAGCGGGGGAGAGCGCGTAAATTTGGGCAAAGTCCAGTTTGGAGAAGAAAAGCCGTGCCGCGCTCGACCGCTGCCGCTGGGGTAAGCCAGGATAAATGGCTCGGCGTATCGCGTTGGTATGGTGCCTGCTTGCTCGCGCTGGCGACGCATTCCTAACAACAGGGTCCACCGTGGCGAAACGCCGTGTCCAGACCCAGGCAGTCGAGGCCGAAGAAATCGGGGACGCCATCGCGCTGCAAGCGTTTAAAGCGCTGGACGCGGTCGTCGACGGCGGCTTCGCGACCGGCGACTTCGTGCAGACCAAGGTCGCGCCCGCGCTGGCCAGGGGCGGCGACGCGGCCGGTGAAACGCTGCGGACGAAGGTGGTGCCCGCGCTCGGTGCGAGCGTCGAGGCGTTCCAGACGACCGTGCTCCCGGCCGTCGGCGCCGCGCTCGCGGCCGGCGCGGCGGGCGCCGGCGACGCGTTCGGCGCCGCGCTCGAGGCGGCACGCGACGCCGGGGTGTCGGATTCGGCCCTGGCCACCGGCGCCCTGGTCTGGGTCGCCCTCACCGGCGCGGGCATCGCCCGCAAGGCGACGCCGCCGCCGCCGCCGCCGCCGCCGCCCCCAACCCCAACCCCAGCTCAAAAGGCCTTCGCGCAGCTCGCCCCCGTCTTCAAGGCCTTCGAGGTGGTCCAGGGCCGGCCCTTCACGCCCCTGCAGTCCAAGGCCGTAGAGGACGCCGTGCGCCCCCTCGCCGACTCGGCCGTCACCATCTACCGGGGCACGCAGAGCGCAGTGAAGGCGGCCCCGCAGCTCACGAAGACGTTGGAGAAGGCGTACAAGGACGCACCGGCCGTGTCGTCGCAGCTCTCGGCCCAGGCCTCGTCCAATTTGAAGAAGCAGGCCGCGGCGACGCAGAAGGCGGCCCAAGAGGCGGCGCAAAGGGCCGCCGCGAGAGGAGGCCCCTACGCCCAGCAGCTGCAGGCGCAGGCGACGCGGGCCGCTGAGCAGAGGACCGCGGAGCTCCGGAAGCAGGCTTTAGAACAAACCAAGGCCGCCCAGGCGGTGGCCTCGCAAGGCCGCGTCTTCGCGTCGAACGCGGCACTACAAGCCTCGAAGCAGCCCGCCTTCCGGCAGGTCCAGGGCGCGTACGCCACGGCCGCGCCCCGGATTTCCAAGGCCTACGCGACCGCGGCGCCCATCATTAAAAGCACCGCGGTCAAGTACGCCGCCGTGCCCGCGGGCGAGGTGTATCGCAAAGCGTCCGCGGAGCTCCAAAAAACCAAGTCCTACCAGACGCTCTCCAAGAAACCGGAGGCGGCCGTCGGCATCGGGGCCTTTTTGTTAGCCTCCATCCTCGCGTTGGCCGCGCCGCGGCCCGCCAAAGTCGTGGCGGCGCCGCCGCCGCCCGTTGTGGCACCCGCATTCACATCAATAAAGCTGCCGCCCGTAGACGTATCCGCGCTCAGGGCCCTCGACGTCTCGAAGGTCAAGGTCCCGGACGTCGACGTGTCCAAGGCCGGCGCCCAGCTCGGCGACGCCGCGAAGCGCACGGGCGAGGACGCGTCCAAGGTCCTCAGCAAGGCCGCGGCGGACGCGCCACTGGTCGCGTCGTCCGCGCTCAAGTACGGCGCCGAGGAGGGCGGGAAAGCCGTGGCCACCGCGGCGTCGCAGGTCGCCGGCGAGGCGTCCAAGGTCGACTGGGTGGGCCTGGCGTCTTCGGCCCTCGAGCAGACGGTCGTGCTGCTGGTGTACGTGCCGGTCTTCGCCTACACGTTCGCGGCGACGCTGCCGCAGGAGGAGCAGTTCGTCCTCGCGCTGGCGGCCATCGTCGTCCTGGCCGCGCTCGCCAGCGACGACGAGTAGGCCCCCTCTCCCCCCGTTCCCGCGCGACGCGCGACAGACCCATACGTCACGGTGTTAATATTTGATGATCAAAATTTCCCCCTTGGGGAGCGTGCTGACCGCCACGCATTTCTAGCGAAAGGTGGAGTTAAAGGTGGCTCGATCATGGACGGGTTTTGAGACGAGTTTTTCGCCCAGCCAACCAGCCACAAGTACATCATCATCCCCCAGCCACAAACACTTGATGCATTTGTATTGATGCACTTGCGCGCTGCATCCGGGGTTTAGCCGTGTGTGACGCTCGCTAGCAGCTCTCGCAACACACGGCACGCTAGCAGCACTGCAGCTCTCCTGCTCAGGCAGCAGCAGCACTGCTCCACTTGAGCCAAGGAACCACACAGTGCAGATACCAATGGCGAGCCAAGAAGTGGTCCAGCGAAACGAACGCCTGAAAGCCATGCTGGGCGCCGCGGAGGCGCCGGCGCCCGCGCCCGACGCGAGTGGAATGGACGCCGCGGAACAGCAGGCTACGGACTTGGACTTCTTCGATGCGGTGGAATATGTGAACAATCAACCCCTTGGACTAGACGACGCCGTGCAGCGCAAGTTGTTTGGGCTGTACTGCGTGGCGACGGACGGTCATCCTCCGCAACGAGTGGCCAAGAACCTGTCCCGGGACGAGCGCGCCAAGGACGCCGCCTGGCGCGCCGCGTTCGGCGACCACCCGCGCGCCAGCGACGCGCGGCGGGCGTACGTGGACGAAGTGATTCGCCAGGCGCCGGACTTTCTGTTGCTGCCGCCCGAGGAGGACGAGGACGCGTCGGACGCCCCGCTGGCCAAGATCAAGGATGATCTCGCGGGGAGTGGCATCAAGGAGGCGTCCGAAAAGCCACCGGCGCCACCCGAGGACGTTTTCGAGGCGGCGAGAGCCGGCGCCGCCGCCCTGACGGCGTACGGGGACTTAGCCAACGCGGTGAATTTGAGAGATGAGGAGGGCCTGACGCCTCTGATCCACGCCGTCGACGCGGAGATGGAAGGGAGCGCTAGGCTCTTACTGGAGGCGGGCGCCGACGCGAACGGAGCCGACGCCGACGGGTCGACGCCGCTTCACTATGCCGCATTGCTCGGGTCGATGCCCCTGGCGACGTTGCTTACTGAGTTCGGTGCCGATCGGTCGTTGACGGACGAGGACGGCATGACGGCGGCCGAGGTAGCACGTTCAGAGAAGCATATCTCGCTCGCGGAGTGGCTCGGCGCGGCGGCTACGCCCGCATGATGTGTAATTTATAAGTAACAATAACATGGGTTACGCCGCGCGGTGCGCCCGGACCTTCTCCGCGATCTTCTCGGCCGGCGTGGCCTGCGTGAAGAAGTCCAGGAACTTGCCGTCCGGGCCCACGAGGTACAGCACGATGGAGTGGTCGATCAGATAATCCTCGTCGTCCGCGTCGTCGACCTGCCCGATGGAGGAGTAGACGCGGTAGGCCTTGGCCGCCGCCTTGCACTGGAGCGGCGTGCCCACGAGGAAATGAATGCGCGCGTCGAAGTCCTTCGCATAAACCCGCAACTGCCGCACGGAGTCGCGCTTCGGGTCCAGGCTCACGAAGAGCGGCGTCGGGGCCTCTTCACCAAGTAAGCGCAGCACCTGCTGCACCTTCAGCAACTCGGACGGGCAGATGTCCGGGCACCGCGAGAAGCCGAAATACAGTAATACGTACCGGCCGTGGAACGACGCGTCGGTCACCACTTCACCAGATGTCGCGTCGACGAGCGTCCAGGGCCCGCCCAGACTCGGCGTGCCGTACGTTTTTTGCGCCTTGCCCGCCTGCTCCTGGCGCCGCGTCTTCTCGACCTCGTAGTAGTAGGCGCAGCCCGCGCCGGCGGCGCCCAGAACCCCCAACGCGCCCCACCCTATCGGCGCGCGGTTGATGGTGCTATTTTGGGGCTTCGGCGCCGCGGCGAAGGCGCGCGAACCGCGACCGATGCGGGTCATCGCGTGGCGCAGCAGCATTTTATGTTGAGATTGCTATGTTCCAGAGAGCTTTGGTCCTGTGGACTGCGCAGCGGCCAGCGGCTTTGCACAGCTTATGACTCAGTTTGGTGTTGTGGGGTGAGCACACACGGGTAGCTGTGCGCGTGCAGGAATATATATGATATAGAGTATGTGCCGTTGCCACAACGGAAATGCAGCGGTGGTCGTCTAAAACTCAGGTGTATTGTCACTAGCGAAAAACCCGTTCCTAAAACCCGTACAACACGGCTACGCGCTAGCCAGAGACACCGGGCCTAGCCCGTTCGCCAACAAGACACGCGCTGTGGTCGCATCACTCTAAATTATAGCGCTGGTGGCAGTTTCACAATCGCTGGTCAGGCTGCTGTGCTGTCAGGCTTGGAGAGCTGCAATGAGCACTGAAGAGCTGCAAAGCAGGAGCACCAAAAAGACCACCACTCCGATTACGCCGCAGCAAAAGCAAGCGCTCTGGGCCCTCTTCCGCGCGTCGACCTACGCCCACGACGCGCTGCCGCGGCCCGGTCACGACGCGACGCTCGACGCGCTGGCGAAGCAGGAGGTCCTGACCTACACGCAGTGCGCGCGGCAGTACTGCGTATTTCGACGGAGCCGGCGCGACGCCTTGGACCACACGCTCTCGCCCGCGGCCCACGCGCGGCGCGCCTTCGGCGCGCGGGGCACGCTGCAGAACAGGCTGCGGTCCATCGCCACAGATGCGGCCTTCGTGCGGCGGCTCGCCGAGGCCATCCCGCTCCCGCTCGTGGCGAACGCGCGGGCCGGCTGCTGGTACGCTAATACGCCGCGCGTGGCCCGCTTCAAGTCGACGGACGGCCACCGCGGGCAGTGGGCCCTGTCCTTGCGGCGGCTGAACGTCGAGTTCCTGCGGGTTGTTTTGGCTCATAATGGCGCTTTACTAGTGGATGCGACGCGGCGCGGGCGGCCGCTGCCGGACGCGCTCGCCAAGACGGTGCCGATCTGGTGCTGCTGCGTGAACCGCGCGGCGGGGTTCGCGGACGCGCTGCGCCTGCCGGCCTGCGTGGCCGAGGACGAAGTGAAGGCGATCGCGGCGCGCCTGGACGCTTGCGTCGCGGCGCTGAAGCAGCACGTTCCCGCGGGCGATCTGAGGCTCGAGAAGCCGCTCCGCTGCGTGTGGGTTGCCAACGGTGACGATATCTCCACGATTGCTCTCCCCGAGGACGCCACGCCGATTATTTGCGTGTCGGCGTCGGCGGCGGCGGGCGGCGAGCACCTCCAGGGCGCGGCCGACGACGAGGAGGCCTGGGCGCCGCCCGGTTTCACCGCGGCCGTCTTTTGGCGGAACCCGCACATCCTCGCCGGGGCCACGGACGACGCCGTCGAGGCGGCCGTCGCGGCGGCGGCGGCCGCGGCGCCGGCGACGGCACTGGAAGAGGCGGAGCCCTACGATTACGTGGCGCCGGGCCTCGCCGTCGGCTCGCGGCGGGCGGGTCGGCCGCCGGACGTCTGGGCCGCCTTTGACGCCGTTGTTAATGTGACCCAGGACGAATATGAGGGCATGGTCGGCGACGCGCGTTACCTTGAGATACCAGTGGCCGAAGGCAAGCGCGACCGGACGGGTCTGGAAGAGCACCTGCCCGCCGCGCTTCGGTTCGTGGCGGCGCGGCTTGCTAGTGGAAGTCGCGTACTCATCCACTGCGCCCAGGGTCGTGACCGCTCCGTCGGCGTCGCCATCGCGGTGCTTGTGGCGTGTTATGACGGCGACCTCGCCCTCGACGCAGCGCGCTGCGCGGACGTCGTCGCCTCCGCCGACGTCCGCGCGACCGCCGCGCTCGAGCGCGAGCGCGGCAAGGAAACGCTCTGCCGGTTCCTGAATGTTGTTGTGTCGGCACGGCCGCGGGCGGCGCCGTCGCGCGCCACGATGAAGAAGCTCCACCGTTTTTTTATGTAAGACTGTTGTGTGTGATCCAACGAGCGCCACAATACGCGCGCCCCCGGGGCTGGGACTCAGACAACAATTAATAGGTTAGGTCTTCGCACTGGCGCCGGCGATCTCGGCGTCGAGCGCCTCGCGCGCACGCAGGATCTTCGACTGCAGGTAGAAGGAGCCGCCCTTGGAGGGCTCGTTCTTCGCGTAGAGCGTGTCGTAGCGCGCCGCGACCTGGGCCGCGTCGGCCGCGTCGGCCGCGGGCAGGTGCAGGATCTCGGCCGCCTCGGTCGGCGCCATGGCCCCGCGCTTCGGCTTCAGGGCCTCCTTCGCCGCCGACGCGCCCTCTTTGCGCGCGTTGTGCAGCGCCTGCTGGTAGGCCGTGGCGAGCGCGCGGAAGATGGGCACGGCGGCCTGCGCCATCATCCGGACGAACGGTCCGAGGCCGGGCGCCATCCTGCTCGCGGCGGTTGTTATTTGGTCTGCGGCTGTTGTTTTGGTCCGCGCGGCGTGTGGGGACCGCAGGCGTGGAGACGGTAAGTGGCTGCAGCAGTCTACTTACGCGTGTCTTCGCTTGGACTTGTGCGCGGTGAGACTGCGTCGGCAATGTTGTGTTGTTGTAAACGATAAGCGCGTGTCACTTTGCTTCGCTCAAGCAAAAAAAAAACACTGGATAAAACCCGTATATAAAACCCGTGGCTCCGCCGCGCACTAGTCTCCCCCCCGGGCCCTGCCCACTATTCCTAGCACCGTAACAAAATACACTAGCCACAGCGCCATGACACGGGTAAGGACGCGAGGTCCACATCTCGTCGCATCTGTCATGTTCGAATGGCACGTAGAAGTAGTTACGCAGCGCACGCAGGCAGGGGGGTTGGATGGAAAAAAACAGAAGGGAATGGGGCGACGTCGAGCCGCGTCTA
>Ga0302122_10001721_pt1 | contig 13883 bp, 17 predicted proteins | sample CB21_SCM_MG_FD_203115 | JGI IMG/M metagenome (GOLD analysis project Ga0302122, IMG submission 203115) | Marine microbial communities from Western Arctic Ocean, Canada - CB21_SCM | ecosystem: Environmental > Aquatic > Marine > Oceanic | place: Canada: Western Arctic Ocean | collected 2017-09-28
GTGACCATGACGGCTGCATCAGCATGAGCGTAGAAACTGCCGCTTGGGTTACCCAACTTGTCGATACAAATCCTGTAGTTGGTGACCCAGTAGGTGAGGGGGACGATCATCTTAGAATGTTGAAAACAGTTCTAAAGAATAGTTTTCCATCTACCGCTACTACCGCAATCGTTCCCAATGTATCTGGACAGTCAACCAAGTATCTAACTAATGACGGAACTGATACTTCATGGGCTGTGGTTAGTGCCGGGGCGACAGGAGCGGGTGGAGATGAAATCTTCTATGAGAACGAACAGAATGTAACCACCTCTTATACCATAACAGCGAGTGAAAATGCCATGAGTGCTGGCCCTGTGACAGTAGATTCTGGGGCGGTAGTGACAGTTCCATCTGGTTCAGTGTGGGTAATCGTATGAGTACAGTAGAAACTAATTTAGTACAACCATCAACCGGGACAACTCTTACTCTGGGTGCGTCCGGTGATACCGTGGCTGTTGGCACAGGTGCAAGCACATCTGGCTTTGATTCAGGTCTAGCCTCAGTACAAACCTTTACTTCCAGTGGTACATGGACTCGCCCAAGCGGGATTACGAAAGTGATTATGAAGGTACAGGGCGCTGGCGGTGGAGGCTCTCACGGAACGCAAAATAGTGGTGGTGGGGGTGGTGGCTATTGTGAGAAATTCCTTAATGTTTCTTCCATATCAACCTCAACCATAACTGTTGGTGCTGCTGGAGCAGCAGTAGCGTCAGGTGCTACAGGTAATGGTGGTGATGGCGATTCATCAATTTGGGCAGACGGCACAAACACTGTTACAGCGGGTGGAGGCGACGGTGGAGATACTACTACATACGTAGTCTCTGATGGAGGAACTGCTACAGGCGGCGATGTAAATATTGTTGGTCAGTCAACGATGAACACCCCGGCATGGAATTCTCCGGGAGATAGTGTTTTGGGCTTCGGTGGACTATATCCTGCTACTGGTGCTTCGGCAGGAACGCAAGATGGTAAAGGATACGGAGGCGGCGGTTCTGGATGGTCTGGATATACGCTTCCTACTGGTGCTGGCGGCCCCGGAATAGTCATCGTCTGGGAGTACAAATAATGGCATACGCAATCGTAAAAGACTCCTTAGTCACAAACATAGTTGAATGGGACGGGTCATCTGAATACGCGGTAGACGGTGAACTGGTACAGGCAGATGCTAACGCTTGGATCGGTGGAGAGTACAACGGTAGTTTCGTTGCTAGACCACCCGCACCCGCATACGAACCCACCGCAGAAGAAATCCAACTTGCCGCAGACAAACAATCAGCGCACGACAAACTTTCGGCACTCGGTTTGACTGACGCAGAGATAGAGGCAATCACATGAGCAGCGAAGTCAAAGCAAATAAACTAAGCCCTGCTACCGGGACTACCACGACTCTTGGTGATGCCTCGGATGTATTCCAACTCCCAGCATCCGCTGAGATTGACATAGCATCTGGCGCAACTCTGGACATCAACGGCACTGCTGACTTTACTGGAGCAACCGTAACAGGATTGACTGCTGGACTATTCTCATCTTACGCAATCATCGCAGATCAGAAAGCACAGGGTACAGCGGGTGGCACATTTACATTAGGTGCGTGGCGTACTAGGGATTTGAATACAGAGATAGCAGACCCAGATGGCATTGTTTCAATTTCGACAAATCAGTTTACGTTGGGTGCGGGAACATACCTAATAACTTGGAATGCAACCGCTTTTTATATTGGCGCCTCACAATCTCGTCTGTATAACGTAACTGATGCTGCTGTAGTGGAGGTTGGCATGACTCTGAACGGATATTACAACGCGGGTAGCGAAGGGTCTGCCAGAACAACGATTGCTGATTCAAAAGCATTTAGTATAGAACATCGTTCGACTAGCACTTATGCAACCTATGGGTTTGGCTACGAGGCTAATTTTGGGATCGAACAATACACTACAGTCGAAATCTTTAAGGAGGCGTAATGGACATCAATTTATGTATTAATCATTTGGGTCTTAACGCTAATCAGTATCGCCTGACCCAATCGCCACCACCACATGAGTTCGTTGAGTGGAGTGGTTCTGACCCACAACCAACACAAGCAGAATTAGAAACAGCATGGGCTGCGATAGAGGCTGACCCAGACTATCAAGCCTTCCTTGCTGATCCGACACTGGGGTATCCGAAATGAGTGAAGTAAAAACAGCCAAACTCAGTCCACGCACAGGTGCTGGTACTGTAACTCTAGGAACTAGCGGTGATACGTTTGATATTCCATCTGGTGTAACTCTCGATGTAACAGGAGCAACCGTAACAGGATTGAGTGCGGGGAAGGTGTTGCAGGTTGTTAGTTCCATGCTGACAGGTGCAGCCAGTACCTCTAGTACGACCTTAGTAACTACCGGACTTGAAGGAACAATTACTCCATCAGCGACCAGTAGTAAGATTTTGATTTCAATAAGTTTTGCTATGGCCGCCGCTGGTGGTGATGCCGCACCTTGGATTCAACTCTTTAAGGATTCCTCTGTAATTTCTGGATCATTGGGAGATGTTCAGGGTTCCCGCCGTCAATCATCGGTTGGTATGGCGTATAACGCAGGGCAGTCTACGGCAATTAACTATTTAGATAGTCCTTCTACAACGTCTGCAACTACATACAAACTAATGTATGCCTGCAATTCATACGGTAGCCAAACTCTTTATATGAATCTGATGGCAACAGGCGATACCGCCAGTTACTTCACATCGCCAGCAACTATGATTTTAACGGAGATCGAAGGATGAACCATAATGCAATTAGAAATACTCATCCTACCGTGGTTACCATTACCGGTGATAATTCTTTTGACGCAAGCGGTAATCCTGTGGTGATCGACCAATCCTTAGTAGACACTGAAACCGCACGACTCCAAGCAGAATCAGACGCACAAGCATACGCCCGTAACCGCCAAACAGAATACCCGTCTATTAACGAACTCGTAGTCGCTATGTGGGAAGGAGTGGTCGAGGAACGCATGGCATCAGTGACCAAACTTGAAGGATTACGACAGGTAATTAAAACTAAATATCCGAAGGTATAGAACATGGCATTAGAATCAGGAACATATATTAAGGATTTAGTAAGCACTAATCCTCCGGGGTCAGACTCTATAAGTCAGGGTGACGACCACCTTAGACTAATTAAATCTACAATACAAGCAAGTTTCCCATCGAACACAAGCGCCCCAACCGTTCCAGACATCGCTGGCAATGGAAACAAGTTCTTACAGGTTAACTCTGGAGCAACCGCTACAGCATGGGCAACGGTTAGAACTGCTGGATCACTTAATAGAGCAACCTTTGCCTATAAGGATGCTGATGAGATATATATCAGTTCTGGAGAGTATGACCTAGACGGCACAACAACTGCATCGTACTCTTGGGATAGCCAATTAACCTTCCAGATTGGTTCTGGTGGTAGTAATGCGGCTAGTTCTGCGGCTGGTACTTCACAGTGGCAGTACCTTTACATGGATGACTCTGCGATCTCCGCATCCCCACTAGTCGCCGCGTCATTCTTAAATGCTACAACCGCTCCCACATATAATGAGTCTAAGCATGGTTGGTATAACGCAAGTGACAGATGTATCTTCGCTTTCTATATTGACAGTGCTGGAGACATTGAAAAGTGGTTCCATGATGGTGGGGATTATGTCATGCTTTCAACTAATTTTAATAATGGAAGAACTGCTGGGCCAAATATAGCCTACCAAGCCATTACTATTCTGATGCCATCCTTTGCTACTAAAGCAGAGTGTAATGTTTATATAGATGGGCAAATAGCGTCAGCGAGAAGTTATCAATATTGGAGAGTTACCGGGAGTGGTGGTGAACATCTTTTGGGAAGAATTGAGGATGATGATGCTGAATATGTTGTTAACAATGTCACAATATATACTGATAGCAGCCGTCAAATAGATGTATTAAATAATACCGCTCCTTCAGTTTACCCATATACTGCGGGTTGGTTCATCCCCGGTGGAATGTAATGCAATTAGTACCTATCGCAAACGTAGGGGAGATAGGCATAATACAGGATGTGCCACCCTATGACCTACCCCCTAACGCTTGGTCTGCTGGAAATAATGTAAGAGTATTAGACAATGGAATTAAAAAGATTCGGGGTTATACGGAATCTTTAAAAACTATCACATTTCCCCCGTACTATTTAACTCCGTATGAAGACTCTGCGGGAACATACTATTGGCTAGCCTTTGGACAAAATAAGGCGGCTGTGTGGGATGGCTCTTCTTGGACAGACATAACTAGGCAAACAACAAATACCCTTAATGGGGCTATAAACTCATCTGTCACTACCATCACATTAACTGATGCGAGTGCCTTTCCTGTTAGCGGAACTATCGCTATAGGAACAAAACAGGTAGCGGTAGCGGCAACCAATTATTACGAAGAAATAACATATACTGGAAAATCAACCAATGATCTGACAGGGTGTACTAGGGCAAGTACAGACCCGGCCGCACATGACGATTTGTCTGTTGTTACCCCAATCGGAACTACAGCGACAACTGATAATAATTATGCGGCCACTGAGAATACTAGACGTTGGGCTATTACCAACCTTAATGGATTACTGATCGCAACCAACGGATACGATGCCCCGCAAATGTGGCCTCTTAACAGTAGTGGGGTTCCCTCTAAATTAATACCTCTCCGAGAGTTGCAGAACTGGAGTGTTGCTACTACAAAAGAGGCTGGCAACTCAACCAATAAGTGTGAAGTTATCCGCTCGTTCAGAACCTTTCTTGTTGGCCTTAATTGGAACAATGTGGTTGCTAGAAACAATGTAGAACCAAGGCTCGTAAAATGGTCTACAGAGGCATCTTACGGCTCTGCCCCCACAACATGGAATTCTATGGATGCAACTTTAGACGCGGGGGAATATGAGTTGGCTGATACTCCGGGGTCTATATTGGATGGTTTACCTCTAGGTGACTCATTCATAATATATAAAAATGATAGTATATATATAATGAACTATGTAGGAACACCCTATATATTTTCATTCAAATTACTAAGCCCAACTATAGGAGCGTTATGTAAGAACTCGGTAGTAGATTTTGAGGGAGGCCATTTCTTTATGGGTAACTCAAACTTCTATCTCTGTAATGGACAAACTGTAACTCCTCTTCTGACTGGCAAATTACGAAGATCAGTATTTGATGGGATTGTTGCTGGTGATCTAAGCGATCCTACATGGCAAAAGAGTTTTGTTGTGGCAGATCATGTTCATAAGGAAATTCTAGCCTGTTATGCTACAGAAAGTTCTAGTGTAGTAAACAAGGCTGTTATATGGAATTGGGAAAAGGATACGTTTACCTTTCGTGATTTACCTACGACCTCACATATTGGGGTAGGTATTTTAGCCGCGAATCCCGGCGGTAAATTATGGGACACCTCGACTCAAACATGGAATGAAGATTCTGAGGCATGGGGGTCATCAGATTATGATGCCCATCTGAAAAATCTTGTATTTGCTGACATAACCAATACTAAATTCTTTAGGGATAATGCCGGAAATCAGAAAGATACCGCCAACATGACCTCGTATATAGAAAGGTCTGGTTATGATCTTGGCGATCCTCAATCAGTAAAGTTTATATCTGCTGTATATCCTCAGATAGAGGTAAGTGGTAACAATACTGTAAATGTCTACGTTGGTAGACAGATGAGTGTAGAGGATGGTATCACATGGGAAGGCCCTATTGAATTTAACCCCAATACTCAGTCAAAGGTGTCATGCAGGGTAAGCGGAAAGTATTTTGGGTTTAAGGTAGAATCTACTACAGATGTAGATTGGAGGCTTTCTGGCTTATCCTTTGAATTACAGAAGAGTGGTCTAAGAGGGATAAGATCGTATGGTTGATGTCGCACCTAGTAAGGTTATAAAGTCTGTAAACAGATGGACTCCTAATCCTGCCCCTGTTAGCAATGAGAACCTTTCTGATTACCTCTTCCATGAGTTAAATAGGCTATCAGATGTTCTATTCAATCTTGATGTATTTAGACTGGAACAAACTAATGTAGCCCCTGATAAACCTAGAGATGGTGATATAAGATATGCGGATGGAACGAACTGGGATCCCGAATCTGCTGGTCTTGGTGCTGGTATCTATGCTTACATTGGCACTGCTTGGACAAAACTCTAACGCAGGCGGGAGTAGGGCCAGTTTCCTGATGGTGGATAGTGGGTGGATGACACTAAACTACTTACACCCTAACGCAGAGAAAAGTAAAATGAGAGCCGCCGCATTAGCAAACGGTGACACTCACATTTACCTATACAGTCGTAATGGTGGGGATGGATTCAACGGAGGCCCAGATTTTAATCTCTCCATTATAGCCCCTAAACCAGATTGGGAAGTACAACTGAACACATTGAATGCCGCAGGGTTAAGCCCGGTTATGTGGCTCACCCCTGACGATAGCCCAAGCATTACCTCTCAATCACTGGACGCTCAGAAGGCTCACTTCAGCGAGATCGTCAGCAGGTTTGATGACAAGGTAACAGGATATGTTACCTGCCTTGAATGTGATGAGTATTGGGATGCCGCGACAGTCAATGCTTTGGTCGCCCACTTAAAATCAATCACTGATAAACCAGTCGGGGTTCATCTAACCTCTGGTATCGGTGGACACAATGGGAATAAGGAATACTATGCAAACGCTGATTATGTCTACCTTCAGACTGGTTGGGATAAGACCCCCGCAGAGATTACTGCTATGGTTAAACAGGCGATTGCTGTCACAGGCAAACCGGTTGTTGCGTCAGAGTATGCGAAGGAGAGCCGATCAGCAGCGGCTAGGGCGTTAGGAGATGCTGCTTGTTTAGCGGGAGCCATAGGCACAGGAAACGGAAGATCAGTAGATTTCTGCGGTCAAGAGAAGAAGGTTCACTGGTACAAGAAATACGAAACGGAGATGGTCGTTGCTGGGGTCGCGATGGCAACCCTCTACGCCGTGTCTCGATTCGACCTACCCCTCCAGTTGAGAGCAACGGAGAGCGGTTATCAGATCGGAGCGATGAAGAAGATTACCAAGAACCAGTTGATAGGTTTGAACTATAGAGATGACGGGGCAGTAATGACCTACTACAGGATTGAATTTTGAAAGCACAACTTGTTAAACCAGAAGATGTCGCTTACCTTTGGCAAGATGTTGCGCCAATGCTGGCTAGAGTTACAGAAAGAAGTGAAGGAGAGATGGAGCCTGACGATTATCTAGAAACCCTAACACAGGGTGCTATGCAGTTATGGGTTGCCACTGAAGACAATAATATTATTATAGCGATGGTTACTCAAATTATAGCATACCCACAAAAGAAAGTTCTCAGAGTTATTGCAATAGCAGGTGAGAAATTTATAGAAGCGCACAGTCAGTTCAATGCCGTGATAGAGGCTTTTGCTATCAGGGTTGGTTGCTCCTCTATGGAATTGTGGGGTAGAAAAGGATGGAAGAAAATGTTACCAGAATGGAAAGATTCATATATAGTCTTTACTAAAGACTTACAAGGGAGGATGCACTAATGTCAGGTGGAGGAAATTTTCAAGGAGGCATGGGGCAAATGGCTCAGAATGCTTTTGGTTCAGACACGGGGAACATGGGGTCTGGCGGCTCTAGTTCTTGGGGTGGAAACTATGGGCAGCAAACCGGGCAGCGTCCTACGAATAATTACTTTGGATTCCAAAATCCCATGAGTGCGTATGGAAATATGCCGGGTAATTATGGATGGTCACCATCATACGGTTATCCTAATGGGGGGTATGGGTATAATAATGCTCCTCCTCAACAGACTGCTACTAACACAGCCGCTACTCAGGACACCACAACGCAAGCCCCCACAGGGCCAACCGCTTGGGGTGATAACGCTAACCTAGGACAGGCTCAGAGGTTTGCTAACACTGGTCAGTTTGGCAGAGCAAGACAACAGATTAAGGCTGGCGGTGGAGACTGGGATGACTACTCCTCTAGACTAAGAACAGAAGCGGGAGCCGATAAATACTATGGCGGCAAATGGGACTGGGGCAAAGCATCTGAGGATCAAGTTTCTCAAGCACAGCGATTTGCTAATCAGGGTATGTACGGTCAGTCTTCAAGAATTATGGGTGATAACTGGAATAAAGGAATGTCTCAACAGTTCAGGGCCGAGGCAAGTGCAGCCCCAGAGTATGTTAAAGGAGACTCTATGGGCTTTAACTGGGGTAAGGTTGGGCCTAAAAGACTAGCCCAATCTAAAGCACTCGCACAACAAGGTAAGTTTGGTCGGGCAAAGGCTATGTTTGAAGGTGGCGTAAAAGGAAAGAGTCAAGGTATATGGGACAAGGATACCCTCCGTCAAATGAAAGCATGGCATCAGGGGAATAAGTAATGGGCGGTGGAGGCGCTTGGTCGCAAGATCACGATAAAATATTAGACCATGCTAGAGATTTACAATATGATCATGTCCCCGGTATTAATCTACCAGCCGCTGACGCAAGTAGAGAAACTTGGACTACCGCTATGGATGCCTTCAATGATTGGAAGGCTAGAGAGGTAGCGAAGGAGTCGGCAGGACAGGCGTGGTGGCAGACCTATAAAGGAGGTGATGAGGGTGGCAACGGTGGAGGTACAGGAACATCCGGCCCAGATTCGGATAACCCCGATCCCGGTACAGGTACTGGCCCATACCCTGACTCTAATATGTATTTCCCTATGCTCGTCCCTGAATACAATGACCCCAAAGCACAGGACTGGTCACAGTATATGTCCCAAGGAGGATCAGGCCTTCTCTTCCAGCCTTGGAGTCAAGAGTATGGTGAGCAGTATATGCAACCCAACATCTGGAATTATCAGCCACCTGAATTGAAGGTAGGCAGACCAAAGTATTTCCAGAATCCTCTAGGCATAATGGACGTAACAGACTATGTGCCGCCCAGTGATGATGATGATGAAATGACAGAGCAAGAAAAGATTGAAAGCGGGAATTATGATGGTAATCCAGATTCGTATGGCAGTTATGGAATGCCAGCAGGAAGTTATGGTTCTTCACCCCCATCTCCGGGCGAACAAGGTTATCTTGGGTATATGGCGCGACAAGCAGCCATTTCAAGGGCGCAACAAGCAGCCCTTGCAGCAGCACTGGCTGACGCTGCCGAAGGAGGTAGTTCTGGACAGGAGGGCGGAGGCCAAGTGAGCGGCAATCCTGCGGACAAGGGTGATATTGGAAACTTTGGATAGAGGAGTATAATATGGGCGGCGGAACACAAGTAAGCACATCAGAAACTGGGCCTTGGGAGGAGCAGATACCCTACCTAACCGAAGGGTTTAAGGCGGCTAAAGACCTCTATAATCAGGGAGTACCCGAATATTATCCGGGTGAAACTCTTGCTGGATTTGATCCTGCCCAGACAGCAGCGAACAAGGCCACGCTTGGATATGCAATGGGGCCGAGAGTAGGAGCGATGCAGGAGGGTGGAGAGAACGCACTTATGCGTAGCCTTGGTGGTCATACAGGCTTTAACCCCTACCAAACCTACGACCTGCTAGCAGGTAACGTTAGGCAGGGGCCGGGTACACCATATAGGGCAATGGAAAACGCTCTAACTCAGGGTGTAGTAGGCAACCTACAGAAGAACATACTCCCCGGAATACGAAATCAGCAGGTGCAGTATCAACCCGGAGGCTCAAGCAGGGCCTCACTAATGCAGGACAGGGCAGTAACAGATGCGGTACAGTCTGGCCTAACCAAGCCTCTCGCAGATATGTATAGCAGCGCCTATCAGACCGCACAAGGTATGAGACTGCCAGCCGCTAACCAGATCATAGGTCAGCAGCAGTTCGGACAAAACCAGTATCCTACCACAATGAATGCTCCTTTAGGTATGTATAACGCTATGGGTAAGGTAGGGGCAGATCGCAGAGCGATGACGCAATCCGCTATAGATCGTGACATGGCTCGATACGAGTATCAGGCTAACGCTCCTATGAACGCACTACGAAACTACATGGCTATGGTCACTGGAGACTACGGGTCTACAGGAACCCAGACTTCACCGGGGCCAAGCGGGTTAAGTCAGTTAGGACAAGTAGCAGGTATAGCCTCTACATTATTTGGGATGTCTGATGTCAGGCTCAAAGATAATGTAACCCATATAGGTATAGACAAGGGTTATAACATCTACTCTTGGGACTGGAACGAGAAAGCCTTAGAGTTAGGAGTTGATACACCAACCTACGGAGTGATGGCTCAGGAAGTTCTTGAGACTAACCCTGATGCAGTAGAACTCATGGACAATGGGTACTACGCTGTCAACTACGGAGAACTATAATGGCTTGGAATATATTTGGAGTTGAAATACCTGACCCTATGCCGTATGATTGGCATGAGGACGATGCGGAAAGGCGCAGGTTAGAGCGTGAAGCCCTAGAGAATTATGTCCCTGATGACAGGGAGATGCATAAGCCTCACTATGAAGGTCAGAATGTACGAGGGCCGTTTGCTAGTAGGCCGGGTATTGTTACCAACCAAGAAGATACTGAACGAGAACCTCCTGCTGTTGATGAAGATGACTACCTCAACCAACTGATGATGGCCGCTCTAATGAAGGGCGGAAAGGGAGGTAAGATGGGCCAGTTGGCTGGAGCATCTGGTGGAGATATACCATTTGGTGATCCTTGGTCAATGAGAGCGCCTTGGGAAAAGGATTACAGGTACTTATCATGAATTTTGTTGACCTCCTAAAGAAATCTTTTATGAATAGTTGGACGGGTGGTTCGTCCATTGATCCAAGTACAGGTAAAATTGGAAAGCCTAATAGGTATCATGGCAAGGGTACGTTTGAAGACTTTGAATTCAAAGATATATTCGATAATGACCGGTGGGCTAGAGAGGACATAGGCGATCCCAATCCTAAAAGCGATAGGCAGATGCAGACGAGTTACTATATACCTAGGCAAACCGGGGAGAGTCTACGATCCTCTATGGATGATGCGTCTCCTATACAGGAGGCTGCGCCGAAACCGGTGCTGGATTTAGATGTATCTCCCGGTAGAATACCTATTGATAGCCGCAGTATACCAGGCAACAGATGGAATAAGGCAAGAATCCCTGATCCAAGAACGCAAGTGCCACGAATACGCCCAACTCGCCCACCGTTGCGACTAGGCCAGCAGCCTAACATTAGAAACCGCCCTCCTCCTCGATCAGTTCAACGACCTCCTGTTACCGGGCCATATAATCCTCAAAGCCTAGATAGTTTTGCTGAGTACGATCAGCAAAGGCAGAGGGAGATGGAACGAAGACAGTCTATTCAGAACCAGCGAAGAACTATAAGGGTTCCTCAAGATCCAAATACAGCCGAGGCTATGCGTAGGGCTATGGGCGGGTACGGTCAAAGAACAGCGCCTCCATTGCAAAGAGTGCTAGTTCCCGGTGCGGGAGGTTACATCTTTAAACAAGCGTCATCAACATTGCCTCCTACAGGCGGAGCAATAGCAGGTAGACCCGCAGTTCCTACTCCTCAGACACCGCAAGGAATCCCGCGAACAACTGGCGCTCCTAGAGGAATTGCTGCGGCATTAGAACAGTATCGACCCAGCCTTCAGTCTCAAGGGGCTATCGCTAATGATAGCGCAAAGAGGTTAGCGATGGATGCTGCAAGCATTGCTAAGTGGGCTTTCCCAAGAACGGGGGTAGGTGCTATGTTATACTCTCCTGATGTTGGTGACCCCAATGAGACTGCGGATGATTCTTATTGGAGAACGGGAGGCTCTGCCTTCCCTCAAACTCCGGGGCCTCATGATCCAACTGAGAAGGTTGTAACAACTCAGGACAATAAGGGTACTAAGGTCGTGCGAACACAGCAATACCCATCAGGTACGCCCTCCACTATGAACGATACTAGAGAGTCTGGACAAGTAATGAACATTGAAAGGTTAAGGGAGATGCTAGGGGAAGCATATTTTAAGAGGTTATTCCAATGAACCCAGCAATACTGAAAGCATTAGTCGAAGCCTTGAAGAAGGGTGGTAAGATCTTAGGTAGTGGTACTGGGGTCAGTGGTTTAGCGGGGCGTGGTGGTTTGGCGGGTCGGGTAAAAAGAACATTCGATCCGCGAAAGTCCCCACTCAAAGAAGGGCCGCGCCCTCAAGGCAGTCAGACATGGCGTGGGAAAACAAAATCGGAAACACCGTATAGAGGCCCTGGACAGGGTGTTCCAAAAGACCCTACTCATGGTGCGCGATACAGGGGTAAGATACCCAACTGGCTGAGCGGTGATACATTAGGCGCTGATCTTACTAAGTTAGGGTTAACAACTACTGGTGCTGGAACTGGCCTAGGACTTCTGTTCGGAGGAGAAGAAGATGAGGTAGCCGCTGACGATGCTAAAGCATATCGTCCACAGTACGGAGCCTCTACTCCTGAGTGGAATGCCGGCTCTGAAGTACAGTCGCGAGTAAAGTTTCAGCAATCACAAGATGCTAAGTTCAACAGACAGATGAAAAAACTTCTTCTCAACTATGGTATAGTTAATCTTGTTAATCCTGATTCGGGTGAGGAGATGTTGAAGATAGGAATGGCTATATTAAAGCAAGACCTAGAGGCGAGTGGTGATGCTCGAAAGGCTGAGATATTTGATTCTGTATTCACTCCGGGTAATATGCCTAAGACAGCCAAGACAGCCTACGAGCGAGTGTTAAAAGCCGGAGGCACACCCGCGGATGCCGCTGAAATATCTGGAGCCTATGTTGATATGCGCCCACCAGCATCCAAAGCGCAGAAGAAAGAGGATGTAGCCGCACAGGTAGTAGCATCTGTTCAACAGTTGCTTGCCGCAGGTCAAGACAGCCAAGCAAGAAGTCTTCTAAGACAGTATATCATGAGCGACCATATCGGAAGAACGGAAGACTCCGCTGGTATAAAGCAGCCTATTGATGTTCAGGTAGATGAGTGGATAAAGATGTTAGGTGGGGGTGGTGCAAAACCTCTTAATCCTGGAGGAGTAACAATAGATGGCTAAGGTTAGTTTTAGTTATGAGGGGCAGAAGTTTAACGCTACCGTACCTGATGACTTCAAACAACTACCATACGCCACCCAGCAAGAGAGACTACTGTCTGCTCTAGTGGATAAACATGGTCAAGTAGATACGCCGTCTAAGCAGAACAAGAACGTACTTGACTACCTGTCTATGATCGAACGTCCTGCTCAAGCCTTAAAGGTTGGAGTAAAGGAGTCGTGGGTTGGCTCTAAGTTGCATCAAGCAATGGGCGGTGTAGACCTTACCCCTAACGAGGGATTCTGGACAGGCGCACAGCGTGGTTTTATGGGTAATGATGAGATCAGAACCCAAGACTACCTGCCTGAAGATATGAATCCTATCCTAAAAGGAGTGCTTGGTTTCGCAGGTGACGTAGTGTCTGACCCTATCACCTATGCTGGGGCAGGTACAGTAAGGGCTATAGGAGGAGGCATCTCAAAAGCAGGTAAGGCTACTGGTGCAACTCCTTTGATGAAGGCTGCTATTGATGCCGCTATGAATGTCAAGGTTGGGTCAAGCGAGGTTGGGATTGCTGACCTTGGGCGTATGTTTAATGTGGCGTCAGGCAAAGGTAAGGCAGTTAAAGGAGAACTTGGAGAGTCCAATAGAATATATAGAGATCACGAAGAGTTTACTCGTCGCAATCTAACAGGATTAAAAGACTTTGTTACCGCCAGAGCCAAGGCTACCGGTCAGTCTGAAGACGCTGTTGAAAGAGTGTTCGTTGAGGCGATGGAGCGTAAGCGTATTGAGGTAAAGGATGCTGACGGCAACTTTGAGTACGTTACAGA
>Ga0302122_10001724_pt1 | contig 13864 bp, 11 predicted proteins | sample CB21_SCM_MG_FD_203115 | JGI IMG/M metagenome (GOLD analysis project Ga0302122, IMG submission 203115) | Marine microbial communities from Western Arctic Ocean, Canada - CB21_SCM | ecosystem: Environmental > Aquatic > Marine > Oceanic | place: Canada: Western Arctic Ocean | collected 2017-09-28
ATGAAGGTCAAGCGGGCCGCAGTCGTAAAAACGTTCGCCGCGGAGGTCGACGTTTTGTACGCGACGAACTCCCTCGTGAGCTACTCCACCGAAAACATCCTGGACGTGGCCGCGGCGGCGCTGGCCGCGTCCTAGTAAGACTAGTCTCCGGAACTTACTCCCCCCCTACGCGTTGAAGAAGAAGGGCACGCTGCCCGGCAGGAAGTGCGCCGAGGAGAAGGCCATGATGCCCAGCATGGCCGCCCGGCCGTTCTTCAGCTCCTTGATCTGCTGCTCCTCCATCACGTCCGCCTTCCGCATGACGCGGTAGCCCAGGTCGCCGGCCTCGCGCGTCATGTCGCCCGACCAGGCGCCCTCCGGGAAGGTGTAGCCCTCCGTCAGGCCGATGAGCAGCAAAATCTGGACCATGCCCATGGGGTTCGTCGCGAAGGCCGAGGGCGTCGCCTCGAAGGGGTTGACGCCCTTCTCGTAGAACATGCCGTTCATCTTGCCGTCGAAGTGCATGCCGTAGGACTGCACCAAGGCGCCCGTGAAGGCGAGCATGGCCACGCGGCCGTGCTTGATCTCGGCCTCGCGCATCCACTGCGGCGCCGGGAAGACGCCCGCGTGCTCCGAGCCCTGGATGTTCGCGTGGATGTTCGAGAAGCCCATCGGGTCCCAGGGGCCCTCTCCCGGCATGGGGTCGCCGGCCTGGACGCCGCCGGGCATCGTCTTCATGGACGCGCCGGCCTCGGCCCGCAGGGCCGTCGAGGCGGCCGGCGCTGAGGGTGCCACGAGGCCCGCGGCCGGCGCCAGGAGCGCGAGGCAAACGACTGCTCGGACCATCTTTGCAAACCTGCGGGGAGATGCGCGTTAGACATGCGTCCGTCGGCCAGCATGCCACCAGCGCGCGGTGCTCTAAACATGTTTGTGTTTCGTGCTTGTGTGTGGGCGGTTTAGCCGCCGACCAGCGCAGCCGAGTATGCCGCCGGCCAGCGCCGCCGGGAATCCGACTCGTGGATGGCCGGAGGAACCAGCAGCTCTGCGGCCCGTGGCGCGCCACGAGGGCCGGGCCGTGGGTGCGCAACCGCTGGGCAGCCAGGCGCGGCTCTCGGGGTCCCCGCGCGGCGGCGCAGCGGGCAGCTTCCGCCGGCAGCAAAAGCTTGGCGGCGCGTCAAGCGGAGCCCGTGACCGCAGCGTTAAGTCCGCCGACGTCAAGCCCGCTAGGTCAGTGATCGAAAAACGCTTGCCGCTGCGAATTTGACTCGGTCATCTACTCTGTAGCGCGCTTTTGCAGTCCTTGCTTTTTGCGGATTGCTGCTAGCAAAACCCGTACGATAACATCAGATGCTTCCGAAGACTCGCTTCCAGAGCCTCGAGGCTTAGACCGAGCAGCGTCGACGCGAGAGGAGGCTGGATGCTAATGTTTTCTTTTCGGAGAGCGGATAAAAGTTATAAAAGGGTCTCAGGAACGTCGGCGGCTAAACAGGGTCAGCACGCTGCCATGCAAGCTCCACCGACGACACCGCGCGGCGCGGCCGCTCCGGACCATCGCCGCACGCCACCTGGCCCGCTTTCGCAGTCGATGGACCCGCCCAAGCCGCGCGCCGCAACCTCAAGGCGAAGGGCTTCACCCCCCCCGGAGACGCCGGCGAAGCGCACGCGCGGCCCGCCGCCCGTCACCACGACGGAGGAGAAGCTAACCAGTGACGCCGACGACGCGCGCGCGCGGGCGCGCGCCGCCTTCGCGTCGGGCGACTTCCAATCCGCCGCGACGCTCTTCGCCGAGCACGCCGAGGCCACGGACGACCCCAAGGACGCGAGCCGAGCGCGGGCCGACGAGGCCGCGGCCTGGCTGAGCGCGGGCGTCGCCGAACCTTCCCATAGAAGGGCCCACGCCGAGCGAGCCTACGAAGCGACGCAGACCGCGTTGGAGTTGGACCCGACCCACGTGCGAGCGCGCTTGCGCCTGGGCAAGGTCTACGTGCTGTTAGGTGATTTAGATAAAGCCCGAGAAGCCCTCAGTGCCCTCAAAGACCACCCCGATGAACAAGTGGCGAGGGACGCGCGAAAAGCCCACGCGCGACTGACGCCCGCGGCGTCCGGCTCCAGCCCGCCGTCCACGCGCACACGATTAAGAAGACTCGGCGCCGCGCAGCACCTGGCGGCATTAGGACTGTCGCCGCAGCAGTGCAACACGCCAAATATTAAAAGTAGGCACCGCACGATCGTCGCCCGCGTGGACACGCAGACGAAGACGAGCTCCAACGCCGCGACGCGGGCTCGACTGAGAGCGGCCCAGGAGGCGTATGACACTTTGGTGGATGGCGCGTCGCGCGAGCGGTACTTGTGGAAGTTCGAAGTGATCGGCCGCCGGGTCGATTTGGGCGCGACGCACGGCGGCGCCGCTCTAGTTGTCGATTACGACGAGCCCACGGACACGCACGTCGTCGAGTACCCTCGGAGAAGCAGGGGGCGCCGGGCGAACCTGCGGCTGCGGCCGCCAGGGGCCGAGGCGCCGTAAGGGTCTTACATACTTAGACATGCGGGGGCGATAGCGTCACGCGAACTGGTAGCGCACCACCTCATGGCCTTTACATACTTAGACAAACGGCGGGTCACGTGGCGGAGGGTCGGGTCGGAGGGGTCGGTAGGCGCACCACCTCCCGCCCCGCTTCGTGAACGGCCGCTGCAAGTCCTCGGCGCGCCAATACTCCATGACCTTCCAGAAGACCGGGTCGGGCAAGCCCGGCGCCCTGGTGGGTGGCGGTCGGCGGCGGCGCGTCGGCGGGCGGGCGCGTCCCCCGGGCGTCGTTGCGTCGGCCCGTCCGCCGAAGAGGCGCGCGACGGCTTCGGGCGCCTCAGGTCCGATCCTCGCGCGTCCTCGCCCCAGCAGCGACCGGATCCGTAGCAGGTCCTTAAACGGCGCCAATACATAGGCCTCGTAAGATCCCGCCAGGCGCGTCCCCTCGAGCATCGCCACGGTTTTTGCGTACATGTCCCTTAACTCAAAAACGCTATTGTCGAACTCTCGATCACCAAAGCTGCATCTATACACATAAGAGGCGTGCTGTGCTCGGGCGTACGCTTCAGGGGTCATACCATCGCAACTTACCTCGTCCACGCGCGCTCCGGCGGTGAGCGCTGCGCGCAAGAGATCGTGACTCAGCAGAGCGCGAGACATAAGGGGAAAGGCACCTGCTCCGTTTTGGAGAAGGAGCAACGCAGTATTATAATTGTAGATCTCCAGAGCCAGCGACATAGCAGTGTCTGCATACTCATCACCCGGCTCCTCCAATTGGTAGCGATGTACGTAGTTTACGTCCGCGCCGTGGGCCAGGAGGACGCGTGTCACGTTGATCCTGCCATGCTCTACCGCGTGCAACAGAAGCCGAGCCCCGCGGCCCCAGCCGTTCTGGGCCGTGGTCTCTGTCACGGTTTCTGGCGAAAGGTCCATGTTCGCGTCACCGCCGCCGTGTTCCAGCCATTCTTGTACCACACCAGCATCACCTTCCTCCGCCGCTTCAATCACATTGAGAGGCACGCCCGGGTCTGCCATGCTAGATAAGCACCGCGGCGGCTCACCCACTGTGCAGGCTGGGCCGCCACCTGAGAACGGTATAACGCAGCGGCTGCAGCTGCGCAGGGCTGAAGAGCCGTTATCTGGGAGGAGCTCTGCGCCCTGAGTGCTGTCTTGAGACAGCTGATATACAAAGCCGTGCCACCCGCGCACTTGCTAACGTGCGGGTATTACCGGCCGCGTTAGCTAGCGCAACAAAAGCCTGCACGATGGGCCGCCGGGCAGCCCCGCCACGCAGGAGACGATGAGACGGCAGCCCGCCGTAGACGCCACCATTGACCGGACACGAATGACCGACCCGCCCGAGCCGCAGCCCGGTCGATTACTTTTTAGGAACTACCTCACGACGCCCTACGCGGCGGAGATCGCGTTGCGGGACAAGGAGGCCTACCTTACCTTGTTACGAACGGCCAAGTTGGCAGAAATAGACGCGGCGGAGGCGCGAGCGACGCTGAGGGCGGCGAGGAGAAGGGAGCGGTTGCGGGCGGAGGTGCCCGTGGGCGGCGCCGCGACCGCTGTCAGAGCGAAGTTGGAGTTGGCACCTTTACTAGCGACGGACGGGCAAGTGCTGTTCTCGCAGGATTCGGAGGGCTACGTGAATTTGCCTTCATTGAGAGTGCCGCGGGCTGAAGGCAAATCATTCAGGAGTCGCCTGCCGCGCGACATGGTCGAACGGGAAGTTGAGGTGCGGACGTATGAAGGCGGCCAGCGCGAGGTCTTCCGGGAGGCCCTGGACCTTGAGTTAACAGAGGTGTCTGCCTTGGAGCACCAAGCGGCAAGGCCGGATAGACGAAGATGCATGACCGCTTCAGATGACAGCGAAGCGAGACGGTGGGAACAGGACAGCGACATGCGCGCTCCACATAGGCCGTCAAGCGCTCCTTCCACGCCATCTCCGCAAAAACCGACGGCGCCCGAACGGCGAGCCGCCCTCGCCAAACGCATGGACATCATAACGGATCGAAAGCCCTGGACCGAACTCTTGGAAGCACCCGTACTGGAGGACGACGCTTTTGCCGTGCCTGAAGAGCTCGCTTCTTCCATCCAACGGACCGACGCCGAAGTTTCGATCATCAAAGAAATCATCACGGGCCAATCCCAGTCCCAGTTCATCGTAAAAGACGACGATATCAAAGCCAAGATGTTTTTTATGGGGGCCACGAAGGCCTGGGACTTTTTAGAGGGCGTGTTCCTGTCCTTGGTGCACGCGTCCTTCGACCGGTGGCGAACGCAAGCGGAGGCGGAGAAGGCCGCGTATTTGGCGAGAGCATACCGGAGGTTCCAGGGGAGTCGGAAATTGGCGTTCGCCTGGTTAGATGGTCTGTTACGGACGCTAGCTCGAGGGTGGATCGCGTGGTGCGCTCTGGTGGGGCGGCTCAAGATCATCGAGAGGGTCGCGTGGCAGACGGCGTGTGCGTTGAAGCTGCAGCATCTGTGGCGGAGCTTTTTGGGGCGGAGGCTCGTCGAAGTCATGAGGTTAAAAATCCAATTGGAACGGGAACGAAAGGCGGCCGAGGGGCTCCAGGCCATGTGGCGCCGGCGGGCGGCCTGGAAGAAGTTCCAGATCGTCGTGTACGAGTATCGAAGGGAATGCGCCTCGATCGTGATCCAGTGCGCGTGGAGGTGTTTTGTGGCAAGGTGCCTGTACGCGCATCTCCAGGAGCAGAAGCGGCGGTACGACGCGGCCCTCATGATCCAGTGCCGCATTCGGCAGCGCCAGGCGCGCCAGGAGGCCGACCGGCGGCGACTCGCGCTCGAGAAGGAGAAGGCTTCGCGGTTGATCCAGAGGGTCGCGCGCGGGCGACGGGGGCGGCGAAAAGCGGCGGAACTCCGGGAGGAGCGGCGCGTCGCGGGCATCGTGAAGAAGCTCCAAAGTCGAATTAGGATGGTCATCGGGTGCGCGCGGTTCATCACGCTAAGAGCTATTGCGGAGGCGTACCACAAGGAGATGGTCTTTCGAGCCACACGCATGCAAGCCATTTATAGAGGTAAACGCGCGCGGATGATGACGCGCATCAAACTGCACAACCTGCGGCAGAAAAAACAAAGGCTTATGAGAAACCACCAGCAATGCCAGCGGATCTGCCGCGGGTTTTCAGCCAGGCGGTCCACGAAGAAACTGCGCATAGAAACGCGGAAACGGCGGGTCACGGCCGCCAATATGTGGAAGATGATTATTGAGAATCCTGACATTCCGCAAGACCAACAGCGCGTCGTGTACACGTCCCTGGAGACGGGCGAGACTGTAGAAGAGGAACCTCTCGAAGGCTTCGCGGACTTTGATAGGAACTTACATTTGGAAAAAGTCTACGGCGTGTCTGAGTTAGTGGAGAACCCCTTGCTCCGGTTATCATCTACGGATCTCAGTGCCCTCGCCGAGTCGAAGCGCTGCTCCGAATGCGAGGACAACGACGCGTCGCGCCTCTGCGACCACTGCGGCGACCAGTTCTGCGCGGCGTGCTGGCCCGTCGTGCACGACGCGGGCCGGCAGCACCACACGTACGTGACGGTCAGCATGCCCGAGTGCGCGCAGTGCATGGCCCAGTTCGCCGTGCGGTATTGCAAGCAGTGCGACGAGGAGTTCTGCGAGGAGTGCTATGGTGGGTTGCACGTGGGGCCGGTGCTTCGCACGCACAAGTGGACGCTGACCGAGGAGGGGGCGATCGACTACGGGATCGTGCAGTCGCTGGCGCCGATCAAGTCGCTCCCCTACTTCCGCAAGGACGGCGTCTTCTACGATAGCGACGACGGGGCCTTGGCGGAGAACTCGAAGAGCTACTCGATCCCGACCTAATTTAATTTTGTGAACTTAGACTAGCCGTCGTACCGGCCGTCCCTCACGCTTTGCGGGTGTTATTTTATTTTTTGTCGCGCGGGTTCTTATATGAGCCACAGCGCAGCACGTCCCGTGCGCCTCGGAGGACTGGCAGAGACTCAAAACGCATCCGCTCGGGGCGGCTCTCAGCCATGATGTATTTGCATCGAGAGCATTTGTCCAAATACGAATCAACCGCGCGCCGTGCAGACGGCCCTTCCACCCAGCAACCGCTCTCCCGTTCCAAGCGCACGCCGTCGGGGCAGCAGCACCGCGGCGTCCCCCATGGCGCCAAGCCCACCCGGTGAGCAGCACCCTAAGAGCACCAACACGCTCGCCGCGGCGCTGCCGGCGGACGTCACCACCCACGTCGTGAGCTTTTTAACGACGGAGGCGCTCTGCGCCCTGTACGTTTGTGGAAAAGAGGGCTGCCCGGACCGGGCGTGGCGCGCGCGGACGCCGGCCCACTCGCTCTTCAAACTAAAGCAGCCGCAGCGCTTCACGACCTTTAGAAAGCGGTGGGCCGAGTGGACGGGCGCCAAGCGCACGGGCGTGGTAGTGGCGCCCGGCCGCTTCCGCTTCCGCGGGTCTGTCGAGGACCGGAGGGGCGTCTGCCGCTCGCGCGGTGGAGTCTGGAGTTCTCGGCGAAGCTTGTGTGCGTGGGCGCGGTGCAGCATACGCGCGCCTCGTTCGGCGCGCGTTTGGAAGGTAGAGGCTACGGCCATCTCTGCGCCGACACCACCAACGGCAAACGCGGCTGGGCTTTAGCGTGGAAAGAAAAAGTCGACGAGGCCGCGGGCTACTACTCCTACCAAGGGCCTTTACGAACGCTTGAGAACGAGTCCCTCGTCTGGACCGGGACGTTCTCCTGATTCGGGCGGGCCCAGGGCGCCTTCCGCTTTGTGTTAGTAAGGGACGACATGACGGACGAGGACGCGGTGCATCGAGTCTGGGCAGGCCGGAGCGCGGCGCGCATTCTAGAAGGCCCCGGGGTGCCTCCTCTGCGGCCGCCATTACAGGTCAACCCGGCGGCCCGGCGGTTCGTTAGAGAGCTCGTGGACCTGCCGGGAGGGGGGTTGTAATAATAGTAATAAAAGACAAAAGCTCCTAGGAGCCTTCTCCCTGCTCAGTCAGGATACCCAACCGGAGCGTCGAAATAGTAATAAGATAACGGTAGCCCGAACCCGAGCCCGAGCCCGAACCCGAGCCCGAACCCGATGATGATGAGGGGGAAGGGGGAACTGCGGGCATCTAGAGAGCGAGCGCCGCCGCGGCCAGGAAAGCTGTGGCGACGAGCGGTTCGCGCGCCGCCGCCGCATCCGAACCCCGGAGGAGCAACCCACGCCGGCCGCGCACCCGCAGGTCGCCTTCAACGAAACGAGCGAGCCCTGGGGCATGCACGTGCCCGTTTCGTAAAATGACAGTTCTTGTAACAGTTGGCCCGAGCAGTCGGTGCCCATGTACCATTCGACGTGGAACCCGTCCGTCGCGTCGCACGAGTACTTGATCGACGTTTGGAAGAGGTCCTCCGCGTCACCTTGAACGACGCAGCCCCCGTGCCAGACCTGGTAGGACTTGAGGTCGTCGTCCCCGCACGTGTCGGAGCCGAAGTAAAAAGTCATCGTGGCCGAGACGTCGTCCGCCGGGATCGCGTCGCAGCCCGCCTTCTCGTAGGTGTCCAAGTCGCCGTACGAGAACGAATACGAGTACGAGTACGAGTACGAGGCGTCGTAGTTCGGCCTGCACGCGGCGTCGTCCGTCACCTCCCTGGTGTCCACCGGCGTCCCGGCGCACGAATCGCCCTGGTACAGGTTGCTGGCGAAGCTCGTCGCCGAGGCACACGTGCCGCTCGTTGAGTACGTCTGCCCGTTGTCGGGATTCACGAGGGTCTCACAGGCGCCGTCCGTGAAGTAGTACGGAAACGTGACGTCCCACCGCTGGGGCGTTCCGGCACAGGTCGGGTCCGTGTCCCAGTAACTGGCCCGGCTGATAACGCCCTGGTGGCCGCCGCTGATGTCCCCCGCCAGGCGACGGGCGCTGCCGGCGCTCGGCGCGGAGAGCGGGTCCCCCTGGAGGGCTTTCTCCACGGCTTACTCCACGGCGGCGCGCGTCTTCTCCACGGCCCGCTGCGCGCGAGCCGTGAGGAGCAGCGTCCGCTCGTCGTCGCTGGCGGCGGCGCGGCCCAGGCAGAGAAGAAGGAAGGAGGACTTCATTGTGCTGAGATTTACTACAGAGATGAAGAGCAGCGGCTTGAACGATGTAATACAGGTTCTTAGTCACTGGTCACAGGTGGGGGCTCACTCGTCCTCCGCCGGCCACGGAATCTCGCCGGCGGTAATGCCCCAGACAATGCCAAAGCGGTCAAGCTTGGCGTCTTCGTCGCTGAAGACACGGCTGACGTCCATCGACTCCTCCCCGTCGAGCTCGCAGTTGCGGAGGCGGAGGTCCTTCAGCGAGTGGTGGATGAAATCGGTGGCCTGCAGCAGGACATCCGACAGGTCGAGCGTCGCGAGCGTCGAGGGCAGGCGCGCGAGGGCGCCGTAGAGCCGCGGACGGTCCCCCGTGTTGCTGCCGGACCCGTACGCTTTGCCGTGCTGCACGAAGAGGTGCTCGACCTTCGGCGCCGCCTGAAGCAGCGTGGCGAGCAGCGTCGAGAGCGCCTCGTCGGAATAGTGGTAGTCGTAGCCCGCGAGCGGCCCGACGTGGAGGCGCTTCAGCCGCGGGAGCTTGAAGAACGTCGGGATTGTGGGGTGCTCGTCGCCGTATGTTTTCGTCGAGAACGACAAGCTTTCCAGGTTCCCGAACCAGTCGCCCGCGGCAGCCGGGAGCGCGAACGGGTCCGCATTGTAGCCCGCGTAGCCGTACAGCTTCAGGTGCGCGAGGAGCGGCGCAGCACCGCCGCGCGACTTCTTCCAGGCCACCGCGGCCGCTTCGAGACACGTATAAGCCGTCAGGTCCGCCGGCGCGCAGAGCGTCTCGAGGCGGACGCAGGAGCTCAGGAACTCGGCGAAGGCGCCCTTGCCGGCCGACGGCACCAGGGTTCCTACGACGAGTGTCCGGAGCGTCGCCTGGCACGGGTACTTCGTCCGCAAGACCTTGGCGAGGATCTGCTTGCCGTCGAACGCGAGCTTGCGCAGGTTCGGGAAGGCGCGCAGGGCCGCCATGGTCGCCTCCGTCGACAAGGCGTCGTTCACCGTGTTGATGCCCAATTCGACGACGGCGTTCTTGTCGATCACCCAGTCTAGTAATTGCATCGCGCCCCGCGTCCGGAGCAGGCTGTACTGCTGCCGCTTGTGGTTTCGCAGCACGTCGGCGACGGCCTCCCACACGGGTTCCTTCGTGCCCTGTAGGACGTACGGCACCTCGTTCAAGGAGAAGCTCGTCCAGAGCCCCTTGGCCGTCCTCAAGCGCCGCCACGACTTGCACACGACGGTCGCCATAGTGAGGCGGTCCGACGTGGTGAGCTGCTCCAAAATGTGGCCTAGGCACTGATTGTCGATGCCGTCGAAGGCGCCAGTGCCCTCGCGCTCGCCGCCGAGCTGGATCTCTGCCTTGGGCGGGGGCGCGTGGCGCGCGGCCGCCGCCTCGATGGCCTCGCGCGTCACGGGCTCGTTGGTTCTCGCGCTCGCCAGCAGCAGGCCCTCGAGCTCCGCTCTCGGACATTTGGCTATCACAAAATCCAGCGGCACCAACGGCAGCGCTTTCTTCTGGCGCCGCCGCGGCGCCTCCGGCTCCTCGATGTCCATGTCATTGGCCGGCGCGGCGAAGCCGTCCACGGGCGCGGCGGCGCGGCGCGGGCGCGCGGTGCGGGCCTTTTTGGCCATTTCAGATCGCTGGGGTGACACAAGGCAGCTGTCAAGGCTCTTGATCCGCTGGTCAGAAACCCGTCTATTCGTTTATTTGAAAACCCGCACGCACGGATATTATCCGCAGCCTCCTTGCCAAGCATACAAATCAGCCGCCGTGCGACAGATAACTCAGCATTCATTCATCAACCAGACCATTGGGCAGCCCCACCGCGTAATCGAGCAATGGCTGCCCGCCTGCTGGCGCTGCTGCTCTGCGCGGTGGCGGAGGACACCACGGTCTCCGTCATCCTCGACATCAATGGGGCGAAACAGCCCATGATCATCCCCGCAGAGGACGCCATCGATGCGACCGTGGCCGCCTTCGCCGCGGCGCATCAACTCGACGGCGGCATGGGGTGTGCGGATCGAGGCTGCGTCGAACACAAATTGAGACGGCGAGCGCGGGAGGCCGTGGCGGACGCGTTGTTACCTAAAGCAAGGTGCCGCAACGAGCCCTGCGGGCTCATTGCCACAGTACTGGACGCGCACGGGTCGAACAAGTGCGTCAACGGTCTCGGGTCTTTGTACGACCTCTTGCTGCCCGACGCGGTACGGCAGAAGGCCACCGCGGTGCTGGAAGTGGGCGTCGGCACGCTCGACGACGCGCACCCGTCCTCGATGGCGCGCGAGGTCCAGGAGGGGCGCTTGCGGACGGACGACGGCGTGGCTTTGTATGAGGAACGGGAGCGACGACCACAACCGGACGGCGTGCGGTGCGTGGACGCGTACTGCGTCGGGGCCTCGCTCCGGGCGTGGGCCGAGCTCTTCCCCCACGCGACGGTGGTCGGTTTGGACCCGGCGGAGGACGCGGCGGATTTGAATGGACTCCACGAGCGCATCCACGTGCTCACCTGCGACTCGCGCGACGCGTCGGCCGTCGCGGCGCTCGAGGGGCTCAAGGTGACGAGCTTTGACCTGATTGTGGACGATGGGCACCATTCCCTAGATGCTCAAAAACGGACGCTGGCGACGCTGTGGCGCTTTGTGAAGCCGGGTGGCCTCTACGTCGTCGAGGACGTCGCCGACTGGGGCGAGTCCCTCGTGAGCGACCGAGGGACGCTCGCAAACTTCGTCGGCCGCGAGACGCCCTACTTCTTCCTCGAGACGATGCGCTTGCAGACCGCTACTTCATCGTGGCCCGGTGTGCCGCGGATGGGGGCGCTCGTCTTTCGTAAGTGATGTATGTTAACGTTTAGTAGCGATTAGAAGATCCCCGCGGACGTCCCTCTGCACGCGCAGGTCGTCGTCGAGGTACAGCAAGTCCCCCCACCCTTTCCCAATAGGAGGTAAAGGTACGTCGGTCCCGCGCCACCTCAAAGAACACGACGAAAAGGCGAAGTCGAAGCGGACACCCGTCGCATCAGTTTCGTCGGGCGCGATCGTCGAGCCGACGAAGGGCCGCGAGTCGTTCTCGAACAACACAATGTTCTCCAGTGATCCTTTCTTCATGTCGATGACCTGTTCGACGCCGACGCACGGGCAGGCCGCGAACAATCCTTTCTCGACGGCAAACAGCAGCTCGGTCTCAGTCGTCCAGAGCAATTACCAGACACCGGAGAATTTGGGCGACTTCGCCGGTTCTGGCGTGGGGTTCACGGCAGCGAGCTCGTCGATCAAGCCATCCAATCGATCCCGATCGATGGCTTCGACGCCGTAATTACAGCCCGCGCACAGGTCGAGGAGCTGCTGCTTGGGACCGCTTTTAGTGGCGCCGAGGTTGAAAAACGCGTTGAGGGCTGTTGTTTGGAGAGGCAGCAGCCTCAGCCAGAGGCGCTGCATGGCCACCATTGCTACTGAGGCAGCGCAGCGCTGCGCGTGCAGCTCTCAGACGGATTATAAGCTTCTCATCTCGTGCAGTGGCGCGTTGCAGGCGCGTTTTTGAGCCGTGCGCAGTGCTAAAAAACCCGGCGTGTAGCAGCGTGTTAACACCTCATCGTGCTCTGTACGCGCCACGACGCGATAAGAATAGGAAGCGAGCGGCTGAGGCATACGTTCGATACCTAAGCTCGCGGTACTGGTCGCTGCAGCATGTCCAGCCCGCTCTACGCACTCCTGCTGGTCCCCTGCCTCGCCCTGAGCGGCATCAAGACGAACTTCGAGCGCATCGGTTTGCGACGGATAAAGTTCGGCGGCACCTTCCAAATCAGGAAATCCTTCCGCGGCGTGCGCGCGGGCCGCGCGGCGGACTATTTGGCGGACCCGCAGCGCGTCCTCGCCGCCGCGTGGCCGCCGCACCTCATCGGTAAGCCAACGACGCGTGAAGATGGTGTGCTCGACTATGCTCTTGAACAGGAGACCATCAACTTCGCCGGGCTGCTCACGGTGGACGGTACGGTCGACATGGAGGTAAGGCAGAGCAGTCGAGGCGGTGTCACCCTCACGTCGAAGAAACTGCGGAGCGTCGCCAAGCTGGCGAACGGGCAAAAAGTGGACGTGCCCATCGACTTTGAGCTGACGGGCCGCTTCGACCCGCAAGCTGCAAATGACAACGCGCCGGCGGCAATTCGCGGCGCGTTCGAGTTCTCCGTGTCCGCGGACTTGGTTGGTCCCCTGCTCCTGCTGCCGAACCCGGCGCTCAAGGCCGCGGCGGTCGCGGTGAACCGGCAATTGGATCTCGGGGGGCGGTTCACGCGGGGCATCCTCGGGAAGTACCCGGCCTGGGCGCGCGCGAATCCCATACCCCCACGCGAGCCGCCGGCGCCGTAGTTGTGTAATTGAGTACTTGTGTCACTGCCGATACTCGTGCGCGACGGACTTACTTCGCGCGGGTTTTGTTGGCCATCTAAGTCAAACCTCCTCGGATGGCCCGACGGTGGCCTCTGCGCATTACGATGGGACAGGACAGACCACGGCGGCATCAGCGTCGTCGCGCGCCTCGGCACGAAAGGTCGGCGTGGCCTCAACCTCACGGCGTCGCCCGACCGCACGCGCGCCGCCGTGACGAGCTCCGAGGACCACAAAAACCTGGCCAGGCTGGCCCTGTACCAATTAAATGACGCGCCGTCGTCCGTGAAGAAGAGCGCCTTCTCGACGCGCCGCGACGTGAGGCGGTGGGACGATGTTCTCGGCGGCGGGCCGGGGGCGGTCCTCCGTTAGGATGCACTTATGTTAACAAGACTTTGTGAGAATCAATACGCCGTCGAGATGACTGGCCCGGGGGCATAAAAACGTCTCAACAACAGTACTTACCCGGGCGGCGGCGCCGGCGTCGCGTCCACGATGGAGATCGACGTCCCGCGCTGGGCCCGCCGCGCCGGTCTAGCTCGCACGGGCTCCACGGGCACGGCCTCGACCGTCGCGCGGCGCGAGGGGCGCAGCTCCGGCAACTCCATCTCCGTCGGCACGGCCTCCTCGAAGAGCGACGCTCTTTCGAGCGGCACCTCGTCCGCCTCCTCGCCGCACTCGTTCGCCGCGACCGCTTGGACCGCCACGTCGGCCTCGGCGAACTCCGCCCGCGGCACGTGGCGCGGGTCCGGTGGTGTGTAGCCCACCCGACAGGAGAGTGTGCCTCTAGGATCGACCTGCAGGACGCGCGCCGTCGACGGGGCAAAGAAGTCCGTCTCCGCGTGGCCGAGGTCCACGTGCTCCGCGACGTAAGACTGGGATTCTAAAGAAATCAGGATCCTCAACGACTCGGGCGGG
>Ga0302122_10001725_pt1 | contig 13864 bp, 6 predicted proteins | sample CB21_SCM_MG_FD_203115 | JGI IMG/M metagenome (GOLD analysis project Ga0302122, IMG submission 203115) | Marine microbial communities from Western Arctic Ocean, Canada - CB21_SCM | ecosystem: Environmental > Aquatic > Marine > Oceanic | place: Canada: Western Arctic Ocean | collected 2017-09-28
CGCGTCCGGCGCCGCCCGGACCGCGGCGCGGGCCGCGGCGCTCGCGTCCAGCGCCGCGATGGCCGCGGAGGGCAGGAACGCCAGGAGACCGCTCGTGACGTCGCCGATGGAGATGAGCTCCTCGCCCCCGTCCGCGTAGGACGCTCTATATTTCTTCGCCTCGCGGTCGTAGTCTTGTACCGTCCCAATGTCCAGACTAATACCCTGGCGCTTGAACTTCCGGCCCACGAGGACCCGCCGCTCCTGGACCTCGTCCTCGTCCGCCTCCACGAGCTTGCCCTCGATGCGGCCCTTGCCGTTCGGGACCATCTGCACGACGTCCGAGGCTTCTTTTCGATCTGCCCCCAGGTGCCAGTCCCCGTAGACATCCAATACTCTTCCCGCCGTTTCTTTGCACGGCCCGGCGGCGTTGCCCACGTAGATGGCCAGGGCCAAATGCAGTTCGGACGCGATGCATGCGTTCTGCAGCGGCCGCGCCTTGTCTCGCTTGATGGCCGCGCCGATGCCGAGCTTGACGTTTTCTCGTATCAGCACGCCCGTGTTAGTTTTCATGGACTGCGTGCGCCGCACGTGGCTCTGCCAGGGCTGCGGCCTGAGGGCCGCGGCCTGGTTGGCCAGCTCCCGCGTCTTGGGCCGCCAGGCCTCGCCCGCTCCTACGGAAGTCGCGGCGTCCTCCATGACCTCAAAACACAACTGCACGCACAGCGAGGCCGGCAGCAAGTCGGGGTCCCGCTGGTCCTTGGCGGCCTGGGCGGAGTCGCGGTAGACCCGCGCGACGTCGTCGAAGACGGCCTCGACGCGCCGGTACCCGTTCTTCATGAGCGCGCGCTGCACGTCCTTGAGGCAGCCCGCGCCGGCCGCCCGCTGCACCCGCGGGAGGAGCTTCGCGAGGCGCTGCTCCTGCTGCTCCTCGGCCCGCCGCTTCTGGCGCATGGCTCGGACACCGGGCCCGCTGCGCTTGATCTGGTTGCCGGCGTCGTCCTCCTCGGACGAGTAGCCGCCGTCGTCGTTCCAGGACCGCCAGTACCGGCTCCCGGCCTCCGTCGACCGCACGGCCGCCAGGGCTTCGATCAAAGCGTTCGCAATATTCTCGTCCAAGATGTCTAGTTCCAAGGGTAAATCTACGGGCGGGGCCTCCGGCCGCAATGCGGGCGGCCTTTCAACAACATCCGGCTCCTCGACCTCCTCCGCCACGAGCTCGCGCTTCTTGCCCCGCGTCGTGCGCTCCGCGGGCTCCTCCACAACGTTGTAGCCCGCGGGCCTTTCCGAATGCTTCTCGGCCGCCGCGCTCTTCTCCTCATCGTCTAATTCCCGCAGGTCCCACACGTTCACGCCAAGTAACCGCGGGTCCTCCTCCTGTTCGACGGTCTCCTTCTTGGCGGGGGCCGTCTTCTTCTTCGCCCCCTTAGTAAGCTTGCGCTTCTTGCCGTTCCCGGGCTTCCGCTTCGACGGCGGCGGCGGGGGCTCGTCCGGCAGGCCGCACTCCAGCACCTTGGCGGCGCGCCAGGCCGGTAAAAACGCGGCGGACTTCTTCTCGGCCCGGCGCAGCGACTCCAGGCGGTACAGGGCGTCGTCCCCCGCGCCGACGCTCGCCCAGGGGTCCACGTCCCGCCACGCCTTCGTCGCCGCCAGGACGCGGTGGCGGTGCTGGAGAAACGCGTCCTCGGCCGCGTGCCCGCTCAATGCCACGAAGAAGGGGTCCACGAGATTGCCGCCCCGCCACGTCTGCCAGTGGATCGCCGTCACGCCCGAGCCCTCCGGGAAATCCGCGCCCGCGGCCTCGGCGTCGCGGACCATGTACAGCGGGACCAGGCGCACCACGAGCTCCATCTTCAGCGGCGGGGCCGGCGGGTCCTCCGGGACCGCGTCGACACCGCCGTCGGCCGCGTCCGCCGCCGCGTTCGCCTCGGGCACAATTTCCTCCGCAACCACAACCTCCTCCTCGACGTCCGCCGCCTCCCGCACCTCCCGTCGCTTCGCCGGGCTCCGTTCGGCACCCGCCGGCCGGCCCGGCCCCTTGCGCTTCTTCACGAACGCGTGCGTGCCCTGCATGACCTCCCAGTGCTGCTCCGCGCCCCGGGCGGACCGCCCCGTGCCCAGCTGTTCGGCCACCTGCTCCCAACTGGCGTCGCCCAGCTCCTCGACTAATCTCTTAAGGTCGCCCTCCTCCTCTTCCGCCCAGCGCCCGGCGAAGCGCCGCTTCTTCAACGGTGGCAGGAGTTCCACGACCTCGGGCTCGTCGGGGGGCTCTTCATAAATCATGCCCTCTATGAGTGCTTCGGCCTTCTCCAGCATCACGCGCGCGGACGCCGCGACGTCGCTTTCTTCTTCATTATACAAAATGGCGTTGTCGAAGGGCCGTTTCAGGTCATCGGATAACTGCCGCTGGTTATCAAAGCCGTCGTTGTCGTACTGGCCCGCCGTCACGTTGAATTTGAGCGACGCCAGGTCCATCGGCCTTTTCACGACTTTCAGGTAGTCGTACAACCCAAGAGCTTGGTGGTCTAGAGGTTGCAAAAACCAGCGCGCGTCATCCTCCCCCTCCAAGCTCTCAATCTCATTCAGAAACGCCTCCCGCCGCCTTTTAAGCCACTCGTCGGGGAAGCGCGGCTCGACGGCGGCCACGACGCATTCCAAAACTTCCGGCGCGCCCGGCTGCAGGAACCACGAGGGCGTCCGCTGCTCGGACCACTCGTAGCCGCACGCGAAGCCGCTCCGCAACGACCGCAGGTGCAGCGACTCCTCGTGGCCCCGGGCGAAGTACACGACCACGTCGCCGACCTGGGGCGCATCGGAACTCCGCGCGCACCAGCTCCGGTCCAGCGTTTTGGCCGTGCGCTCGTCGACGGGCCCGCCGCCCAGAAACACCTTGGGCTTCGAGCCGACCTGGCGCAACTTGGACGCGTCGTCGGCCGCCCGCTTGACGAGCTCCGCCTCGGCCGCCGACGCCGCGCGCGTCAACCGCTTGACGCGCTTCCGCATGCGCTCGATGTCCGCCTCCTCCTGGTGCGCCATGCGCTTCTCCAGGCGACCCTCCTGGCGCTTCTGGGCCACGAGGCGCTGCTCCTCCCGGACCTCCTTGATCGCGTCCCGGTACTGCCGGTTTTCATTGTACTGGCCGGCTTCATGCGTGGCTCTTGAAGACCGCCGCGTCGGGGCCTGGGGCTCCCTTTTTTTACGGGGCCCCCGCGTCTTCTTCGCCATGGCCGGCAGGCCGACGTCGCCCCCGGTGAAGCCCAGCGACTGCAGGAACTTCTGGTTCTCCGCGATCCGCTCCCGCCGGTGGCGCTCGTACTCGCTTTCCACGGGCGGCACGTACTCCACCACAGCTTCCTTGGCCTTGCCCTTCGGTTTATGACCTTCCCGCCGCGCCGCGGAACCTAATCTCGCGGACTGGGCCTCCACCTCCTTCATGCTCAAGTCCGGCCGCGAGGGCTTGGGCGCGCTTTGCAAGATCTCGTGCCGCTCCAAGTCCTCGGCGTCGTCCTTCAGCTCGCCCGACACGTAGTCCACGCGCCATAGTGCCGTCGCGCGGCCATTAATATCCAAGTAGTCGCTCTCCTTCGAGTTCAGGTACCCGTTCACCTGGCCCACGCTGAAGGACTGGACCTGGCCGTTCGCGTCTAGGATAGAGCGCGTGATCCACTGGCCGACGAACGGACCCGCCGTCCGCCACTCGGCCGGCTCCTTGGGTCCCACATCCACCACCTCCTCCTCCTCCACGAGCGCGGCAGCAATGGCCGCGTCGTCCACGACGACCACGGGCACTTGGGACCGCAATTTCGGCACGTTCTGCTCGAACACGAGGTCGCCGCCGCCCTCCTTCTTGGCCTTGCCGACCCTAGGCGGCGGCGGGGCCCGGTCCGTGACAATCACCCAGCCGCGCGCGATGTCGTACTTCAAATCGGCCCGGGAACCGCCGAGTTCGACGAACTCGGCCGCCGTCGTCGCGGCCATGTACTTGCGAAAGCGTTTGGCGGACTCGCCCTTCTTGGGGTTGTTCTGCAGGACCTCGATGGGCGCGGCCCGCGCGACCAGGGCCCGGGCGTCCTCGGTCAGGGGGGGCTTGGCCGCCGCGTCCGGTTCCTCCGGCTCCTCGGGCCGCTCCGGCCTGGGTGCGTCGCGCGCGGCCCGCGCGGCGGCGATCTCCAGCTGCACCTCGTCGGGCTTGTTCGTCTCGGCCGCCGCCCGGGCCGCCGTCTCGGCCACGGTCGTCGTCGCGGCCGCCAGCAGCGCGGCGGCCTCGTCCTCGTCGTCGGCCTCGGGCTCCCACGGCTCGTCCGCGGCCTCGGGCTCCTCCGGCTCCGGCGACGGCTCCCGCGCGGCCGCCTCGGGCTCGCTCCAGGGCTCAGCGGCCGTCTCCGGCGCCGCGGGCGGCATCTCCGACTCGGGCGCTTCGGCCGCGACCGGCGCCGGCGGCGCGTCCTCCTCCGGCGCCACGGGCGCCGGCGCGTCGCGCTCCGGCTCCTCCTGCATGGGCTCCGGGACGGGCTCGGGCGCCGGCTCGGCGAATTCCATCGGTTGCGGCGGCGGCGCGAGCGCCGTAAACGTCACCGGAGGCATTACTGCGACCGCTGGCGCTTCCTGCGCTAGGCTAGCAAGCGGCGCGGTTGACGGCGGTTCGAAAAATGAGGCGGCGCCGTTCGAGGGCTGTTCAGGCTCTGTAGGGTCGTGCGGCGCGCCGTTTCGGGCTTGCTCCCAGCCGCTCATGATATGCTAGACTAGATAAAAGCTGCTAGTCGTGCTGCAACTCCGTGCGCGCCGCAAAAGGGCACCCAGCGACCAGTTTCGTCTGTGCGCGAATTTAGAGTTTTTAGCGGCTAAAGTCGCTTTGTTTTGCGCACCGTCATGCGCTGATACTACGCGCCTATAGGCGTGTGCAATCGCTCGCTTATGATCTAGGCTACCCTAGCTAGACGTGCGATCACTGCGCGTGCTCCTCATTATCATATGAAGCAGCCCTGTGAACATGGGCGCTTGACAAATTCTACTTGTAGTAAATTCTAGAAACTCAACATAACATAACAAAACAACACTGTGCGTTAATCTGGCTTGATATCCGGCTCAAGCAGAGCCCGCAACGAGAACCCGCCGGAATTCCCCTCGAACGTGCAGCACTCCCGCACGAACGCCGCGGAGGCCGCCCACCGCGGCGCGCCCTGGAGCGCCGGGTGCGCCACGCGCTGGACGACCGTGTCCGCGAAGGGCCCGAAGAAGAGCCGGGCCAGGTCCACCCTGAACCACTGGAAGGCGGCCGCGGCCGCTTTCGCGTGCGCCAGCGCCAATTGAATATCCGCCGCCGATGGGACCGGGCACTCCACGTCCGGCACCGCACGGGCGACGCCGTCGTAGGCCCGGGCGTAGTCCTGCAACACCGTCTGCCCCGCGGCGCCCAGCCAGAAGTGCGCCACCGCGGGCAGGAAGACGCGCTTCACCGCGCTCTCCCGCTCCCGGGACCACGGCCGGGACGTGTCCGCGAAAAAGGCCGCGGCGTGCGCCCGCACGAGCCCCTCGAAGGCGTGGAACTCCGGCGGCGTGGCCGTGAAGGACGCGGCGGCCGCTGGCGCCGTTCCCGCGACGCCGACGCGGTGCACCCAGCCGCTCGGCACGTAGACGGCGTCGCCCTCATGTAAAAGCACGCCCGCCGCCTCAAAATGGGCGTCCACCCGCGCTTGCCGCGCGTGCGGGTGCGGCGCCGGGTAGAAGTTAAATGAAGCGTGGCCCGACGGCGGCGCCAGGCGCACGCTCTTCGTGCCACTCAGTAAAACGTGGAAGTTCGCGAACAAATCGAAATGCGACGCGGACGAGGTGTTCTTCCCGCCCACCCACAGACCGGTCAGCCGCGGCGTGTCCCCCACGTCCCACGTCGTCCGCGCCTCCGCGGCCCACGCCGTAGCATCAATTTCCGCCACCAGTGGGGGCGAGACCGCGCGCGCGGGCCCGCCGAAGCGCGCTGCTTTACTTTTCCTGATGGCGCTGAGCAAGTGGCGCGGCGACGTCGCGACCTTTCGAGCGTGGCTGCTCGTCGCAGGCAGGTGCTGCATGTTGCGGTCGTAGTACGTGAACACATTGCCTCGGCCCAGCTCGTCGTATTCTATGGAAGGTGGGCCCGCCGCCCGTTCCAGCCGCTTCAGGAATGCGGACCCGAGCCACGCCGCGTCAGCGACAAAGCCCCGGACCACGTAGGGGCAGACCAGCGCCCTGACGAAGGTCGGCCGGTGCCGATACTCCTTGATGCGGTCGCGCGGGCAGTGGCGCGACTCCGTAATAGTACTCATGTCGACGTCATGTCGCTTGTGCGTGACCTTGGCGACGGCGACGGCGAGGACTAAGACGCCGACGGCGCACCGCGCCGCGACCGGCTTCCACGCGTCGCGCCTCGCGTTGACGGCGTTCTGCGCGGCGACGGAGTTGCGCTTCTGGCGGCTGCTGCCCATGGCTCCTCGACTGTTTCGTGTGCTTGTGCTTGTCCGCAGCTGCTCTGGAGCTACGGTCGCTCGTACAGCTCAAAATCGCACCGATGCGACCACGCAGCTGACCTGTAGCGGCCGTCAAGGTGCATATGCGGCTCGCGAGCTGGATGCGCTTGCCGCACGAAACCCGTGCACAAAAACCCGTTTTGCGCCTGAGGTCCAGACGTCTTACGTCTTTTGGTAGGCCGTCTACAGGTCCGAGGCGTGGTCGCATGCGTCGCGCCGAAGTGCGAGTGAGAGCGCTGTGCGGGGAGAGCGTGTCGCGCTGTGCTGCCCTGTCGCGCATACGTCTGGCTGCAGCCTGCCCGAAACGCTGCCCCTTGGTGCCAGGCGACATGGGCAAGGGCGGCCAAGTAGCGCCGGCGCCCGCCTTCGACCCGAGCCTGGTGGGCGCCTTCGCGACCCTGTGCCCCGGCTGCCCCGGCTGCCCCGACGCGGCGTGCTGCGCGCCCGCAATACCCACGGATGACTCGGCGGCAGCAAACGATGTGGAGGACAGCCCGGACCCGGCGGCATCAAACGACGCCGCGGCGGCGGGCGTTGACGCGGACAGCCTAGACCCGGCAGCATCACCGACACCGCCCAGCCGCGGCACACGGGTTCTCAAGGTGACCACGGACGCGCCGGGCGGCCGGGGCGACCCCGCCGACCCCGTTAACGTCCAGGCCGAGTTCCTGCGGTGCCTCAACGGGCTCACGCCGGCCTGCGTCCAGGGCGCGGGCGCGTCGCAGCTCCTCACGCCGGATTTTAAGTACGCGGTACCTGTGGAGAAGCTCGCCGCGAAGCTCGAAACGGATGAAATGCATAGTATACGGGACGACCACACCGCAGACGCGAAGCGCGTGCTCGACAGCGCCTTGGAAAGGTTCGGGTCGGCCGAGACCTTGGAACACAACGTCTATGGGGAAGAGGTGGACCAGGACGAGGCGCAAAAGCACATCACGGAGTTTGTCGAAGCGCACAACCTGCAGGACAAGCTATGGGTGCGCTTCACGCCGAACCGCGTGTCTTGTGTCGGTTCGCTCCAGCGGAGTCGGAAGAACAGCCAGGACCACCTGGGCGTGCGGCACACGCTTTTTGTGAGTACGGCCAACCGACTCCGGCAGCACGAACTCAGGCAATTCGTAGCCCACGAGGTCGGGACCCATCTGATCCGCGTCATCAACGACGAGCTGCAGCCCTGGCGCGGGAGCAGCGGGCGGAAGAGGTTCCAGCTCCACACGAACTCCACGAGGGAGTTCCGGGAGACCGAGGAGGGTCTGGCGACCATCAACACCGTATTGCACGCGGGCGGGAACGCCTGCTACCTGTGGCGGGAAGCGTTGCTCTACTACGCCTGCGCCAAGGCCGGAACCCTCAGTTTCGTGGAGCTCTTCGTTGAATTGGCGCCGTACATGCCTAACGCAAAGCGACGGTTCGGGCTCGTGACGCGCATAAAGAGGGGGCTGGCGGACCAATCTCAACCGGGCGGGTCGGGGAAGGCGCAGGTCTACTTCGAAGGGGCGGTCACCATCCTGCGGCGAGACTTTGGCGAGGAGGATCTCAAGCTGCTCTACGCGGGAAGGCTGATGCTCAGCGAATTACAACGCGTGCGCCGCATCGCGCACACGTCGTTCATCACGTTACCGGCGTTCGCCGTCGATCTCCCTGCGTACCGCCAGCAGCTGCGGGCCATGGCCGTGCTGAACGGGCTGGTCCCGGCAGTAGTACCGCGCGGCGCGGGGCTCGCTAGGGCCTCTACGGCCAGCACCGCGCCGTCAGAGGGCGACGCCGCCGCCGCGAAGGATACAAACAAGGCGACGGACCTGTCCAAGCCGAAGCTCCTCACGAAACTCCTGGCGGCGAAGCGCCTGGCCGCGAAGCGCGGGAAGGGTGGCAAGCGTGGGAAGCGGAAACCGCAGAGGACGCCGGCGGCCGCGCCGCCGTCGCCGCCGCGGGGGACGCCGCCGGCAAAACCGCGGACGCCGACGCCGCCACGAAGCGATCCGACGCCGGCGGTCCGCCGAGACGCGACGGCCCCGCCCCCGCCGCGGGCGACGACGGACGCCGCGCCGAAGCTGCCCCGCATCACGCGCGACCACTGGACTCGGGCGCGGCGGTGGCACGCCAAGCATATGCCAGTGGCCGTCGTGACGCTCACGCTCTAATGATTAATGTGTAGTAACTTAGATCTCCCCGTCGAGCTCGTCCATGATCTGGGCTTCTATGCCAGAAAGCGGCGCCATCTCGTAGAGCGGCTCGTCCGGGTACGGCGCTGCAGGCGCCTTGAGGTCCCCGCCGTCCAGCACCATGCACGCTAATAATGCACCTAAAGCAGCCTTGTCGTCCCAGATAAGTTCGCCGACGTTGGTGTAGCCCGTCGCTTTGTACACGTCCTCGGGCACGTCAATAGCCGTGTGCGGGTCGTTATCTTTGACCACTCTAACCTCCCCGGTAGCAGCACCTTCCATGCGCAACTCGTAAGCGATGAACTGCTCGCCGATGGCGAACAATTCGCACCCCTCCTTGCCGTCGGGGAAGCCCACGATCTTCTCCGTGACCGCTTCGTTTTCATCAAAAGCTTCAAAAGCGTCCGTGCCCCTTTTCCGGAACGTGCCGGGCGGCGCCGTCCACATGGCGAAGCCGTGGGACCGCTTGTACGGACTGTTGAAGCTAGACCGGAACGGATCTAAGTAGCCGCTCGGCTTCCACTTGTCGTAGTTGGGCAATGTTCCCAACATAGAACTTGGAGTCTTGGCCCGCCGCGCCATCTGCCTCGTACGAGCATTTCTAGGAGCGGTTTTATGCGCTAAATGGACGAAGTCCCGCTGTAAGCGTTTGGGCAGTTCCCTAGACTGTAAGTACGCTGAACGATCCGGCCGAAAGTCGTACTGGGACGGCGTCGTCGTTCGTAATGAAGGGTGGAGCATGGCTAGGACCTTTCCCGGGTTCGCTATGGCTCCGTCGAGCCCGTCGATGGACGCCATCGGTCCCGACTCGTAGCTGAGTTCCCCGAGTCCCGAGCGGAACCCGGCCCAGTCCCCCGGCTGCTTGGTGGACGTGGACGGGCGGATGCCCGGTAATCGTGGCTCTAGAGGCGAGCCTTCCACCGCTCCACTTAACATGGCTTTTCTTTTGGACGTGATCCAGTTCTTCTGGCCCCGTTCCGAGCGCTCGGGGCGCAATTGGGGGCCGTCCCGCTTCTTGGTGCGCCAATTTTGTTTGTTCTTCCGGTAGCCACCTTTCGACGGGAGCTTCATCCGGAGTAAGCGGTCGAGATTGACTCGAGGCGTCATTCTTTTAGGGTGGGCGCGGACCACGGCCCGGAACGCCGCCTCGGCCCCTTGGAGATCCCCGCGCGCCCGCCACAACATTAACCCGAGCGCGTTCCCGGCGTCCGGATCGTCCGGGTCGAGCTGGAGCGCCGTTCTATACGCGTGCTCCGAGCCCCTGACGTCATGGGAAGCACCTAGGCATTTCCCGAGCGCGTAGTGGGCCGGCGCGTCGTTGGGGTTGGCCTCGATGGCCGCCCGCAGATTGTCCTCGGCCTCGTCGTACCTACCCTGCTCCATGAGCGCGTCGCCCGCGAGGACCAAGGCTGCGGCGTTGGCCGTGAGGGCCATGGTACTACTATGTGGTTTGCGCGCGCTGTCGTGCGTGAGGTACAGCAGAAGTAGCGCTCGTCTCGGTACTTGGTGGTGCTGCGAGTATGGTCGTGCTGCGGCGCGCGCGGGCTGCCCCGGGGTGCGCGTCTCGTCCGTCTCCGCTGCCTGCCGCCGCGGTGACGCCGGCGCTAATTCAGTCTGCGAGAGCGGAGAGCCCGCACTCAAAGGTGCACCATCGGCCTAGATACTGAAACCCCCGGCGCTCCCTGAAGCCAGGGGAAGGTGCCTTTGTTTGTGACGGTGCCGAGCGCCAGTGCGCGTGTTCACAGCGGGAAAACATTGCTAAATATCGTGGCCGGCGTACCCCGCAAAACGGCGGCGCGGCGGACGCAGGGCAGCACGAGAACCACGCAAACAGCCTCGCGCACACCCGCACGTTCTAAGCGGCGCGGGCGATACGGCAGCTTTATTGAAACCGGCGCGCGATCCCCCGCAGCGCCGTTAGCACCGTAGAGGCGCCGTAGCAGCAGCGTTTCTACGCGCGCCGGCATCAGACCGCGCCGCGGCGCCGAGCGGCAGCGTTTCTACGCGCGCCGCCGGCACCATGAAGGTCAAGACTCAACCCGTCGGGCCGCCCGAGGACATGGACCCCGAGACGGCCATCTGCATGCGGAAGATCTTCGAGGCGCTCGAGGATGCGCGGCTGCGGATAGACAGCGACACTTCGAACTTAGAATACCTACGCGCCACGAAGCAGATGGAGCGCAACGCCACGATGAAGGCCGGCCTGACCGTGTACGACGGGCCGTTCGAAGTGGACCCGGAGATGCTACTCAGACCGGAGTTCGTCGTGAGGCACATGCTGACCACCGCGGATATCCCGGAGCCGGAGATGGTCGAGACGAAGCCCAAGAAGAAGAAGCCTAAAAAGAAGAAGAAGAAGAAGAAGAAGAAAAAGAAGAAGAAGAAGGTCGCGGAGGCCGACGCCTGTGTCACGGAGAAGATCGTGGGCTTCCCCGACGGCAAGGAAGGGTGTGAATTGTTCGTGGGCGAGAAGGCCACGGCGTACGAATTACGAGAAGACGGCGACGCCACGGGCGAGGTCCGCGTGGTCCTCGGGAAAGTCACTGCCGATGTGGGCGCGGACGCCTACGCACCCTGCGGGTACGACAACGTCGAGGACCTCAGTTGGGACGAGAAGGCTGCTTTAGGTGCGTTGTTGGCCAATGTGGCCGCGGACGAGGGCGTCGAGGCGTTGACGGCGCCGGCGCCGCCGTTCCCCGCGGGCGCCGCTGTGTCGGAGCACCGACCAACGGGCGCGGCGGCGCTGCGCATCATGATGGAGCTGGACGGGGAGGTATAGCCCCAACACGGGGGTCGCTTTCTAGTGGCCCGTGCTTAAGAGACCATAGTCGTAGCTACTCCTCGATGGCGTTCTCAGGCTCATTTATTTTATACTTATCCCTCCGGCCCTGCCGCCTCCGCGTCGCCCGCACCAAGCCGCCCCCCAAGCATGGCCTCCACGGCCGGGATCAGCTGCTGGCACATCTGAGCCTCCTCCACGGCGTCGCCCGCCGCCTGGTCCAGGGTGGCGAGCATGTCCCGGCGCAGCTCCTCGACCTTCTCCACCGAAGACACATGCTCCAGGATTTTCGACTCGCGCGACTGCAGGGACGCGAAGGCTTTTTCAGCGAAGTCGTCCCGCGCAAGCGCGGCGCGGAGCAGTTTCACGCGCTGCGCGACGCCCTCGTGGAGCTGCTGCCCTAAATTCGCCTCGAAGGCCCGCAGCGTCGCCCGGAAGAGCGTGCCGTCTACCTCCAGGGCCGCGGCGCATGTCTCGCAGAAGGCGGCGTGCTGCTTTTCCGTGAGCTTCTCGGCTTCCACGTAGGCGCCGCACTCCGTGGCCAGGAACGCCACGCCGCGGGCGTAGGCGTGGCTCGCGTCGAAGGCCTTGCCGCCTTTGTAGTCGTCCGGCTGCTTCTTCTGCAAGTTTTGGAGCTTGACGTCCATCCACAGCAGCGCGAGCTTCGACTCGTCGCGGTCCGGTTTCAGGGACTCGGCTTCGAACTCCTCGAGCGCGGGGCACTCGCCCGAGTTTTTTTTCAGTTGCGCGACGGCCGCCGCGTAGCGCTTCGTCGCTATTGTCTCCTCGTCTTCGTCGTCGTCATCGCCGCCGAAGAGGCCCTCGCCGCCGGCGTCGTCATCTACTGCTTCGCCGCCGAAGAGGCCCTCGCCATTGTCATCGTCGCTGCCGCCGCGCAGCTGCAGTTGCAGTGCGGTGTTTCTGTTGCAGCCCGCGTGCCGCAGCGCTGTCGCCGTAGCAAGCGCCAGTGCAAGTAGCAGTTTTGAGGCTTGCATGATTGATGCACTCGCAGCACTGCCCTGGCCGCACACGTTGCGTACGTCTGCACGAGTCGCGTCGCAACAAACTGCCGCTTCTGCCTAGTCCAGCGTGATCGATGCTATCGATGCGGGCGTAAAATGGGCGAAGGCGGCGGAAAAAACCCGTGTGGGGTTTCAGACAAGTGCAGGCTACCAGATACACAACAGGGGACTTAGTCGCAGGCCTCGTCGAGCCCCAGCCCGTCGGGCAGCCCGAGCCGCCGCCAGTCCGGGTGCTTGATCGGGTACTCTGTGTTGTGGCAGCGCACCATGGCGTCGTACTCCGGCGTTAATGGATCAAAGTATGTTTGCAATCGCCGCGGACGGGCATCCAAAGGAGACCCCATCGACCCTCTAACAGCCTCCGCGACGCGCCAACTGCCGATCCGCTCGCACACGTCCCCGAACTGGCCCGGCACGTACTGGTCTAATACATAATCGCGGAGCCGCGCGTGCCGCGCCGGGTCTAGGTAGGCTGAATGGAAGGCACAATCGATCAGCGACAGCGCGAAGGGCGACGGTAATCGTCTAGGACCACGCGACGCGAATTCTAATTCCGACGCACAAGCGGTCGTGAGCCGGAAGGCGAGCCCCTCCGAGCCCTCCCGTTTGCGCGGGTCCGGGAACCTCAAAAAGCAGTCGGCGATGGCCCGCCAGTCGGCGAACCACTGGGCCTTGACGGAGTTGCGCACGCGGCCCGAGATGGCGAGCACGTAGGACGTGGGGAACAAGGCTTCCGGGCTCACGTAGAGGCTGGTTTCCTCCTCCTTTATCTGGGCTTGTAGCTTTGAGCGGTGCGGCTGGGTGGGCGCCAGGAGCGCGGCGGCGGCGTGCAGCAGGACAAGCGCGCGGACGAGCGCCATCATCGCTGCGTGCGAGCGCTTGCAAAGCCGCGGCGAGTCGAATAACTAATGCTAAACCCGTCCAGAAAACCCGTTCAAAGACACAAGCTTTTTACAAACAATTGCCGCTCTACCGGCCCGACGTGCTTAAGTGTTTGACGGCTTAGGCTTGGACGTGGTGTGTAATGCACTTCTACCAGCGTTGCAGTATTTTGAACAGACGATCCGCGACATTCCCGTGCCTGCAAGCAAGAGTGCTGCAGAGCAGCAATCAGCTGAGCTGCACTGCGCTGCGTGTGCACTAGCAGCGGTGCAAAGAAGCAGCGCACAGCTGCGCAATTGCTGCGCCAGATGGCACCGGACACCTCCGTCACCGTCTACACGCCGCCGGGCGGCCGGGGCAAAGCGCGCTACATCGACACGACAGCAGCGCACCTCCTGAACGGCACCGATGCCCAGCTCGGTCTAGGCGCGCTCGACGCGGCGTTCGCGCGCCGCCCGGCGCGCGTGCAGCTGCTCGTAGTGATAGACGCTCTTCTCGAGCCGCGCCGGTTCCGGGCTGCGGTCGCCGCCGCCGTCGAGG
>Ga0302122_10001726_pt1 | contig 13857 bp, 7 predicted proteins | sample CB21_SCM_MG_FD_203115 | JGI IMG/M metagenome (GOLD analysis project Ga0302122, IMG submission 203115) | Marine microbial communities from Western Arctic Ocean, Canada - CB21_SCM | ecosystem: Environmental > Aquatic > Marine > Oceanic | place: Canada: Western Arctic Ocean | collected 2017-09-28
CTCAGAGCAACAACCGAGGCTCGAGGAGTTGGCTGCTGTGGCTGCGTCGCTGCTGCAATACGCAGCAAACCGACGACATTGTAGCGCAGCGGCCGTGCGAGCTGCGTCGCTGCGTCGAAACCGCGGTCCGGTGCGCACCAGCCATCCTTTGACCACATTAGAAGTATGGCGGACAAGAAGCCGCCGCCGCCGCCGCCGAGCCAGCTCAAGCCCGAGCGCTTCGCGGAACGAACTTTAGTACTGCTCGACGGCGCCGAGGGCTTATTAGCGAGGTGCCACCGCCTCGACAGGACGTTACGGCTCGACGAGAAGAGGTGCCGAGCGGTGCGCGAGCCCGAGTGGAAGGGTCTGCGCTCGAAATTAAGTAAAGCGTTCCCCGCCTTGCCCGACCTGACCAAGGACGCGAAGCACGAATCCTTCAAAGCGAGGGCCACGGAGACGGCCGCGGAGCTGCGCCACGGCTACGAGCTCTTCGTGGATCTCGAGGCTCATCTTAATGTCCACCTCACTACGTTACGAGCGATGCTCTCCCAACTCAAGCACGTTTCTTTAGACGAAGGTAGGGAAACAACACGGGGCCTCATGCGCCTCTTCAACGCCTACGCGCGACTCCTCAAGTTCGCCGCGACGCTCCCCGACCGCAAGGTTTTGGTGGCCTTGTATTGCGCGGCCCTGAAGGCGGCCAATCGAGGCATGCCCTCCCATTATGAGAATGTCGCGAAGAAGCTCCTGCCGCGCCTGGACGACTGCTGGCGCTTCTGCGTCGAGGCCTTCAAGGTGTCCAGCGGCGTCCTTCACTGTCACGTTGAGAGGGGCCGTGGATAACTTCGATGCTGCCTTCCTATTGACTCTAGTATGGAACGAGTCACGCACGATCTGGCGCCTTCGCCGGCGCCGCTTGAGACCCCGCGCCGCCCCCTCCGCCCGCCGCGCGGCTTTGCGCGAATCACCGCTTCTATGCACGCAGGAGCATTCGGCCCAACTCGCGGCCCTCGTCGCGCAGCAGCTGGAACTCGTGCAGCTCCAATCGGAGGGCGCCCAGTCCCTCGTGCGCCGCTCCGCCTTGACCCTGCTCGAGGACGAGAGCGCGCTTCAAAAACCGAGCGAAGCGCCACTCGACACGAAGAACAAGGGACGACGGGACTGCCGGACGTTGCACGGCGAATTGCTTGAGGCGCGGCTGGGCTGCGACTTTACAATTCTGGCGACCCTGGCGTGCCCCGCAGTAGTGTATGAGACCACGGGCGTGGCGCAGCTCGTGGCGAAGATGGCCTGCGAGGACGCCTTGGTCATCGGCCTCTACCGCAACGCCACGCTCAACGTCCACGCGGAGTTGGAGGCCCTGGGCAAGTGGTTCCCGCCGCGCAACTACCCCCTACCTAGACGAGATGTGAAGCTCGCCAAGCTGGCCAAGGAGTGGTCCAAGGCGGCCGTGCTGAATTGTGGCTTGAAGCACCGGGAAAGAAGGGCTTACTTAATAGGAGAGCTGGACGTGTGTAGAGGCTTGTTGGTCGCGGTGCCCGGCGTCGGGGCCCCCAAGGCCCCTTTAGTGTTGGCGTGTTGTGCTTTAGCGAGGGATGAAGTTTTGTGGGCTTTACGACACGACCCAGCGCGCGGAGGCGCCGCGCTCCCTCCCAAACATAGGATGAAGCACTACGACGAAGCGAACTTCGAGGCCTCGGATTTACCGCAGCTCGCCGACGCCTTCACCGCGTTGGCGGCTTTGATACGAAGGGACCGCAGAAAGGTCGCGTCGTACTACGTGGCGTACGCCCAGGGGGCCGACGCCGAGGCGCTTACTACATTCGCGAGCAAAGCGGCATCACAAGCGCCTACAAACTGCGGCGCGCTGATCACGGCCCTGGCCGACCGGGTAAAAGCCCTGACCGTCGAGGAGGCCCTCAAAACGGCAATTAGAGCGGAGCGGGACGGCCGTTTTAGTGGAGGCGAGCTCAACGCCGAGGCCGTGGCGGCCTCGCCCGTCCTCACGCTCAAGCTCGACTGGCGGCGCGCGCACGCCAAGCTCTGCGCGTCCGCCGTGAGCGGCGATGTGGCGACCTTCTGCAGGTGGATGCATGTTACATTAGATCACTTGTCGATAGCGGACGGGACGCTCATCCTCGAACACTGCGACGCCGGGGCCCTCTGGCCCTTCCGGAACCAACTTCTTCGAAGGTTGGACGCTTCGTTAACGCCCGAGGGGCCGTCTCGATTGGTGAGGGCGTTACTCGAAACATCAAGATACGCGAGAAGGTGCCTGGGCCACGGTGCGTGCGACGACGACGCGATCCAACTCGAAACGGAATCAAAGGCCCTGGCCGAGCTCACGCTGAACCGGTTCGCGGCCGTCGTCCAGGGCTGTTTGGCGGCCATCACCACGTCGCTGGGGTCCCTGGCTGCCCAACTGGCCCCGGTCGAGGCCACGTACCGCCAGGAGCGGCGCAAGGCGGCGCTGAAGGACGCCGCGAGGCGAGGCCTCGAGGAGCCCGCGGAGGCGCCACTGGCCGGGTACGAGTCCATGCCCAAAAATGAAAGAGCTATTGCGCCTCTCGTCCACGCGGAGACGCGGCTCGCGTCCTTACTTAACGTCGCAAGGTGGGACTTTTCGGACCGGGAGGACGCACGCGGCGTGTTCGGGGGTCCCCTGGTGGTGGGCGACGTGCGGTTGCGACCCCTGGAATACGCTAAAAAAGCCGTGACGGCTTTTTTAGATCGGGAGATCCCGAACGCCTTCTTCACGGACGACGCGTTGACGCGGCCGACGAGCGCCGAGCGGACGTATACGTCAATAATGGGTGCGTGCGCGAGAGCCGCGGGGTACTTCGACGTGGACTACTGCGGGCACGTCTTCGACATGCTGGGCGGGCCGCCGGGCTGGCAGCAAACGAACCCGCCGCCCGCGGCGGAACGGGCGCGCGGCGAGCCTATTGGAAGTGTGCTGGCGGAGCGCGTGGCGGACTGCTACGTCAGAATCATCCGTTCACTACCGCCCCACGTCGTCTACTGCCCGCAGCACCGGGCGTGGCGCTCCACGTTGAACAACGACACCAAGAAGAAGGGCGAGGCCGCGAGCGAGCCCTCCCTGGCGGAAAAGGTGCTGCAGGGCCCCGAATTGGAAGCTCTGGTGCGGGTGCTGGGGGCGGACGGCGCTCGCTGTTTGGATGCGGCTCTCACGCGAGCGGCCGTGGACGAGATGGCCCGCTGCAAGACGGCCTTGGCCGCGAAACCGTTAAGGCCCGCCTTCGAGCGCGTCCACAAGGGGTCCTTGACGGGGGACTGGGTGCCCGCCGCGCAGGAGTTGAAAACAAATGGCGTCCTGGACGCGCTCCTGGCGGCCTGTGTGCGACTGGGCAACATTTTGGCGTTGCGGACGATCGCGCGAGAATCGCACGCGCGCGTCTCTCGTTTGGCCTGTCCCCACATGCTGGACGCGGCCTTGCTCGCTTTAGACGCGCACGGCGCCAGTGCGTCGTGCGCCGCGGCGCCGTCGTGGTTGATACCACCGCCCAAGAAGTTTTACGATCCGACGTACCACCCCCCGGTCGACGACGACGCCTTCGACTCGCCGCTCTATCGCGCTTTGACCGCGGACACGCCCTTTGGGGCGGAGCACTACGAGCGCGACGGCAACTTGCATAGGGAGGCGAGCGCCGTGGTCGAAAGTTCCGACGATTTCAAGTACGCCCCCTGGGCTCTGGCGGCCGCGATGAGCGCCGACGCCTGGAAGCCCGCGCGGTGGTACCCCGATTTAGCAGCTTTGTCCCCGGGCCTCCACGTCATCTCCTTTGCGTTGAAAGCGCTGGCCCACGTCTCGTCCGGGGCCCTGGACGACCCGTTAGCGCCGAAGCGGGCCCAGCAGATGGTCGCGGACTTCGTGAGTAGTGCATCGAGTATCGTGACGCACATGCGCCTGCACGAGAAGGCGCCGGACTTCGTCGACCTGCCCCTCCGGGCCCAGTACATGGTCATCGAGAGCGTGTGCGTCGACGCGAATCTGCCGCGGTCTTATTTGGAGCGGCACCTGCCCTACGCGGCTATTCATGCCGCTTTAATGGACATCGCCATGGGCCACCAGACGGCGGCGGACGACCTCAAACAGGCCTTCACGCCGGAGGTGTTCGACCCCTAGGTGGTCCGGCTAAGTATGTACAAGTGACCCGCTGTCTTCGCGGGGGCTCCGGTTACCAGTACCGGCTCGCCCGGAGGTGTCTCGCGCGCAAGCGGAGGCTCGGCCAAAACTGCCTTGCGGTAGACTATGAATGTGAGCTTTGACCCGGAGACCGAGCATTTACTTGTCCGCGTAGCGTCGTCCCCGCAAGCCCTAGCCCAAGGTGTAATTAGACTAGAAGAGTGTGAGCATTTACGAGTCTGTCTGCTCGGCGAACACCGTCGACCGTCACTATTCACGAGGACGGCACCTGGGTCGCCCAATCCTCCGGCACTCCAAAGCACTCCTGGACTGTCTCGCTGAAGATGGCAGGAGTCACCGCCTTGAACACCTGGGTGTCGCACTGAGGGCCTGTAAAACCTTCGTCGCACTCCTTAAGGTAATCCGAGTTCCATAAAAAAAGTCGAGTCAGTCATTCCGATTCTGACTTTTTCCATCTCATCGCTCAATCGCCGAATCACCAGACCTAAAAAAAAGTCGAGCCGGTCATTCCGATTCTGACTCTTCGTGGTACCAAGGAGCGTGGAGCGGCTGGTTGAAGGAGGTTGCGCCTGAAAATATATTGTTCATATACATCACATTAACGATCAATCGGGAAACAGATGTTGTTTTTATTTTTTTAGTTCGTGTTCGTATAATAAAGGATGCCTAGGAAATATTCGCGTCGCCGACGCTCGTCTCAGAAAGCGACGAAAACCACCAAGAAAAAGTCGACGCGACGGTCGTCGCGACGGTCGTCGAACCTTTTCTGACCACACTGCAACGATGTCAGGTGCACATTCCCAACGTCTCCGTCCACGATAACTTTTTTGGTGCATCTCGATAAACAAACGTTGAGTAACTTTCTCTTTTTCTTTGTGTTTCTTCGATAATACACATCATCCCACACATCCGTGAATATACGACATACTTCAAATTCAGCTCCCTTAAAAGAATGAATCGTTCCAAGCAAATAGTCGATGCCTTTCATTGACGCCATTCGTTCTTCCAATCGTGCAAACTTCCAGCGGTAAAAACACCGGTGGGAGAAATCAGAATTTTCGGTTTCTGTAGGGACTCAAAGAAAAACCCGTGACCCGCTGGCCCTCGGGCTTGCCCGTGTTTTGGCCCGTCTGCAGGGTTCACGAGCAAGGCAGCACCCGCCGAACTCCCAGCAACACCATGCGCGCTCCTCCACAAGGGTAACGCGCCCCAAACCCAAAGCACAGCACATGCTCACAATTCTCCTCCTCAGCATCGTCGCGCCCCGAGCCGCACCGCTCGATGTATCGCACCGACGACGACTGAAACGCCGCAACATCCTGAGCTGCGGCAGCGCCATCGCGGCGGCCGCGGTCGTCAGGCCGGCAGTCGCGGCGAACGCGGTACCGCCCGCCAAAAGCAAAATAAACGCGACTCTGCCAACGACCAACGTCACCGAAGCCCTCGCGAAAAACAAGGTCGTCGTCCGCCGCAAGGACCTGCTGACCGAGGTCGTCGTCAACCCGAAGACGGGCGACGAGCTCCGCGAGCTGCAGCTGCCCGCGGGCTACCCCAAAAGCTTGCGCTCGCCGCGTCTCGTGGAGCGCCGCGTATCAGAAGCGGAGCTCGCGTTGGCCGTGGTCGTCGCCGGCGGCACGACGGAGATCGCGCGCGTGGCCGCGCTGCATCCGCTCGCGACACTCAAGTCGTGGGCCCAGGCGCGCCCGGGCACGGGCCCGCTCGACCTGATCGACGCCGACGGCAACGGCATCATCGAGCCGCGGGAAGTGAAGGACCTCTACGCGGGCCTCGTGCCGTCCGTCTCCGCGGCCGCGCGCGCGCGCTCGGCGTCCTGTTTTTGGGGTCGCGTCGATGGCGTCGCTCCCCACGCCGTCGAGGCGACGGTTCCGTGCCCCGCGCAGCCGCGGCCGCGACGTACTACGCCGCGCGCGAAGTCTCGCGGCGGGTCCCCGCGCCCCTGGCGCCGCCGCCGCTCGCGCTGGCCCTGCTCTCGGCGTCAGCCGCGTCGGCGGCGGCGCTCGTGGTCCGCGTGCCGGCCGACGTGCTCGCGACGCGCGCCCAGGTCCGGCGGCGCGGCAAGGAGGTCGCCACAACGACGGCCGAGGCGGCGACCATCGGCTTCCGGCGCTGGCCGACGCTCTTCGCGGCCGAGCTGCCGTACAGCCTGCTGCGTATCCTGGGTCTCGCGGCGCTCGACGCGGCCGCGCCCGCAGGAGGCGGCGTCCTCGACGCGACGGCGCGGACCGTCGCGGTCGCCGTGGTTGCGGCGCTCCTCACGACGCCGCTCGACGTCGCGCGGACGTGGGTCCTGCTCCGGACCGCGCCCGGCGCCGCGGACGCGGGCCCGCCCGCACTCGCGGCGACGCTGGCGGAGGTCACGGCGGAGGGCTCGCTCTTCTCGGGCGCCGCGCTGCGCGTCGCGTACACAGGCGTCGTCGTGGCGGCGTTCATACCGCTCCGGACGCTCTTCTACGTCGGGCTCCGGGACTGGATCATCCTCGACGAGGTGTTCCAGTTCGACGCGATCACGTGAGTTTCCTCGAGGTAATTGTGATTTTGTTATGAGGTGCGTGCTGTGACCTAGTTGGTCACGGTAATTAAGCTTTTACGGGTCCAGGTCGGGTGGACTTATTGTATAGTAATCTGCATTGTATATATTACGCATCCTGAGGTGGCCTTGCAGACGCGTCGGCAAGCGTCTGGGCGAGCTCAGAGCGCTCCTGGGCGAGTCTCACCCGCTCCGTCCGAAACGCGTCCTGCGTTTCGCGGGTGTGGATCGTCGCTCGCGAGTCTAAAATAAAACAAGCAACGCATTACGCGGCGAGCGCCTCCTCCCACGTCCCGCCGCCGTGGGCGTGGTGGAGCTTCGCCCCGAAGGCCGGCGCGCTCCGACACGAGGACCGGCGCGCCTCGGAGGGAAAGGCGTTAGGCACACGTCCCAGGCGCAGTGGCGGTTCCAGCACTCGCCCGGAGGGTCAAAACCCACGAAGCCGGGGTCGCCGCAGACGCATTTCGTCGGCGCGTCGTAGAGGGCCGCCGCGGTCGTCCCCCGTCCGGCGCGCACGCCTCGGTCCACGTCGTCCCAGTGCTTGACGGTGTGGACCGCGCCTCGAGCCAGGGCTCGTCCTCGTCGAGCAGGCAGGTCCACGCCGCCGCGTATTCAAAGGCAGGTCCCAATCGCCCGAAAAGTCGCCCAGGACGTGCGCGTCGAAGATGCGGCGGCTCTCGAACCAGCACCTCTGCACATGTTCCGGTGCGACCCGTAAATCCCACCGCAGGCTTAGCACGTGCGAATACTCGATGGTGATTTTCTGAAGTAACGCGAGCGACGCGAGGCGCGACTTCAGAGCACCGTTCAGTAATCGGACCGGGTGCACGGCGATCGGCAAGGCGAGTTTTGATGCATACCACTCCGAGAGGACCTTCGCGCCGTCGTCCCAGGCTCTACTAGATAATTGATGAAGGGCAGGGCGCCGGCCGGGAGGGAGGGTTTCGCGCCCATCGTCGATGGTGGTTCACCGGTGGTCGGTGGCGGTCACCCGTGCCCTATGGGGCGTTCTTGGGCGGCGGCACCTCGCAGCCAAGTATCTGGGGAACCGCTCAGTTATGTTCCACGCACACAAAGCTCACGTGCCAGGGGCTAGGTCGTGTTGTCGGTAGGCAATTAGGGATATTATAGACCGGCGAGAGTCCTTGCCGACGCGCTACGTAGGCAATCGACGGAAAAACTTAAGCCGTGTTGAGAAAACCCGTGTGCTGAGAAACCCGCACGTCAGGTTGAGTTGTGCGCGCAGCTCAAGTTGTGTTGTAGTTGGTGTTCGGTGCTTGTAGAAGGCATCTGAGGTCTTCTCTGGAGTAGTACTTACTCGACGACTGTGGCGTGGTTGCATCAATGCGACGCGCAGCGCTCTGAACTCCTCTGAGCAAAAAAAGCTGCAAAAAAGCTTGGCTGTGTGTCGCGCGCGGCCCTACACAACGGTATGACGTGGACCTGCACACAGTGTACTTACGTGCACACCGATACCGAAGCGCAATTTCTGAGTTGCGCCGTTTGTACCGCAGAGCGGCCAAAGCTGCACGCGCCTGCACCGGCGCCAGCACCCGCCGCGGTGCCAGCTGCTGCGAGACAACCGGCTGCTGCGAGACCACCGGCCGCTGCAAGACCACCGGCCGCTGCGAGACCACCGGCCGCTGCGAGACCACCGGCTGCTGCGAAACCGCCGGCCGCTGCGAGACCACCAGCAGCTGCGACACCACCGGCCCCTGCGAAGCCACGCGCGAAACCGCCGGCCTCGAAGAAGCCACCAACGCCCGCGACGCGACCAGCGCTGCCGCCGCCTCTGGCACCGACGCCGCGAATCGACGACGCCGATGCGGGCGCGCCGCCGCCGACCGCTGCGAAGAAAAAATCGCCGCCGAGGAAGGCCAACGACGGTCCCGAAGCAGCAGCCGCATTAGCAGCTCTCGGCACGCCGTGGGCCTCGAAGGACGTCGTCGCGGCCGTCGTCGGCGACGTGATCGACGCGTCGAAACCGCGCTATTGTGGCAGCACCACGTCTGCGTCGTCGGCGCGCATGCTTACGTTTTCTGTGCAATGCGGCGCCACAACCCGGTGCTGCTACGAGTCAGCGCCGCTCCGAGACGCCGCTACGACTGGTGACACTATTTTGTTGAAACAAACCATAATAAGCGTCGGCGACCTGCTGCGGCTGGACCCGGCGACGGCCAAGGTCTCTTGCGCCCCTCGGCCGCCAAAACCGCCCCCAAAGGCGAAACCGGGCGGCCCACCCCCATTCAAACCCTTCGACGTCGCGGCCGCGGCGCGGGCGGCCGAGACGCGCGCGCCGCCACCGCCGCCGCCGCCCAAGGAGGAGGCGGGCCTGGCGGGCCTCGAACCGGGCGATCGGCGGCCGGTCGTGCTCGTCGTCGAGGAGCTGGTGGCCGGTCCGGACGGGTGCGTCATCATTCGCGCGGGCGGCGAGCGGCTCCGCGCGTCCGGGCCGCTCCAGGCGTTTTTATTGCGCGCCGGGACCGCCGAGAAGCTGTCGCCCCACTTAGCCGGGAAGACGATGTCATTGGACGTCGAGCGGACGGACGGGGGGTTTGTCGTGCACAATCTAAGTTAAGTTAATGTTCCCGCGGCCTCACGCGCGTCCTCGGCGGCGCGCACGGCCGCCAGGTACCGGTCCTGCGCGAGCACCTGGCGCGCGGCCCGGCTCAGCCCCTCCTTGGTCCCGTCGGGCCGGCACGTACCCCTCGGCCCGCACTTGAGCCCCGCGCGCGCACCGCCGCCGGTGCCCTTCTCCCGCTTTCGCTCCCGGATCCACGCCAACCGGCCGCTCTTCTCTGTAGATGCCACGACGCCGTCGTCGGGGGGGCACGCCTCCGGGATGCCGTGCGCGCCCTGTGCCACCTCCTCCAAGGTGCACCCGCGGAACAGAAGCTGGCCGTAATTGCCCTGGTGGGCCGCGACCATGGCGAAGCTCTGGTCGTAGACCACCAAGGATAGGGCGGGCGAAGGGACCTTCCACGGTAGGAACGTATTCCGGTCGCCCTGCCTGCCGTCGCCCGTGCATTCGGAACGCCCGACGCAGCACCGCCACGTCTGCGCGCGGCCCACGTCGGGGACTTGGTGGAGCTGGTCCATGTTCTTTATTCGATCTAGATCGTCGCGCGACCACCGCGGCAGCCAATGCCGCCCTTCGTCCTTGGCTAGGGACGGCATGTCCACCGGGTGGGCCATGGGCTGCATCCGATGGGGCGACACATACGTGTTTTCGTCGACGACCGATAGGAGCAGGCGGGCGTTCCGCACGTGCAAGACCTGGTCCGCCTCCGAGTAGTACACGTAGTCGAAGGCGGCCCACCGCGGGTCGGTCTGCAGCTTATCGCGGATCGCGTGGATGGACTTCGCCCCCAAGAGCGCCGGCTTGAAGAACGGTATACCGGTCTTCTTTCGGGGCACGAAGCACTCGGACTCCAAGACGTCGAACCACTTCAGGCCGGAGTGCTGTCGGGCGAACGCCGCGTCCGTTTTTGAACATGTTGATAATACAACGTGCTGGGTCAGCCCGTCGACGATGGACCAGTACGTCGTGTTCAGGAAGTGGTGCCGCATCGCCGGCGCCGAGGACCCCGTCGTGCACGACGCGCCCTTCGCTTCGCACTCGGGCGACGTCGCGAAGAAGGGCAGGACCGCCACGGTGGCCTTGCGCCGCGGGCCCGGGGCGCGCCGGTTGCGCTTACTTCTTAATTCAAGCATTTTGGCGCGCGCGCCCAGCTTCGTTAGTAACTCCGCGTCCCACGTTTGTTTTGCTTTGCCCCGCGCATCTCTCAGACCGATCCGCCTTTCTAACCACGACAGGTGTTCCACCGCACAATCAAACAAGTCCACGCTCTGCAGCGGCGTCGCGACCTTCGCCGGCAGCCACCCGCCACTTTCCATGTTCGTGTTGTCCCGCACGGACACATCGTGCCGGAGGATGCTGGTCTTGTGCGCGAGCCACGCCGCGCCATACGCCTGGCCGGACGGGTCCTTGCAGTTGTACCAGCGTTTCCTCCGATTCTGCGTCGCCGCGCTTCGTCGACCGCTGATCGGCGGTCGCTGCGCTGCTGCCGCGGCGGCGATGAGCCATCGCAGCATCTCGATGGTCTGTCGGCAGCTTTTTTGCTGCCACTGCACGCGTGCCACAGATGCCGACGAGTAGCGCACGGCTGGCCAGGGAATTGTGCGACTATAACCGGTCGAGCACACGCCTCGTCGAGCAGCCGTGCGGCCGTAAACCGTCGGCTTTGAAACCGAGCCAATCGCATGCAAAACGGGTTTCGGTTTTAGGGGGGCATGTCTAGGAGCCGCGAAACGGCGTCGGTCGACCTGATCTTGAAACGATTCTTACTTCGCGACGCGACGCCTCGAAATAAGGGGATGGGGGGAACGCGCCTTCTTCGCCGGCAAGAGACGCGCGGGGACGGCGCCGGGCGTGGACAGCTTCAGGTACACGTTTCTCCCGGAATACAGGCAGCACACGGTCTGGACGTCATGGCGAGGCCACTAAATTGAGTTAGTTCGTAGCAGTCAGTCGTCGTGCGTGTAATTGATCCCGAAAATCCCGCCAAATCTTGGCCGACCTGGCACTTCAAGTGGAACCGTCACGTTCCATCACTTCACAAACGCTTTGACCAAAACTTCCATAGGGGATACAATACTCGCAAATGCTGCCGACGACGGCGAGGTTCGTGCTGCCGCGGAGCGCCTTGGACGCCGACGGCGCGGCGTACACGATCCCCGCGCCGAGACAGAAGGACGCCGCGGCCACGAGGACGACGCGGCGGCCGCGCGGCTTGGCGGTCTCCTCCGCGGCGAAGGTCTGGTAGGTAGACATGGCTAGCTGTTTGACAGGATATGAGTGCTCCTGCGAGGGACAGTTGCTGGTCAGGTGATCCGGGCACGCACAGGTGGGTCTCTGGAGGGGCGGCGTCGCCTAACCTGAATTGCGGACGGGATGCCGGCGCTGGAAAATGCAAAAAAATGCCTCGTCAGAAAACCCGCACGATGTATCTCTGCGAAGAGTGGCGGAACTACACCCTTAGCTTCCAGGGCCCCTAGGCGATGAGCGCCGTCCGGCAGGCCGACGCGCCCGAGGACCTTGGCGAGGGGCTCGACGCCGCCGCCGCGCCCCAGGTGCAACTACGTACGAGCGAACACTTAGATCAGCCCCTCCGTCGAGGCGATCGACGCGAGGACGTAGACGAACCAGAGGCCCACGAGCATGCAGGCGTGGCGCTTCGCCGTGCGCATGTCGCCGCCGAGCTCGGCCCCGACGGTGACCCGCCGGTAGTAGAGCATCGCTATGGTCGTGAGCGCGCAGATGGTAAAGACGCCCACGGAGATGCCCAAGGACCCCGCCGGCACGATGAAGCCGATGGGCTCCGTCTCGCCGAAGCCGATGTTGCGAGCACCGTCGGGGCCCTTCTTCCCCCGGACATCCATCAGGTAGCTCGGCGCCGGCGTCGAAGAAGCCTGGGTCGAGGCATATTGCGTCTCGCCCCGGCCCACGATGGTCCTATCATTACCAGAACCTGTTACGGCGTACTCGCCGCCGTAGGTCTTGAGCCACGCCTCCTTACTCGCGTCGGAGGCGAAGCCGCCGCCCCAGTAGATGGCCGCGATGGACCAAGGTAGGCCCAGGCCCAGGAAGACGTTGACGGCGTTGGACCCGGTCACGTTGCCGATGGCCGCGTCTGCGGAGTCGTCGTTGATCGTCGCCGCCTTGGACGCGAACGCGTCCGGGAGTGATGTGCCCAGCGCCACGAACGTGATGGCCGTCACCACGTCCTTCAAACCGAGGCAGCACCCCATGAGCGCCGCCAGGTCCCCGATGAACGCCGTGACGATCCCAATGTACACCAGCGCCTGGAAGAAACACAGCCAGCCACCGCAATAGGACGTAGGTGCCACCGTGGCGAACATGAGCTTCCACGGCAGGGTGATCACGTGCAGCGCCAGGGAATCCCCCACCTCCAGCGCCTCCTCGAACTGGTGCCGCCAGCCCTGGGAACCGACCGCGAAGCCCGAGCCGTCGTTCGCCTGCAAGTACGCGTGGATGTCGTCCATGTGCTTGGCGTCGTCCTGGTCCGCCACTACCGACACTTTGGCCGTCGTGTGGTGGCCCAGAGACGCTCGACCGCAGGCCGACTGCACATTATGTAACGTGACGGTGAAGTCATGGGATCCTTCCGTTTTCAACGTGTTGAGCAACTCGACCTCTAGATATTTCTCGACTTCCGTGTTGTGGAAGCTTATGGCATGGTCCGAGGCTTTGTAATGCGTCCCGTTCTTCGCTGATCCATCGACGAATTTGCAGTCCACCGTGACGTCGCCGTTCGCCCCGTTGAACCGGCCCACCCGCACGCGCGCGTGGCCACTTTTCTCGGACACAATCACGGGCACCACCGTCCCCTCCTTCTGGAAGGCAACGACGCCGGGCTCGTCGTCGTCGATGATCGTCACTTCGGCGGTCGCGTGGGCCTTCTCCGGTACTGACGTCGTCGCCTCGTACTCTATTTGTAGTAAATCAACATAAAATAATTCGTCGACCTCCGTCTCCACGTCGTCGTACACCACGACGGTGATGGACTGAAAATTCTCGCCGTCGCTAAAAACCAACTCACCACTACTTGTTTCGAAGTCGCCCTTTTTGGCGGCGCCCGGTGAACTCCCCGTGGCCGTGCCGTCCCGGGTACTCCACGTGACGCGCATCTCGCCGGAGGCCGGTGTCCGCGTGACATTCAGCGTGACCGAGCCGTCGCTCTCGAGTAAGGCGTACTTTGTGTTGATCTTCCCGTTCGGGTCACTGAAAAACGCCCGGGGGCCGCGCGTGGCCCCGCCGAGCTTGTCCAGGTACTTGGCCAGGGCTTTCGGATCCGGGGCGTTCTGCTGGATGGCTTTTTGGCCCGTCATGCCTCTCGTGGCGTTCATGCGCTGCACGGCTCTGGAAGGTTTGGCTTTTTTAGTGGTTCGAGACAACTGGTGGAGGATGTCCTGCTTTTCTTGATGCGTGGTCTTGGGGTGCCGCAGTTTCGTCATCAGCTCCTTGAATTCAAAACCGTGGAACTGCACGCCGCCGATGGCCGTCACATGCGTTTCGGTCGGAGCTACCTTCGAGGCGCACTTATCTAGGAGTCCTTTGTCCGCGGAGTACGCCAGA
>Ga0302122_10001727_pt1 | contig 13856 bp, 11 predicted proteins | sample CB21_SCM_MG_FD_203115 | JGI IMG/M metagenome (GOLD analysis project Ga0302122, IMG submission 203115) | Marine microbial communities from Western Arctic Ocean, Canada - CB21_SCM | ecosystem: Environmental > Aquatic > Marine > Oceanic | place: Canada: Western Arctic Ocean | collected 2017-09-28
TCTGCTTCTCCGTGGTCTTCTCCAGGGAGTCCTTCTCGACCTTTTCCCGCTCCAAGTTTTCTAATTTAGCCTTGTAGTGGTCCCGCTCCATCTTCTTGGCCTTGCGGTCCTGTAGGGCCGGAGGAATATCCCGGTATTCTTCCAGGCCGGCTTTCAAAGGTTCGACCACGGAACTCTGGAAGGGCCCTAAAAAGGTCTGCGCTAATGCCGCGGACACTTCTTCGAGCGTCGCGTGGAAGGAGAGCACGGCGGCGGTGCGCTCGGACGGGTCCGAGTCGTGCGCGAAGGCCGGCAATTCGCCGGCAACGGCGACCATGCCCCGGAACCCGCTCTCGTACCACTTGGCCACGTCCTCGACCGTTTTCAACAAGCCTTCCAGCTGGGTCGTCGACAGCTGGAACCGCGACGTCATCTCGTCGACTTCGCGCTCCTCCGCATCTAACGCGTCACCTTGGGATGACGACTTGCCCGTGGTGAAGGCCGTGCGCGCGTGCGCTTTGTAGTGGGCGAGTTTCAGGTGCCTTTTGGGGGGCGTCTTGGTTTCGCCCATGCCCAAACCTCTTTTTAGGCGATCCGCCATGGTCAAAACATTGACGTCCCCGTACACGTTACTTCCATCCAACTCCGTCTTGCCCTTGGTCAACTTCACCATACTTGCGTCCATGGACAACGCCGTGAGCACGAGCTCGCAGAAGCGGTGGAGCATACCTTTTAAAGCGCCCACGCGTCGACAGCACATGTCCAAGCGCGCCGCATCGTGGGCCTTAAAAGCGTCCTCCAGACTCCGCTTCGCGTCCGTCACGGCGCGCTCCGCCTCGGCGGATTTGCCGGCGTTCCTGGCCAGCTTTTCCGGGTCGTGCTTCGTCTTGCCCGCGTTCATGCTGGCGATCTTGTCGCGGTAATGTGACGCTTCTAGGGCCGTTTTGGCCTGTTCCTCCACGGCTTTCTGGGTCGCTCTAAAATGAGTCGTTTCCGCTTCGAGCGGTGCTAACAATGCGGTTTGCAGGCCGTGGCCGAAGGCGGAATGAAACGCTTCCTGCATGGCGCCGCCGACCACCTTGGCCTTGTCCGTCACCTCTAGGAGCATTAAGAAGGTCTGTTCGTCCGCGCACGGGTCGTCCTCCGCATTGGGCGGGAGACCTAGGGTAGCTCTTGCCGAGGCCGGGTCCAGCTGGTGGTCACTTAATTGCTCGACACAAGAAGCCGCGTTCCCAATCTGCAGGAAGGCCTCGCCCAGCTGCGCCCGCGCGTCTAATGTTAGAGCTTGGAGCGTCCGGACCTTTTGTTCGTAGTCGGCGTGCTGCGCGAGGCGCGCGTCCAAAACTTCGTCTCGCTCCTCCTCCTTCGTGCCCAGGGTCTTGTGCTTGATGGCGTGGTTCAGCTTAAGGGAGGCGCGCTTGAAGGCGTTCATGGTACACTCCGCTGCGCTTTGGAAAACGCCTTGCTGGTGTGTGGTCCTGCGGAGCTCTCCTGTGCGCCGAGCGCCAGCAAGGAAACCAAGGTGTCGAAGACTTCCTGTGGTCTTCGACACACTTCGCTGCGAAACGTCTGAGTAACGCGCCGCTGGAACTTTTTGGTGAAAGCAAAATCCCGGCGCAAATAAAGTGAAACCCGCACGATAAAACCCGTCAAGCAGTTGCTCATTGATCGATCGGCATCGTAATCTCGAACCACTTTAGAATCCTTATTCAGTTCCTACTACTGAGCGGCGCACGCGGTGGGAGGACTACCTTCACCGCCGGCCCCGCCCGCGCGCACGGCGAGAAGAACGGCGGCGGTGGCGGCGCCAGCTTCCGCGCGGCCGCGACGGGTGCCGGCCGTGCCGACGGCGGGGGTGGTACGGCCGCGGCGGGTGCCGGCCCCGACGGCGGGGGTGGTATGATCGCAAAGGGCGCAGGTGGTGGCGGCGGCAGCGGCGACTGCAATGGTGGCGGGGGTCGTGGCGCCGGTGTGGCGGCAACTGATGGCCTCGACGGTGCTGGTGGCGCGGCGCGGCAGTGAACCGAGGGCGGCGGTCCCGGTGGCGGCGCGGCGGCGCGAACGATCGTCGGGGGCGCCCGGGGCGGCAGTGGCGCTGACGGCGGTCGCGGCGGCGGCGGCGGCGGCAACCCGGTCGGCGGCCGCGGCGGCGGTGGGGGCAGCGTCCCGGTCGGTGGCCGGCCCGGCGGCGGTGGAGGTATTGTCCACGGCATGGCCGCAGGCGCTGGCGGTACCGTCGAGGGCATTGCCGGCGGTCGCGGCGGCGGGTGCGGGAGGGGAAACGCCCGCCCGCGCGCCGCGGCCGCGGCCGCCTGCGCGACCCCTGAAACGCCCGGCGGCGCTGCCAGCGGAGGCGACGGTGATGGTGCGGCGGCGCGGACGGCCGGCGGCGCCTGAAACGCGGCGCCCAATAGCTCGCGGCGCCGTCCAATGTCTATGACCGGGCGCGACGCGCGCCGTGACGGCGGCAAATCGTCTAGGGAGGCCCGAGGCGCCGCGAGTGTGGACGACGCCCGCCGCGCCGGCGGCGCATCTTCGCGGGACGGCGCGTGCGAGGCCTCGTCGAGCACTGACGGCGCCGACACGGCCGACAGGTCATCGTCCAACATCAAATCGACGGACAGGTCGTCCGGCCGTTGCGGCGTCCGCGGGACCGGCGACCGCGCCGCCGCGCGGCGTTCCTGGCGCCGCTGGCGGTCGAGCACCAACGCCGACCGCGCCTCGCGGGCGAACCGCGCCGCCTTGACGTCCGCGCGCGCGACCTCCAGCTTCAGCGTGGCGATGCGGCGCGCCGTCGCCTCGATGGCCCCTTTATTTTTTATTCGCAGGCGACCCATGGCGTCGTCGAACGCGGTGCTCTTCGCGTCTCGCGCGTCGGTGGCGGACGTGTGCCCGGCCGCGGCCCGGCGCAACCGTTGTAAAATTACCGCGAACGCACCGTCGAGGTCGCGCGGCGGCGACGGCGGCGCCGGCGCCGCCCGTCTGGGCGTGACCGCGCGCGGCACTATCGGTGCCTGCTTGAGCGCCCGTCGCAAGTCCAGCAGGAAGCGCGCGGCGTGGTCCCTGCGCCGCGTCGCGTCCCGCCCCCGCAATAACTCGTCCAGCGGCGGCGCCGCGACGCCGAGCCTTCGCAGCGCGCGCGCCTCCAGCACCGCCCAGTTCCGCGCGGCCTCCGCGCGGCCCGGTTCGAAGGCGTGCGTGTGGCGCAGCAGGTCGGGCCGCGCCGCGTGGATGAGGAGGGCCACGCCGTACCCGTCGGCGACGGCGTCGGCCACGCGGGCGCGCGCGCCTGGTGCGATGAGGCGCCTGGCTGCCCAGCGCTCAGCCGCTGCCAGGGCGTTCGCGTCCGCGCCGTCCCTGGGAGCCATGCTCGGCTTACGAGGGCTGCCCATGGCAGCTATTCATCATAAAATCCACCGGTATGCCTGGGAACTGGCGCGGGCGCGCGGCCGAGCCTTGACCCGCCCTGAATTTGTTGCAAAAGGATTTGGTCGGAAAGAAGCTTCTAACGGTGTCATCGCACTCACTCGTACCTGGATGCGATTGGGGGTTCAGCATGCTCTTCGCATTAAAAAGTAACTACGGTAAACTTACGGCTGCCCATTTTTAGCAGCGCCGGCGCGCAATTACGGCCTGCCCCAACCGACGCTGCCGCAGCGCCGCCGATAAGCAGCACCTTCCCATAGACGCCGCCGCAGCGCCACCGAGCGCCATGTCCGGCGCGCGGGCAGTGATTAAGTCCAGCACCATGGTCCAGGAGGAGCTGGAGGAGGCCATCAAGGTCTCGACCATGGCGCTCCACGCCACGAACTCGGAGCAGGAGGCGGCCGCGCACATCAAGCAAGCGTTTGAACAAAAAACGAACCGGACGTGGCACTGCCTCGTGGGCCGCAACTTCGCGTGCTACGTGACGTATGAAAGCAAGAGCTTCGCCTACTTCTACATCGGGCAGCAGGGCGTCTGCTTGTTCTGCACCGATTAAACGCGTCGCGACGACGGCGTCTCGACGGCGGCGCCTCTTTGTGAGGCGCGGCATGGCGACCTTAGTTCGCGCGTGGACGCCGGCGTGGCTCGTAATTACCAGTGAATTTTCTAGGCTTGTGCAGTGCGGCGTGGAAGCTCCTTCTCCCTCCACGCCGTCGACGCGTAGATGAGTGAACTTACTTACCCGCGGCCGCCAGCCCGTCGAACAGGCTCGTCTGCGCCGCGGCGAAGACTACGGCGGGCGCGGGCGACGAGTCGATGCTCGTCACCTTGCCCCGCGTTTTAAAGATCTCGATGATGGGCATCGTCGTCTCGTTGTACGTCTTGAAGCGCTTCGTGATGGCCGCGGCGTTGTCGTCGGCGCGCGCCGTGCCGCCCGCGGCCACCGTCTCCCGGGAGCGCTGCATGATGCGCTGGGCCATGACTTCCTCCGACGTCTCCAGATATAATAAAGACACGACGTCTGCCATGTGCATACTATCCTCCCAGCCCTTCAAGTTGTCCGCGGAGCGCGGGAAGCCGTCCACCAGAAAGTCCGTCGTGGGCGAGGCCTCCATGGCCGCGCGGATCAGCGCCAGCGTGATCTCGACCGGGACGATATTGCCCTCCCGGATGTACTCGTTAATCAACTCGCCGTGCTTAGACTTCGGGTCTTTCCTCTCCGCGCGGAGGAGGTCGCCCGCCGACAGGTGGACCCAACCATAAGTCTCCACGATCTTCGCGCAGAGCGTGCCTTTGCCGCTCCCGGGGCCGCCGAGCACGAAGACCACGCGGAACTTCTTCGGCTTGCTCTGGAAGCAGCTCAGGACGCGCTCGTAGATGGCAGCCATCGTTGTTACGTGCTGTTACGTGCTGTGCGGGGCTGTTGTGCTGTGCGGGGCTGTTGCTTGCGGTTACGAGGGTTGCTTTGCTCTTTGCGACAACACCGCTTGCCTGGCGCAAGCACTTGGGTGCGTGCTGCAAATATACGGTGTCGTACAGCTGCAGCGTCGGTATTGCCGCTAGTCGAGCGGGAAATTGAAAATTTTACGCGACTGGACGCGCGGGTTTTCTGTACAGGTTTTTGTGCATCCGGACTATTCGCCTCATACATCGCTGGCGGCGTGCAGCGACGAGCCTATATAAATTAGGAGTGCAGCAGCGACAGCAGTGCCAGCGATGGTGCAAACGCGCCGCTCAAAACAGGCTGCGCAACTGCACGTCTCAGCATCCTACTGCTGGTGTGCCTACATCACAGCACTCGTCGCGATCACGGCCGCCGCATTGGTGCTCGAGCCGACACCATCGCTGCAAGGGCGCCCGCTGCTCCGCGGCTTGATTGCCGACGCCGTCGCGACATGCATCGTCTACGCGTTCTCGCTCTTCGCGGACAATAGCAGTATTTACGACCCGTACTGGTGCGTCTTACCGCTCTGGTTGATGGCCTACTGGCGGCACGAGGCGTCGAGCGACTCTGCGCGCGGTCTGCTCGTCATGAACCTCATCTGGGCGTGGGCGATCCGTTTCTTTGTCGGCTATCCCTGGGAGGGCTGGACGACGGGGCTCACACATGAAGACTGGCGGTACGCCGACCTGAGGAAGAAGCTCGGGAAGGGCTACTGGCCCTTTTCCCTCTCCAGCCTCCATTTGACGCCGACGCTCCTCGTCTTCGGCGCGCTGGCGCCGGCGGGTGCCGTCGTGTTGCAGGAGCAAGCGCCACAGCTCAACCACGGCGACGCCATCGCATGTGCCGTGACAGTGGCGTTCCTCGTGTTAGAAGCGGTCTCCGACGAGACGCTTCGGCGGCACCGCGCCCAAGGTTTTAAGACTACCTGTGTCGCTGGCCCCTGGGCCTGGTCCCGCCACCCGAACTACGTGGGCGAGTGTGGTTTCTGGAGCGGCATCTATTTGTTCGTTTGGGCCGCCGGCGTCCGCGAGCCGCTCTACGCCGCCGGTCCGGTGGCGCTCTGGCTGTTCTTCCGCTTCGCGTCGGCGCCGTTGATGGAGGCGCGCAGCCGCGCACGGCGGTCGGACCACGACGCCGTCTCGCCGTCCGCTGTACTCGTGCCGGTGCCGTTCCTCTCGCGGAAGGCCAGCAGCGGTAGTGGAAAGAGGCGGAAGAAGAAGCACGATAACTTTGGAGGCCTGAACCCGCGAAAGGACTGGAATCGGAAGCAGATCCTGGCGGGCGTCAACTGGCCAGGCGCCGGCTAGTGTGCCCGGCGGCAAGATGCGAGGCAACTAAGTGTGTAAGGTAAACCGAAATAACTTATGCATAAGTTATTTCGCATATCCTGAAAACCCGCACCTTTCTAAGGTCAAAAGCTAATTGGTCAAAAAAAAAAAACGAATAATTTTAAAAAAATAAGCCTATTTGGCGCGTTTATGTTAGCGTGCGTGTACACGGCCGCACGCGAAAGCAGCAACATAAGGGGGTTGCTTAACGTGTAGCGCAGTGCTAAAGCGCCCCAAAGCGCGGCGCGGCGCTGCAGCAGCCGCCCAGGAAGCGCCAATCGCTAATCGCTAGGTTTTTGGCGCCAACATAAAAAATGCCGCGGAGAAGTATCGTAGTGTGTGATGAGGAAAAGATGGCAATGCGCGCAAACGCCCGTGCTAGATTAAGCGCTGCTCTAAACAATCCTGCGGATGGTTTGGTACTTGCGAGATGGGAAGATTATCAAAGAAAAGTTAATTTGAAGGAAGAACTAGTTCTCATTCCAAACATCAAAGATTTCAAAACTATGGCAACGCAAATAACTGATATCAATTTCAATGATGCTCGCTACCCTAAACTCCTTAAAGAAACATTGGAACAATTTGAAACGAATGAAAGTAATGAAATAATTTCGTGCTTTAGGCAAAAGAAAATTAATGTCGCAGGGGAGACCGGAACTATTTGGCAAAAATATATAAGGCAAGGCGTCGTGTTGCAAAGAACACATTTCTGCATTTTTAAGACGCTAATTCGTGGTACAAATTGGGTTGAAAAAAATATAATTGACGATGCAGTTCAAACAGAGTATGTATATGTAATATATGTAACCCGGCTTAAAAGTTCTTTAACTAAGCAGGTCATCGTGCGCGTGCCCGCGCTCGAGAGCCGCGTGCGAAGGACGCTTCCCGGGCGCCGGATCGCTCATTTAGGCTTACCTTTTGGCGACTATCGCTCGTTTTTCACGGCCAATCATTTTTCGACCTTAAAGTTCGGGTTTTCAGGATATGCGAAAAAACTTATGCATAAGTTATTTCGAAACGTTCAACAACACAGTGTAGGTTATGGCCGCGTCGCCGTTGCCGCGCCGCCCCCGAAGCGCGCCAGGCGTTTCCGGCGTATTTCGTCGGCGTCGCCCGTCTGCGAGCCGCGGACGGGCCCCGCGGGCCCCTTAGCCGCGCGCTTCACGGCGGCCGCATCGATTCCTTTAAACGCGTTGGGGTCCTTCCGCGCCGTCTCCTTCGACACGACTCCTTTTATGCCGCGCCGGTTATCAAATCCGAACACGTTGCCTCTCCCGCCCGTATCGTTGCGCTGCTTGGCGCGCGTTTCAGTACCGGCCGTCTCGCGCCGCTCCTGCTGCCGAATGTCCGCGAAGATTTGCCCACCCTTCGAGATCTTGCCGCCTTTCGCGCCTTTTTGCGCGCCTTTTGCGTTAGCCCAGCCGACCCACGCGTCGTCGTGCTGTGGGCACTTCCAGTAGCGGCGCCCATCGTTCTTCGCCGAGCGCGCCGTCCGGAGCTCACAGGGCGCGCCGCACGTCTTGCATTTTGGGGGCGCGGGCTCCTTCGGCTCCGTCGGCTCCTCTGGTGCCGCGGGTGCCGGCGCGGCGGGCGCGGGCGCCTCATCCTCCTCCTCGTCGGAGCTGCTGTCGAGAATGTCCTTCTTACGTTTTTTCGGTGCGGGAGCCGTCGCTGGCGCGGCCCGCCGCTTCGCCTCGTCGTCGCTATCCACTGTGAGGTCTATGCAGTCGGCCATGTTCTTGCGCCGCAGGGGCTCGCAGTGCTGCGCTCAGTCTCACTGGCTGCTCACAGGGCGCACACAATTGGCTCGCACTCCAGCTCACAGCGCAGGGCTCACCGCGCGCAGCGATAGGGCCGCTTTTAATCAAATGGCGAGAAACCCGTACGAAGAAACCCGTGCGATAAATGGTGGCATGGCCATGGCATGGGCAGCGGCATCTCTGGCCTTCGAGACAACAGCATGAGCTACGCCATCGCAGCGCTAGTCCTGCACCTCTGCAGCGTCTTCCAGCAGCCGCAGCGATCACGCAACACGCCAACGCTGCGTGCAGCAAAGCCCAAAGTAGTCGTATTTGACTTGGATGGCTGCCTGTGGGATCCTGAGATGTATCAGCTCTGGAACAGCGGCGGCGCACCGTTCACGCCGGACGGCGATGATATGTTGACGCAGTCCGGGGAGAGGGTCGTGCTTCTAGGTGCAGCACGAGAGATCCTGAGAGAACTACGGACAACGGACGACTGGAGCTCCACCAAGGTCGCCATCTCGTCACGCACCGATGAACCATCATGGGCGGCGGAACTCCTCGACAAGTTTCGCGTCGACGACGTGGCGCTAGGCTCCTGCTTTGATGCTAGGGAGATCACCAAGGAGTCGAAAAATGCGCAATTCAGACGCCTCAGCGAAACGTATTCGTGCGACTACGAAGAGATGCTGTTCTTCGACAACTAGTACGGCAACTGCCGGGAGATCTCGAGCCTGGGCGTCACTGTCGCCTTCTCGCCGGACGGCGTGACCGGCGACGTGTGGGCGGAGGCGATTGCAGCCTTCCCCTCCGGAGGTATCGTGAACGACCGCTACTAATGTGCTGTGTATTTTTATTTCCGCTGGACCGCGCCCGCGGGCAGCACCCGCGCGATCATGCGCCGCAGCTGCGCGTTGACGACGTAGCCCTCGTACTCCTCCTCCGTCCGCTTCGACGCCTGCTTCTTCCGGGCGAGCACGGTCCACTCGCCGCCGCACCACTCCAGGTTGTCGTGGCAGATCACGTACGCGCCGTCGTCGTCGCGGAACTCCCGCCCGCCGTATTTGGCCAGAAGCTGGGCCTCGGCCGCGGCGCTCCTCTTGCGCGAGGCGCGCCGCTCCCAGCGCTCCTCAAAGGCGCGGAAGGCCGCCCCGGGCTTCCTCGCCGGCGCCGCCGGCAGGGCCGGCGGGGTCACAACCGAGCGGCGGCGGGGCGCCATTTCCCGGACGCGGTTCACGGGCAGGGTCTCGGTGCTCCCGTCGTCCGCGTACTTGACGGTGACCTTCTTGTCCCCGGTCACGGTCGCCACGACCACGGCCGGGTAGTAGACGCGGCCGTTGCGCCACCGCGCCTCGACCAGCGTGTCGACGGGGAACGGCGCCGCGGCCCGGCGCGCCCGTTTCGGCCGCGCCGCGGCCACGGGCGACGGCGCCGGCGGCGCCGCGGGCGGCTTCCGCGGCGTCGCCTTGCGCGGCGTCACCTTGGGCTGCGCGGTCGTCGAGCGCCACGCGACGGCGCCCTGGCGGCAGCGCGGCGACTGGCCCTGGTGCGCCGACCGCGCGCGCACGCTCGAAAAGGTCCGCCCGCAGCCGGGGCACGCGGAAGGCTCCGCGTCGTTGTCGCTAAAGGGCACCGGCTCGAGCGCGGGACTCCGCGGCGACTGCGGCGGGCCCCGCCGGCTCCGCGGCGCGCGCGGCGCCGCGCGCCGGTCGGCCGCGGGCAGCCCAAACGTGTCGCGCACGTGCTTGGGCACCTGGGCCAGCCCCTCAAATAGACTCCGGTCGTCGAACGCGGCGAGGTTGTAGTGCGCCCGCTCCGTCCGGAGTAGCACGACGTAGCACCGCCGCTGGAGCCGGCGCCGGTCGTCGCGGCCCGGGATGACGACGAACTGCGAGTGCTCGGGCGCCGCCTCGTCCACGATGAGCGCGGTCAACTCGAGCACGTCGCATAGAGTGGCGATTTCAAATTCATTAGCCCAGACACAGCGTGTGGCGCCGGACTCCGCGCCGCTCACGCAGAGCTTGACTCGGAGCGCGGCGGCGTCCGGTAACCGGCGCATAAATGCGTAATCATCTAGACCCGCCTGGTGCGCCACGGCGAACTGCGCGAAGACGCCGTCGTCCACGCGCCGAGAGACGCATCGCCGCAGTCGCTTCACCTCGTTCTCCTTGTCGTTCAGCTTGGTTTCGTTGGCCTCATCGCTCGCGCTCAGACCGGCCGACGCGTACGCGCGCGCAATGCACTTGTAGAAGCAGTCGCCGTCCTGCGGCAGGGGGACGATGGCGCAGTCGTCGAGGAGGGGCGCTTTGCGTTTTCGCGCGGCCTTTGGGTGGCCGCCCATCGTGAAACTGGTTGTCAGGTGCCTGGCTGCAAGCTCTGTCGCAACGGCTCGAAGCGGTTATTGCAGCGGTTGCGCGGTGGCAGAATAACTCACAGCAACTACACGCGACGTGACAATGAGATCCGTGCGCTAGCCCGCGTATCCGGCGCAATTCTTTCACCGAGCTGAGCCGTTGTAAACCCGCACGCATAGGGGCGGCCTTCGTATTGATTTTTTAGCATCCGCGCCGCGCGCAAACGCCCTGGGAGCCAGGAGCAAGACTCAATAAACAGAAGACAACAGAATTACACACTACTACGAGGTCGCGCCCGGCCACGCCCCGACATCTGTCCCGACCGCTCCGTGCTCGCGCGCGATATTCACAAACAGGGAAAGTCGAGCGCGCAGGGCTTCGAGGTCCGGTGAATCCTCCTCCTCCTCGACGACGTCGACGCGGCGCGGAGTCTCGGCGACGACAATCTCCTCCTCCGCGGCGTCCTCGCTAGCGTCCGAATCCTCGACGCTGGCGTCGTTATCAAGCGCGTCTAATAAAGACCGTCGCGGCAACAGTGCGCCGAGTTGCCGCGGCGGCCCCCTCGCGACGGGCTCCGCGTCGTCCTCGGAGCCGACGCGGCACACGACCTCGCGAAGGGCCCCGCCGCCGGGCCGCCGGTCAGCAAGGCACAGCCGAACGACGCGTGTGCCGCCCGGCACCAGCGCCCGCGGCACGACGCGCCGGTCGAGTGCTCGCAGGAGCGCGGCCGCGTCATCGGTCCCGTACGGCCGCACGTCGCCGAACGCCGGCGGCTCCGGCGGCGGCGGCGCGGCGCCACGGGCGCGCTTCGCCTCCGTCGCGTGCGGAGCGCCGGCCCCGGCGGCGACGCGGTAGCCGTCCGTCCGAAGCTCGACGGCGAGCGTGCGCGGCGCCGTCGCATCGTCGTCGTCGAGCGCTTCCCCGACAGCGGTGCGTTTATCGCGCTGCGGTGGCGCGGCGCGTTGTTTTTTGCTCCGTTGATCGAGCGCTGCCATCGATGCGGTTCGCAGCGTGCTGTCTGTGCTCAAGTGTGTGCTCTCCAGAGCTCTGCCGATGCGGTTCGCTGTGTGCTGTTGCCTCAGCGCAAAAGGAGTTCAGTTGCCGGTGTTGCAGCGTCCTAGCGAGTGTGATTTTGTGCGGTATTGACAAGCAGAAGACGCTACGGGTTTTGCGAGATGGGCAAAAGCCCGTGGCGCAACTGGCGCGCGCTTGGATACAGCGAGTGCCCGCAGCCGTCATTCGAAGCTGGTATAAGGAGGTCCTGGAAATCAGGTGGCCATCGCTGCGGTGAACAGCAGCGCGTCCCGCTTGGCCTGCAGTCAGTGGAGTGCCACCTTAAAGAGCAGCACCGAGACCTGCTCACAGATCACCATGGCCAGCTCCTTGGCCAAGCACCGCTACTTCACCTTCGTGGCGACCTCGTCGCAGATGGACGACGCCGAGGGCATCGCGCGCGTACTGCGCCAGCGGGCGCTCGCCGAGCTCGGAGAGTGTGGCCTCGGGCGGCTGGGGACGCGCATCTACTTCCACGAGCGCGCGACGCGCGTCGTCGTCGTGCGCGTGGCGCGGTCTTCGGCCCTGCACTTCAAGGCGCTGGCGGGCGCGTCGTGTCGGGTGGTCGCGTGCTCGGGAAGCCTGCGCACCTGCAAGCCGCGCGTGCGGCGGCTGCTGCGCGAGCGGAACGCGTCGGCGGCGGCGTTCGAGGCGCTGGAGAGGCTTCGGTGACCGCGTGCGGGGCGCGGGCGCGGGCGCACATTTTTGTTCTGGCTCTAAATGTATGTTTTTGTTGTGCCTATTTGTCTTGGGAAGTGTGCAGAACGGCTGCCGGCTGCACGGAGGTTTCTGAGGAGGTCAGCCCGCCGCCAGAGCCCAAGTTTTTGCCCGTCGGCAGCGCTTCTTCCTCGTCGACGCACGTGCGGCACAGCTCACCTCACGAAACAAGACTGCGTCTCCACGCGCTCTGGCAGTAGATCTTGCGCTCCCAGTCGAAAAGCGGATCGCTGAAGCAATTTAAACAAGAAATTTGAACACATTGCTGGTGGGCTCTGACAGTTTTTTTAGCGTTTCGCCGCACTAACCTTAACGCTCTCGCGTGACCTTTACGGCTCCCGCCACCCGCCGGACCCCGCCGCGCACAGGGCGCTCAACTGCCGGCGAAGATTCGGTACGTGCGATGGCGGTTGAGCAAAACGCGCTTGCCGCGGCTGTCGAGGCCGCGACGCTAGCGGACACGAACCCGCTCCGCGCGCTGCCCGACGGCGTCTTAGCCCTCAGCCTCGAAAAGCTCCACGCGCGCGACGTCGCCGCCGTCCGCGAGGCGGCCAAGGACGTCGTCTCGGCGGATGACGTGCCGCGCCTCTGCCGCCAGATCGGCGGAAGCAAGTACGACGGCATCGTGCGTGCGTTAGCGCGGTCCAAAATGACGTCGCCGACGAAAAACAGAAAAGCCGTCGCGGAAACGCCCCGCAACACCGTCGCGGGCGAGGCGTTGGCAGCTCTAAGAGTTGCGGAGCTGGAGCGCATCGCCGAGGGCACGGCCAACGCCTTGGAGCCGCGGGACGACGACGTGGTGCGGGGCTACTGGCTCAGCAAGAACTGGGGCCAGCAGGCCCGAAGGTACTACGAGCAGTCCCGGGCCAAGCTCCTCAGCCCGCCGCAGCGGACGCCGCCGCGGCGCCGCTCGCGGAGCAACTCCGGCGAGACGCTCCCGCCCTGGCCCGACGCCAACGCCGAGATCCTCTGCGAGCACGGCTTCCTGTGCCCCCGCGCCTGCGCCCGGCCCGGCTCGAAGCGCGTCCTCGTGGACCGCCTGACGTGGCGCGCCGTCGAGGCCCGCTTCCCGCTGTCGACCAAGTTCAAGGCCTCGACGGCCGCCGAGTGTCTGCAGTGTTTGCAATGCGTGTGGGACCACAAGGACGGGATCAAGCTCGCGCGCCAACGGGCCGAGGACGAGCGGCTGGCGCGGCTCCGGGAGGTCGACGACCTGGAGCCGCCCCCGACGCCGCCCCGCGCGAAGTCCGGGCAGCACTGGTGGGCCAAAACAAAGCCGGGACAGGCCGCCCTTCAGCGGCAGAGCTCGCCCTCGGCGCTCCTGCGAGGACTCCTGCCCAAGGACCGCGCGCGGCGGGGTTATCCGGGCACGTCGGCGCGGCTGGCCCCGGGCGCCTACCGCCTCGTGCCGCGCGCCTGGCTGAAGAAGTGGCGGCGGTCGCTGGCCGTCTCGGGTGCCGAACGCCCGGGCCCACCGACCACGTCAGACTGCCTGTGCGCCGCGCACGGTCTACCGGTCGTCCCGGCCCACGTCATGTACTGGTTGCGCGTTGAGTCGACAGATCTATTGCCGCACTCCTCGCAGCAAACGAGCTCCGACTGCGAGGTCGTGACGGCGGACGAGTGGCGCGCCGTGAACGCGTTGTTTCCCGTCGACTACGCGATCGCGTTCGACGTCACGCCGACCGGCGTGCGCTGGGCCACGGAGCCCTGCGCCCAGTGCGACGACGGCCGCCGCGGCGACTCCTTCGACGTCACCTTCCGCGCGCGCGACTACAAGCGCATGGGCCGCTTCCGGCCCGACCGCGGCGCG
>Ga0302122_10001731_pt1 | contig 13841 bp, 9 predicted proteins | sample CB21_SCM_MG_FD_203115 | JGI IMG/M metagenome (GOLD analysis project Ga0302122, IMG submission 203115) | Marine microbial communities from Western Arctic Ocean, Canada - CB21_SCM | ecosystem: Environmental > Aquatic > Marine > Oceanic | place: Canada: Western Arctic Ocean | collected 2017-09-28
ACGAGCGGTTGCTGGCCGACCGGCACTGGACGCGCAATGACACGGATTATCTCATTAATCTGTGCCATCGCTTGGACTTGAGATGGCCCGTCATACTAGATCGGTATGCGCCGGTACCACCTAGACCACTGGAGCAATTGCAAAGGCGCTACTACCACTGCGCCCACGCCCTGGCCAGGGACCGGTACCGTCGCTCTAGAGGTGGTCGGTTGGAAGCGGAGGGCGGCGTGCCCGCTTATGTCGACCAGAGCCAAGCCTTGGGTATTAGTTCGCGAACGAGGGACTTCGACGTGGCCTACGAAGAGAAGCGGCGGCGCCAGGCCCACGTGGCGTACTGTCGCACGAGAGCGGAAGAAGCGGAAGAGCGACGGTTAAGAGACGAGCTGAAGGTGGTCGAACTAGAATCGAGACGACTGAAGAGACGGGCCCGGGGGCAGCCCGCCGACGAGCCGCCGCGGAGAAGCGGGTTGGAGGCCGCGCGCCTGGCGGCGGCGAGCGTGGCGCCCCCCAAGCGCCCGCAGCCCGGCCAGCCCTACCTGCAATCGTCTCGTCTCAAACCACCGGAGGGCGCCCAGGGCCTGTCCAAGGGCATGCTGACGAAGTTAGCTTTGGTGCTCGAAGAGTTGGGCGTGCCGTCGCGGCCCGTGCCGATGAAGCTGTCCTGCGACGCGTACGATGCCTTACGTAGAGATATTGTGACTCTATTATCGTTGCAGAAGCTCGCGACGTCCAAGGATTTGGAATTGAGACAGATGCGGCGCGCGGCGGACGACCAGCATGCGCGCAGCCAGCACGCTCAGCGGGCCGCGCAGCAGCACACGCGCGGCGCGGCGTACGCGCAACCGCAAAAAAGGGCGGCGCCCCAAGTGACGCGCGGCCAGGTGCAGAAGCGGGCGCGGCGGTGAAGGGGTTCCGGGTAAGGAGTTCCACCTAGGTAGCTCTTGCTCCCGAGTCGGCAGCGTTCAAGTTTTTTTTAAACTACGCCGCACTGGCACTGGCACCAGTGTTAAAATCATTACTCAGGGCGCGTCCGAGGCGTCCGCGGTCGTCATCCGCTCCTCCTCACTAGATAAAGCGGGCAGCTCGCCGGACGCGCTGATCACGCAGGCCTGGAGCGGCTTGTCCGAGTCGTCCACGGCCGTGTTCTCCAATAAAGTGACGATGTCCTGGCCCGACACGACGCGCCCGAACACCACGTGCTTTCCATCTAGATGCGGACACTTCGCCGTGGTGATGAAGAACTGCGACCCGTTCGTATGGCGCCCGGCATTCGCCATGCTCAACAAAAACGGCTCGACGTGCGTATCAGTAAAGGCCTCGTCGTCAAATTTGCCGCCATAAATAGATTCACCACCGGTGCCGTCGCCCTTGGTCACGTCGCCGCCCTGGATCATGAAGTTCTTTATAATACGATGGAACCCGCACCCGGCGTAGTGCAAATTGTTGAACCCGTTGCAGATGGCCAAAAAATTGTTGACCGTCTTCGGGACCGTGTCATCATACAATTCAAACTCGATCCGTCCTTTCTCTTCATTACCGATGGAGACGTCGAAGTAGGCCCGCTTCAACCCCTGCTGGTGTCTAATGGGTGCGACGGGCGCCGTGCCGTGGTGGGCTATATCATTTTCTTCGTCTGACAGGTCGTCGTAGTCGTCACTCACTTTCGTGTTGGGTCGGTTGTTGGAGGCGAAGCCCTCGAGCTTGCTGAACATGGAGCCGTACGTTTGTTTAAGCGCCTTGTTGGCGGCCTTCTTGGCTACGATGACGTCCCTTAATGCTTTCTTCGAGGCCAGAGATCCATCTAACGCGACAGCTCTTTTTAACAGCGTAATAGCTTCATCGAACTCCTTGGTCTTGCCTAACGCCACGCCCTTCCTATGCAAGGCCTTCACGTTATCCTTGTCTTCTTTAAGGCCCTTGTCGCACCACTCTAGCACGGAGGGCCAGTCTTTCGTAGAAGTGGCCACCATGGCCAAATTGCCGTAGAGGGGCCCCAAACTATTTTTAGTTGCCTCCTCGTACTCGCCGAAGTAGACCGCCGCCTCGTACCGTCGCTTGGCCCGGGCGAAGTCCTTCAACTTGAACCAGCCGTTGCCATTCGTTTTCAACGACTGGACGTGGGCTAATTTTACAGAATCGTCCTCCATCTCGTGCGCGACGGGCGCCTTGTCGAAGTCTAATAACGTCAAACGCACGGTGCAGTCCTCCCGGGGCAGGCCCTCCTCGCTACAGCCCTTCACTTTAATATCGGCGACTTCTTTCCTGCGCATCGTTTGGAGCACGTCGTCGAAGAACCCGTAGGGCGACTCACACTCGTCGATGTGTAATGTACAGGTGTCCTCCTTGAGCGTCTTAGTGGTCTCGCCGCTTCCCGTAGTGACGCTATACGCCACGTCGCATCGACATAATTCTTTCGGCCGCTCCCACCCTTCGCCCTCGCTCACTCGTTGTTTCACGACGGAGCCGTCCTCGTAGAAGTCCCGCGGTTGGTCGCCGTCACTGGAATACCCGCTGGAGTCGGTGCTGGCCTCCTCCAGGCCGTCGTGGTACTTCTGTAAGGCGGCGTCGGCGTCGCCATTCGTGTCGTAGACGGCCCGCGGCTGCATGCCCTCGCGCGGCGGCGGCAGGGGCTCGGGCTCGGGCTGGGTTTCCAAATCGGGCATCTGGGGGTTCTCCAGGCCCATGTCTTGTGTGCGCGCAGTCGCGTGTTTTGGTGCTGTGCTCTGTCAGGGAGCAGAGCAACCTATGAGCGGCGCAAATGAGCAGCGATGCCGTTGCGCTGTTGGAAATGCCGGCGATGAGTGCTGCAGTGACGCGGCTGCCAGCGGCGTACAGCTGTAAAGGATGGTTTTTCGAGTTCGAGCATCTCAGGGCAAAACCCGTGCGAAACAGATGCGGATCGGCCCAGCCTATCCCCTACACTTCATAAGCGAATGTGTCCAAGCCACGATACTAGTCACGATCAACCCGCGCCAATAGCTTTGAAATCGGGGCTGCCCGTGGCAATCGAGAGGCACCGTCCGTAAGCAAAACCAACAGGCACCAAACCATCGGCACGGCTGCCGGGACGACCAATAACCCGCACTCCTCGATCTCTACGGCTGCCCAAGGGCTGCCCACGCGCGAGCAAGGAGAAGAGGCCAGTGGTGAGTCGAGACACCGAGACGGGCCCGCGTCCACATCCACAGCATCGACGCGTTCGTAATAGACTACGCTCCGCACCATGCGCTTCCGCGAACGCCCGACCTGGCCCTTCCTCGTGGCCGTCGAGGACGTGGCGACGGACCAAGTGAGCCCCGCCAAGCCGCGCATCGACAGGCCGCGCACCGCCTCCGCCGACCTGCCGCCGGCATCGCCCGCGCTGAAGCGCCTCGCGGCGGGCCTCGGCGCCTGCGCCGACGCGCAGGCCCAGCTCGTGCGCCGGCCCGACGCGGCGCCCGCCAAGAGGGGGCTCCTCGGTTCCTTTGAGAGCGACGTGCGCGACCGCGCGCGCCGGCTCTTTCGCGTCGCGGACCCCGCCGGCGCGGGCACGTGCGACGAGCGCCGCTTCACGACGCTCGCGGAGAGCTGCGGCCTCGGGCGCGCGGACGTGGCGGCGGCGCTGGCGGCGTGCGGCGGCGGCCCCTTCATAAACGAGGACGCGTTTGTCGCCGCGCTCGCGCCGCACATCGGCGCGGCGGCGGAGAGTAGGTATCATAAGTAACGAATAGTGCAAGGGGGGTCTCTTTCTTGATTTTTCTTTTAGTTTATTAATACGAGCTTAATATGGGGGAGGAGTCCCATACGATTAAGGAGTTTCCAGAGGGGGGGGGTGTCCCGAGCAGCGGGGGGATGATAATAATGGGGCGTCTTCAGCCGAGCCGGACGGACTTCCGCGACCTGGTCGACCCGGCGGAGGACGACGTCCTCGACGGGACCAGCGACCGCGCCTCAGCCGACCGCGTCGTCCGGAACGACATGAGGGAGAGCAGCCCCTTTGCGGCTCCGGACGGCGCCGCGTGCTTCGTGGGCGGCGCCTTGAGCGCGCGCCGCCGCGCGTTCGTGCCCGGGGCGAAGTCGGACGGGTCACCGCTGGCCTTGCTCTCGTGGTCGGCTTCCTGGTCGGAGTACCATTTGACCGCCTCTATCAAATCACCGAAGAGAGGTGCGGTCTCGGTAATGATCGAGCCGTCTGCGGCGCCAGGCGGCTCCACTCGAAGGTCCGCGGGTAGAGCCGCTCGAGGAGGGGCTCCACCGTCGCGTAGCTCGGCCGCCCGCGCGCCGCCGTCGCGAGGGGCTTGAGCTGTGCAAACGACACAGATTGATGCTCGCGCAACACGCGGCCCGGCACCGGCGACACCGGCGAATAGCACTCGGCGGCGCCGTCGCCTGTTTTCCCATCGGTGCTCACGGGGCTACTCAGCGAGACGACCTTGCCGTCCCCGTGTCTGTTTTCGTAGAGCTCCGCAAATAAGCCGAGCATCGACAGAACTAAAGCTTCCTTGTCGCACGGATCGCCGTCCAGGTGGCCGCGCGTGCAGCACGTGAGGCCGCCGCCAAACACATCCCACGCCTCGGCGTTGACGTCGAAGCGCTCGATCGTGTCGCCGTTGCACATGTACATCGTCTCGGATCCGTTACGCGCCCAGCACGACATGACCTCGGCGCGGCACCACGCGCGCGCGCGATACGACCCCTCGTCGCACGCAATACAAGTGTCCTGATGCATCGTCGGTGGCGCAATGACCACAAAGATGTCGCAGACGGACGCATAGGTAGGTAGTGAGGAGATGGCGAAGGCCTGCAGCGACTTGTTCTTCTGTGGGACCGACAACACGTCGAGCCAAATCCGCAGGTCGATGCCGAGGGGAGTTCGCTGTTTGCGGAGTTGGATGACCGTTGGTCCCTGGGCCGCGGGTGTCATCTTATTAATGTCGGCCCCAGCTTCAATGAGAAGCGAGCACATTGCGGCACATTCGTGGCCCCGAGACCGAGCAGCGAGTTGTAGGGGAGCCCATCCGCCGTCGGAAAAATTTACGTCGGCACCGCGGGCGATCACCACGCGAGCCAGGGGGAGCACGGACGCCAGGCTCGCCACCACGTGTTCAGGAACAACGGTCATCGACGCAATCACAATTTGCTTTAGGATCGTCATCGACTGCACGTCTCCCTTCAAATGATCTGATTGACTCATATTAAAATTTCTCTGTAGCCAGGCCTTGATATAAGCCAAATTGCCGCTCTCCACGGCAAATTGGAGGTCCAGAGGGAGAGCTGTAAGGTCCCGAGGGAGAGCCGACGCTGCCGTATGGGTATACAACTAACTCCAATACTTGGTTTTTAGTATTTTCTACAACATTAGAAAATGCAATTGGAATCAACACAAACATGACCATTTTCCATAAAGACAGCGACAGTGAAGGTAATTTTACGGGGAATATTACAAGAGAGTATTATAAAATTGCAACACTCACGTAGGATATCCGCAATTTCCAGACACACCGAGTTCAGCAAACGACCATTTAAGAAGGAATTCTCCAATGGAAGATCATGGGGAGAGCCACGGTGTTGGAATAGGGCACAATTCTCACCGCTGCCGCCGCCGCCGCCGCCGCAGAATTATTAGCCACCGCGGCATCATCCATGCATCCCGCAAAAAGTTGAATCAGCATAGCCTCGTCCCGGGTGTCTAGCCCGAGGCGCCGCACGACCGCCTCGCGCACCATCTGCGGCAAAATCGGGCCGGCGGCGGCGTACTCGCGCAGCGTCGCGTCCTCGAGAATCATGGCCGCCGTCGCGGCTTTCACGATTCGCTCGTTCAAAGGCATCTCTCTGTGAACCTGCTAGCTCTGAGTCTGCTCTCAATGCTCTGAGGCTGAGCAGAGAGAGCTCTGAGTCGTTAGAGCGCCGCGACGCGCGTGTTCTCTGCCGCGCGTTCACTGGCAGTCTCCACGTGGTACGGATGAGTAGTGTCGCGTACCTCTCTTCCGTGTGGTGTCTTTGCCCCACGAGTAGCCAAGCTCGAAGAGAGCTTGAGCAAGCAAGCGCATTTTCATTTGTGACCACCGCCACTATCCACCGCCACTATCCATCGTCACGATCCGATCTATGCCTCCTTGAGGCACCCGTATTCTTTCTTCGCCTGTTGCAATTTGACGCGACCCTGATGTGCGGGTTTCTCTTCTGCCCAAGGCCATCTCCAAGGCCTTAAACGCCACACTCGCCACACGGATTGAAAAAACGCAGCAAAAGCAGTCCTGCTGTCTCAGTCGGCGCCGTGCTGAAAATGGATCCACCGCTCAGCGGCACAATAGCGAGGACGCGCACGCGGCTGGCTGCAGCCAAGACTGAGCGCTATGGCAGCGTGCCGACAGCTCCGCCACGCGTGTAGCATTCGAAGCTGTACCTGCTTCTCAACAGCAACAGCCAGGCGCATGGCTCGGTGCTGTTCGACTGCGCACTGCTACTGCTTATCCTTGCAAACGTGTACGTCGACGTGATGCTCACGGTCGACGAGTGGGACGCGCAGCACGGAGCCGCGGCGCGCGTCTTCGAGATCGTTAGCTCGCTCATCTTCATCGCCGAGTATATCACCCGCTTCTGCGTGGCAGGGGAGCGCGCGAAATTCCGCGGGGCGAGCGGCCGGTGGCGCTTCGTGACGTCGTGGGCGTCGATCGTCGACCTGTGCAGTTTCGTTCCGTGGATCGCGGAGAAGCTTCTCTACTGGGGCGGCGGCGACGTGCCTTCGACGGCATATGTGCGCGCGTTCCGAGTGCTGCGCATCCTCAAAACGGACCGGTTCACGGGCGCGGCCGACGCGCTAGGCCGCGTCTTCTACGTGAACGCGCAGATCCTCGGCGTCGCGGGACTATTAGCGGCGATGCTCGTATTGTTTACGGCGTCCCTGTTATACTATTCTGGCGAGGGCACCGAAGGCTTCGAGTCCATACCAGCGACGATGTACCTTTCGATACTCATGCGCACGGGCCAGGGCGAACCGGACGGCGAGCTCACGACGTTGCTTAAGTCGTTGTGCGCGTTCACGGCCGTATTCTCAGTAGCTATGGTGGCCATTCCAGCATCGATGTTGACGTTTGGCTTTGAGATAGAAGCGCAGCGGCTCGTACTGAAGAGACGCGAGCGTCGACTCCGGCGCCGGATCCGCGCCGAAAACTTAGATAACCACTGGATCGAGTCGTGTAGCGACAGCGAGGACAAAGACGAGCGCTTTCTCGCGCGCGAGCGGCGGCATCGTGCTAAGCGGCGCCTGTGTCGTGGCACCCCCCAGCAAGACGACTTCATGCTGTCGTCTTCCGAGGAAGAGTATGAGACTCTTGTGCTCGTCGAGACACAGGACGCGACGCTCGCGCGCGTCCGCTTAGAACTCGAAGCGAAGCAGGCGCAGTACGGCGCGCTTCTCGAGGCCATGGGGGGTTTCCCGCCCGCCCGGCTGTAGTTGTTATTAAATCTTGTATTACTCATCTACAAACCATCCTCACCCGGCGTCCGCGGCGACCCGTGGAAGCTAATTGCGGGCACGAGCTTCCGCCGCCGGGCGGGCTCGTGGGACTCCTTGAACTCCTCGCGCGGCAGCGGCTTCGGCGGCTGCTCCCTAAACGTAAATGACGGCGCCCGGGGCAAGGGCGACTCGCCGCGCGCGATCGCCTCATGCGTGGCCCGGAGGTCCGCGTCCGACGGATCCCGGTGGTCCCAGGGCGGCGTCGAATGTAATACGTGGTCGCGGATACCCTTCGGACTGTTCACAGTGAAGTACAGGAAGCCCTTCGAGACGTCGAAGCGCCGCCCAATGAACCCAGCTACCGCCTCGAGCGCCTGGGGCACGTGGAGCTTCTTGTGCCGCTGGCGCGCCGTCCGCCCCCGACTAGGAGTAGATGATGTTCGTCGTCCGGGTGCGCTCTATCTAACTCCGCATGCAAAACATCAGCGTCTCTCGCCGTCCCCACGTAGCCGTCCCTCTCCCCGATGAGCAAAGCATGGGTCCCGGAGAACGCGTGATTATTCATCGCAGTCTGCGGCGCCACAGCCTTGAGACCCACGCCGGTCCGCTTCCTAAACCGTTCGTCGACAAGCGCGACCACATCATCCACGAGCTTGCGCCGCAAGGCGGACGTAGGCCGGATGGCTAGGGACGCAAGATCACCGACATGCGTTTTTAAAGCCGTCGTGCAGCCGTCCAGGACCATGCCCTTCAGCGCGGTCTCTAAGCGCACAGAACCATACAACGCGCACGCGACGGCGCCGGTCGGCGCGCCGCCCCATAGGACAAGTTTCGCGGACGGAAACTGCCGCTTCGCGTAACGCACGGCCGCCAGGACATCGTACCGCTCCCAGTAGCCGAAGGAGGCGCCGGCGGCCTGTGACCCACCTGACCCTAAAAAGTCCACCGCTATCAATGCGCATCGCAACTCGCAGCAGATGGTCAAAGCACCGCTCGAAACGGCGTCGGACCGACCGCTACTTCGAGTAGACGAGCAGTAGATAACGACGTCGAGCTCGCCCCTCTTGTGGTGATCCGAACCCCCAGGGCGCCAGCAGCTACAAGCAACTTTCCGACCTTCCCTCTGCGTTTCCAGCATTATGTCGTCGCGCTCGTACGTCAGGATCTCGTCGCCTATGCGACCGATGCCGTCGTGCGTGCGATACGCGAAGACGCGCGGCCCCAGGTTCGCCGTCGTGGCGCGCGGCGGCCGCGTCAGCCGTTCCAAGATTCGTTTCGCGCAGTGCTGGACCACGAGCCACGAGTCCGGGTCGTTGTGCGCCGCGGCGGCCTCCGCCGCGTCCAAGACGGCATCGGCGACGGCGTCCAATGAGCCGGTCGAGCGTTCTGTACTCCTCGCATGGCGCGGCAGGAACTTCTGCGCCCGCGGGTCGGCGGGCAGCCCGAGCCGCATGGTCCGCTCCTGGACCCGTTGGAGCCGCTTCCACCACGCGTACAACTCCTTCTGCGAGTTGAACTGGAGCTCGACGGAGCCCTGTTTCTTCGTCTCGATCTCAATGATCCCCTCCGAATCGGCGCGGTCCCCACACACGAAGGAGTCTTGCCAGTGCACGGAAAACGACTCAATGGGTTCGTCGGGCGAAGCGTGGCACGTGTCGGCGCCCGGCCACGCCCTTATAGTATAGCGGAGGTACGCGTCCCGGGCCGCGGCCGGGCGGTCCGCGTGCGGGCCGAGGACCAGCCATCGTGCTGAAGCGCGCTTCCGCTGGGGACCGACGTGCGTGCCCGGTCTGGTGGGTACGCCGGCGTTCGCCGCGTGGGCTAACGAGTCGGACCAGTTGATGCCCAGGCAAGAGCACGCATAGGCGAAGGCGCCGCTCTGGCCGCCGACCGCTTCGTTCAAGAGCTCGCCGACGCCCTCTCCAGAATCCCGCGCAAACCCCACGTCCCCCGGTCCTCTGTAACAGGGCCACAACTTGTCGAACTGGCGCGCGCCCTGCGCCTCGTGGCGCGCGAGCGTGGTGGGGGACATCAATGAAGCGTGGTGGCCGCCGCGCTGCTTGGGCGTGTCGCGCGGCGGATAGAACCGCAGCTCGATGAGTATCTGGCCCGCCACGTCCCCAAAGCCGTCGGTCGCCGCGACCCGGTGCCACTCCGAGTGGGCTTGGTACGCCGCGCCCGAGATGGGCTCCGCGCCTAATTGCTCCGCTAAGACATCCACGTCGCACCTCCCTAGGGGCGTCGGCGACTGGCCCTTGCGCCGGTGCCAGAGCTCCACGCTCACGACCTCCCCGCGCAGGTCCGTCGCCGCCTCTTCCGCCACGGTCGCCGTATGCTCGAAGCGCGGCGAGTGCGTGTGGGCCTTGAGGCGAGAGCACGACACGGGCTCGCCGTCCACGGACACGGTGCAGAACGTGTGCTCTTCGAGCGTCGCGCTTGAGCAGCAAAGACCCTTCTTTTTTGGCCGTGTGGAATCCGCTAGACCGCGACAACTATGAACGACGACGTCGACGCGCGACGGCAGGCGCTTGACCGCGGCCCGCTTGGCGGCCGCGCGCACCTCGTCGAACGTCACGTGGTCGTTGCCGTCCAGGTCCGCGTCGCGGAACATCAATTGTGCGGCGTGGTTCGGCGTCATCGAAGCCGCAGCACCACCGCTGTACGTCGCGTCCAGATCTCTTAACTTGGCATAGAGCCTTCTAAATTCCTCGCGGTCGAGTTCGCTGTTCTGATTGGTGTCGCACCGGTCGAGCAGAGCCCCCAACAGGTTTAACGACCGCGCGTCGGCGTCCAGAAACAGGCCGCCGAAGCTCTGCATCTTCTTCGGCGCTTCGTAGGAGATCTCGACCTCTACTTCCCCGTAGTTCGAGCCGTGTCTAGGGGTTCGTCTGGGTGGTCGGACTTCGCACCAGGTTCTCGGTAGCCGCATCTTTTCATCTAGCCCACCAAGAGCCCCCACGTCTAACACCACCGTCCCCAGGGCCGCGCCGTGGCCTTCGAACGTGTCCACGATCTCGTGCGTCAGTGTCAAGGCCTCGCGCAGTTCCAGCGTCACTCGTTTGTGCGGCTTGTGCGAGGGCGGGCCGGCCGTCGTGGCTACGACGGTGGCGTTCCAGGCACATGTCTGGGCGACCTCCGTCTCCCCATAATAGGTCGTGACGGTCGGTTCGCCGGCTAGGCCGCGCCCTTGAATGATTCTTATGTGGAGCTGGCCGCCGCCGTCGCCATCGATGCTGTTCCGCGTCGACCGCGGCGTCTGGGGTCGGCTGTCGCCGCTCAGACTCCGGGTGAGGCTGGGGCGCATCGTCTGGCGTGCTTTTGTGCTTCAGTTTTATTTTGCTGTGCCCAACAGTGATATGCCCATGGAGAACCCTTTTTGGGTGCTGCCCGTGCTCGCACCACCGTATCCGGCTGGGAGTCAGAGAGTGGATAGTTGACTGTACACTCGTGCGGTGTTTTTGGCGCTGCCCTCGTCGTTTCACAATATAAAAACGGAGTGCCCACTCTCCTCTGGGAATTATTTTGGCACAGCAGAACGGGTTTTTACCTTGTCATTCAGAAGCGTGCCTGCTGCCTGCGCGTGGAATGTCCAATCCACTCCTGCGAGATGCTCCTTCAGAATTACGTGCGGGTTTTGCCAAAAACGATCAGAGCTTTTTTACGCCAGCGCGAGAGACGATTCGGTTAAGCACGCTGTTGGATTACTGCCGCGACTGTTGACCGTGCGCGAATCGCGCGACAGTGTTTGCACATCGATTCTAGCTCCACCAGCAACTAGCACAACCTCACAAAATGCTGCTGTTATTATCACTGCTGCTCGCGCGATGCGCCGCCGACGTGACGTGGAGAAACCTATCAGTGCAGCGCCCCGACCGCCAGTTCCTCCTGCGACCGACGTCCGGCGTCGCCCGGGCCGGCAGCGTCACGGCCGTGCTCGGCGCCAGCGGCGCGGGCAAGAGTACCTTTCTTAGGGCGCTCATCGGAGCGCAGCCCAGAGGTCGGGCGACGACTACCGGTAAAGTGGACGCGGCCGGCGCGAAACTGAAGGGACTGCGGTACGGCGACGCGGCACTGTTAGCGCAGGACGGCGCCTTATTCGCGATGCTTACAGTGAGAGAGACGCTCGAATTTGCGCTTGCGTTGGCGGGCGTCGTCAAAGCGACCCGAAGGCAGCGCGCCGACGCGGAGCTGCGGAGATTGGGCTTTGTGTCCGTCGCGGACCGGCGCGTCGGCTTGGACAACGGCGGTTCCGGCGCGGCGATCTCCGGCGGCGAGCGCCGGCGGCTGTGCGTGGCCGTGGAGTTAGCGAGAGCGCCACAACCGCGCGTCCTGTGCGCCGACGAGCCCACCACGGGCCTGGACGGCGTCTCGGCCGAACGCGTGGTCCGGGCCCTGAAGGAGCAGGCTCTGGTCGGGAATACGGCCGTCGTCGCGTCGTTGCACCAGCCGTCGTCCAAGATATGGCTGCGGCACATCGATGATGTTATATTACTAGCACCGGGCGGCCGCGTCGCCTACGCGGGAGCGACGGCGGACGCGGCCATGTTCGTGCGCCGGGTCACGGGCGAGGTCTTGCCGCCGCACACGAACCCCGCCGAGTGGCTGCTCGAGATCGTGCACGATCGAAGGCTGGCCACGCAGTTATCTGAGGCGGCCCTAGCTATTGTCTTACCACCTAACGAGGAGGCGCCAGTATCATTGAAACCGCCGAGGCGCGCTCCTAGAATACAACGGGTGACGCTCCTCTTCGGGCGGGCGCGGCGCCAGGTCCTGCGGGACGGCCGCGTGCACGCGCTGCGCCTATTTGCCACGGCGGGCCTAGGAGCGGTGTTAGGCCACAGATACCGGGGCGACGACGCCACGCTGACAGTCAACGGGTGCGCGGACCGCGTCGCGATGCTCAGCTTTGCGGCCATCAGCACGGCCGTGCTGGGCGTCACGCGGTCCCTCGACCTCTTCGCGAAGGAGCGGCCCGTGGTGGCGCGGGAGACGGAGCGGGGGTCGTACGGCGGCGCCGAGTACGTGGTGGCCAAGGCGCTGGCTGAGTTGCCATTAGATGCAGCGTTTGCTGCATTGATGGGCTGGTCCATGTCTATAGCGACACCGGGGGGCCTGCAGTCGCGGCCGGCGGGGCCCCTGGCGCTCGTGGCGGTTGCCGCGTCGACGCTGGGTTTGGCCATCGGCGCGGCGACCCCGGACGCCGACACCGCGCTGGCGCTGGGCGTGCCGCTGACCGTGATCCACATGCTCACCGGGATCATCAACCCGGCGGGCGAGAAGGCCCGGCGGAAGCCCGTCGCCGCGTTGTCTCCGATAAAGTGGGGCGTGTCGTGGCTCATCGACCGCGAGTTCCGCGGGGCGACGCTCGGCCGGGGCACGGGACCTCGGTTAGGCGGATTGGCCTCGGTGGTGACGGGCGACCAGGTCCTGGAGCGGCTGGGCCTCGCGGCCACGCGGCCGCATGCCGCGGCGCTCATCAGTCTGGGCGCGATCCACCTCCTCGTCGCGGCCGTGTGTTCGGCCGTGCGTGGTGGCGGCGCCTCGTCGTCGTTGCTCGCGCCCCTGCGCCGCTTCTTTGCCTACTTCTCCTCCCTGCGCAAGCGCTTCTTCTCCTTCTTCCGAGGACGCGGCGGACGCGGGGGCCCCGCCGGTGATGATGATAGTGCTCCTCAGTAGTATTTCACAAAGGAAGTTTTATTTCACACGTTTATTCACTACACTATAACTGCTCCGTCACGGGCAGCAGCATCTTCTTCCCCTTTTTCTTCCGGTTCTTCCGCCCCCTCTTTTTGACAGCTTCCTTCCGTTTTGCCTCTTCCAACACGGCGTGCGCGGACGGGACGGCAATCGGTGAGACGCGGGTCGCGGGCGGCTCGTTCACATGAGACGCCGCGTCGATGTCGCCTGTCGGTAGCAGGTCTGGGGCCAGAAACGATGCGTTCAGCAACACGCCCAAGCCTCCTCCGCGCCGCAACCTGCAGTCCGCCCCGAGCACCTGCGCGAGGGACGAGGTCGACGAATGACGCCATCGACGCAAAGATGACACTGCAATGCGCACATGTTTGCAGGCCAGCGCGTGCCGCGCCAACGCCGCGGCATAAAACGCGTTCTCGAACAGCAGGAAGCGCCGGATGTCCGCCCAGTACCCGTCGCCGCGTAAATCCCGCACCACATCGGCCGAGGACAAGGACTTGCTCGCGGTGTTCTTCTTCCGCGGCGCCTCGCGGTAGCGGTCCCACATGTACGGGGCGCCGTCGGACGGGTCCAGCATCGCCTGCAGGAGGTCGATGGTCGTCGGCCAGCTCTCCACCACGCCCACGACCAAGACATCCTCCAGGTTCTGCAGGGCGCTGACCAGCTTGACGGGCATGGGCGCCTTCCGCCCGAGCGGTAACCCGTCGAC
>Ga0302122_10001733_pt1 | contig 13820 bp, 11 predicted proteins | sample CB21_SCM_MG_FD_203115 | JGI IMG/M metagenome (GOLD analysis project Ga0302122, IMG submission 203115) | Marine microbial communities from Western Arctic Ocean, Canada - CB21_SCM | ecosystem: Environmental > Aquatic > Marine > Oceanic | place: Canada: Western Arctic Ocean | collected 2017-09-28
GCCGCCGCCGTCTGGGCGTTGCTCGTCGCAGCCCGGCGGACAATCGGCGGCTATACCGGCGACATCATGGGCGCGGCGCAGCAGATCGCCGAGATCGCGGTCCTGTTGACCGCCGCCGCCTGGTTGGGCGAAAGGGGCTGAGCATGGTGGTCACGCGCTGGTGGTGGGTGCGCCACGCCCCGGTCACCGAGGATGGCGGCTGTATCTATGGGTCCAGCGATGTGAAGGCGAATTGCGGGGACCGCCCAGCCTTCGAGGGGCTGGCGCGCATGCTGCCCCATGGCGCGGTCTGGGTGACCAGCCATCTGAGCCGCACAGTGGACACGGCGGCGGCGATCCGCGCGGCGGGCCACCCGGGATCGGACCCGGCCCAGGCCTTCGTCGAACGGGCCGTGGTCGAGCAGAATTTCGGCACCTGGCAGGGTCGCCCACGCGCCGAGGTCTATGCCGAGATCGGCAAGAAACACAATTTCTGGCTGGCCCCGGCCGAGACGCGGCCGCCGGAAGGCGAGTCCTTCGTCGAGGTCAGCGAACGGGTCGCCGGGGCGGTCCGCCGCTTGACCGCCGCCCATTGCGGCCGGGATATCGTCTGCGTTGCCCATGGCGGCTCGATCCGCGCGGCCCTGCGCCTTGCCCTCGACCTGCCGCCGCGCGGCGCCCTGGCCTTCTCCATCGACAATCTTTCGGTCACCCGCCTGGACCATATCGCGGAGGAGGGCGGGCCAGAAGGCGCAGACGGCGTCTGGCGGATCGTTCTGGTCAACCACGCGCCCCATGACGGGGGAGCCGCGCTGGCCAGTGCCCCGGTCGCGTGATAGCGTCGAGTGCGTGTCGGGATAGGGAAGTCCGGTGACGCGGCGACGGGGTTTTGCCCCTAGCCGATAGGCTGGCGCTGCCCCCACAACTGTGAAGGGCGAGACCAGAGTCGAAAGCCACTGGCGACGGGGGATCCGAGAGGTGCCCGCGCCGGGAAGGCACCAGGTCGCAGAGCCCGAGCCAGGAAACCTGGCCAGCACGCTTGGCAGAAACGTCCTCGGGCGGAGGATGAGGCCGTGATGGATCACGTCCCCCCAGGCGCGCAAGCGCCTAAGTTGTTTGGATTAGGAGCACAAGCGCCAGAACCCTCGACGCGAGTCGCCTCGGTCACCTTGGTGCTGGGCGGCGCGCGCTCGGGCAAGAGCGCCTATGCCGAGAGTCTCGTCGATGCGGCAGCCGAAACCGGCGGCGCACCCGTCTATTTCGCCACCGCCGAGGCCGGCGATGCCGAGATGACGGCGCGTATCGCGCGGCATCGCGAGCGGCGGGGCGGTCGCTGGCGCACGGTGGAAGCGCCGCTCGATCTGGCCGCCGCCCTGACGGAAGAGAGCGCCCGCGCCGCGCCCGCTCTGGTCGATTGCCTGACCCTCTGGCTGGCCAATCTGATGGCCGCAGGGCGCGACCCCGAGAGTGAGACCGAAGCGCTGATCGCCGCCCTCGACGATCGCATGGCCCCCACCGTCCTCGTCTCGAACGAGGTCGGATTGGGCATCGTTCCCGACAATGCCCTGGCCCGCGCCTTCCGCGACGCGGCCGGACGCCTCAATCAACGTATCGCCGCCCGCGCCAAGCGCGTGATCTTCGTCGCCGCCGGCCTGCCCCTCGCCCTCAAGGAGACGTCATGAGTCTGCCCACCAAGATTCCCGCCACGGTCATCACCGGCTTTCTCGGGTCGGGCAAGACCAGCTTGATCCGGAAGGTTCTGGAAGGGGCGAACGGCCGCCGCTTCGCCCTCATCATCAACGAGTTCGGCGATCTGGGCGTGGACCGAGACATCATCGAGGGCTGCGGCATCGAGGGCTGCGGCGAGGACGATATCGTCGAGCTGGCCAATGGCTGCATCTGCTGCACGGTGGCGGAAGATTTCCTCCCCACCATCGAGAAGCTTCTCGACCGCCCCAATCCGCCCGAACACATCATCATCGAGACCAGCGGCCTGGCCCTGCCCAAGCCCTTGGTCAAGGCCTTCAACTGGCCCGAGATCAAGAGCCGGGTGACGGTAGACGGGGTGATCGCGGTGATCGACGCGGCCGCCGTCTCTGAAGGGCGCTTCGCCGACGACCCGGAAGCGGTCGAGGCCCAGCGCCGGGCCGACCCCATGCTCGACCACGACAACCCGCTGGAAGAGGTTTTCGAGGACCAGCTCCACTGCGCCGATATGGTCATCCTGAACAAATGCGACCTGGTCGACGACGCGGCGCGGGACCGGATCAATGCGGACCTGCGCGCGATCCTCCGCCCGGCCGTCAAATTCGTCCACACCAGCCACGGCGACGTGCCGACGGCCGTTCTGCTCGGCCTGGACGCCGCCGCAGAAGACGATCTCGCCGCGCGCCCGTCCCATCACGACGGGGCGGCCGACGATCACGACCATGACGATTTCGACACCGCAACGATGGACCTGCCGCCGATCGACAAGCCGGAGATCTTCGCCATTCGCCTCGCCGATATCGCCCAGCGTTTCGACGTGCTGCGCATGAAAGGTTTCGCCGCCGTGCCGAACAAGCCCATGCGCCTGGTCATCCAGGGCGTCGGCGACCGCATCCAGCACCATTTCGACCGGCCCTGGAAATCCGGCGAGAACCGCCAGGGCCGTCTGGTCGTGATCGGCCTCAAGGGCGTGGACCTGGGCGGCGTCGCCGCCGCCCTCCGCGGCGAGGCGTGAGTGTTTTCGGCATGAACAGGCCAAGCGCCGTCATCCAGGCACCGGCCGTCGCGCGCCCCACCCAGCTTCGGCTAGGTTCGGCTGCGCCTATGCGGAACTGGGTGAGGGGGATCGGCCCGAAGAGCCAAACCATCGCGGACAGTTCCAACTTGGCGGTGGCCTAGCCATGCATCTTCTGGCGGCTCAGCCCGGCGGGGTTTCCGATGCGGCGGAGGCGGTGGACCTAGAGCAGAGTCCGGGCGAGATCGTCGTCGTCACCGCCGCCGATACCGAAATCGCCTGCCTGGCCGCCGCCCAGCGCGCGCGGATCCACGCCCTGGGCGAGAGCGCAGTGCCCAGCCTGCGCCTCGCCAATATGATGAACCTGACCCACAATCTCTCCGTCGATCTCTATGTCGAATCGGTGATCGAGCGGGCGAAGCTGGTCGTGCTGCGCATCCTGGGCGGGCGCGGCTATTGGCCCTATGGAGTGGACGAGATCGTCGCGGCCTGCCGCCGCCGGAACATTCCTCTGGCCGCCCTGCCGGGCGACGACCAGCCGGATGCCGAGCTTCAGACCCTATCGACCCTGCCCGCCGAGGCCTGCCACCGCCTGTGGCACCATTGCACCCATGGCGGGATCGCCAATGCCCGGAACTTCCTGTCCTATAGCGCCAGCCTGATCGGTCGCGAGGCAGAATGGGACGAACCCGCGCCCTTGCTGCGCGCCGGTCTCTACGGGGCGGAGCGGGACGGGCTCGACGGGCTGCGCGCGAATTGGCGCGAGGATGCGCCGATTGCGGCTCTGGTCTTCTACCGGGCCCTGGTCCAGGCCGCAAACACGGCGGTAATCGACGCCCTGATCGAGGCCCTGCGCGCCGCCGGCCTCAGCCCGCTCCCGGTCTATGTCACCAGCCTCAAGGACCCGGTCGCCGCCGCGACCCTGGCCGAGCTGCTGGCGGAAGCGCCGCCGGCCGTCGTCCTCAACGGCACGGGATTTTCCGTCTCCGCGCCGGGCCGCCCGGCCGAGACACCCTTCGACGGCGCCGATTGCCCGGTTCTGCAGATCGTCTTCGCCGGCGCCACGGAAGAGGCCTGGCGCGAAGGCACGCGCGGATTGTCGGCCCGCGACATCGCCATGAACGTGGCCTTGCCCGAGGTCGACGGGCGGATCCTGGCCCGCGCCGTCTCGTTCAAATCGACCCGGGGCCGCGATCCCCTGACCGAGACGGAAATCGTCTTCTACCGGCCCGTAGCGGACCGCATCGCCTTCACCGCGAATCTGGCAGCCGCCTGGGCACGCCTGCGGGGCACCGCGGCCGGGGAACGGCGCATCGCCATGGTCGTCGCCAATTATCCCAACCGGGACGGGCGGATCGGCAATGGCGTCGGGCTGGACACACCCGCTTCGGCCGTCGGCGTGCTCCGCGCGCTGGAAGGTGCGGGCTATGACCTGCGCGATATCCCTGCGGATGGCGCCGCCCTGATCCATCGTCTGGCCCAGGGCCCGACCAACCAGGGGGTCGCCGCGCGGCTGATCGACGAGACCCTGTCCCTGGCCGATTACAGCGCCTTTTTCGCCAACCTGCCGCGCACGGTGCGCGACGCCGTGACGGAGCGCTGGGGCCGGCCCGAGGACGACCCTTTCTACCTGCCGGGCGAACTCGATTGCGGCCGTTTCGCAATCTCCGCCTTCCGCTGCGGCAAGATCGCTATCGGGCTACAGCCGGCGCGCGGCTACAACATCGATCCCAAATCCAGCTATCACGATCCGGCCCTGGTGCCGCCCCACGGCTATCTCGCCTTCCATGCCTGGATGCGCAACGGCTTCCGAGCCCAGGCCGTGATCCATCTGGGCAAGCACGGCAATCTCGAATGGCTGCCCGGCAAGGCCCTGGCCCTGTCGGAAGACTGCTTCCCCGAAGCGGCCCTGGGGCCGATGCCCCATCTCTATCCCTTCATCGTCAACGATCCCGGCGAGGGCACCCAGGCCAAGCGCCGGGCCCAGGCCGTCATCGTCGACCACCTGACCCCGCCCCTTACCCGGGCCGAAAGCTACGGCCCGCTCAAGGATCTGGAACAACTAGTCGACGAATATTACGAGGCCGCCGGGGTCGATCCCCGCCGTCTCAAACTGCTGGGCCGCCAGATCCTCGAATTGAGCGAGCATATCGGGCTGGACAAGGATTGCGGGATCGACGCCGGGGAAGAGGAAAACTCGGCTCTCCAGAAACTGGACAACTACCTCTGCGAGCTGAAGGAAATGCAGATCCGCGACGGGCTGCATATCTTCGGCGCCTCGCCGGAGGGCGGGTTGTTGACCGATCTTCTGGTTGCCCTGGTCCGGGTGCCGCGCGGCCAGGCGCCAGGCGACGCCTCTCTCATCCGGGCCCTGGCGGATGACCTGGAACTGGGTTTCGACCCGCTCGATTGCGAGATGGCCGCGCCCTGGACCGGGCCGCGGCCGGATGCCCTGGCAAACCAGGCGGACGGCGAGGCCTGGCGCACCGCCGGCGACACGGTAGAGCGGCTGGAAACTTTGGCGCAGGCGCTGGTTGGGGGCACTGCCGAGGCGAGCGACTTCGATCGCGGCGCTGCCGTGCTGGACCAGCTCGACGCGACCATCCGCCCCGCCGTCGCCGTTTCGGGCGCGGCCGAAATCGCCGGCATCCTGCGCGGCCTCGACGGCCGCTTCCTCGCGCCCGGGCCGTCCGGCGCGCCGACAAGGGGCCGGCCCGACGTGCTGCCGACCGGGCGCAATTTCTATTCCGTCGATACCCGCACCGTGCCCACCCCGACGGCCTGGCTGCTGGGCTGGAAAAGCGCCACCCGCCTGATCGAGACCCATGCCCAGGAGCTTGGCGACTATCCACGTGCCATGGCGCTCTCGGCCTGGGGCACCAGCAATATGCGCACGGGCGGCGACGATATCGCCCAGGCCCTGGCCCTGATCGGCGCGCGGCCGACCTGGGATTCCGCCTCGCGCCGGGTCACGGGCTTCGAAATCCTGCCGCCCGCAATCCTCGACCGGCCGCGGGTCGATGTGACCCTGCGCATCTCGGGCTTCTTCCGCGACGCCTTTCCCGCGCTGATCGACCTCTTCGATTCGGCCGTGCGCGCGGTCGCCGCCCTGGACGAAGCGCCCGATATCAACCCGATCGCCGAACGCGTGGCGCGCGAACGCGACGAGTTGATCGCCGAGGGCATGGCGCCGGATCTGGCCGAGCGGCGCGCGGCCTACCGCGTCTTCGGCTCCAAGCCCGGGGCCTATGGCGCCGGATTGCAGGCCCTGATCGACGAGCGCGGCTGGCGCGACGAGGGCGATCTGGCCCGCGCCTATCTGACCTGGGGCGGGTACGCGTACGGGGCCGGGGCGGAAGGCAAAGCCGAGCATGACCTGTTCGCCGACCGGCTGGGCCGGGTCGAGGCCGTCGTCCACAACCAGGACAATCGCGAACACGACCTGCTCGACAGCGACGACTACTACCAGTTCGAGGGCGGCATGACGGCGGCGGTGCGCCACCTCTCGGGCCGCCAGCCTGCGGTCTATCACAACGACCATTCGCACCCGGATAACCCGCGCATCCGCACCCTGGAGGACGAGATCGGCCGCGTCGTGCGCGCGCGGGTCGTCAATCCCAAATGGATCGCGGGGGTGATGCGCCACGGCTACAAGGGCGCTTTCGAGATTGCGGCGACGGTGGATTACCTCTTCGCCTTCGCCGCGACCGCGCGCTGTGTCGGCGATCACCACTTTGACGCCGTATTCGAGGCATATTTGAAGGACGATGAGGTGCGCGCCTTTCTCGAGGAGCACAATCCGGCGGCCCTGCGCGAGATGAGCGCGCGGCTGGAAGAGGCGATCGAACGCGGCTTGTGGCAGCCGCGCATCAACGACGCGGGCGCGGTGCTGGACCGCATCGCCCGCGCCGCAACCGCTGCATGATGGGATCGGACCGCATGGCGAAAGACACGGAGAACATGAGCGAGGCGGAACTCGACCGCCGCCATTCCGAGAAGATGGCCAAGCGCAAGGTGGCCCGGAACAAGATCCTCGCCACCAAGACCGAGGAGCGCGGGCTGCTGATCGTCCATACCGGCAAGGGCAAGGGCAAATCAACCGCCGCCTTCGGCCTGGCGCTGCGCGCCATGGGCAACGGCTTTCGCGTCGGCGTCGTGCAGTTCGTGAAAGGCGCCTGGAAGACCGGCGAGCGCGACATTCTGGCCCAGTTCCCCGATTTGGTGACCATGAAGGCGATGGGCGAGGGCTTCACCTGGGACACTCAGGACCGCCAGCGCGACCTGGCCGCCGCCCGCGCCGCCTGGGAGGCGGCGAAGGAGATGATCGCCGATCCAGGCTATCGCATGGTGATCCTGGACGAACTCAATATCTGCCTGCGCTACGACTACCTGCCGCTCGACGAGGTGCTGGCCGTCCTACGCGACAAACCGCGCGACCTGCATGTCGTCGTCACCGGCCGCAACGCCAAACCCGAGCTGATCGAGCTGGCCGACCTCGTCACCGAAATGACCCAGATCAAGCACCCCTTCCGGGAAGGAGTGAAAGCCCAGCCTGGCATCGAATTCTGAACCGCCAATCGGGCGTCCCCCGATAATCGGCCCCCGGGCCTTGGCCCCGACCATTGGAGACCCAGATGAAGAACCTGATCCGCAGCCTCCTATTCCTGACCGTCATGGCGCCCCTTGCCGTGCCGGCCCAAGCCGAGGAAAGCTCGAAAGTCGACGCCCAGGAGGTCGTTTCCAACGCGACCTTCACCATCCAGCGCCTGTTCGAAGATCCCGACTTCACCCGCCTCAAGGCGATGGCCAAGGACGCCAAGGGCGTGTTGATTATCCCCAGCCTGCTGAAGGCCGGCTTCATCCTGGGCGCGGAAGGGGGCAACGGTGTCCTGTTGTCGCGCGACGCCAACGGGGTCTGGAGCTATCCCTCCTTCTACACCCTGGGCGCCGGCAGCATCGGCCTGCAGGCCGGTTTCCAGGATTCCGAGGTGGCGCTTCTGATCCTGACCACCAACGGGCTCAACGCCTTGCTCAACAACAACGTCACCCTGGGCGTCGATGCCAGCGTTGCGGCCGGACCGGTCGGCCAGGGCATCGAAGGCTCGACCACGACCAATATCGGCGCCGATATCGCGGCCTTCTCCAAGACCCGGGGCCTGTTCGGCGGCGGTGCCTTGAAAGGCGCCCTGGCCTATGAGCGCGACGATCTGGCCAGCGCCTATTACAACGCGCCGAACGTGACGGCGCGCGCCATCGTGATGGAGCGGCTCCACACCAATGCGGGCGCCGATGCGCTGAGAGCGGCGCTTGCCACCGCAAACTAAAAAAAGGCCGTGCAGGCGCACGCCCGCGCTGATGCTCCAGGGCACGGGCTCCGACGTCGGCAAGTCGCTGATCGTCGCGGGCCTGGCCCGGGCCTTGGCGCGGCGCGGTCTGGCCGTGCGCCCGTTCAAGCCGCAGAACATGTCGAACAACGCCGCCGTCACCGTCGACGGCGGCGAGATCGGCCGCGCCCAGGCGGTCCAGGCCCTGGCCTGCGGCGTGCCGCCCCATTCCGACATGAACCCCGTCCTGTTGAAGCCCCAATCCGAGATCGGCGCGCAGATTGTCCTGCAGGGCCGTGTCGCGGCCAGCGCGGGCGCCCGCGAATACACGGCGATGAAGGCGAGCCTGCTGCCCAAGGTCCTGGAAAGCTTCGGTCGGATCGCGGCCCAGGCCGATCTGGTCCTGGTCGAGGGCGCGGGCAGCCCGGCTGAGGTCAATCTGCGCGAAGGCGATATCGCCAATATGGGTTTTGCCGAGGCCGCGGGCCTGCCCGTCGTCCTGGTCGCCGATATCGACCGGGGCGGGGTGATCGCCAGCCTGATCGGCACCCATGCCCTGCTTTCGCCGGGAGAGAAGGCCCGCACCAAGGGCTATATCGTCAACAAATTCCGCGGCGACCCCTCCCTCTTCGACGGCGGCATCGCGATCATCGGGGAGAGGACCGGCCTGCCCTGTCTGGGCCTGATCCCCTGGTTCGACCGGGCCGCCGACCTGCCGGCCGAGGATGCCGTCGCCCTCGACCGAGCGCCCGTCCCGCGCGCGCGGGACGGGGCGCCGATCCGGATCGCCGTGCCGCGCCTGGCGCGGATCGCCAATTTCGACGATCTCGATCCGCTCTCGATGGAAGCCGATATCGCGCTCGAGATCGTCCCGCCGGGCCGCGCGCTGCCGGGCGATGCCGATATCGTGCTGCTGCCCGGCTCCAAATCCACCCGCGCCGATCTGGACGCCTTGCGCGCCGAGGGCTGGGATATCGATATCCGCGCCCATCACCGGCGCGGCGGATTGGTGATTGGGCTTTGCGGCGGCTACCAAATGCTCGGCCGGACGGTCGCTGATCCCGAAGGCATCGAAGGCGCACCGGGAGTGAGCGAGGGGCTGGACCTGCTGGCGGTCGATACCGTCATCGGCGGCACCAAGGCCCTTCGCGAAACCCAGGCCGTCGAGGTCTCGACCGGCGAAGCTGTGCGCGGCTACGAAATTCATATGGGCGAGACGGCGGGCCCGGACACGGCTCGGCCGATGTTGCGTTCTGTCGGGAAGGACGATGGGCAGGACGGCGCGGTCTCCGCCTGCGGCCGGGTCATGGGCTGCTATCTGCACGGGTTGTTCGGCGCCGACTTCTTCCGCCACGCCTTCCTCGCCCGCATCCGACGCGACCGGCCGCGCGGCCTGGACTATGCCGCGCGGGTCGAGGCCGCGCTCGATGCTCTGGCCGGCCATCTGGCGGCCCATGCCGATCTCGATCGGCTCTGGGAGATCGCCGATGCCCGCTGACCGGTCGACCGAGCAACCCAACCATCGATCCGATATTCGTCAACGGCGAACTCGTTTTCCCCTCACCCCGACCCTCTCCCGATGGGAGAGGGAGAAAACAACCCCTCTCCTCAGGGAAAGGGAGCGGCCCGCCGCGCAGCGGTGGGCGGGTGAGGGGCAGACGAGCCACCCCCTGGAAGACGATCCCGTCTTAGATTCGTGTGACCAATACCGCGACGCCGGCAACAATGCCCAAGGTCACCAGACAGCTTGCCGCGAAAAGACCCAGGGCGCGGCGCAAATCAGCCAGTTCCAGCCGGGCGCGGCCATCGCCCATCCAGGCATCCTCCACCACCCTGCCGCCATAGCGGCGCGGGCCGGCCAGGGCCAGGCCCAAGGCGCCGGCGAAGGCCGCCTCGGTCCAGCCCGCATTGGGCGAGCGATGGCGCGGCGCGTCACGCAAAGCCGAGCGCAGGGCGGCGAAGGGTCTCGCGCTGGGCGTGATCAAGGCGGCCAGCGCGATCACCCCGACCGCGATGCGGGCCGGAATCCAATTGGCCAGATCGTCCAGCCGGGCCGAGACCATGCCGAAGCTGGCATGGCGCGGCGTGCGGTAGCCGATCATGCTGTCCAGGGTGTTGATCGCCTTGTAGGCGCAGAGCCCGGGCAGGCCCAGGACCAGATACCAGAAGGCGGGCGCCAGCACGCCGTCGGAAAAATTTTCGGCCAAGGATTCGACCGTCGCGCGGGCCACGCCATGGCGGTCCAGGCTCTCCGGGTCGCGGCCCACCAGATGGGCGACCGCGCCCCGCGCGCGCGCCAGATCGCCGGTCTGGAGCGGCCTCAGCACGGCGCGCGCATGATCGAACAGACTGCGCTGGGCCAGCAGGCTGGTGACCAGCAGCAATTCCCAGATCCAGCCGAAGGGCAAGCCGCGCGCCGCCCAGGCGATGAGCCAACCGAAGCCGCCCGCCAGGGCGATGGTTAGAACGGCTGCCAGGGCGCCGCGCACCTTCCGGCTCGCTTCGCTGCGGCTGGGGCGGTTGAGCTTGCGGTCGAGAAAGCCGATCGCGCCGCCCAGCACGCGCACCGGATGGGGCAGATATCTGAACGGCCCGGGCACGGGCGGCAGCAAACCGTCGAGCACCAGGGCGGTGACGAGAACGAGAAGCGGCCCGGGGCCGCCGATCCAGGCGGCCAGCGACATGGCCGGAGAATGGGCGGGGGCTCCCTCCCGGTCAATCGCTATGCATCAATCGACCATTCTCAATTGGAGGCGGGCGGCCTACGCGCGCCGAACAACGAAGCGGAAGGGGATCAAGGAATGACGGAAACAGCGGTCATGCTGTGCGGTCACGGCAGCCGGGACGAGGGCGCGGTGCGCGAATTCGCCAATGTCGCGGCGCGGATGCGCGAGAAACTGCCGCAATACGATCTCGAACACGGCTATCTCGAATTTGCCACGCCGATCATCCGCGAGGGTCTGGACAAGCTGATCGACCGGGGTGCAAAACGCATCCTGGCCGTGCCCGGCATGCTCTTTGCCGCGGGCCATGCCAAGAACGATATTCCCTCGGTCCTCAACACCTATATGGCCCAGCGGCCCGAGGCCGAGATCATCTATGGCCGGGAACTGGCCATCGATCTCAAGATGCTGCGCGCCGCGGGCGACCGGGTCGCCGAGGCCGAGCGCCAGGCCAATGCCGAGCTGGGCGAGGTCTCTCGCCACGACACCTTGCTGGCCGTGGTCGGGCGGGGCAGTTCCGATTCCGACGCCAATTCCAACGCCACCAAGGTCATGCGCATGCTCTGGGAGGGCCATGGCTACGGCTGGGGGGAGACGCTCTATTCCGGCGTCACCTTCCCCCTGGTCGAGCCCGGCCTGGAACAGGCCGTGCGCCTGGGCTTCAAGCGCATCATCGTCTTCCCCTATTTTCTCTTCACCGGAATCCTGGTGAGGCGGATCTACGATCACACGGATATCGTCGCCGCGCGCCATCCCGAGGTGCAGTTCGTCAAGGCGCCCTATCTCAACGATCATCCCCTGGTCGTCGACACCTTGGCCGACCGGGTGCGGGAAATTCTCGACGGCGCCAATCTGATGAACTGCCAGATGTGCAAATACCGCGAGCAGGTGCTGGGCTTCGAGGACGAGGTCGGCCTGCGCCAGGAAAGCCATCATCATCATGTCGAGGGCATCGGCACGGGCGAGAGTGGCCATAGCCACAATCATGATCACGACCATGCCCATGGGCACACGCACGATCACCACCATCACCCCTATCCCCATGCCGACCATCCCCTGGGGCCGGTGACCCTGCCCAAGACCGAGGGCGACCGCTAGGCGATGGCGGGCATGGGGGGCTATCTTCGGGATCCGGCGGAAATCTACCGGCAGTCCTTCGCCGCCATACGGGCGGAGACCGATCTGGCGGCCATTCCGGCCGATCTGATCTCCCTCGCTTTGCGCATCGTCCATGCCTGCGGCACGCCCGAGATCCTGATTGATCTGGCCTGGCGTGACGGCGCGGGCGCGGCGGGCCGAGCGGCCCTGGCCGCCGGCGCACCGATCCTCTGCGATGCCGGGATGGTCGCCCAGGGGGTGATCCGGACGCGCCTGCCGGCAGGGAATCCGTTGATCTGCACCCTGGACGATCCGGCCGTGCCGGCAGCCGCCAAGGCGGCGGGCACGACCCGTTCGGCGGCAGCGGTCGAGCTTTGGCGCCCTCACCTGGCCGGCGCGGTTGTGTGTATCGGCAATGCTCCAACGGCGCTGTTCCGCCTGCTCGAAATTCTCGCGGAAGGCGCCGATCCGCCCGCCCTGGTGCTGGGCTTTCCGGTCGGCTTCGTCGGCGCCGCCGAATCGAAGGTCGCCCTGATCGTCAACGATCTGAATCTGCCCTATATCGCTCTGCGCGGACGCAAGGGCGGCAGCGCGATGGCCGCCGCCGCCGTTAACGCCCTGGCCGGCGACGCGAAGGAGGGGTCTTCATGAGCGCATGGCTGTCGATCGTCGGCTTGGGCGAGGACGGACTGGACGGCCTGTCTGTACCCGCCCGCGCCCTGGTCGAGACCGCCGAGGTCCTGGTCGGCGGCGCGCGGCATCTGGCCCTGGCCGGCGAGGCCGCCGGCGGCGCGACCGAAAAGCTGACCTGGGAAACGCCGCTCAGCCGCACGGTCGAGGCGATCGCCGCTCGCGAAGGCCGACGGGTGACCGTGCTGGCGACCGGCGATTCCATGCATTACGGCATCGGCGTCACCCTGGCGCGGCGTTTCGGCATGGACGCGCTCACGATCATTTCCGCGCCAAGCGCCTTTTCCCTGGCCTGCGCGCGGCTTGGCTGGCCGCTTGCCGAGACCGCCTGCATCACCCTGCACGGCCGGCCCCTCGATCTGCTGTCCCTGCATCTGGCCCCCGAAGCCCGCATCCTGGTCCTGAGCGAGGACGCCACGACCCCCGCCAAGCTCGCCGCCCATCTGACCGGGTTGGGCTATGGCCCCAGCGCCTTGACCGTCCTCGCCCATATGGGCGGGCCGAAGGAGCAGCGCTGGGACAACACGGCCGAAGGCTGGACGGAAGAAGACATTCCGGACCTCAACACCGTCGCGATCACCTGTCATGCAGCACCCGGCACCCGCGTGCTGTCCCGCGCGCCCGGCCTGCCGGACGAGGTCTATGCGAATGACGGCCAACTGACCAAGCGCGAGATTCGCGCCGCCACCCTGGCCGCGCTCTGTCCCTTGCCCGGCCAGCACCTCTGGGATATCGGCGCGGGCGCGGGCTCCATCGCCATCGAATGGCTGCGCGCCGCGCCCGGAGGAAAGGCCGTGGCGATCGAGCGCCAGGCCGCCCGGGTCGCCAATATCGCGCGCAACGCCGCCGTCCTGGGCGTGCCGGGTCTGAAGATCCTGACCGACGAGGCGCCCGCCTGCCTGGAGAATTTGGCCCGGCCCGACGCGATTTTCATCGGCGGCGGGCTTTCGAGCCCGGGCCTGGCCCTGTATTGCTGGCGCGCCCTGGCGCCGGGCGGGAGGCTCGTCGCCAATGCCGTGACCCTGGAGGGGGAGGCCGCGCTGCACGACCTGCGAAAAGAGACTGGGGGAGAGATGACGCGCATCGCGATCAGCCGGACGACGCCGGTCGGCCCCTTTGAATCCTGGCGGCCCCTGATGCCGGTCACCCAATTCGCCGTCGAGAAGCCCCGTGGCTGAGGGTTCCACGGCGCCGAGCAAGGTCTACGGTCTGGGGGTCGGGCCGGGCGACCCCGAACTGATCACCCTGAAGAGCCTGCGCCTGCTGCGCGCCTGCCCGGTCCTG
>Ga0302122_10001735_pt1 | contig 13819 bp, 11 predicted proteins | sample CB21_SCM_MG_FD_203115 | JGI IMG/M metagenome (GOLD analysis project Ga0302122, IMG submission 203115) | Marine microbial communities from Western Arctic Ocean, Canada - CB21_SCM | ecosystem: Environmental > Aquatic > Marine > Oceanic | place: Canada: Western Arctic Ocean | collected 2017-09-28
TGTCTTCTTTGCCGTTTCTCTTATTCCACTCGCGGACGTCGTCGCAATCCAATATAGCAAACCGATTTTTGCGTCTTTAGCCGCTGTTCTTATCCTGCGCGAGGTAATGTACGGCGCCCGGTGGCACGCCCTTATGATCGGCTTTGTTGGGATGCTAATGATCATCCGGCCCGGTTTTGCGGAATGGAATATTGGCGTTCTGCTCGCGCTCGGCGCGATGGCCGCAGGCGCCTTCACCACGATTTCAGTCAAGCTCATGACCCGGACGGAACCCCCCGACCGTATCGTCGCCTATACGCTGATGGTTATGACATTAGGATCGGCCGTCCCGGCAATCCTGTATTGGCAAACACCCACTTTTGAGCAATTGCTTTGGCTGGTTCTGCTGGGCGGGCTAGCAACCGGTTTTCAACGGTCAGCTGCGCGCGCCTATGCGGCGGCTGATGCAACAGTGGTGTTACCTTTTGAATTTGTGCGGTTATTGATCGCCATTGCGTTTGGATTTTTAATATTCGGCGAGGCGCTTGATGGCTGGACATGGGCGGGTGGCACAGTGATATTTGCCGCAAGTTTCTATGTCGTTCGCGCGGAAGCAAATCGAAATGCAGCCGCTGCAACAGCACCCTAAACTTGCGGCCTATTCCTTGAGTCCCATTACGCATAACGGAATACCATGATTCGCTCCTATATCGGCCAACTGCGAAACAAATACTCCAGCGCTGCAGAAGGTGCTGCCTGGATGATGGCCAGCGCGGCAACCTGGGCCATTATGGTTGCCATTGCACGCGGCTTGAAAGATGAAGTCCACCTGTTCGAAGTCGTCTTTTTTCGTAGCCTTTTCGGTTTCTTGTTTCTCGTCCCGCTGTTCTGGAGCAAGAACTTCACTGGCTTAAAAACAAGCCGATTTAGCATGCATATGGTGCGCGGTCTGTCCGGCGTCGCCTCCCTTTATCTAATGTTCGGCGCCCTCATCTTTATCCCAATGGGCGATGTTGCCGCCATTACCTTTACACGCCCATTGTTAGCATCGGTGTGTGCCATTATATTTCTAGGAGAAGCCTCGCGCGGCCATAGATGGACGGCCGTTATATTTGGCCTTATCGGCGCATATATCATCGTGCGGCCCGGCGTTAGCCCGATTTCCTGGGGGCAAATTCTAGCCATAATTTGTGTCCTGGCGATGGTTATAAATTCGATGGCAATCAAATCACTGACCCGGACGGATTCCGCCGACACCATAGTCGTCTGGCAGATGATTGTTTTCACAACAGTCTCCATCGGGCCAGCACTTTACGTATGGGTAACGCCAACCCTCGAACAACTGGGTCTTCTGATGTTGATGGGATTTGCCGGCACTCTAACGCAGAGAGCAATGACTCGTGCCTACAAGGCGGCCGATGCCACAATCGTATTGCCGTTTGAATATACGCGGCTGCCATTTGCCGCCTTCATGGGGCTGGTCCTGTTTTCTGAATTCCCCGATATGTGGGTTTGGATTGGAGGCACGATAATATTTGCCGCGACTGTCTATATGGCACATAAAGAGCGACAGGAAGCGCGGGCGGAGGGTGAAAACTAGGGCACCCAGATGACCTACATATAACCTTGGCGCCCGATATCAAAAGCAGAACAAAAGACAAAAATGTTAGAGTGTAAGAATACGGATCTCTGGTCCGCCTATGGCCATACCTTTTATGCACCTGCCCTGAACAAAGATTAAATCGCGCTGGATTTAGGAGCCGCGACCGCTGCATTTGGCCACGAAGTCGCCGACGAGATTGGCTGTCGCTTTCACGCCGTTGAGGCATTGCCGGAAAGTTACAAGGTAATCGAAGAGGCCCACCTTCTCAGAAAACACCATTTCGCGATATGCGGCGAGAACAAACCGCAAAACTTTTCCGTAGTGAATGACGAAGAGCGCTGGGGCCTCATTCAACCAGTCAGTGACACGAACCAGGGTGACTCTGTCCAGGTCCCTGGAATTACGTTGAAAAGCTTCTTTGAATACATCAGCGCCGACGTGATCGATCTCGCGAAAATTGATATCGAAGGTGCCGAGATCACGGTTTTCTGGATCAGAAACTTATCGAACTCGTTCAGCGCATCATAACCCGCGGTAGTTTGAAATAACTCCGCGGACAGGTGACTATCACGTTTAATAGCGCAATACTCATCAGTCCTTACATGGGGACTGATCATGGCGAACACGCCACAGGAATTTGACTACATCATCGTCGGCGCGGGATCGGCGGGATGCGTTCTGGCAAACCGGTTAAGTGCCGATCCTAAAAATCGTGTTTTGCTTCTCGAAGCAGGACCCGCAGACCGCAATCCGCTCATTCATTTACCAGTTGGTCCAGCACGAGTGATTAGCGACCCTAAATATGACTGGTGCTACGAAACAGAACCCCAAGCCAATTTAGCGGGGCGTAAGATCGCGTGGACGCGCGGCAAGACACTGGGAGGCTCCTCATCGCTCAACGGCATGGTCTATATCCGGGGCCACGCCCGCGATTACGATTTATGGGCACAGCGCGGCCTGACCGGCTGGTCGTATGATGACATCCTGCCCTACTTCAAAAAAGCAGAGCATAACGAACGCGGTGAGGATGATTTTCACGGCACTACCGGTCCGTTAAACGTCACCGAGGGTGGGCAAAACCATACCTTGTACGATGCCTTTGTCTCTGCCGGAGAACAGGCCGGGCACGCACTCAATGAAGATTTTAATGGCGCCGAACAGGAAGGTGTTGGCCGCTTTCAGTTCACAATAAAAAACGCCCGGCGCTGGAGCACCGCCGCGGCTTATCTGCGTCCAGCGAAGTCGCGCCGCAATCTCGTTATCGAAACAAATGCAAAGACCCACCGTGTAACGTTTGAAGGCACCCGCGCCACCGGTATCGCATACAAACATAAGGGCCGTGGCAAGCTAGCCATAGCCCATCACGACGTCATTTTGGCAGGGGGCGCGATCAATTCCCCACAACTTCTGATGCTGTCCGGCGTTGGAGATGCAGCAGCGCTCAATGCGCTCGGCATCAAGCCGGTGATTAACCGGCCCGATGTCGGCAAAAATCTGCAGGATCACCTTTCTATCCGGGTCATGCATCAATCCAAAATCAGGACGATAACGGATGAGCTTAGCAAGTTTGAGCGAGGCATTGCCGCCGTCATTCGTGCCGTTTTGTTTCGCAGCGGCCCCGCAGCGGGCTTTCCCCTCGCCGGTGGTGCCTTTCTTAAAACGTCACCCGACCTTGAAATGCCTGACGTACAAATTCATTTTAGCCCCGGCAATCTCATGTCTATTCATCGTAAACCGTTTGCAAAACCGGCAACGGACCACACCCGCCCGGACGCCTTTATGTGCCACGCCTGTCAGCTACGGCCCGAAAGCCGCGGCGAGATATTCCTGCGAAGTGCTGACCCGGAGATGCCGCCCGCCATGGAACCGAACTATCTCTCTGCCGAATATGACCGACAGGTAATGCGCGCCGGATTCAAACTCGCCCGTGAATTAATGGCCCAACCCGCTTTTGCCGAATTCAGCCACGGCGAAATCTGGCCCGGCCCGGACATACAATCTGATGATGAGATCGATGATTTTATCGCGAGCGCCGCCAGCACGGTTTATCACCCGGTCGGGACGTGTCGTATGGGAACCGATGAAGAAGCCGTCCTCGATGGTGCTTTGAAAGTACGAGGTGCCAAGGGACTACGCGTCGTTGATGCCTCCATTATGCCAACCCTGGTAGGGGGGAACACCAATGCCCCAACGATCATGATCGCGGAAAAAGCAGCGGATATGATTTTAGCGGACAAGCCCTGAGCCAATTCACTTTCACCGTTTTGCCAAGACCAGCGAACTGGCTGTAGAGTAAAGTCACGTTATCGCTTTCGTTATCGCCGGAAGCCTGTAGAGGCTTTCTTATCATTTCATCGGAACTACATTTTTGACCGAACCGACTGCTTCTGGACAACCCGATCCGAGCCAGGAAAACTCCGAGCCTGCACCCATCACCGGTATGGCCGCGCTTCGCTATCGCGATGTGCAGCTACTCATGATCGGCAAAATATTTGGCTGGATTCCGCTCTATATGGTGCTAACCGCCATCGCCTACCAGGTTTATGACGTGACCGGGGAGGTTGAAAACCTCGCTTATATCGGGTTGGCAACCTTTGCTCCCGCCATTGGTCTGTCTCTGATCACCGGTTATGTAGCGGACCTGTTTGACCGCAAGAAAGTCGTCGGCGCCTGCTACGCCACGGTGATGGTTTCCGCCATTTTGTTTCTTATTTGGTCCTTGGGAGACCGTACCGAGGTATGGCCGGTGTTCGTAATCCTCGTGGTGCTCGGAACTGGACGGGCCTTCTATCATCCCGCCGCGAATTCACTGGTTCCCAACCTCGTGCCCCGCGAGGTATTCCCCAACGCCATCGCCTGGCACACCAGTACCAACAAGATCGCTCAAACTGTTGGGCCTATGCTGGGCGGCTTCGTTTATCTCGCGGGACCCGAATACGTCTATGCCATCGCAGCCTGTGGGTTGGCGGTCGGCGCGGTCACGAGCTTTTTCATCAAAACGAAAACGACCCGTGCCGGGAGGGAACCCACAAGTTGGCGGGTGCTCTTTGCCGGACTGCGCTACGTGTATGATAAAAAAATTATCTTTGGAGCCATCACACTTGATTTATTTGTTGTCCTGCTGGGCGGTGTCACTGCGTTGCTACCAGTGTTTGCCAAAGACATATTGGATGTCGGGCCAGCCGGAGCCGGGTTGCTGAGAGGCGCTATTGCCGCAGGGTCGCTGGCGACGGGGATCGCCCTGACCCGCGTCAGCATGACACATTCTGTCGGTGTCATACTGTATATCAGCATTCTCGTCTTTGGCGGCGCAACGATATTGTTTGGGCTCTCGACAGTCCTGTGGCTGTCACTGGTAGCCATGGTGATCCTGGGTATCGGCGATATGATCAGCGTCTATATCCGCGTCACTTTGATTCAGATTGCGACGCCGGATGACATGCGGGGCCGCGTGAGTGCCGTCAATTCCGTGTTCACCGGTGCGTCGAATGAGATTGGTGAATTTCGTGCCGGGATGATGGCAGCGGCCTTCGGCGCCGTTCCTGCCGTCTTGTTTGGCGGCATCGGTTGCTTTGTAGTTGCAGCGATCTGTTGGGCCGCTTTTCCAGAATTAAGGAAGGTTCAAAGAATGGACCGGAAACTCTAATCAGTCCTCGTCAACACACTGAACGGTTTCATATTCCGCCGGGATAGTCATTTCCATCAACAAATAGTCTTCGGAATAATCCAGCACGTTATGTTTGATACAAGGCGGCTGAACCCAGCAATCACCTTCTTCGAAATGCTGTTCACCCTGGCCTTCAAAATACACGGTGGAACTGCCCTTCAGACAATAGACCATCTGAAACTCAAGATCATGATAATGCAGCCCGCTGCCGCCCTTGGGACACGGAGCTGTTGTCTTAATCATGTGGATATGAACCTTGCCCTCGGTCATATCGGCGATACCAAAATCGCGATATTCCCGGTAATTCCTCAGCCCACCGCTAACGAACGGGTTTTCCTTGGCCTTATTGACGAGAAAAGTTGATTTAATTTTGTCTGATCCAGACATCCCGGTTTCCTTATTGTCTTTATTCTCTTAATTAAAAAGAAGGGCGGCTATACCAGCCGCCCCCATCATAATTCTTGTTAGGTCATACGCTTAGTTCAATGGCCCGTAACCATTCAATGTCAGGCGCCGCATCAAACGTGGCTCGTCGCGCGGAAAATCTCTACGCATGTGAATCGACGCATAATTATCCCACATCACCATATCGCCGAGCTTCCACTCATGCTCGAAGACTACCGACGGGTCTTCTGAAATATCAAACAACTGGTTGAGAATTTCTTCGTTTTCGTCGGGCGCCAATCCTTCAATGCGGGCTGACATCAACCGGCTGATATAGAGCGCTTTACGACCGGTTGCCGGGTGGGTCACGAAAATTGGCTGCTCGTATTGCAGCATGCCGGAGATATCGGAGTTATAGATATCGATCCGTTCACGGCGTTTATAATCGTGAATCTGCAGAATTTTGCGACCTTCAAGCTTCGCCTTTAAATCGTCAGGTACATTGTCATAGGCTTTATACATGTTTGAGAAACAGGTATTGCCGCCCGAGCTTGGCAGAGTGATGGAATAGAGCAACGTCGCTTTGTGCGGTTTCTCGTAATAGCTGGTGTCATGGTGGAACCACATTTCACCATCACCGAAGGCGCCAATTGGCTCGCCAGTCTTTTCATCCTTTATGTTCGTAACAAACATAAAGGGCGTGTCGTAGCTGCCGCCAGGGGTCGAGCCGTTGGGAGAGCGTCGACGTTCACCGAGCCCACCAAACGTATTAGCAAACTCCATCTGCTCTTCTTCAGTGATATCCTGATCCCGAAACACCACAACGACATGTTCATGAAAGGCCGCCTCGATCTCTCTGGCGGTTGCCTCACTAATCGGTTCACGCAGATCGACACCTTTAATCTCGGCACCACAAGCGTTTGAGAGCGGCTCAACGGTAACAGGCATGACACAGGTCCTCATTGACGGTATTTAGTTTGGGGTAAATTATCACGCTTCGGACAAGATGTGAAACCATCCCGCGTCACGAGGTTTATAGGGAGGCGCTCGGTTGAAGATACAAAAACTCGCAGGGTCTTTTGGCGCTGAGGTTTCCGATATTGATCTAAAGGAGCCACTGGCAGCTGAAAATCTTGCCAACCTCCAAGCTGCTTTCGTCGAGCATCAGATTCTGATCTTTCACGACCAGCAGATCGAACCGAAACACCAGCTCGCCTTTAGCGAACATTTTGGTCCGGTCCAGAAGCTGTATCTCGAAGAACACCGGATCCCCGACTGCCCTGAGGTAGTCGTGCTATCGAATGAGCAAGTCGATGGTAAACATATTGGTGTCGTCGCTGCGGGTGACTTTTGGCACTCGGACCTGTCACCGAGCAAGACACCGGGACTCGCCACTATTTTGTATGGGCGCACTCTACCGAGCCAAGGTGGCGATACGGAGTTTGCCGATATGTTCACGGCCTATGACACACTCTCCAACGGAATGAAGGCCCGGATTGCGAATTTGCGGGGCGTTCACTGCATCAATAAGCTTCGCAATCACCGGGTCGAGGTGACCCGGCCGGGTGGTGCAGCCTATTACAAAACACAGAGCAGCATTCCCGATGAATGCCACCCAATCGTCCGCACCCATCCTGTATCAGGCCGCAAAGGGTTGTATATCTCGCCGCGTTTTACGATCAGCATTGTGAATATGGATGATGCGGAGGCGCAGCCTTTATTGGACGAGCTATTCGCACACCAGATCAAACCTGCACATGTCTATCTGCATAACTGGCAGGTCGATGATCTCGTGATGTGGGACAATCGCAGCGTTAATCACCGCGCCTGCGGCGGCTACGAGATGGTCGATATCAGGCGCATCCACCGAACCTCGACCCTCGGCGATGTGCCCTTCTAGTCTGTAGACTGAATTCAGAAAGAAAGCGGCCCGTCACCGCCGATAGTACAGCGCCGCAGCAGACGGCGTTGATCTCGTGGAAAATCGGTCCGCGCGTGGATTGAGGCATGATTATCCCACATCACCAGATCGCCAACCTGCCATTCATGCTCGTAAAAAATTTCCTCGTTTTCGGAAATTTCAAAAAGCTGATCCAGAATGTCATCGCTTTCAGCGCGTTCCAGCCCCTCGATCTGGGCCGACATTAACCGGTTAATATAGAGCGCCTTTTTACCGGTCTTTGAATGGGTCACTATAATCGGCTGCCAGCAATGGCGTAAGTCTTCGACGACGATGTTGTCGAGATCAAGCCGTTCGCGTCGCTTGTGATCATGGATTTGCAGAATCTTCCGGCCCTCAAGCTTGTCCTTCAGCTCTTGTGACAAGTTGGCATAGGCAGCGTACATGCTGTTCATACGCGTATTACCGCCTTCGGTCGGCAGCTCAACGGAATACAAAAACGTCGCCCGGTTGGGAATTTCATAATAGCAACTATCGGCGTGAAACCACATCTCACCATCGCCATAGGAACCTTCCTTACCACCGGCCTCTTCTGGGATATTGGTGACCAGCATGACATGGCCCTTCGTAGCTTCTTTGCCGGCGCGGATATCCTTCGGTGCGTTACGACGCACACCCAACGGGCCAAAGTGCCCGGCAAAGTCGAGCTGTTGTTGCTTGGTCAGGTTCTGGTCACGAAACACCAGCGCGACATATTGATTGAACGCTTCATTAAGGACCTCCACCGTCGTGGCATCCTGCGGCTGGCTGATATCGATCCCGGAAATTTCTGCCCCAACATGGGTAGTTAGCGGCGTAATTGTGAGGGCTCCGGTAGCGGAAATAGTGTCCATCGGCTTGATCCTGAAAGGCCTGTAATTTGATGGGTTTTCTTATCATGCAGACCTGCAAACAGCAAAGTTTTGCGGATTCCAGAGAATTCGGAGATGCTGTCCTCATAAAAGACAACTTTATTGAGGACATGAGAATGACCATCGATGTATCCGTCACCGCCCGCTACGAAAGCCTGAAAGATCGCGTTATCATCATTACCGGAGGTGGTCAGGGCATAGGTCGGGGTTACGCCCATCATTTCGCCGCCCAGGGAGCTATTCCGATCATTGCAGAGCTCGACGGGGAAAACGGTGTCACGGTACAGCGCGAGATTGAAGATAAAGGCAGCGTCGCGCGCGCCATTCAAACTGATGTCGCCTCGATGAACTCTGTCACAGACATGGTCGATCAGGTGCTTAAGGAGTTTGGCCGGATTGATGTCCTGATCAACAACGCGGCAATATTCTCTCGTATTACCATGGCGCCGTTCTGGGAATTGCCACTCGATGAATGGGATAGTGCGATGAACGTCAACGTCACCGGCAGTTATTACTGTGCCCGGGCTGTTGTACCTGCCATGCGGGAGGTGAAATGGGGTCGCATCGTTAACGTTACCTCGGGCACCGTCCAACTCGGCTCAGCGAATTATCTGCATTACATCACTTCAAAATCGGCGATGATAGGCATGACCCGATCAATGGCTCGCGAACTTGGCCCCTCGAACATCACGGTTAATACCTTTTGGCCGGGGATTACAAAGACGGAAGTGGACAGACCGTCAGCAACCGATGAAGTCTTTGAGATGTTTGCCCAACGGCAGTGTCTACCGCGCATGACGACCATCGAAGATCTCGCCAAGCCGATGCTGTTCCTTTGTTCGGAAGAAGCCGCCTATATGACAGGCCAGATTTTCGAACCGGATGGCGGGCTGAGCTTTAACTAAGGACGCTATTCGGCAACCGCAACGCCTGCATCGAGAATGTTGAGAATTTGTTCAGCGCGCACCGGCGTGCTGTTAATTTCCATACCAAAGGATTTGAGCGCATCGCACACTGCATTGGCGATCACCACAGGGGGGGCGATAGCGCCGCCCTCGCCCAACCCTTTAAATCCAAAGGAATTGCGGGGCGAAGGGGTTTCGGTGTGAATGACATTAATCGGCGGCACGTCAGATGCCGTCGGCAATAAATAATCCATAAAGCTGCCGGTCATCAGCTGGCCGTGCTCGTCATAGGAAAGCTCCTCGAACAGGCCGCCACCGATGCCCTGCACCAAACCACCTTTGACCTGACCATCAGCAATACCCGGATTAATCAACGTGCCAGCGTCATGTACCTCAACATAGTTTTCAATTTTGACGACGCCTGTTTGAGCATCAATTTCGAGAATCGCTGCATTTGCCGCATACGCCCAGGTGACGGTCGGCGGTTCATAATAGGCCGTGCCTTCAAGCCCCGCTTCAATGCCTTCGGGACGCTGATGGATCCAGCCGGGAAGTGCCGCCCGTGCAACCTCCTTCAACGTCATCGACATTTCGGGCACGCCGATGACACCGACCGACCCACCGCGCAGCTCAAGATCAGATTCCGAGGCTTCAAGAACATTGGCGGCAATGGCGAAGACTTTTTCTTTCACCTTGTCGCTGGAATCCTTGATCGCGCCGGAGGCCGTTACCGCGCTGCGGCTCGCAATGGTGCCATAGCCCATCGTCACATGTGATGTGTCAGCTAGCGTCACCACGACATCATCGATGTCCACATTCCAGATATCGGCCGCGACCTGAGCAAAGGCGGTCTCGTGGCCCTGACCCTGCGGACAGGCGCCAGTTGCCACCATCACCTTGCCGGAGGAGTCGATCTTAACAGTCGCACCTTCAAAGGGACCGATGCCTGTACCTTCAACATAACAGCCAAGACCAAGACCGAGATAACGGCCATCGGCCAACGCCTCTTTCTGCCGCGCACGAAACGCGTCTAATCCGCCGATGCCGTCCAGCGCCTTGCGCAGTGCTTCGGGATAATCACCGCTGTCATATTCGATCATGACACCGTCACGATACGGCAAACCAACCGCGTATGGCATTTGTTCCGGCTGGATCATGTTGCGGAAACGCACTTCTGCTGGATCAAGCCCCAACTCATTCGCGATCAAATCGATCGAGCGTTCCATCGCAAAGGCAACTTCAGGCCGACCGGCTCCACGATAAGGGGCATTCGGCGTCCGATTGGTCATCATGACCTTACAATCGGCCTCGTAATGCGGAATGTCATACGGACCCATGAAGTGGGCGATAGAGTTCCCCGCAATCGCCGCACCAACTGGCGAATAAGCACCGGAATCAACCAGGAAGTAATTTTTCACGACGCTGATCCGACCATCATCGTCATACCCGACCTCAATATCGAACAGATTGTCCCGTGAATGGGCAGCATTCAGGAGATGCTCGTGACGGTCTTCCAACCATTTAACGGGACGGCCCAGCCGCTTCGCCAGATAGGCGATCAAGATATCCTCTGGATAGACATGGCCTTTGCCACCGAAACCGCCACCAACATCGGGAGCAACGACCCGCACGCGATCTTCTGGCATACCCAAAGCATTGGCGACTTCGCGCCGTACCCAATGGACAACCTGAGTCGACGACCACACCGTGATACTGTCGGTCCGGGAGTCATATTCCGCGACCACGCCACGACATTCCATCGGCATCGCCGCATAACGGTGATGAAAATAACGCCGCTTTAACCTATGCGGCGCCGTCGCAAGGGCTGCTTCGCCATCACCCTTCTTGGCGTGGAGTGTTGCCGCGATGTTGCCCGGCAGATGATCATGTACCAGCGCCTCCGCATCGAGCGCGACTTCCGCATTGGCCACCGGCGGCAATGGTTCGAAATCGCCCTCTATCAGCTCTGCTGCGTCTTCCGCCATATAGCGATCGCCGGCCACCACCAGCGCATAGGGCTCGCCGACATAACGCAGCTTGTCATACGGCACCAAGGTCTGATCGGGGATTTCGATATGCGGGTCCATACCATCGCGCCAACCTTTAGGTGCCGCGACCTGCATGCCACTAATCGGCGGTAACACGTCCTTAAGCTCCGCACCCGCCAGCGCCAACACGACACCGTCAGCATTGCGCGCAGCTTCTAAATCAACGGAATTTATCCGCGCATGGGCCTGCTGGCTGCGGACGATGGCGACGTGGACCATGCCCTCTAATTTCATATCGCCGACAAATGTTCCAGCGCCTTTAAGCAAACGGTTGTCCTCGCGGCGAACGACCGAGCGACCAATATAAGACGGCATTGTATCAACCATTGTCGTTCTCCCGCTTTATCGGTTTGCCATGCACTTGTTCGGCATAGGCGGCAACCGCTTTAATAATGCCTTCATATCCCGTGCAGCGACACAAAGCCGCCGACATCCCCACTTTGATATCCTGTTCGCTAAGCGAGTCGCTGCTATTCACCAGATCAATGGCAATCATCAACATGCCCGGTGTGCAGTAGCCGCACTGAAGCGCTCGATGTTCTGAAAACAATTTCTGTAGCGGATGCAGCTCATCGCCATCGGCCAGGCCTTCAACCGTTTTGACATCCGCGCCTTCCGCCTGCACCGCAAACATCAAACAGGACCGTACCGCCACGCCATCCACAATAACTGTACAGGCTCCGCAAACCCCGTGCTCACAGCCGACATGCGTGCCGGTCTTGCCGAGCACATCCCTCAAGAAATCGGAGAAGAGCATACGAGGAGACGCATCCCCCGAGAGCGCGTCGCCGTTGACCGTCAATGAAACACTGCGCGGTGCCTTCATGATCTCACTCCCGCACGTTGTGCTGCTTTTTCTACAGCCTGACTTGTCATCACACCGGCAAGACGCCTCCGGTAATCCGCACTGGCGTGTAAATCTGACATCGGATCAACCGATGCTGCCGCTGCATCGGACGCCGCTTTGATCGCCTCTGCCCCAACGCCATAGCGCTGAATAATCTCCTCGGCTACCGTCAATCGGGAGGCTGTCGTCCCCGCGCCACAGACCGCAAGACGGACGTCCGTCGGCGCGCCGTTTGCAAAAGTGATCTGCGCGGCTACACCAGCTAGCGCGTAGTCACCATGACGCCTGGCAATCTCAACAAAGGCAAAACCGCTGCCGACCGGAGCTTTGGGAACGGTGATCTCGGTCAGCAATTCATCCGGTGCTAACGCCGTCGTCAGGATATCCTCAAAAAAATCTGCTGCCTTAATTCGTCGTTCACCTCGGACACTTTGTACGACGATTTCACACTCCAGCGCCAACACAACGGCGGGATACTCCGCCGCCGGATCAGCATTGGCGAGACTACCGCCAATTGTGCCGCGGCTTCTGATCGGCAAATGGGCAATCTGGGTCGTCGCCTCCTGAAGCAAAGGTGAAACTTGGCGAACAAGATCGCTTTCTTCGATGGCACGTTCACGCGTCATCGCGCCAATTGCAATTTGGTCGCCCACGTCTTTAATATAGGCAAGATTGGCAATCCGATTGAGATCAACAAGAATATCGGGGCGGCTGAGCCGAAAATTTAGAAGAGGCACCAGACTCTGCCCACCAGCAAGCGGCCTCGCGGCATCGCCATGCTCCGATAACAGCGATAATGCTTCAGCTAAGGAAGATGGGGCTAGAATGTCTAACAGAGGTGGTTTCACAGGGTTCGCTCTCTTCTGTAGCTCCGACACGACATCAAAGACCCATCCCGTTATCCGAGTCAAACCTGCTACGGCGATAACGCCCAAGTTTTAACCTCTGATTCAGTTGTATCCGTAATCATTATCAGGCATTAGGTCAGTTCGCGTCAGTGAAAGACGCTGCCAGGAGCCCCGCAGACATCGTGACACCTCTCTCAAGAACAGACCGGATAACCCGCGCCTGGCTCAAAATGCCGGGAAATATTCGCGGCATCCTGTGGCTGAGTATCGGGGCCTTTCTGTTTTCAATTACCGATGTTGTCGTTAAACAGCTCGGTCGGAAGTTCGATCCAACAGAGCTCGCTTTTTTCCGCTATGGCATTGGCATGATCATGCTGACACCAATTTTTATCAAAATGGGTGTAGCAGAGCTCAAAACGACACGCATCGGAATGCATATTCTTAGAATGTCGCTCGCCATGGTTGCACAACTCGGGATTTTTATTACCGTAATCAACATGCCGCTCGCCGATGCCACCGCGATCTTTTTTTCCAAGCCGCTGTTTACAACAATCGTGGCGGTCATCGTGATATCTGAAGTGGTCAGCGGCCGTCGCTGGATAGCAACGATTGTTGGATTTGTCGGCGTTATGATCATGATCCAGCCTGGTGCCGACACCATTAACCCCATTGCTTTAATCGGCGTAGCGTCTGCATTGGCCTTCGCGACAGCAAATGTCCTTATTCA
>Ga0302122_10001737_pt1 | contig 13807 bp, 13 predicted proteins | sample CB21_SCM_MG_FD_203115 | JGI IMG/M metagenome (GOLD analysis project Ga0302122, IMG submission 203115) | Marine microbial communities from Western Arctic Ocean, Canada - CB21_SCM | ecosystem: Environmental > Aquatic > Marine > Oceanic | place: Canada: Western Arctic Ocean | collected 2017-09-28
CGCTTTGTTACTGCGCGTTTACTCGAACCGGTTACCAGACGAAGTATTATCTACGTCGCCGGATTTCTTTGACGCAATAGAGTTAGGGTCGCATTTGAGCGGCAGCCGCGCCAACGGCCTTCATGCCATGGTCAATCACATCCATTCTTATGCCCAGTCTTTTAAAGACGGGACGTGACAGTCAGGTAGAAATAGGAAAAATTCATTTTATGTTACGGCACAAAGACATATGGGATGCCCTAGACGGGGTCGCCAAGGCAAAAGGGTTTTCAGCATCAGGCCTCGCACGTCGCGCTGGACTCGACCCCACCAGTTTCAACAAAAGCAAACGTATAAATCCGCAAGGCAAACCGCGCTGGCCGACAACTCAGAGCATTGCAAAAGTTCTCGAAGTCACCGACCTAACCTTATCCGATTTTGTCACGTTTGCCGGCAAAGGGGCTGGCGCGGGCAAAGCCCGGCGGTACCCTCTCGTTGGACTGGCCAAAGCCGGTGGTGGCGGGTATTTCGATGATGCCGGCTTTCCGACAGGCAGCGGCTGGGCAGAGATCGACGGTCCCGATGTCGGGGATGACGGTGCTTACGCGCTCGAAATTACCGGCGACAGTATGATGCCAGTGTTTCGGCCCGGTGACATCGTGATTGTCTCCCCAACGTCTAAAGTCAAACGTGGCGACCGGGTAATCGTGAAAACGACTGACGAACAGGTTATGGCGAAAGAACTCGTCCGCCAGACCAAACGTGAAGTAGAGCTAAGATCTGTAAATGAAGAACACCCCGATCCAGTTTTCCGGAACTCAGAAATCATTTGGATGCACCGGATCGTTTGGGCAAGTCAGTAACGGAAAAACCGGTGACTGACCCTGCCAGCGATACAGAAAACCGGACGGATTACTGGAAAAACCGCAGTCCGGGCTGGACGGAAGCAGCCAGTGGCGCAAAACCGAGCAATGATACTTTTAATCTCCGCTTGATAGAAGAAGTCGGCATTTCTCCGGACATGGATGTTCTGGATATCGCGTCGGGAACAGGTGACCCTGCCATTACAATCGCGGGAAAAATCGAAACAGGCTCTGTAACGGCCTGTGACATGACGCCGACAATGCTGGCGGTCGCCGCGGCGCGGGCTGCCAAGCTCTCGATAGACAATCTGCGTATTACGGCCGGGAACATGACCGCTTTGCCGTTTTGCGATAGCACGTTCGATGCCGTTACCAGCCGCAACGGCCTCATGTTTCCCAACGACAAAATCGGCTGTGCACGCGAGGTGCTTCGGGTTCTAAAGCCAGGCGGAACAGCTGGCTGGATGGTCTGGGGACCTATTGACGCGAACCCAACCTTTTCCTCTGTAAATGCCGGACTTAAAAAGTTCTTCGGCGAGAATTTTCCGCCCCGCTTGATCCGGCACAATCTCGGCGCCCCAGGACTGCTTGCAGACATAATCACGCAAGCAGGCTTCGCAAAAGCCGAAGAAATCGAGTTGAAGCAGGAACGTCTTATTAAGAAGGACAACGATTATTTTCGCCGTGCGGTGGCCCGTACTGCACCTCATCGCATCGGAACCCTATCTGAAGCAGAATGGACAGCACTGCTTGATGATGTACAAAACGCCTGCGCCGATTATCGGGATGGTGATATTTATAGAATTCCAATCGTTGCCCGTCTCGGCATCGGTACGACCGAAATTTAGGAGTTAAACGATGAGCATAAGCGCCAAGGATCATTGGCAGGAACGCGGCAAGGCCTGGACGGCGACGGCCGTGCAGGGTATTTCCGCCGACGACACATTCAATCAGATGATTATTGCGGAAGCCGGTATCCAGCCCGGCGAGAAGATTCTCGACCTGGCCTCTGGCACTGGAAACCCCGCCGTCAGTATCGCTCATTCCATGAAGGGCGATGGCGACGTTATCTGCGCCGATCTCACACAGCTAATGCTAAAAACCGCGAGACAGCGGGCAGAAAAACTCAGCTTGGGGATCATGAGTTTTACCGCGGCCGACATGGCAGCGCTCCCCTTCGAAGATGGACAGTTTGACGCCATCACCTGCCGTTTCGGCATCATGTTTCCAGAGGACAAGGTGGCAGTGGCACGCGAAGCCAAGCGGGTACTGAAACCAGGGGGACGTGTCGCTTATATCGTGTGGGGTGCCTATAAAGAGAATCCGCCCTTCCATGTCTCACGTCGTGCCGTGGCAAAGTATTTGGGTACGGACGAGGGCCCCATACCCGGACGCCATAGTCTGAGTGCCTCTGGAACGCTGCGAGAAATATTGCAGGAGGCAGGTTTAGAAAATGTAGAAGAACGGGAGTTGCGCTACAAAAATAGAGTCGACGACATCGATGACTACGTGACCCGCAATCTAAACCGCAGTTTTGTAGAAGAAACTAAAGACATGACCGACGCAGCGTTCGTATTATTGAAGGCAGCCGTCATCGAAGCATGGCTGCCATTTAACGAAGACGGAGTTTTACAGGTGCCTAACTACGCCCGGCTGGGTATCGGGTGGAAAACATACTGATTAAGGTTTACGCCTGATCGTCAGTCAAACATTGGGTCGATGTCGGCGGATTGTTCATCATCACTAACAAGCGCCTATAGCTTCTCGATCTCTTCGTTGTTTTTTTTGACAGCGCCCATAATCTTGTCACTGGCGTCGGTCGTCGCTTCAAGAATGCCATCGAGCTTTTTGGTCATCGTCTGAAATCTGTCCGCATCGTTTTCGCCATGGTTAAGCGCCGCGATTGCCATCGGTACCTTGTCGATATAGGCAAAGAGCTTATCCAGATTCTCCCCCAGAAAACCCGGATCAAGATTTTCTTTTTTGGCGCTCAACTTGTTCAACGCTGTTACTCCCACGGATAAACTTATGCGACTTGCCCACATTTCAAAGTCACCGCATGAACGGCTTCCGGGACAAACAGCTAATGTTATCTGGAAAACTTACCCGACAATTATTACCAATGCCTTGCCAAAAGATGACAGCCGTTCGAAAAATTAAAGGAAATTTCGCGCCGCCGCGGCGGCAAACCGGGGGAACTACCCGCCGGAAATGTCTTCGCCAGCAAGAACCCGACGAATCAGGGTTAATGTCTCTTGCACACCATAAAGCGCGATGAACGATCCCATACGGGGTCCCTGCTCGCGGCCCAACAGTGTTTCATAGAGCGCTTTGAACCAATCCCGCAGGTTTTCAAAGCCGTGCTGCTTCCCGACTTCATATACCTGATTCTGAACATCACCAGCGTCGGTGCCCTGATCCATTGCCTCAAGTAAGGCTGCAAGGTCTTCCAGCGCTCCGCGTTCTTGATCATTCGGGGCGCGGTAAATTTTTTCAGGCTTCACAAAATCTTGATAGTAATGGATCGCATGCTCGACCAACCGGTCCAGAATGGGCGATGTTTCCGGCGTAGCGTCAGGCGCGTAGCGGGAAATAAAGCCCCACAGCACTGATTTATCATCGGTGTTGCAGGCCGATGCCAGATTTAACAAAAGACCGAACGTGACATGCGCCTCCTCCTTTGGCGGCGTTCCGTTATGAATATGCCAGACCGGATTCTCGATTTTCTTGGCGTCGTCTTCCTCACCATATTTCCCAAGGAAGGTCAGATAGTCGTCGACATGACGCGGGATGACGTCGAAAAAAAGCCGCTTCGCCTTACGCGGCGAATTAAACATATAGAGTTGCAAACTTTCTGCGGGCGCATAGCGCAGCCATTCATCCACCGTCAGCCCGTTGCCCCGTGACTTTGAGATCTTTTCTCCCTTGTCATCAAGAAACAACTCATAGGTAAACCCTTCCGGAGCGCGTCCACCGAGAATCTTGCAAATGCGCGATGACAGGCGCACCGAGTCAATGAGGTCCTTACCGGACATTTCATAATCAACGTTGAGCGCCGTCCAGCGCATCGCCCAATCAGCTTTCCATTGCAGCTTGCAATGGCCACCGGTAACCGGCACTTCGAGCGTGCCGCCATCGTCGAGCCTGAAAGCCACGGTCCCGGCATCAACATCATGCGCAATAGCTGGCACCTGCAATACCACCCCTGTCTTGGGGCAGATCGGCAGGAACGGGCAATAGGTTGCACGGCGGTCCGGACCAAGCGTGGGCAGGATGACCTGGGTCACCGCGTCTAAATTCTTCAGAAGATGCAGCAAGGTGGCGTCAAAGCGACCTTGCTTGTAGCACTCGGTCGCGCTCTGGAATTCGTATTCAAAGCCAAACATGTCGAGAAATTCGCGGAGCCGGGCATTATTGTGATAGCCGAAACTCTCATGCGTACCGAACGGATCTGGGACCGTGGAAAGCGGTTTCCCAAGATGCTCCGCCAGCATTTCTTTATTGGGCACATTATCGGGAACGCTGCGCAGCCCATCCATATCGTCTGAAAAAGCAAAGAGCCGCGAGGGAATGTCACTCAACGCCGTAAAAGCCTGCCGTACCATCGTCGTTCGGACGACCTCACCAAACGTGCCAATATGCGGCAATCCCGAAGGACCATAGCCGGTCTCAAACAGCACATAGCCCTTTTCGGGGGTCTGGCCATTGATGCGCTTCAGCAGCTTGCGGGCCTCTTCAAAGGGCCAGGCGCGGGCATCTTCCGCCAGGTTCCGTATCGTATCCATGATCAACCGGTTCAAATTTTACAAATGGCGCGGAAACGTAGGCGCGACAGCGTCTCAGGTCAATGAAGAAGGTCATTTACTGCAGTTGGTATTGCGCCCGAATCCCGCTGATCCTGTATAGTTCCACCATGGATGCTCCCCTCCCCCTTCAGGCTATCGAACCAGCACGGTCACGCCACATAATCGTATCGGGACTAACCGATGCGGTGATCCTGTCACCGGCGGGCGAGCTTCGTCACATCACCCAGGCCCAGGCTGGCACCGCGCTCAAATCGATGTCACCGCCAATCCTCTGTCATGCGCCAACCGTGGCTCGCCGGTTACGGCTTTCACCCTTCGCAGCGCTGGATATTTTGGAGCTTTTTGCGTTCGCCCGGCCGGCCCGGTTTTGCCTGCCAACACCGGGCGGCATTGCCACCATCCTCGACCTCGACAAGCCGCAAACGCTGGAAGAGCAAGCTCATTCCCTGCGATTGGCTGTCGAAATTCTGCTGTGTGAACTTAACGAATTTGATCCCCGCGATGAACCCGACGCCCTGCCGGTGGCGCAAGCGATGCAGGATGGCGGCTGGGGTTGGGGACCGATGGTCACGGCCAATCTAAAACATCTTACTGACGCGGAAGACATACCGCGCCCGCGACGAGGGCTCGATGTCTGGATGCGACTGCATAGCTGGGCCGAGTTCGCCCCGGAACCACCGCCGGAAAGTCATGCCGTCACCGACGCCGAAACCCGCACGCGGCTGGCCGAACTGGTTGGACACAATGCTGAGGCGCGCCCACAACAGGCTGATTATGCCTCCGCGGTTTCGGCGGCGTTTGCACCGCGCGCCGTCGCCGATACACCGAACGTGGTGATTGCCGAGGCTGGTACCGGCGTCGGCAAGACCCTGGGCTATATCGCCCCAGCCAGCGTGTGGTCGGAGAAAAATGGCGGCGCGGTGTGGATCAGCACCTATACAAGAAATCTGCAGCGCCAGATCGATGACGAACTCAACCGGCTACATCCTGACCCCGACGTCAAAGCCCGGCATGTCGTCATCCGCAAGGGCCGAGAGAATTATCTGTGTCTTCTAAATATGGAAGAAGCAGTTGTCCGTAGCCCGACCCGTCCGGCTAGCGCCATTGGGCTTGGTCTGCTGGCGCGCTGGGCGGCAAAGACCCGATCCGGTGATATTGCGGGTGGCGATTTTCCAACCTGGCTCACTGATCTGGTTGGCTTCCGCGACACGCTGGGGCTAGCCGACCGACGTGGCGAATGCATCTATTCCGCCTGCAGCCATTACAGTAAGTGCTTTATCGAACGAACAGTGCGACAGGCCCGCCGTGCCGATATCGTCGTCGCCAACCATGCGCTGGTTATGACACAGGCCGCCCTTGGCGGACTCGATGACGGCAATTTCCCAACCCGGATGGTATTCGATGAAGGGCATCATCTGTTTGATTCCGCTGATAGCGCTTTCTCAGCTGAACTATCAGGCCGTCAAGGGATTGAGCTACGCCGCTGGCTACTAGGCGCCGAAGGCGGTGGTCGCAGCCGAGCACGCGGATTGCAGCGCCGTATTGAAGATTTGACTAAGGCAGATCCGGCGACCGCAGATGCGCTGAACGCTGTGATGGAGGCAGCACAATGTCTGCCCCAAGCAGGCTGGGCGGTCCGACTGGCAGATGGAGATCGGCCCCGTGGCCCGGCGGAGGAGTTTCTCGCGCTGGTCCGCAAACAGGTTTATGCCCGCGCCAAAGACCCGCACACATCTTATGACCTCGAAGCCGATGCAGCGCCGCCGATCGATGAGCTGCATGACGCCGCCGCAATATTGGAGACCGCCCTCGGCGAACTAGCGCATCCGATGAAAGCGCTGATCGCGCGGCTGCTTTACCTGATGGATGCCGAGGCCGATAATTTCGATACCCATACCCGCCAGCGGATCGAGGCCGCCTCTCGCGGGCTGATCCGCCGTGTCGAAGGCGAGGTTGGCGCCTGGCAATCCATGCTGGCAGCTTTGCGCGATGTCGTGCCGGAAGAGTTTGTTGATTGGTTCTCGGTCAGCCGCGATCAAGGTCGTGACACCGATGCCGCGATGCATCGCCACTGGATCGATCCGACCGTGCCATTTGCCCATCATGTCGTGCGCCCGGCGCATGGCGTGGTAATGACCTCCGCCACCTTGCGCGACAGCACCGGCGATAACGAAACTGACTGGAAATCCGCCGAAGGTGTAACAGGTGCCGTCCATCTACCCGCCCCGGCAATCCGCGCCCATGCGCCGTCGCCCTTTGATTATCCGGCGCAGACCAAAGTCTATGTCGTTAATGACGTCAGCCGCACCAATGGCGATCAGATTGCCGCCGCCTATCGCGAACTATTTCTGGCGGCCAATGGCGGGGCGCTCGGTCTGTTCACCGCCATCGCCCGGCTGCGCACCGTACAAAGCAAGATCGCCACGTCGCTGGAGAAAGCCGGTCTGCCGCTACTGGCACAACATGTCGATGGCATGGACACCGCCAGCCTGATCGAGATCTTCCGCGCCGAAGAAAACAGCTGCATTCTCGGCACCGATGCGATCCGCGATGGTGTCGATGTGCCGGGCCGCGCTCTGCGCCTCGTAGTGTTCGACCGAGTTCCGTGGCCACGCCCGACCATATTGCACCGCGCCCGCAAGAAAGCCTTTGGCGGCACCGCCTATGATGACCGCATTACCCGGCTGCGGTTGAAACAGGCCTTCGGGCGGCTGGTGCGTCGCGCCGGAGACCATGGCGTATTCGTTATCCTCGATGCGCGTACGCCAACCCGCCTGCTAACCGCCTTCCCCGACGGGGTTGAGGTCGAACGAACCGGGCTTGTCGAATCGATAGAGGGAACCAAAGCGTTTCTCAATGGCGTGTCTTAGATAGGGCACCACCTCTTGACGCAACTGGTTAAGAACCTTATCTGCGCTAGAGTTGCGGAGACGTGCTGACACCGTGTTAAGAACAAGAAACGGATGGAAAGGAAGAATAATGGCTGAACATCACGACGGGCTGATCTATGCGATGGTGCTGGCATCCGCCGCCGACCGCGAGATGACTGATTCCGAATTACAATCGATGGGCGATATGGTCCGCACCCTGCCGGTGTTTGACGGGTTTAATGAAGAGGATCTGCCCGACGCGACACGCGCCTGCGCCGAGTTGCTCAATGACGATGCCGGGCTGGAAAATGCCATCGAATTTATCCGCACCAAGGTGCCGGTCCGGCTCTATGAGACCGCCTATGCAATCAGCTGCGATGTTGTCGCCGCCGATGGCCAGGCCAGCCAGGAAGAGCTCCGCCTGCTCGAGATGGTCCGCCACAGCCTCGACATCGACCGCCTCGTCGCCGCCGGCATCGAACGCGGCGCCCGCGCGCGGCATATGCCGGGGTAAGGGAAACGCTGCTACGGGGCAGACCCCGCCAACAAAAATCACGACACAACTGTCAATTTAGGCAGGGCTTCTTTAAGCGCTTCAACAGCTTCCTCCGTAACCGGTGTTCCGTTGATATCGAGCTTTTCCAGGCTGGAGAGGTTTTGCAGCGCCGCGAGGTCGGCAACCTGTGTTCCATTGAGATCGAGACTTCCAACAGCGATCAGATCTCCAATCTGAATTTCTTTCACAGATTTTTCCAAGGAACGCGCTATCGCCCGTGAAACTTCTTCCGGGAAATAAGAAAGATCGATTATAGGATACTGAGATATAGGGCCCCTGCTGGGTAACTCTTTCAAACAGTCAAGGTTAGCACCTGTGAGGATAGCGCTAGATATCGCTGCTTTATGAACAGTTGCGTTGCTAAGATTAGCTTTCCTTAAATCACTTCCGAAAAAATCAAAAGCGCTAAGGTCGCAGCCAGAGAGATCTATTCCTTCCAGACATACTTCCCGAAAGTCTCTGCCCGGATTCAACCCAGCGAAGCGAGCGAGTTCTTCAAAGTCATCGGTCTCTACCAGTAAGACCTCGTTCATCTTCTTTAAAAATTCATCTTCATCTAGAACGGTCATTGATTGTTCTCTTCTTCGGACATTTCAAATGGTGGCAAATAAATGTGCTCCATTTTCTTTCCGAGCAGCGCTGATATTACGCCCAACTTCTTGCCTAGCCTTGCTTATTTTTTAGCTGCAAAGACTTTCTTTTCGCCTCGCTCGCCGTTGTCAGCTCTTGTTGATCAACGATCTCAGCATAGAGTTCAAATATAATTTTCGGTTTTATTGACCACCCTCTTTTGCCGGCGCTCGTTAACGTCCCAAGACGTCCACCCTTGGAATCCTCTCCGTCAATCACTGCTCCAGAAAAGTCTACGTATTCAATGAGCTCCCAAAGATGAGTGGTCCCTGTCGCCGAAATCGGCGCGGCTCCAGCTCTACCGAGGCCAGCTGTATTTTATGAGTTTCGTCGTCATCTACCATCGTACGCTCTCCCTTAGCGTGAAGTCTGTGATGTGCCCTCGTGTGAGTAAAAACCCACCTAAACAAAAAAGGCCCCGCCGAAGCGGAGCCTTTAATTGTTTGGCTTTGGTTAGCCGATGAAAGGCGAGAGCCTTACATCATGCCGCCCATGCCGCCCATTCCGCCCATGTCGGGCATTGGAGGCATGCCGCCGCCACCTGCTTTGTCATCAGGCGCTTCGGCAACCATGGCTTCAGTCGTGATCAACAGACCGGCAACCGAGCTGGCATCCTGCAGAGCAGTCCGCACAACCTTAACCGGATCGATGACACCAGCCTTGACCAGATCTTCGTAGACACCAGTCTGTGCATTAAAGCCGAGAGTCGCGCCCTTAGCTTCAAGCAGCTTACCGGCGACAACCGCACCAGACACACCGGCGTTTTCAGCGATCTGACGAACCGGGGCCTCGATGGCCTTACGGATGATGTCGATGCCGACACGCTGGTCGTCATTGGCGAACTCGACCTTGTTGAGACACTTGATCGCATAGATCAACGCGGTTCCGCCACCAGGGACGATGCCTTCTTCGACAGCAGCCCGAGTTGCATTCATCGCATCTTCGACACGATCACGCTTTTCTTTCACTTCGATCTCAGTAGCGCCACCAACCTTGATGACCGCAACACCGCCGGCGAGTTTCGCCAGACGTTCCTGCAGCTTCTCACGGTCGTAATCGGACGAAGTTTCTTCGACCTGTGCGCGGATCTGATTGCAACGACCCTGGATGTCGGATTTTTTGCCGGCACCCTCAACGATCGTAGTTTCTTCCTTAGTCATCATGACCTTCTTGGCAGTGCCAAGCATGTCCATGGTGACGTTCTCGAGCTTGATGCCGAGATCTTCAGAAATAACCTGACCACCGGTCAGCAACGCGATGTCTTCGAGCATCGCCTTACGACGATCACCGAAGCCAGGCGCCTTGACCGCCGCAACCTTGAGACCACCGCGAAGCTTGTTGACCACGAGAGTCGCAAGGACCTCGCCTTCAACGTCTTCAGCAACGATGATCAGCGGACGAGAGGACTGAACGACTGATTCCAGCAACGGCAGCAATGGCTGAAGGCTGCCAAGCTTCGCTTCGTGGAGAAGGATAAGCGGGTTCTCCATGTCACAAATCATTTTCTCAGGATTTGTAACAAAGTACGGAGAAAGATAACCGCGGTCGAACTGCATACCTTCAACAACTTCAAGCTCAGTCGTCAGGCCTTTAGCTTCTTCAACCGTGATGACACCTTCTTTGCCGACCTTCTGCATTGCTGCAGAAATCATTTCACCGACTTCGAGGTCGCCATTAGCAGAGATAGTGCCAACCTGGGCAATCTCAGCTTCATCCTTAACCTTCTTGGAACGCGATTTGAGATCGGCGACAACGGCTTCAACCGCTGCATCGATACCACGCTTAAGGTCCATCGGGTTCATGCCCGCGGCAACGGCTTTGCAGCCCTCACGCACGATGGCCTGAGCCAGAACAGTTGCCGTTGTTGTGCCATCACCCGCTTCATCATTAGTCCTAGAAGCGACTTCACGCACCATCTGGGCGCCCATGTTTTCATATTTGTCAGCAAGCTCGATTTCCTTGGCGACCGTTACACCATCTTTGGTGATCCGGGGTGCGCCGAAGGCTTTGTCGAGAACGACGTTACGGCCTTTGGGGCCGAGTGTTACTTTCACCGCATCGGCGAGAGTGTCGATACCAGCAAGCATCTTGTTGCGTGCATCGGTACCAAATTTTACTTCTTTAGCTGCCATCGGTCGGGTCTCCTTATTCGATGATGCCCATGATGTCGGATTCCTTCATGATCAGGTAATCCTTACCGTCCACCTTAATTTCGGTGCCGGACCACTTGCCGTACAGGACGCGATCGCCCTTTTTTACGTCAAGCGTTACTAATTTGCCGTCTTCGCCACGGACACCAGGTCCGGTTGAGACAACTTTGCCCTCTTGCGGCTTCTCTTGAGCCGTATCGGGGAGAATAACTCCACCCGCCGTTTTAGATTCAGCCTCAAGAGCTTCCACCAACACGCGGTCATGCAATGGACGAAATTTCATTTGCACGTTCCCTATTAATTGTTGAAATAAAAGAGGATTCGCTAGTTTGTTAGCACTCTCCTCTCACGAGTGCTAGACATATAGGCATCTGCTCAATGAGAGTCAAGAACCGCCATTTGAATCTTTGTTGAAAAGATCATTTTTGGGGCGAATTGCCGCAAAAGTCCCGGTTTTACTTGCCTGTTGGCCATTTTCTGGCCTATTGAGGGGCTGTCTATCAGAACCCGGGACCCGCTTCAACCTTGTTTGCACCCTCCACATCAACTGCCTCCACCTCAATTCCGAAAACCGTCGGCTATTGGCTATTGGTTTGCTGCGCGATGGTCGCCGCGATGATCCTGCTGGGCGGTGCCACCCGGCTGACCGAAAGCGGGCTTTCCATCGTCAACTGGCGCCCAGTGACCGGTATTTTACCACCGCTGAGTGATACCGAATGGCAGGCGCTGTTTGCAGCGTATAAGACGAGTCCGGAATTCTCCAAGGTCAATTTCTGGATGACGGTAGGTGATTTCAAATCGATCTACTGGCTGGAATATCTGCACCGCCTGTGGGGACGGCTGATCGGGGTGGTCTTTCTGCTGCCTTATCTGTGGTTCGTGATGCGCCGAATGATCCCGGCAGCGCTTACCTGGCGGCTGGGGGGCTTGTTTATGCTCGGTGGCGCGCAAGGGCTGGTTGGCTGGTACATGGTCAAAAGTGGCTTGGTCAACGAACCCTCAGTCAGCCAGTACCGGCTCGCCGCGCATCTAGGGTTAGCCTTCGCAATTTTTGGCCTGCTGTTCTGGTATGCAGCGGTCTGCCTAACCTTTCGCCCCAAACGAAGTGGCACCGGATGGGCACGGATGGGATCGTTGATCATTCTCTGGGCCGCCGCGATCACAACTATCTGGGGCGCCTTTGTTGCGGGTCTAGATGCCGGGCTCGCCTATAACACTTTTCCTTTGATGGGCGGACGACTGGTTCCAGAAGGACTACTGGCAAACACGCCATGGTGGCTCAATTTATTTGAGAATACCGCAGCCGTGCAATTCACCCATCGCTTACTTGCCATCAGCACGGTTACGTTGGTCCTGACCTATTGGGTATCAGCACAGCGCAGTGCCCTAAGCAACTCGGCGCAGAAGGCGGTTACGTTGTTAGGTGTTTTAGCGCTTTGTCAGCTGGGTCTCGGGATTGCCACCCTGCTAACCGAAATCGCCCTGCCACTCGCCATCCTGCATCAACTCGGCGCACTCGCGGTGATAACCTCAGCGATTTGGCTACGTTTTACACTGGGTGATTAAGCACCGGTTGTTGGCGTTGCCACTTCGCTCCGGCGACCGAATAATGACGCGCCCAGCAGATAACCACTGGTGCAAATCAATAACCCATAAACATTGATGCCAAGGTCATCCGCATATTTGGCGATCAGAAAACTCGCCAGAGATCCGAAGCCGCCTTTGACGCGGATGAAATAAATAGCAACCTCTGCAACGACGAAGCTTAAGTAATAGGTCGCGTAGCCGATACCACCGGTGATACCGAAGGCCTGCCCGAAGTTGGCAGCATTGGCAATCGACTTTTCAAAGATCCAGGAGATCGCGGCACTAAAGACCAATACCCAAAGGGTTGATGACGCGCCAGCGTCGCTGCTGCCTTTAAAAAAACTGTCGGGCCGGAACACCGCGTGGGCTGAACATCCAGACAATTCCGCAGTAAATAATCAGCCCAGCCCAGGGGGCTACTAAAAGTAAACTCTCGCTAGACACCAGTTTCCCCCACACCCAATCGGTATTCCGATGTTATCTACGTATTTGCTTACAGAAACCCAGCAACACTTGCCAATACTGTCTACACATTACCGACAGATAAGGGTGATCAAACAACTTGACGCCCCTGCGACTCAATAGTACTGATCGAAGTGTGGTGATTTGAGCCCGACTGGCTTGCGGCCACTTTAAATAAACCGCTAAAAAGGTCGGAGCCCTTACGAAGCCCTGACCCAATCGGTCTGGGTTTTTTAATTTGGGCTATTAAGTGGCAGCCGTACCAGATGAGCGCCGCGAGGAAACAGAAATGACAATTGAACCGACGGAAAAAACCTGGCGTCCCCAGACACAGATGGTTCGTGGCGGTACACGGCGCAGCGAATTCGACGAAACCGACGAGGCAATCTTCATGACCTCGGGATTTGTCTATGAAAAAGCAGAAGACGCCGAGGCCGCTTTCAAAAACGAGATCGACCGTTTTATTTATTCCCGTTACGGCAATCCAACCAACGAGATGTTTCAGGACCGGCTGTGCTTGCTCGAGGGCGCAGAAGCCTGCCGCGCCACCGCCAGCGGAATGGCCGCAGTGTTTGCCTCATTAGCCAGCCAGGTCGATGCCGGCGACCATGTCGTAGCATCACGTGCGCTGTTTGGTTCCTGCCAATTCATTCTGACAGAAATTCTGCCGCGATACGGCGTCGAAACCACCCTCGTCGATGGTGCGGATCTCAATCAGTGGGAAAAAGCACTGAGCAAACCCACCAAGGCCGTGTTCTTTGAAACACCTTCCAACCCGGGTCTTGAGATTATCGATATTCGGGCGGTCTGCGAAATGGCGCATAGTGCCGGCGCCATGGTGATTGTCGACAATGTGTTTGCGACACCGGTCCTGCAACACCCGATGGAACTTGGCGCAGATATT
>Ga0302122_10001739_pt1 | contig 13803 bp, 10 predicted proteins | sample CB21_SCM_MG_FD_203115 | JGI IMG/M metagenome (GOLD analysis project Ga0302122, IMG submission 203115) | Marine microbial communities from Western Arctic Ocean, Canada - CB21_SCM | ecosystem: Environmental > Aquatic > Marine > Oceanic | place: Canada: Western Arctic Ocean | collected 2017-09-28
CACTACTATGGGCGCCTGTGTGAGCAAGAAAGATCAGCTCGTGCGTGCGCGGCGTTATAAGCGCAAACATAAGACTTCTATTTGGGCATAACATTTTGATGTGAAACCCTCTCGTGCGACGAGACGGCGTGCGGCGAGAAGGCGGCGAGAGGCACACTTAACGCACGCGCGAGCTCCAGTTGACTCGACCGCGCCCTCGGCGCGAGACCGCCGCACCGTCGCGTGGTCGCCGCGAAACGCCGCGCCCCGCAGGTCGCGGCAAACGAACTCATCAAGCACGACGGCATCCGCCAGAAGCTAGACACGAAGATCGACTGCAAGAGCGCGATCAAGGCCGACGAGTCCGCGGTGGGCGCCCTCGACAAACTTATCGAGGCCTACACTAAGACGGTGGACGGAATAAAAGCGTCGCTCGCGACGGAGGTCGCCCCGGAGGAGGACGCGACTGCCGCGAAGCCGGCCGAGGTCGTGGGCGAGGTCGTGGCCCCGGCGGCCGGCGACGAGACGAAGGACGACGCGGCCGCGCCCGCCGCGGCCGCGCCCGCCGACGCCAAGCCCGAGCCCCAGTACATCTTGACCAAGTACGAGCGCATCGAGTTCGAGGACCTCTTGAAGGCGCACACGGCGCGCCTCGACGCCCTGAAGGCCTGCAAAGCGGAAGTCCTCAAGGCGCCGACGCCCAAGGCCATGACGGAGACGCCGCTGGAGAAAGACGCCATGAGGATCCTCTCGGCGAAGCACATGGTGGGCAAGTGAGCTTAGCGCGTGTGCCAAGACCAAGGCCCCCCCCCCTCCCTAATTTTCTGGTCACCATTACTACTAAATTTTATCCCAACGCCGAGAGTCGGCCGCATGTAGCGCTGCGCGCAAGATTCCTCCTTGTGTCCCGCATAACGATGCGTTTCTTTACCATAGTTTATCATGCGGGGAGAAAATACGACGCCCGGGTTTTTGAGACCGTGCGGGTTTCGCGTGACTTTCGACTTCCGCGCAGCTAATTGCGTGCATACACCACTAGCTGCAATCAATAGCCACATCATTTAGCGCATAAGGCATTGCGAGCACAACGCGCTGCAGCGCTCGCCTCCAGCGCATCGCTGTGAAACCGCAGCAGCAAAACACCACTGCACAATAAAACACGAAACCAGCAGCAAAAGCAGCACAGAACGCCATGGCCTGCATCGGCATCGACCTCGGCGCGGCCAAGACCATGGTCGTCGGCGAGAGCGGCGAGATTGTAAGGAACGAATTGGGCGGCCACTCGAGCGCGTCGCTCGTCGGCTTCAGCGGCGACGAGCGCGCCGTGGGCGAGGCCGCGGTGGCCACGCTCTCGACGAACGCCAAGAACACCGCTAGAATTGGGGAGCGCCTCGCGGGCAACACCGCATTGCAAGCACACCGGAGCGGCGGCGCGGGCTTCTCTGCGTTCTACGCCGGGCAAGAACAAAACATAGCCGACGACGCGCTCGCCGCGTCCTTATTGAGGAGCGTCGGTGAGCTTGCACGAAAGACCTTCAAGGGCGTGCAGGCGACGGCGCTGGTGGTCCCCTGCAGCTGGGGCGAGGCGCAGATCGCGACGCTGGCGCGGGGCGCGGCGGCCGGCTTGGAGGGCGGCGTCGAGTTCGTCAAGGCGGACAGTTGTTTGCGACTCGCCTACGAGAAGCGCCACGCCACGAACCTGGAGAAGGGCGAGACGCGGGTCGTGGCCTTTGTGGACGTCGGCCGCTGCTCGGCGTCGTGCGTCGTGTGTTCCTTTGCTCCGGGGGCGTCCACCGTCCTGGCGAGCGAGGCCTTGTCGGACAAGAGCTTCGCGGGCACGGCGGCGATCGACGCGCTCGTGTACGACCATTTGCTCACGAAGCTGCCGCAGGGCGTCGCCAAGCCGGCGCCCGGCTCGAAGAAGGGCACGCGGCTCTTGTACGCCTGCGAGCGCCTGCGCGTCCTACTCTCGACGATGGAGGTGGCCAAGACGACCTGCGAAAATTTGGGCGAGGAGCGCGACGTGCCCCTCGAGCTGTCCCGCAAGGAGCTCGAGGACGTCGCGGCGCCCGCCCTGCAGGGCCTCGCCCACCTCTTGGAAAGGGCGAAGGGGGGCGCCGGCATGGTCGTGGACGCCGTGGAGCTCGTGGGCGGCGGCGCGCGCGTGTTCAGCGTGCGCGCCTGTGTCGGCGAGGTCTTCGGCACGGCCAGCTTCGGCGCGAAGATGGACGACGCTTCTTTGGCCCACGGCGCGGCGTTGGCCCTCGCGGCGGAGCGCGACGCGCGCAAGGACGTGTGGCTCCAGCGGGAACAGCTCGTCGCGACCAAGGCGCGGTCGAACGACAACACGAAATTGTTGGACGCGGCCAGGGCGGCGCTCGACACGGAGGCGAAGGCCGCGGCGTTCAAGGCGCGGGAGGCGAAGGCAGAGGCCGGCGACGACGCCGACGCCGCCGCGCCGGCGCCCGCGCCCGCGGAGGCGCCCGAGTCCGCTTTGCAGGTGCGTGTCCGCGTCCTCGCCCAGAAGGCCGACGAGCTCCAGGCCGAGGAGGTGAAGGTGGCCCAAGCGATGGAACGGGCGGCAGACGTGGCCGACGTGGCGGCCAAGGTCCTGGTTACGCGACCGGAGACCGACGCGGCCGAACTAAGGAGGGCCGAGGACGCCATGTGCGCCCGGGACGAGGGCGTGCGCTTGGTCGCGGAGCAGAGGAACGCGCTCGAGACGTGCGTGCTGGAGCTGCGGGCCGCGAAGAACGGGACGCACCACAAGCTCTTCGAATCAAACGTTGTCGAGTTCAACGACTTGTTGCAGGAGGCCGAGGACTGGCTCTGGGGCGAGGAGGCGACGAGCGCCGACGCGATAAAAGCCAAAAAAGAGAAGGTCCTCGCGGACGCGAAAGCGTTGGTGCCCGCGTACTTCGCCAAGGTCGAGGCGGACCGTTTAGCGATGGAGCAGGAGCTGGAGAAGGAAGCCGCCACGGCGACCAACGAGGACGACGACGACGAGAAGCGCGCGGATAAGATCAACGCGGACACGCGCAAGTTGAAGTTTCCGGATCGGTTGCGCATGGTCGAGAAGAACAAGGCCGAGGGGACCGAGCTCTTCAAGGACGGGAACATCCACCACGCGGCCAAGCGCTACAAGGACGCTCTGGGCCACGCGTCCAAGTTAAGAGAGTACGACCTGGGCCCGGAGGACGCGGCGAAAGCCAAGAAGATAAAGGTCGATCTGCACGTGAACATGGCCCTGTGCTGGACGAAGCTCGGGAACGGGGACCAGGCCCTGAAGAGCGTCCAGGAGGCGCTGGACCTGGAGCCCGCGCACCCCAAGGCGCTGTACCGGCGGGCCGCCCTGTACGAGAAGGCATCCAAGTTCGACGAGGCGAAGAAGGACCTGAAGGCGGTGCTGGCGATTAATGACTCAGACAAGGCGGCGCTCGCGCTCCTGCGCCGCGTGGACGCGCAGCTCGCGCGGCAAAAGGCCAAGTCCAGGAAGATGGCGGCGAAGATGTTCGCCTAGGGTCAATTCAAGTTTTCTGAGTGCCGATGAACGCGTCGATCTCTCGGTCGCACGGGTTTTTCATCCCATCGGTGCCCACCTTGGGCAAAGCTCAGCCTACAGCGGCACACGGGTGAAAGCATTGTGAATTGATTGTATCAACGACATCAGCCAGCTCGCAGAGCGCACCAAGCACCAAGCAGCAACAACAAGCTCTCCGAGCCCAAGAGAGCATATTCACATGTCCGCGCCCGAAGGCAGCACGCCCGCCGACGAGACCGATACCAGCACCCTCTGCCACCTGGCGGGCACGCTCACGGCCGACGAGTACGCCGGCGACTGGTGCTACGTCACGGACGGCGAGCGCTGGCCCTTCCGCTACGCGGTCCTGGACGAGCGGGACACGGGCGTCGACGCGCGCACGCTTTTGTTGCGGGGCTCGTTCGAGCACGCCGGCGGCATCGCGGACGACGAGGTGGAGCTGACGGTCTGCGGGCGTATCGTGTCTGGTTCGGGCGCTTCCGTCTTTGGCGCGTATAGCGTGGCGGGCACAGTACATGAGGGCACGGCGGCGCTGCGCAAGCTCAAGGACGTGTTACCGCCCAAACGGCGGCGGCGCTCCACGAAGAAGAAGGAGGAGGACGCCTCGCTCGAGCTCGACCGGCCCGCGAAACGCAAAAGGAAGGAGAAGCCGCTCCCGGCGCGGCCGCCCCCGGACGAGGGCGCGCAACTTCTGGTGAGGTGGGCCGGCGATGACGGGTCGAGTCGGGAGGACGGGCGGTACGCGTGCGCGCTGCGGGGCGGCCGGCTGCACGGCGACTGGGCGGGCGGCGAGCCCGTGCCGTTCTCGCCCTATGACGACGACTGGCGGTACGGCGAGGGCGCCTACAAGCAGCGCGCGTTGGACCACGTGGCGCGCTTCTGCGCGGCGCTGCCGCCGCCGGCGACCGAGGCGGCGCCGAAGAAGCCACGGGGCCGGCAGGCGGCCCCGCCCGACGCCGTCGAAGAGCTCCTGGCGGAAATGATCGAGTTCGTGGCCGACCGGGCGCCCGTCGACGTCCAGAACGCCTACGCGTGCTCGCTCCACCCGTCGGAGTATTTGCGGCGGTGGGCCCGCGGCGACTGTCTGGCGCGGCCGCTGCGGGGGCTGAACGTGCAGAACCCCTGGGCGCCCATGTTGCTGGACGGCTCAAAAGTCATCGAAGCGCGGACGTACGACATCGCCGACAAGGGCGGCTTCGCCAACGAATGGTTCTGGCTCGTGGCGACGCCGGGCCGGGCGCGCCAAAAAGGTGATACGGCGCGCATCACGGGCTGCGTCAAATTCATGAACGAGGCTGTGCGCTACACGTCGCTCGCGCAGTGGCGCACGGACGAACCCAAGCACCGCATCGAGGCTGGGTCGGACTACGACTGGGACGGCACGGGGGCCATGTTCGGCTGGCGCGTCGCGCGCGCCTACGCGCTCCGCGAGCCCGCGCCGGGCCCGGACCGCAAGGGCACGATCAACTCGAAGCCCATCCCGCGCCTCGTGCCGCGGAACAACGCCTGGGTCGCCTGAGCATGGTTTGTGTTTGCTATAACTGTACAAAATTTAGAGGCTCCTCGTCCGCGTCGCGACCGCGCGCGGCTGGACGACGGGCAGGCGCCCGCTGCTCTCGTCGTTTTCGCCGGCCTGGCCGTAGCCAAGGAGCGCGGCGCGCAACTCGAGCTCGCGCAGTGACCCCTCGGTCGTTCTGTGTAGGGACCTTCGCACTGTCTCGTGCTCGCCCGCGGCGCGCGCCAGTCTTTCGAGGTGCGTCACCGAGAGCTGCATGAGGTGGACGCGCTCCAACAACCCCGCGGCCGTGCCGTTACGCGCGATCACCACGACACAACGCAGCTGGAGCTTACTGAAGAGCCCGAACACCATCGACATAGGCGCGTCCGCCGCGCAGGTGTGCGGGGTTCTATCCACGAGGGACGCGACGTCAATCGTTCCGAGCGGGCAGTCGGTTCGGTGCGTCGGCTTCTCCTCGTCGTCGTCGCTCTCGTCATCCGCGTCGCAGTCGCAGGGACTCGGCGGCCTCCTACTGAATACGCGGCCCAGGACCGGGTGCGCGGTCACGTCCTCCTTGATCCGCGTGCAGGTCCGGTGGAAGTCGCCCAGCTTCCGGTCCGCCACATGCCCCAGCGCCTTTTGCAGGGAGTTGCGCGACGCGACGCCTACGTGCCGCCCCGAAGCCGGGTCCACCACGAGGAAGTGGTCGAGGGTCGCGTAACGCTCCGAGGCCAGGGCCGCGGCTACGGTGGCCGCGGGCGCCGCGGCCGGTAGTTTTGCCGACTTCGCGCAGATCGCGCCGGCCGGGACGGACCACTGCTCGTCGTTGAGGTTCTGCGCGTCTAGGTAGCCCGACGGCCAGGCCGGCGGCAATGGCCGCTAACGCCTCGCGGATCTTATCCCGCTTGCGGCGAGGTTGTGGCGGCGACGGCATTGTCGACGAGTGACGGCCGTCACCGCGCCGCGGCTCGCCGACGAGTACTGAGCTGACCAGTACCTGAGTTTCAGTCTTTCTGTCCCTACTGCTCACAACTCGCTCGCTCGCTCCTGTCCGTACCAGCCGCACTTGGCGTTTATTAGTCGTGAATAGAGCTCTAACAAGCGGAAACCAAAGGCGAGACGCGGCGCAAAAATAAAAGTAAAACCCGTATCACAAGGCCCAATACGGGTTTCACTTTTGTTTCGGTTAGTGAACGAGCCCGGGGACAACTAAAAACGAACAACAACAGTCACTTACGTCGTCGGCGCTTCTTGGAGGAGGCCCCGACGAGCGCCTCGATTTCGTCCCCGTCCAGCCACGACTCGTCGGCGCCCGCGTTGTAGCGCCGCGCCGCCCCGTGCCCGACGGCGCGCGCCGCCGACGCGCCGACGGCGCCGCGCGGCGCGCGCATGCCCAGCATCGCGGCAAGCGCCGCGACGTCCGCGGGACTCCGCACGCGCCATGTCTCCGCGGCCCCGGACGACACCGCGAGCCCGCGCCCGCCGTCGGTGAGGGCCGCCAACCGCGACCCCGCGGCCGTCAGGTGCCGCAGGCTCCGGGGTTGCGCGAGAACATGGGCGTACGAGACCTCAAACGCCGCGCCCCGATTTAATGCGACCTGCACGTCCCGGCGCGCCACGGCGTAGGGCAGGCGCGCGCCGCAGTCGATACTTACGAGGTCGACGTCCGGCGAGGCGCACGCCGCGCGGAACGCGTCGTCCGTCTCGGGGATTATGGCCACAATATCAAACGCGTTCAACACCTTTTGTGGAATACCCACGCGCCCGGTTTCTAAACGCACCGTCAGGCGCGTCAGCACGCGGGTCCGCGGTACTGAAGCCGGCGTGGTCACGTCGCCGTCCCACGCGAGCGGCGCCGCGTCCTTGGCGCGCGCGGCGTCGCAGACCGTCTCCAGGGCGACGGTGGCGTAGCCCAGGGCGTACGCGCGCTCCGCGGCCGCCACCGAGGCGCAGCGCAGCTCGTGGGCGTCCTCCATTGGTGTGGTGCGTCTCTGGGTGCCAGGCGACGCGTTTTACAGCGTGTTTGCGTGTTCGACGCAGCGACGGCGTACTGCTGACGACGTGTGACACCGCTGCGTCCTTCTTTACAGCGCTTGTCGTGAAGCTCTTGTCGTGTAAACCGACGGGTTTTTCGCTCTCAAGATCGACGAGTTAAAAACGCTTGCATTATAAGTCGTATGCTGCCTTGCAAGTCGTCATCGAGTCCCAGCGCAGCGACCTTGCAGCCTTGCACCGTATAAATTGTCACAGCGACCTTGCAACATGCGCTACGGCTCGTACCTGCTAGCGTGCGCTGCCACTTGTGCAGCCCTCGTCGCGCCTCCACCAAAGCGCCGCACCACGCGCCTCAACAATGCCTTGGATGACATTGGCTTGGACGACGCCTTCGGCGGCGCGCTCGACGGCCTGTTCGACGTGCTGCAGAGCGCCGCGGACGCGGGGTCCGTCGTGGACTTCAGTTCGGCCGTGGGCGCGGCGGCGGAGACCTTCGCGGCGGCCGACCCCGTGCTCGCGGCGGGTGCCGCGGCCGTGGCGCTGGCGGGCGGCGCGGTCAGCGTCTTGCGGCCGCCGCCCAAGTTCCCGACAATTTATGGGAGTTGGTTCGGGGACAAGATAAGCAGCGACATGCGCTCTTGCATCGGCGCGGGCCTTAGATCCGGCCTCACGGCCATGGAGGTGCGGACCCAGGCCATACCTAATTTGGACGAGGCCAAGTTCGGCACGCCGACGAACGAAAAGTTCCAGATCGAATGCGCGCAAAAACTAGGCCTGTCGGGCGGGCCCGTCAAGGCCACGGGCCAGACGAACACCGCCGGCCTGCAGAAGAGCGTCAAGAAATTCGACGCCAACTACATGCTCGTCAAAAGGGACCCCGTCGCCTACGCGAACATCTGGTGGGCGCAGCGCATAGCACCGGCGCTGGGCTCGCGGCGGAAGATCTGGGTTTTACTGGCGGAGGGCCGCGTCGACACGTCCGCGTGCACGAAGCTGCCGAAGAATTTCGTGGTCAAGCCCTTGGAGAGCAAGGACATCGCCATCACTTCAAAAGACGCCGTCATCGTCGTGGCGCCGGGCGTGACGCAGTCGTGGCAGATCGGGTTTGACCTGGCGCAAGCGGCGGGCGCGCCCGTCGTCTTCCTGAACTCGCAGCTGTCCGAGCGGTACTCGCTGGGCGGACCGCTGGACGAGGTCGAGGAGGTCTACTACCTCAAGCCCATCTCCAAGGGGTTCGTGTACCGCGCCTACCCCGGCGCCTGGCAGTGCTATTTGGACAAACCCGACGGGGGCCAGGAGAAGCTCAAGGACTTCCAGAGCGACCGGCCGACGCTCGGCGAGCTGTCCCAGCTCACGCAGAGCGTGTCGCAGGACCGGTACGGCGCGGCCATGAACGAGAAGTTCACGAACGACCCGCGCATGGGGGGGCGCATGTAGTAAGTCGGGAATACCTAGGAGGCTCGCGTCGGCGGCGTCGAGCTCCAGGAGTCCTTGAAGGACGCTGTTTGCACGGTGTGTGTGACTGCTTATTGTTGCTAGCCCCACTAGTACGGACCCCACGACCCCCAAAACCCGCACGAAAAGCGGATCCAAGCCAAAGGCCTTCAGTAAGGTTCCAATTGCATCCGGGATCCCTCCACAGACCCAAAGACGCGTCCTCGCTCGCCCCGAACGTCACATGCGACCTTGAGGCAGCGCGAGCAGAGCTAGCTAAAAGGACCGCCTGCAGCAGAGTGTTGCACCGCAGCTCTTCGGGATCTAGCTGAACACCTTTCAGAAGCGTTCAACGCGTTACGCGTTACAGCCAAGCAGCATGATGAAACTCGTCTTGATCGCCTCGGCCGCGACGGCCTGGAGCCTCGGCGGCCCCAAAGGCCTACCGAAGCTGAACAACCGCGCGGTACGGCAAAGCACCGCCCAGCCGCGGCAGGTCGCCCTGGCGCCCGCGGCGTCGAGCACGGCCCTCGCAGCGTCGTCGACGGCCCTCAAGGCCGTCGAGACCACCGGCGGCGTGAGCGACAGCCTCGCCGAGACGCTGAAGACGGGCTCCTTCTTCGCTTTGTGGTACATGTTCAACATCGGGTACAACATCTACAACAAGCGGGCCTTAAACGTGTTCCCGATGCCGTGGACCATCGCGACGTTCCAGTTGTTTGCGGGCATTCCCTACGTGCTGCTACTCTGGTCCACGGGCGTGCGCAAGACGCCCAAGCTCACGCAGGACAACCTGAAGACGCTCTTCCCCGTGGCCTGCGGCCACCTGGGCACGCACATCGGCGCCGTCATCTCCCTGGGCGCCGGCGCCGTGTCCTTCACGCACATCGTCAAGGCGTCTGAACCGGTCGTCTCCGCCGCGTTAAGTGCCGTCATGCTCGGCGCCTTCTACAGCCCAATCACCTACTTGACGTTACTACCCATCGTGGGCGGCGTCGCGTTAGCGTCCTTGAAGGAGCTCAGCTTCACGTGGCTGGGCTTCGGCGCCGCCATGCTCTCGAACGTCTCGAGCGCACTAAGAGGCATCCTGGCCAAGCAGACCATGGGCGGCGGCGTCGGCGAGAACATGAACGAGACGAACCTGTACGCGGTGATGACCATCATGGCCTTTGCGGTCTTACTGCCCATTTCCCTGATGGTCGAGACGCCCAAGGCCGTCGGAAGTGCTATCAACGCCGCGGTGAAGGCGGGCACTTCCAAAAAGGACCTGGCCATCCTCTCGGCCATGTCGGGCGCGTACTACTACCTCTACAACGAGGTCGCCTTCCTCGCCCTGGGCCGCGTCAACCCCGTGACGCACGCGGTGGGCAACACGATCAAGCGCGTCGTGATCATTATCGCCTCCGTGATCTCCTTCAACACGCCCATCAGCAACCTGGGTATCATCGGCTCGTCCATCGCGATCACGGGCACGCTCCTCTACTCGCTCGCCAAGAACAAATACGGCTAGGCCGGGGGTTGTTGCCGCGCGCGCACCAGCTACGGTGGGCGCGCACTTATATATAAGGTCTATATAGATGACACATAATGGTTAGCACTCGGGCGTGCCCATGTCGCGCGGTCGGACGCGTGGCACCTCGGCCACTTCTCCCGACTCCATGCGCACCACAAACGGCCGCTTCGTCGACGACGAGAGTAACACGGCGGCATCATCAGAGGTGGCGTCCAGGGAAGGTTGCCGGTCTGGACGCCCTGCCCTGCCCGCGGCGGCATCAGAGGTGGGCACCCAGACCGCCGGGCAGCCGTCCAGCGACGGGCGCCGCCGCGGCGTCCCGTGCGGCTTCGGCGACGTCGGGTCCGCTGGTAATTTACGGTGCCTTCGACGAGCGTGCGCCGGGATCTGGTCCTGCGTGAGGTCGTAGGCGCAGAGGCCGACGGGGCAGGGCGCGTCCTTACTAGCATCTCCTTTGACGACTTTAATCTTTGCCTTCGTGACTGGGTCGAGCATGGACTGCACCACCTTGATCAGCATCGCGGCCCAGCCCGGCAGCGGGTAGATGATGATGCGCCGCAGGCGCTCGGGGTACAAGTCCGGGATGAGCGCCGCCAGGGCCCGGAAGAAGGGCATGGCCTCGGAGGCGGGGCGGTTCGTCCAGCCCTCGCCGCACCCCGGGCGCGCGTCGACGAGCACGACGGCGCGCCGGTCGCAATTGTCCTCCAGGGTCTCGTCCAGTAAACAGCACACGCGCGCCACGTACGCGTTCACGCCGATCTTTTTGGTGTAGCGCGCGCTCTCGACCAATACGACCTGGTCGCCCCGGCTCGTCCGGCCGCCCAACGTCGCGAAGTGGGCCGGGACGGTACGCGCCGCGTTCTGCAGCCGCTCCGCGGAGCCGTTGCCTTGGCGCCAGCGCAGGTTATTCCCGTAGAGCTTGAGCGCGTCCTTGGGCGTCTTGCGTGCGGCCGCAAACCTATACACCTCGGCCGCCGGTGCCTCTGGGTAGGTCAGGCGGAGGGCCGAGAGGTTGGCCGAGGGTGCGGTTCTCGGGGTTGTGGGCTTGCTGGGCATTTTGGCTGCCGTCACGTTCTCTCGGGCTGCCCTCGCGTGCACACCACCGCTTTCGATTGCACCAAGTACTTCGAGTCCAAAGATGGGGTCATTTTGGGGGCGTAAAACCCGCGCACAACACGTTGGCTCCGGACCCTAGAAGGACGACTCCCGATCCGTCCGTGCGTGGTCCTCCGCTCCGCAAGCTTTGTTTGGCTGCAGCTTCCCAGAGATCGCAACAGTCCAGCTCCCCATGCAAAGCAACTCGCGCCCTTCTGTTCCCCACCGTGCCCGCCGCGTCCGTTTAGCGTCGATTCGTTGCCTTAAGCAATGCGCCCGTCGCCCCCGCAACGCGCGCTGCAGTTTGCAGTTTACGCCGCGCTCTGCGCACGGAACAGTTAATTCCCAGCCGGCCAGAACACAGCATGTGCGCGCGCGCGGCATTCCCAGTCGGCCGGAACACAGCATGTGCGCGCGCGCGACCCAAGAGGAGAGCGCGCCAGCAGCACGCCATCGTCCTGCCGCGCTCACCACCCCGCCGCGCAGGTCCACGACCCCTCACCAAAAATGAAGTTCACCCTCGCCCTCCTCTTTGCGAGCGCCGCCGCCCTCAAGGCGCCGAAGCAGGCCGCCTTGGCCGTGCGCGGCGGCGGCGACGCCGCGACGAACGAGATCATCATGAAGGTCTCCGCGGCGACCGCGACGTTTGGCGGCGCCCTCACGGTCCTCGACAAGGCGGACCTTGTGGAGAAGTACATCTTCTTCGGCCTCAACCCGGCGACCTCCGGCGCGGCCTACGGCGTCGCCATGCTCGGCTGGGGCGTCGGCAAGATCAACGCAGTCCAGAGCGGCGCCGACTCCATCAAGCGCTTCGCCAAGCTCAACCTCATCCCCATGGCCTGCTGGGTCGGCACGAACCTCCAGAACGACGCGCCCATGACGGAGAACATCTTCCCCGCCATCTTCATCGCGCTGTACTCCTACATCGTCTGGGGCTGAGGCCGCTGAGCCTCGACACGTGCCCGGCTCCTCGAGCGACGGCGACATAGGAAAGTAAGTAGCAACATGTCCTTACGCGCACGCGCACGTCCGCCGCCGCCGCGGCAAGCCAAATATATTTCGCGAATCTACCGCGGCGAGACCGTGATCTCGTCCGCGTCCGCCACCAGGTCGCCGTTGATGAACTGGTTCCAGTACTCCACGGGCCAGAGGAAGTTCGAGAACATGATGGTCAGCGCCAAGGGCACGTCCACGATGATCTCCTTCTCGGCGGGGTTCTTCGTCTTGGCCACGGTGCGCACGTAGTTGCGGCCCGCGGACCCGATGTAGCCCGCCGTGTAGAGGAAGCCGATGCCCGGCAGGACGAACTGCGCGAAGTACTCGGGGTCGCCGTCGGCAATCAGGTGGGGCAGGCCGTCCTTGCCGCACAAGAGATTGGAGTCCGCGTAGCGCTTGAAGCGCGCGTTGGCCTGGTTCAGCGTCTGCTCCAAGGCTAAGTACGGCGGCGACCCGGGCTCGTACTTCTTCATGCGGCCCTCGAGCGTCGCCACGGTCTTGCGCTGCCGCTTGCCGAACTGCTTGCTCGTCGCGCAGTCCTCGAGCTGCTTGTAGTAGATCGAGCCGGGCTGGCCGCCCGCGGCCAATGCGACGTCGCTGCCCGCGAGGCAGGCCGCGCCGAGCGCGGCGGCGCCGGCGGCGCGCCTCAGGGCCGTCGTCGGCGCGGCCGTCATCGTCGGCGCCATGCGCAGCGCCGAGGCGCCCGCGGCGAGGGCGACGAGGAGCTTAGCCATCTTTGCGAGACCTGCGTGGGCGAATGGTTCGGCGTCCGGTCCATCTCGCGCTCCCCTCGTGGTTTTTTCTGCGTCCGATGTCGAGTTCTATTTCGGCGGCGTGCTCTTCTGGCCAGTTCATTGATAGCTCGACGCTCCAGCCAGCACGGCGCGTGTGGCGGTGCTGTCAGTTGTTGACGCGCGCCACCAGATCGCCCGCGCGGCCGAGAGTCTTCACTGCCAAAAACAAGCTTGAGCCGCAACCGCACGCCCTCTCGCCGCGATTTTTGCCGCCAGCGCTCTCATGCAGCTGTAGAAGCATGACCGCCCTGAAGTTCCAGCCTCGGTTTGAGACGCAGCGGCTGCGTACGGTTGCTGCTTTTAGGTCCTTTTGAGGCAATCCCGTGTGAAGCCTAGTATCTCTGGGTGCTAGTAGGTAAAATGCGTCCGCAGTGTTCCGGGCGCCCAGGCACGGCGTTGGGCCGACAGGCTCGCTCCCCGACCCCGTTTGGCACCGCCACTTGCAGCCGAGGGAGTACGCGCCCTGCATCTGACCCGCGCGGGCCGCGGCCGGCCCGGGACAGCAGTACTCCCGGGCTCAGGACGCTGTCGGTGAGACGCCGACGCCCCGGCGCAGCGCCTGCGGAAGGCAAGGAACAGAAGAGAAAACTAAGCGCCAAAAAGGTTACCGCGCGTCGTCCCCGAACAGCGCCGCGTCGGCCGATGACTGGGGCCAGGCCTCCCGCTTGCGGTCCGCGGCCCGGCGCGGCGGCGCGCGCCGCGGCGATTCGGGCGAGTGCAGCCCGGCCGCGGGCGTCACGGACCAGTGGGCCCGCGCTTTCCCTTGGTTGGCCGGCGTCGCGCGCCGCGGCGCGTCGGGCCACAGGGGCGCCGCGAGGGGGTCGTCCCCGAAGAGCGACGGCGCGTGCGCCAGGGAGTCGCCGTCCGCCTGGCTTCCGAGCGCGCGCACCTCCTCGCGCAGCTCGCGCAGCTCGGACCGTAGGTCCGTGCCCCCCGCCTGCGGCGTCGCCCGCAGGCG
>Ga0302122_10001740_pt1 | contig 13802 bp, 14 predicted proteins | sample CB21_SCM_MG_FD_203115 | JGI IMG/M metagenome (GOLD analysis project Ga0302122, IMG submission 203115) | Marine microbial communities from Western Arctic Ocean, Canada - CB21_SCM | ecosystem: Environmental > Aquatic > Marine > Oceanic | place: Canada: Western Arctic Ocean | collected 2017-09-28
CTCAAAATAAAGATTCTTAACTAGATCAGTGTTGCTGGCATGGGGATTGTGATTGAGAATCACAGTTACACCTAAAATATCCAGATCGATGTAGGATTATTCTACGTTGTCAACAAACCGCCAAAATCCATCACCCAGCACAATCACCAACAAACACACCGACAACGTGCCTGTAGGTGTTACGGTGACAGGGTGCATGAGTTTGAAAGGGGTGTTTGCCTTGAGTGGGTAAATGTTGGTGGCAATGGCTTTTAATTTATTCTTCATATTTGCATAGACTGACAAACTTTTTACTAGTGACTGTTAGGTAAAATAATGTAGAGAGTAGAATAACTTCATACCAATGAGGAAAAATATATATACCCCATATTAGTAAATAAAATGGGAGAATATAAACAATATTTTGTCTGATGCTCTTTACGCCATCCACAACTATGAAAACAGCTAATAGTATGGTCAATGCTTCATTTGTAATAAAGATGTCATGAGCAGGGGTGCTGGATATGATTAAGCATATAAGAATAAGAACCATACAGCCGAATGCTTTATATTTACCAAGTGCTCCCATGCTTATAGGGGCGCTCATGTAAGAAAATATATTAAACATTGTAACAATAACAACTAGTCCTCCCCATCCAGATGAACTGTAAAGAAATAATACAGCTACTAAAAAATTCACAAGCATAGCCGCTTTTGAAAAATTGTGCTTAGGGCACAGTTTATGTAGAAACTTGGGGGCTTGTTTTTCTTTAGCCATTCCATAGAGCATTCTTGATGATGAGCCAAGATAAGTGTACCCAGTAGCTGATGGGGCAACTATTGAATTAATAACAAGTATAATAGACATCATGTGGAGACCTAGTATTGTGGTGACATCAATCATCGGCGAGCTAAAATTCAAACTTCCCCAGCCATTAGCGATTAGTTTATGAGGTATTACTCCCATGAATGTGAACTGTACTAATAAGTAGAAAGCAAGAGCGATTGAAATAGATATGAGCAATGCTCGTGGGATGTTCTTTTTAGGGTTCTTGATTTCACTAGAGAACGAACCAATTGATTGAAATCCATTGAATGAATATATCATGCCAGCAGTTACAATCGCTAGAGGGATAGACGAAAAATTATATGACTGAGAGATTTCATTAGAATCAAAGTTCCCTAACGACAGGTGAGTAATAAGAAGAGCGATAATAACAATTATTGGAGTTGAAAATTTTAATATAGTTATGATGTTGTTTACTTTGGCTAAAACTCTAATTCCATAATAATTTACAAGAAGATAGATGCATAAAAACAAGAACCCGATACTCTTTCCATAAAATGAGAGTTGTCCGTTTTCTATAAAATCATGTCCAAGGAATGGTGATAGATATTGGGTAGTTGCTTGGGCTTCTGTAGCTACGGTCGCAATGATTCCAAACCAGTTGACAAAAGCAAATGGAAGTCCGAAGACTTTGTTGTGTGTGATTGAGCTTATTCTTGTAGTAATACCTCTAAATGGATATTCAACAAATAATACTGAAAAGCAGAATGCAGTACACATAATAAAAACAGCTGCAATTATCCAAGCTAAAAATGAATAGTTCCCTGAGACTGATGCAGCAATCATTGGTGAGAATAGCCAGCCAGAACCAATCATGCATGTTAGTCCTATTAAGGTTGTGCTAAGCAAACCAATCTTTGTATTCACTTGAATTTCAGACATTTATAAAAGAGCTATTCTGATTTATGGTCGAGAGGTTATATCACATTAAATTAGTGTTCGCTAAATTTCCGTTGTGCACAAATAATCTAAACCTGTTCTTGGCGAGAAATTTTAGTTAAGTAGATACCACCAAATTCCCACCACCAACAGCCGTTAGAAGTGCGCCGCCGAACATTTCTCAGCCATGCGTATTGCTTCGCTGTTTGGATCATTGTTTTTTAGATGGTGTTGGGAATGTCGAGGTTGGGATAGTTGACGTTGCTTTCCCCGAAACTAACACCTCCCACAATCCCCATCAAATACCCCGACAACGTACCTGTAGGTTTCCGTGAAAGGGCGCATGATCATGAAAAGTGCGTTTTCCTTAAGTGGGTCAATGTTGGTGGCTTGGGTGATGAAAATGAAAGTGTGAATTTGGAATGATGGTTATTTTTGCTGAAACATAAAATTGCAGAATCAAAAACTTTCAATTCCGATAGTGAATTTTTTTCAAATTGTAGACGATTAAGGTTGTGAATTTTTGAATGATCAAGCACCTTAATCAATAGAAAAAGATGCAATGATTAAACCAATAATTCCGCAGACAAACATCCCTGAGTAGACTTCTTTACCAAAGCTCATGACAATATCGTTTTGCCCCATGCTTGCTGTTATTAAGCCTCCGATTATCAATGCCAATAGCGGAATTAATAACGTTCTTGTTGCAGATTTTATAATCTGTAACGCGCCGCTGACCAATGCTAAATAACCTAAATACGGTAAAAAATTTGAAACGTCCCACGATCCGATATGGGTAACGATGCCACTACGCATTAAAAATAAAACGGCGAGTGTAATTCCCAGAGCGATAAAGTTCCCTACGGCAGGGCGAGGGGAGCACATGCGTTGAACTCTAGCGATGAATAGGTTGATGAAATTATCTTTGCCCTTGCGAGATTGCAAAACTCTGTCTGTGTCTGGTGACTGCATTGCAGATTGAAATTCATTGTTAGTATTAGCTGCTCGATAGCTAATATCTTCTAGATCTGCTTTGAGCTTGTTATATTGATCTACTCTTTTTTGATCCGCAATCTTTTCTTTCAATTCAGATATTTCGCGTTCAGTTATTTTCTCTGGGTTGGCTTCTATGACTGATGCGTTCATGGGATTCTATCCTTCTCGTACTATGCTTCGCTCTTTACTTCTTTTTTCTCTGTATAGCTATCTTCACCTAACTCAGAAGCTTCTTTAAATAGTTTTTGAAGTGCTTCATTAGACCAGTGATGTAGATGTTCAGCTTTCGCCATTCTTCCGATATGGTTTAGACGTTTGTCAGTTTCAATCTTAATTTGTTGATCCAATTTTGCTTTCTGATCAAGCAGTGCTTGTATTTTTGAATTCGACATGTTTCTATCTCTCTATATTGTTTAAAATCATACATCTATAATACCATTTTCTCTGCTAGATACTTTTTATATTTTTCTAATTTTCTCATTTTATTTGCAGTAAATAGCTGATCACCAATTTCATCGCATTTAGAGATATTCTTAGTATTTGACAAAATCTTTTTCGATTTTAAAGCGACACCAAGAAAAAAGTTATTGGGCGCATCTAATTTATTTGACTCATAAAATTGATCACCGATATTGATACAATTTTGTAGATATTTGTCATCACAACATTTTTTAAAAACAATGTTAAGCGCACCCAAAATCACTGATATTTTGTATTGTTCGCAATTTGCGTTGATAACAAGCGCACCAAGCTCTATCGTCTCTCTATCAGATATTATGTCTCTCTCGTAGTAGTCTAAAGCACCCGCAATCAAAAACATTTTTCCATACGATATTTTTTGTTTAGTTTCCTTAAATCGTCGCTTATTTATTTCTAGTAAAAGCCTGTTTTGAGTCCGCTTTAATTTTTTCTCTAAACGTATAAGTTTTTCAGGATCATTCATTTAATCAAACAACATAAAAACCACTAAGTAAGAAAATGATAGCATAAGTGCCAAGGATCTTACAACCATACGGTTATCAATAAACACAGCATCTTTACTAAAGGCGCAATATACATTGACTGCGTCAAAGTTATTGCTTACACTAATTATGTCATGGCAATACAGTACATCAATGCGAGTGTGATTACTCGAAGCAAAGGCCACAATGCGCTATCGGCTGCTGCTTACAGAGCGAATGAGAAACTTCACTGCGAGAGAACAAGCAGGACATTCGATTACACCAACAAAGGTGATTGTGTTCATGCTGAAATACTGCTTCCTAAAAGCGCCTATTTAGATGGTTCTAAAAAAGATGGTCATCCATTTCATTCCCGTGAGAAAATGTGGAATTCCATTGAGCAAATTGAAGACGCACACAATAGAAGGGCATCAGCCCAGCTTGCATTTGAGTTAAAAGTAGCTCTGCCAAAAGAGTTAAGTAAAGAGCAAAACGCTGAACTAATTAGGAGCTATATAAAGGATTATTACGTAGACAAACATGGCGTTGTGGCCGACATCTGCATTCATGACAAAGCAGATGGCAACCCACATGCACATGTGATGATTACTTTTAGAGAATTAGTTGGTACTGAGTTCTCTAAGCAAAAAGTTCGTTCAATGACGACGGATTTAAGAACCTATAACGGTGTGCATTATGCCGTGGAAGATAAGCTGAATGTACAGTGGGAAACCTTTCAAAACAAATACTTTGATCAGCGCAATATTGATATTAAAGTCGATGAGGGATATATCATCCCAACGGTTCACGAAGGGCATTCACGAGACAGTGACTTCTATTATGATCGTGATGAACAAAACAATAATATTAAACAACAAAATGTTGATATTGTTCTCACTGATCCTGAAATTATTATCCAAACTCTTGAAACTAAATATGCCGTATTTGATAAGCGAGATATTGAGAAAATGGCCTTTAAACAAACCGCTTACTCTACTGACCCCACCCATTACCATGATGTCCTGAATACCGTGCTATCCTCTGATAAACTCATCCAACTGGGCTATTCAGAAGCAGGGCGCTTAAGTTACACCACTGAGATCAATTATCGCAAAGAATTGCAAATGATCGATACGGCGCATGTTATGCATGGAGATGACCTTGCCAATATAGATAATCAAGCCATCCAAAAAGTTTCTGAACAAGATGGCTTAAGCACAGAGCAGCAAGAAGCCATTCGACACATTGCTCAATCTGGCCAAATTGCCTGTGTGGTTGGTTCAGCAGGGGCAGGGAAGACCAGAGCGATGAAATCACTGAATGATTTGTATAGGGATCAAAATATTCAAGTGTTTGGGGCTGCTATTTCAGGCAAAGCCGCTCAAGGACTTGAAGAAGAGGCAGGAATAGAGTCTAAAACCATTGCAAGCTTGCTGCATGGCTATCGCAATAAATCAGGCCATAAATACCTACCTGAAAAAGGATCGGTGTTAGTGGTTGATGAAGCGGGGATGATTGGTTTAAAAGACATGCATTCGCTTGTCGAAATGTCACAAGATCGGCGTTATAAACTCGTGCTGGTGGGTGATCCAGAACAATTGCAGCCTGTGGAACATGGCGCACCATTTAGAGCCATCTTAAACAAAATAGGCCATGCTAGTATTCTTCAAATACGCCGCCAAAGTGACGCTAAAGAGCGTGCCATCACGCAACAAATGGCACAAGGAAATATCGGTATTGCCATTGATCACTACTTGGAAGATGATCGAATCTTATTAGATGATCCTTCCAATTTGAAAACAGCGCTATTTAGTCAATGGAAACATTACACGGATGATCTGAATCAAACTTTAATTGTCGCCCACACCCAGAAGGATGTGGAAGAGTTAAACCATCATGCCAGAGCTTACTTAAAAGATCATGGTAAGCTGCTAGACCCTAACGCCTATGATATTAAAGTCAGTGGTAAATCTTATGTCAAAGAGTTCGCCGTTAATGAACGCATTATCTTTTTGAAAAATGATCGTACTCTGGGGGTTAAGAATGGTTTGCTTGGGCATATCATTGGACTTGATGGTGATCAAGTTACTGTTAAGCTAGACAATGATAAGATTGTAAAATTTAATGCCAAAACATATCAAAACTTTGATTATGGCTATGCCGTCACGGTACATAAATCTCAAGGGGTAACCGTTGATAATTGCTTGGCTTATGCTTCAGGGAAAGGGTGGGATCGCTTCATTAGTTATGTGGCTTTGTCTCGTCACCGTCATAATGTGCATTTGTATGCAGACAAAGAAAGCTATCATGATATTCAAGGGTTGAAACGTCAACTGAGCAGTGAGCCACTGCGTGATAATGTTTTAGATTACCCTTTACAGTTTGTCATGCGCCGAGGTTATGATGCCACTAAATTTGCAAATAATGCCGTTGATAAAGTGAAAGGTACTTATCATAAAACCAAAGATGCCTGGAACTTCTTATTTAATTATGCGCAGTATAAATCAGATAAATCTCATTCCCTTCAGCAGCAGAGTTTAAGAGAGAAACAAGCTCTCAATATTGAAGCAATCCAAATTGCCGATTTGGCAGACTTACACAGTGAGGTATTAAAGCAATACCGTGAGTTCAAAAACCAATATGGGGCAAAGTGGTATGAAAATTCTGAGGCAAAAACAGCTTACAGGACAATCGAAGACGGTTTTTATTCTCGTAACAAAGCGGCCTATGATATCTACTTAAACCATGAAAAATTCGATCGCGCATTAGCCTTAAATAACATTACGTCTTCAAACCTAGAAGAGTGGGCTTCAGCGTATACCGCCGAAAGCCGTGTGAGAGCCTTTGAAGGGGCTGAAGGTTTTGCGGTGAAGGGTAAACTAGCGCAAAGCATCTCAGAAAATTCAGAAAGCAACCGTTATGTTTCGAGTCGCAATCTTTGGAAAGAAGTGAATATTGCACAAGCTAGTTATGTAGCTCGGGTGAAGTCTGTACAAATAGAAGGCTTTACGGATCGCTTAAACACCTTGAACCATTATCTCAACGAAAACCAAGCGGCCACACGCTACTGGAAAAAATCTAAAGCGGATGACTTTAATCACACCGCCAATGCTGGGGGGAACATAGGCGCAAAAAGCGAAGACCCGCAAACAGCCGAGAATCGTCAAGATAAGATCCTCTTACCTGAACACCAGCAGCAGTACGAAAAAATATCCAAAGCTTATAATGTGAAGTCTGAAATCTTAGCTGCTAAGATTATGGGTGATTTGGAGCAGTACCAGCCTGTGCTTGCGGTTAAATTCCCTTATCAAGCCACTTATGAGAAAGTTATTGCCACCCTGAAACGTAAAGCTGATAACTTTGCCAAGCGTGAAACCATTCAAACTTATATTAGTCCTGAATCGACACAACTTCAGCGTGAGCAAGCCGCCTACAAACTCAATCAAGATTTTAAAGCGCATGTTGGCATGGGTTATGAAGAAGGGTTACTCTGGGGGAATGTGGCTCGTACGGCTGCCCCTGAAAAGACAAGACAAGCCAGAGCTTCCCTTGATCCGCAATATTTGCCACTATTTGATGCTGTAGCAGCCTATCAAGAGAAGATTCATACTGCTGCACAGGCTTATTCAACACTTAAAGCGGCTGAAAGAAGTTTAAAACAACAGTTAAATGTTGCGCTTGAGGGTAGATTATCCAGCGGGCAACTTACCCCTGAAATTCAGGCACTACAAAAAGCATCCTACGCACTCATGGCCACTCGCAATGAAGCTGCGGTCCAGTTAAATAACCAACACCCTGAGTTGATGCAATGGTATGAAAATGATGCCAAAAAACTGGATCAGATTTTACCGCAATTTAAGGCCGACCGATTCAAACGCCACGTGCAATGGCATGATTATGCCAAGATGGTGAAAGCCACGCAACATCAGCGTTTTGAGGATTACGCTCACACCCAGAAAACTTTCTGGGATTATGACCTGATTACGCAAAGACTCATGGAGAATCCAGCAGAGACTTACACCCAAATTCTTGGCCAGCCTAAATCCAAGAACAGCCGTGAAATGCGTTGGTCTGGTGGCTTGATTGTTTCCCTCACAGGAAAAAATCAAGGTCAATGGTATGACTTTGCACAGGGCATGGGCGGCTCACCTGTTCAGGCAATGATGGCATTTAATGGAACAACCTACCTAGACGCACTGAAAGAAGGTGCAAGCATGGCAAATCTGACTGAATCACAGGCAATGGTTAAAAACAGTGAATCCGCAACACCTATAAGAACTATTGCGCCTAAAGAAGACAAAGAAAAAGCTTATAAAATTAAGTCAGCACAATCAATTTGGGCAGCCACCCAACCCATCGCCTTTACTACTGCTGAAGCTTATATGTCTAAGCACCGTAATATTTATGATGTGAATAATACCCAGTTACGATTCTTGCCAGTGGGTGCAAAGTGGATTGATTTTGTTGAAAAAGATGGTGAGTTTATCCCAGAAGAAAAAATCAACAAAGTGCCAGCCATGGTAATTGCGTCAAAAGATAAAGAGGGTAATGTTTTAGGGGTACAACGTACTTATTTAGATAAAGAAACCCTCAATAAAAACAAACGCTTTGATAATCCTAAACTTTCAAAAGGGAGTATTAAAAATGGGGCGGTGCTTCAAGAGGGGAGCAATGGTCGAGTCTATATTGCTGAAGGGGTGGAGACAGGGGCTAGCATGGGGTTAGCCGATCCGAAATGTACCGTTTTGATCTCCATGTCCGTCTCAAATATGCGAAATATGGTGGATAAAATTCAATCCTACGAACCTAAAGAAGTTATTCTTTTAAAGGATAATGATGGGGTGAATGCTAAATCAGACATAGGCTTTAACAAAGCCGTTAAAGCATACAAGAAAGCAAACTTTAACCTTAAAATACTTGAGCCTGAAATGCTCACACGTATTGCCAAGGTTAAAGGAAATAAGGCTAAAACAGACTGGAATGATGTAATACAAGATAAAGGGGTGAACGGGTTAAGAAAAGACTGTGGTTTGCCAATTCCTGAATATGAAAAGAAATACCTGCGCTCATTAGACGAATTGAAAAAAGTGCGTCTAACCCGTGATCAAGCAGCCAAGCCTGAATATAAAGCAGTGGCTTTGCATGTTTCTCTTAAAAAAGATACGCTCCTAAGTCTACATGACTTTTATAATGGCCGTTTAGAGAAAATCCCTGAAGTAGCTAAAATCGTTCAAGATAAAAATGCTGAAGTGAGAGCATCGGCATTTAACATCATGCGCCATCCAGACATGATTGCGGCGGCTAAAGATATGAATCAGTATGATAGAATTCTTGTGGATGCCGAGCGCTATGCTGAAAGAGCCGCCAAACAGGCACAACAAGCCAAAACCAATCGTAAAGGGAAAGGATTTAGAGCATAGACCCCTATAGATTGATACCTATACTTCAATGGCAGTTTTTTTATAGAACAGTTGAACTGCGATTAACTGAATAAAATAACCTATCCCTAAAACTAGCATAGGGATATACATCGATGATTCTCTTGTAAAGTATGAGAATATGAATGGTGGTATTCCAATGAATAAAAAAGCGGAAAAAGCAAAAGCAGTGGCTAATAGCGTATATCTATACCTGACAGGTAGTCGTCTAGACAATAATAGTAAGAACAGAACTCCAGACGCTGCTTGAGGTAACGCAAATACAAAACAATAGATATATAGGGTTATCCATGACCCAGAGTTGATGGCGAAATACATGGGCACAGTTAAACACAAAGATAATAGTGATCCTATACTATAAACTGCTCTAATATTAGTTATGTTAGCTAATACAGCACCAATAATGCCACCAAGCACCATTCCGAACAGAATAAAAGTAGTTATATGTGCTGTTAAGTCAGGATTCGCATATTTTAATGATATGAAGCTTGGCAAATAAACCATAAAACATCCCCAAAACAATTGAGTTCCTGCCAACGCCAACACACTTAACATTAAAACTACCTTATAATTACTGAACATTTTTTTTATCGTATTCTTATATCCACCTTTTTTAATACTCTTTTTAATACTCTTTTTAAATTCATCTGATTCAGCAATGTTTTTTCTTGCATAATAACTGTGGAATATCATAAGACCACCAAATATATAAGCAATTCTCCAGCCGTATTGTGTAAGCGCTTCGTGTGACATGTAAGTTGAAAGTAATGTATAGGTTCCTTGCGCTAGCAAAACCCCTACTGTCGCCATTAACCAAATACACATAATTAATATAGGTTGATTCTTTTTGTATTTTTCAATAATAACAATAGTAGCTCCTGATTCTTCACCACCAAAAGATATTCCTTGTATAAACCTAAGAGCAATAAGAAATACTACCGCAAATAAGCCAATGGATTGATAGGAGGGTATGAGTGCTATAGCCATTGAGCTCAAAGCCATTACGACTATTGTTTTCTTAAAGGAATGAATCCTTCCATGTTTATCACCCCAATATCCAAATATTAAAGCACCACTTATTCTAGCTAGGTAGCCTACTGCAAAAATAATTAAAATCCACAAGACTGAATGCTTGTTAATGCTACCAAAGAAAGCATAATTCAGTTGAATAGCGAATAAGCTAAATAAGTAAAAATCAAACATTTCAAACATAGTCCCCAATCCAGCAATAAATACTAGTTTAGATTTCTTCATACTCAAGACCCTTAATTTAAAATTCATTTAATTGTAGCATTAATCCCTCATTAATGAGGGATCCCTTAAATAAAAATCTATGGTTGGGTTCTTATAAATTTCTGAGGTTTGCGCTTAGAACCCCAAATAGCCTTTATTGTTTCCATATGGAAACAAGCATATTCTGTTTTAGGGCTATTCATATCTAGCCTGCACGAGTATTATTTAGATGTACGGATTAAGCATACTAAAAACTGTAGTGTCTTATTTTTTTTAAAAATAAAATAATGAGGAGAATACTTATGAGTATCACTTTTCCAAATATCCCGAGACGGGTGGTAACAGGGCATCTAAACGGAGTGGCGACTATTGTTGAAGATAATATTGTTAAAAATGTAATGAAGGATGAGTCTGGATTTATTGTTTCGGATCCGTGGGCAAGTGAAGGCATGCCAGCAAAGTTTGAGGAAGCTGAAATTTTCAAAGAATTCTTTCCAAAACTTCATGACAATGGATCGTTGTTTCGATATGTAGTCATTCCTCCAGATTCGAAAACTAAAGAGTTCTACCCTGAACAACCTGATCAACCGCATCATTTAATGCATACAACGCAAACTCTAGATTACGTTATGATTTTATCTGGTGAGGTTTACCTGGTTATGGAAAATTGTGAAACTTTATTAAAGCCAGGGGATATTGTTATACAAACCGGAACTAGCCATGCCTGGAGTAACCGCACCGAAGAACCTGTCATTCAATGGGCTGTATTACTTGATGCCGCTGGGACAGGGAGAGGGAGAGGCGAAGCCGAGGTCGAGTAGCCCCCAGAAGGGCTGCCATTCGGCTCCATTGGGGGTTAATCCAACATAGCGCTGGTTTGTGCCCGCGACACTAACAGAACCCTTTAAACATATGGCATACAGGGATTTTATGGTTTAGATAGTTGAAGTGTAAGATGTTCGTATTGAATTTCATGTGTTTTACTGGACATGATTATTTCGGGTTTGCGCTTAGAACCCCAATATATAAAATATCAATGCATATATCATGATTCATCCAAACAATCTATTTCATCCACCCCTGTGTTTTGCGTTGATTGTTTGTACTCATCTCTTCGCTGCGTCACCCCATCGTTTATATTATCAATAAGTGAGCTATCGACAACGCTTTGAACACGTTCTACTTTTGGAATAATCGGTGTTTGCACAGGTAGCCACGCATCATTTTGAGAATCTACTTCATATTTAATAAACTGTTTAAAATATCTTCTGTAATATAACGTGCTGAATCAGATGCCAAAAATTATTTATCTCGTAGGTGGGTTGCTTAGTGGTATAATATTTCTATGAAACAGACAAAACAACTCTCACCAATAACCAAACTAGACAACCTAATGGTACGTCATGATATGCCCCTGCCCTCTTACGAATTCACTGAGCAGGAAAATAACAAGTGGCAAGTGACATGCTCCATTCCAAGTTTAGAGATCGAGGAAACTATCTCAGGCAGTGCAAGGTACGAAGTGAGGGAGTTGGTCGCTGAAAAGGTGCTTGGTGTTGTTGGGGATATGGGAGTTTTTGATGGCTAGTTTTGAGGAATTGTTGAAGACACCAGAAGGGGTTGAGGAAGCAGAGAATTATTTGAAAAGACTAAAGGTAGAATATATTGAAACTGAAAATGTTATCCGGATGAGGAAGATGGTTGAAGAAGCGAAGCAAAAGGAAACAGTTTGATGGATAAACCTAACCAAGAGTTGCTAGATAGCTGGATAGCTGGATAGAAAACAGTACAAAGCTTTGCTTTACATTCAATGATGGCAAGAAAAAGTATGGACACATTAACTCTTGCTTTGGCATGGGGCTTCATGTGAAAATCGACGACCCAAAGGGCAATCAGTGGAAAACTCGAAAAGTATTGCTTTTTAATGCAATGGATTCAATCGTTGAAGTAAGAGAGGACATGACAGTCTGATGGATAAACCAAACAAAAGACTTCTTGAACAATGGAGAATATTGACTGTAAAGTTAAATTTTAAATTTAATGATGGGCGCGAAAAGATAGGAATCATTAGCGGAGGATATGGGGAAAGTGTGCATGTTAATTTTGACAATAAAGGTAGGTCGGTGCTGACATTTAATCTTTTAGAATCAATTACAGAGACGAACCCATGACAATATTAATCCACAAAATATATGACCTTTTCGATGCGGATTCCCCTGTAGTGGTAACGCTAACTGACGGTACAGTTGAAAAAGGTAAAATTATTGCTGCTGACCATAGAATGATAGGGTTGGAACGTGAGGATAGTAGTAGAACGATGATTATATTACCTAAGATTGAGGATATTGAAGAAGACCGAAGAAAAGCAATTAGTGTCAACACCCACGCCAGAAATGAAAAGTGAAATCCAACACTATCACGACAAAAAAAATAAGATCGTTGTTTTCAGGAATGATGATGAAAAAGTAATAGGTTTAGTGAGTATGGTTGAAGAAGATTATTTTGTTATGGATGAGATCAGTTTTAAGGTAGGAAATAGGTTGCATGTAATCACCTACTCTATGGTTCAGTGTATTCTACCTATTGAGGAATATTTAAAAGCAGGTGGTAATGCGGATGATTAAATCTAAAAATAAAACAAGGTGAGTGAAGATGCTTAATAATAGGCTGAGTGATTTTCGAGATAATCGTACAAAGATTCGTGTACGTACCCATGAAATTAAAGAGTATGTAGGGATGATAACCGAGATTAATTACGAGAAAATGACCTTGATGTGTGATGGACTGGTGCCGCATAAATTTGATATGCGTGATGTATTAGATGTAACCGATGTTAAAGACATAAAAGAGAATTAGAGTATGCCGTATATTTCTCCAGATAATAGAGTTGAAAGCAGAGTTAAACGAGACTTTGGCATGGGCTTTCTACCGTTTGCACAACAGTGTAAAGATCAGGGGCTAAAGGTGCATGAAGTTGCAGAAATGATCGGGTGTAGCTCTAGCAACATGAGACGAATCTTATGTAAGTTTGGTATTAGCTTTGTTGTGATTGAAAGAGAGCCGTTATTGACAGATTGCCCTAAGTTTCAGAACACCAAAATTAACTCTATTAATTATTTGTCTCGTAGGTGGATTAGATGATTAACATATTTTATGATATTTTTATTGCTTTGATGTTCTTTTACCTGCTAGTGGCTCTTGGAGTATTTCTTAGATTTGTTGGTATGCATTTATTTGTAAAAATACGCTTGTCATTATCAAAACGACCCAATGGCACAAGTGTTAGTCCTGAATTAAGAAAGGCTACTGAGGAAGCTATAGATGATTTTAGTTATAGAAAACGTTTAGTATATTCAGCAATATGGATTCTGTTCTTTTTAGATGATCCTAGTGATTTCATAGCAGAGAAAATATTAGGTATTCCATTGCCTTTATTAAAAGATTGGCTAAACACTATATGGTTTTGGTTTAAAGTAAAAAAAGACTCCA
>Ga0302122_10001741_pt1 | contig 13790 bp, 10 predicted proteins | sample CB21_SCM_MG_FD_203115 | JGI IMG/M metagenome (GOLD analysis project Ga0302122, IMG submission 203115) | Marine microbial communities from Western Arctic Ocean, Canada - CB21_SCM | ecosystem: Environmental > Aquatic > Marine > Oceanic | place: Canada: Western Arctic Ocean | collected 2017-09-28
TCGTTGATGTTAATCTGTGGACATTCGAAAAAGTGACCGTTTGGAAAGTGGTCGAGAATAACGGCGGCGGCACTGTCCTCGTGCTTGGAGCCCCAGGCCATTCTATCCAGTGAAAGTTGGTCAAAGTCTTCCTTTTTGTCGCCAAACCACCGTTCGAGGATTTCGTCCCAATCGCTCTCTTGTTTAAAGTCAAAAAAAAGACTGCTAGGTTTGCTTCCAGTGATACGGCCTTTGCGACCGTCGAGCCATTCTTGCGTGCCTTGCTCAGGCATGTGAAGACCTTGGTCAGCGATAGAGTGAAATCTCGGGTTTTCGAAAATGTTGCTCATTCTATTATTTAAATATACTGGTTAATATTTACAAACAAAAATGCACTCCTCTTATTCTCTACATGCTCGGATTCCTTCGTCCAGTAAACCGGAACCCCGTCGGCGCAAACGTAAAATTTTGCCGGTGCTGCAGCATTATAGTTCTTTAAAATATCGTTGTTATCAATGTTCAGCGGATGTTTACTTTTTACCTGGGCACGAATTGGTATGTTCAAAATGTGCATCACGCACCGTGGCGAAAATAAACGAAAATCCCGAAAAGCGCATGTTTTCAGCCCGGTGATTCTTCTTCGTTTATTTTTTTTTGTATTTGTTCCATAAAATGTTTGCTTTTGACCGCCAACAATTGGAGTTCGTTTAACGTCGGTGGTTTTATGCGGTCGGCAGCCTCTGAAGGCGGTGGTAATATTCGGGCGGCTGTCCATCCGGCAATAGTACCTGCTAAAAAAGGCAGCATCTTTATAAAAAAAATACGATTAAATACTCTATTAAATTTCTTCTGCCAACCACTCTAATCCTAGTTTTGCTCGGTCGTTTTTTGTCGCGGAGCATTCTACGACTTGCCACTTTAACCAAGTCACCGCTTCCAAGCCAAGTGCCTCAATCATGTTCTGTTTATCTAAAGCTCTGGGCAAATCTTGTTTGTTGGCCAACACAAGAAAGGGTTTGCCCGTCAACTCTTTATGGGACATGAGTGTGTGTAATTCTGTTTTTGCCGTGTCAATCCTATCAATATCTGACGAATCCACGACAAAAACGACACCATCCGATTGTCCATAATAGTGGGGCCAGAGCTTGCGCAACCTTTCTTGACCGCCTAAATCCCACATTTTAATGGATAAATTGCCGACGACAACTTCTTCAATGTTGAATCCAATCGTCGGCACTGTGTATCCTATGGATTCGCCCAGATGTAAAGCATAGAGGACGGCCGTTTTGCCGGCGTTATCGAGTCCTAAAATAAGGATAGCTGAATCTCTATGAAACGATTGCCACAGCTTATCCAGCTGGCTAAATAAGATGCCCATTATTTTACAAAAACCGCCATATATACCGCCATGGACATTCTGTAAAAAGTGTTTTGTCATTTTTGCCCTACCAAAATGCAGTATATAAGAACGTTTTACAAAAACATCAAAATGTCATACGAAGATTCATCCGCAATCACAGGAGTCGGAAACGGCGACCCTAATCACGCACTTCAGCCATTCTTTGGCTCTATCCAACCGCAGTATCAGAAGATGTTGGCCGAAGATAGATTCGCACACGAGACTTTCAATTTGCCCAAGGCTTACGAAGGCAAAAACAAACATCTCGAATCAGTGCTCGATTATTTAATTACTGAGGAAGACGCCTGGTACACGTCATCCGTCCTTCCATGGGTCTTAACCGAGGATTTGTCCGTTAAATGGGACATCTTCCGCTTTAATAAGACTTTGATGGATTTAGAGCCGCATCAGGGTGTCCCCAGATACGTCACAGCCGAGAGAGAGTCTCGTTCTGACCGTTTGGTGCGCAGAGGTCTCGCGTTCATTATCGAACACGGTTTCTACAAGACTGACCAGGGTCGCCAGCATTACTTGATGAATCTTAGACAGATTGTCGATTCTGTCAACGAAACAGCGTATCACGGGGTAATCCACGCCTTACTTTCTTCAAAGAATCATTACAAGGAATGGGAACGTCAGCATGGTAGCACCGTCACGCGTCCTGGACAGCTCTTGCGTCAACAGCGTCGCCGATGGGCTGTCGTCCAGAAGCAGGAACGTGGTCTGTACTTGTTAGATGCCGAGTTGAAGGATCAAATGAAGTACGAGGGTGTCTCGCCTAATGTATGGATTCTTCCCAGCAAGATGTCCATCTACGTCACCATGGTGCCTTCTGCAGAGGTAGAGTTCTACCGCAAGGGAAGCGGCGCCGCCGCCAACCTCGAGAAAGGGCCCGACAACCTGTTGACCTTCCGTGGTTCCAAGGTGTTCGAGACTCGTCCTTTCGACATTGATTTCATTGGCGAGCCCCGTGACCTTTTGGTCAGACAGCGCCAGATTGGCGAGTACTTTAAATTTCCGACTCAGGCGGAAGCCGGTACAAAAGAAAACGGCGATCTCAACCCTCGTGACATCTACATCTACTCGATGGATTCCGATAGATTTGAAAAGATGAACTACGGTGAGGCCGAACTCATCGCCAAAGCCAATGCCGTGTTAGCTGGTGTTCCCAGCGATGGCGCCGGTACCGTGCTCTTGCTACGTCCGTTCCAGACGTACAACATGGCTTCGGGTGTGCTCATGAAAGGTGGTTTAGATACTGGTTTTACCGCACACGGTCACCACGACTTTATGTTGACAGACGATGTCATCCACAAGGTTCACATTGGTCACTATACGTTCTACCACAAGTCGATTGTCAAGCAGTCTAAGAACATTATTCTTGCCGAAGATATCTTCGCACATTCTTATGTGTCTGGTGAAGGCACTGGCGTCTTCCCTAGTGCCGGCAAAGACGCCTTCAACCAACAGTTGGCCAGAGACACTTTCACACACGATATTATTGCTTTGTGGGTTCCTGCCAAGAAAGGAAAAGTCGATATCCAGAATCCTCTGGACATCTCCGGCCACTATAATGCACACACTCTTGACGCTAACAACAGCACGATCGACGATGTCGATCCTCACTACAACGGCGCGGATGAGTACGCGAGCACTATGGGATTTGACCGCTTGCAGAACTACGACCAGAATGAACAGTTCTTGTCGCCAATGCGTCACCTCAACACCGTGTGCTTCCAGGGCCACCAGCTCTCATTTGACTCCGAGAAGAAGACCTTCGCCAAGATAACCACTAATACCGGGCACTGGGGCCCTAATGTATACCCAGGTTGTCGCGCAGTGCGCAACGGTGAGAACGCCTTCCTTAAAGACATGGAATACGAGAAAATGGCCGTCGGTGGTTCTCGTAACTAGATATTCAAAAAAAAATAAACCGTTAAATATAAATTAATAATTTTCAACTATAAATTTTAAAACTTTTTTATGTACATTCCTCCTCCTATCCCTTTAAACCAATCTACAGACTGGGCAAACCCCTGGCCTGTAGAAAAGAACCGCTTTAGAGCGTTCAGGTTAAAAGCAGAGACGGTGAATAAATTACAAATCTAAAATATAACGCATATCTGTATATAAAATTATGTTGTTTATTTTATAAATGGGTTCTGTGTTTTCAACGTTTGATGTCGAGACCTTTTCCCAAAAAACTGTGCAACGTTATCAATCAAAGCGTTTGACGACGACTGAGTTGGCAAAAATCCTTAGTTGCGTTCCGAAGAGATATCGTGAAAAGGTAGCGGGGCGGTTACTTGACTTGCATAAATAACATATTTAGGCTGTCTCACACTAACAAATGGACGTGTATACATACCAATATTCATGTCCGACATGGTGGGGAAATTCCTCGGGTATTCGTAATATTTATGTGGAAGATGATACCTCTCCCGTGGTGGCGGCCCAGGAAGATGCGAAGGTCTTTTCGGGTGCGAAGAAATGCGACGTTCATCTGATTCAAAAATTCAAAATGTCCGTCACTGAAGTTGAAACATATCCGGCGATGGCCTGCCAGCCCCTGCACAAATGGTCTAAAACTCACTAAAAAGTTCGTCTTTTTTATAAGAATGTCTCCAGACGAGGTCTTTATTTTGACCGTCCGACGATAAATCGGCTGGAGATATAATTGTCCAATCTGTATTTTTTTCGAGTACACCCACAGTTGTCAGCGCATAAGACACAAACGCAGAGCAAAAAAAAGTTTGGTCTGTCCTGGGAATAAGTATGTGCAACATGCCCGCCAACCAATGGCCTATTGTAGTATCGTAACCTTTACCGTACACCTTTTCATGTATTTTTAATAGATTCGCTTTTGTAAATAAATTATATGTGTTTGGGTCTGTGGGTACCCTTTTGTACAGTTTTTGGTGTTTTTCCGTCGCGTCGTTGACGTACTCGTCGATAGGAACAAGGGCGATACCAAATTTGATTTTGCCGTCGTAGGGGTCTTTGTGGATGTGTTGGGAAGAGTCCCATATGTATGTGCCGTTGAGTTTTTTTCCACAGGGCCATGGCGGGTCAACAATGACAAGACCCGCGTGCGAATAGGGAGAGCCCGTCCACCAACGAATTGCCCAATCCACGACAACGAAAATAGAGCCGCATTTAGGGTCTTCGTTGAACAATACAATATCTCCTGTTTTCAGTTGGTCAGTAAAAACAAGTGTCTTTTTTTTAGATGTACAACAAGACATTTTTAATAATAAATAACATTTATATACGTTTATTCGTCAATAATAACCGATTTTTCGACGGCCAGTGTCATGTAATTTAACGACATATATGTATACCAAATCAACATTGCAACTTGCGTGAACGTTTGTACCGCAATAACAGTCAACTTTGTTGTGATATATATTGTTATAGACGCTACCGCGACCGATAGTACGTTATTTAGCCACATAGCGTGGTAACAATCTTTCCAGACAGGGTCGATCGGTTCTTCTTGCCATGCCGCGAGCATGAGTTTGCCTATCACAGTGTCAAAGGCAAAGATGCCGTTTTCCACAAAGAATGCGGCGGCTTCAGGAAATTGCCATCGAAACCAGAATACGGGTGTCCAAAATATATTATATTCCATCATAAGTTCGGGCAATGTTAGTTGTCCTTCAATATGATTTTCATGGGTATACGTTGAGCAATCCAAGTATGTTTGTCTTTGTCCCAGTTCAATGTCATAATATGTTTTATTCAGGGTTGTAAATTGTGATGTTCCGGTCGTTACATTCCACGTGGACGAATTTAATTCACGCCACAAATGATTTGTTCGGATTTTTTCGGACGTCCATGGGTCGGGCGCCGAGCACGTGAGGCACATGTCCTCCGAGGGCGACAGCGCCATAAAGGGCAATATTTTATAAAAGCAACCTGTCTCGAGGCGCGTGACGTACCACGCGTGGATATCTTCCACGAGCGTGTATGGCAACAGCGGAGCACATGACAATCGCCAATCGTACACCATGTACAGATACAATGCTGAGATAATAAAGCCGAGAATGACCGTATTTGCGAGCCAGACGAGAGGAATAACTGACCATGTTGTATTGAACACAATCACTAGCGTCACGATGAGGCACGCCAGCAGCGCATTGTCCATATTGACAAGTCTTTGTTGTTGTATGTCCGCGTACGAACCATCACTGTCCAACGGTATAAAAATGGTATTTTGAACGTCACACGACGAGAATAATATGTAATCGTACATGTGGAACAGACTGTATCCGAAAAAGGGTACGTATGTGTCGTTGGTATACGTGAAAAATTTGCGGGACGAATCTAAAAATTTGTCTACGTGTCCCAGCCATTGTTTTTTATGAGACGAATTGAATGCATATTCTGTAAAATTTGTGACCAAAAAAGACCAATCGTTGGCCACGTGTCGTGTCCAACGTTCTGCGTTTTTCGAAACAAGTTCTTCCGCAGACTGCTTGTTGGACGTGTCTGTGGCTGTCAATTTCGAAAAACGTCTGTCGAAAAATTGAGCGTTATCTTCGATAATCGTATTGAAATATTCAGAAACGTCGTGAATGATAACTGTGCCAAAGTACTGGGAATAGAACTCAGACATACCGTCACCATGTTCTATGGCTTGTTCGATAATATTGTCAATGATACTGCATTCGGTACACCATGGCGCGGAAGACCTTTCGGCGCATGTTTTTGGGGCTGTTTTTAGAGGGACGCCTAACCAATGCAATTTAGAGTGGTGTGGCGAGTGTTTGATAGTTTCAGACATGCCTCTGTTCCAGTGGGATTTCAAATTGGTGAACACGCGCTCCGTGTGCGATTGTTTGGTGGGTTCATCTTTTCCCAGGTCGTTCCACCAGCGATGTAGATGTGTCTTCGCGTGGTGACTGGCATCAACAGCTGTCCATAAATCTTTGGACATGTCGCGCGCTTCCCATTCGTGGGTAATCTCATTGTACACCGATTTTGTTCGGTCGAATACACGCCATGCAGTTGCCGCTTTCGAGGGATTGCCTTTTTGCCCGTAATTTGGGTCAATGTGTTCTAGCACCAGTTTAATCATATTGGTGGCTTCGATGCTATTTAGCACTTTTCGGAAGGCACCGCCAAACGATTGGAATATTTTCATGTACATATCGGCATTAATGCCGGCGTCATACATGGCAAAGCGCACGTTTGCCCAGTTGAAATTGTCTGAAAATACGTGTGGAATCGCAATATGGATGGCCTGCATTAATTCGAAGGCCATCGTATATTTACGTTTCCAATTGTACATGATATCGGTGGGAAATTCCGGTGCGTCAAAGTAAGTGGCCATTTCTACCCCAATGTATTTGAGTTCGAGGCACTCTTTCCATTTGGCCTTTTCGAGTGGCCTTAACTCTGAAAATGAATAATCTACGAGACCGTTCATCAAGTCGTCACATACAGAGGAACCAGACCAGTCCAAGGTTTCTGTAACCTTTCGGAGAATATCTTCGTTATCTGAGCGCAAGAAATGATGCCTCTCGTGGAGTCTTCTTCCTTCTGAGGTTTCAGAAGGACATGTAATTTTTTTCCATCCAATCCCCGCTGATAATCCTAACGAAGCGGCTTTAATGGCGCTATCGATAGCACCCATGACGATATTCAACATCGGACACACCACGGACAACAACGTCTCAAAGAAGGAGCCAACAGGGCCCAAGAATTTGAATACCAGACCCAATATCTTCATCCATTCCGCAATCAATAGGTCGATGATTTTGAGAGCAATGTCGATAAAGTTTTTGAAAAAGGCGTCAATGACGGAGGTGTCGCCTGACATGATGGCAATGGCTTGCAACAACATTTGTACAATGGACGCCACAATATCCATGAGAATGCCTTCTAACTTTTCGTAAATCAAATCCATAATTTTGACAATGTCGAAACAAATTTTTTCGGCGCCCGGTGCAATGGCTTTCAAAAATTCACCCGTCGTCTGGAAAAATTCACGCACTAAATACACTTGACCCTGCAGAATTGTTCGGGCGCCCGACTTGAAAGTTGTAATCAAACTATCTTCTGTGAGTCCGGGCCCTATGAAATCTTGAACAATCGTGGTCGCCATATTAATGACGACAAGCCCCGTTCGAATGCCGTGCACATAAATAACTTGTGCAATAATATTTAAATATTTTGCAATCGGTTTTCGTAATTTCCTATCTATTTTCGGAATAAGACCCGCTACCATGGCAGCCAAGGCTCCTTGTTGCCGTTCGTAATCACATAAACGTGGCAATGTTTTCAAATTGACGTCGGCAAAATTGCCCGCTATCAGTGCAATTCCGTCGTTCACCGCTTGTCGGGCGATATTCATTGTTAAGCGTTTGTTGTTGCGCACCCACAGTCCGGCCGAACAAAAGAAATCGTCACGCCCGTAAATCGTGCAGCCGGCGTTTGTCAAGTCTACGGAAGGGTCTAAAGATGTAATGGATTGGGCATTCGATACATCACAAGCCCATTCTTTTTCACCATCCTCGTTGTCCACAATCGCACATCCTGTGGGACGATTGCTATACAAATCCGCGACATTGTTTAACTTTTCGGTGCTCGAAGCAAATTCCTTCAAAAAAGACAGCGTCGGCGTGGTCGTGATTTCATAGGTGGCATCAGAGGTGCGGGCGTCTTTTTCATTGATACCGATTTCGTCTCCATCGAAAATACGGTCGGCGACATCGCACGTGGGATTAAGAGGGCCCAACGACACAATATAATCGAGGGCGTCTGCAAAGGCCCCCGTATTTTGAAATGTCCATTCGATAATCATGGAATTGCACCAATGAATAGCGACATCTCCAGACGTGAAACGTTCTTCAATCAAATCGCCCACTTGTTGAGATGACGCTGTGATGTCCAAGTCTGGATAACGCGCGATGCAACGGCATTTGTCTGTGACTTTTAACGGTTGCAAATAAGAACACATACAGTCGTTTTTATTGTTATTCGTGTCGCATATTTCAATGCGTTTTTCTCCTTGCATGGCGTTGTACTCTTTGTCTTCACATGGTGTCCAGCGCAAATTTGGTGAACCGTCGGTGGTACTGTCTGCCGTGGGCACTTCTAGTTTTGGATACATATACTTCCAACGTGCGACCAGCTGCTCTTTGTTCATTCCATGACCACAATTTGTTTGGTAATTAAAAAAGTGTCCGGTCACAATGTCACCGAACGATAACGCAACCCGCGTTAAAATGCGCGCCGATTCAATGGCTGTGCGTGTAATTGGCGGCAATGCCAAGGGTAATACGATGCTTTTGTCGAGGCCTATGTCCTCAATATTGATATTGATGGAACGAAGGGGTTTGATAAACGGAAATGCGTCCCCAAATCCCGGCCCGAGGATACCATGAGACACATGCATGACAAGGGCGTCCAAAGGTGCAAATATATCAAAATTCAAGTTTGGCTGACCACACCAAGGATTAAACGGTTTTTCGCCCTCTTCCAACGTGCGGCCATAGTGACTGTCACATTGACATTCAGCCAAGTCTTGTGTCCATATCCAACCGTTGGAGTTGACAACACCCGTGTCATAATTATACGCAGTGTCTTCTTGCCTATCTAGACAGGTGTACACTTTTTTGCGCGCAATTGTCGGCCCTTCCCATCGTTGCAACGTTCGAAACACGTTCTGTTCTTGTGTAAAAATAGATTTAAATAAGAGTTCCATCCCCATGCCGGACACAATGGCGTATGCGTTGATATACAAAATACCGTAATTAAACAACGAACAGCCAATGGTATATGATAGGCGCACGTACTTATGGTCGTCGACGTCGCGCGCCCAATCACATTTCAATTCAAGTGGACTATTGTCATCCACAAAGATTTGAGACAAATCTTTTTTTGAAGTAATCATTTGTTCCAAAATATAGACAACCCACTGGGCAAAGATTGCCCCAGATTGCACCGCTTGATACATTTTTGCGAAAGCTTGTTGCATAGACCACACTTTTTCGTCTAAGGCCGACACCTCCGGGTCAAATGACGCCATCAAGTGCAGCGGCCCGTTCACAACAATTGTGGCGACAATATCAACAGCGCCGGCGGCACCATATGCCAGGGCGGTAAAAAGACCTTCTTTTGGATAACGCGCCAGTACAAAATCAGGGTCAAACACTTTGATTATGTTGGCCACAGTATTAAACATAATAGAATCTAAGGCCAGGCCACCCTCCGTAATTCCACGTTCCAATTTGAACGATACTTTGTATATGTCCGGGAATTCCGTTAAAAGCATTCGAAACATCATTTGAAAGGTACGAATAGCAGCCTGAAACAAGTTGTTAATAGCGGCCGTCACGTGAGGTTCCATCGTTATGAAAAACCCAATATTAAACAGCGGCTCAAAGCGGCGACAAGCACACGCCACGACTTTCTGGCCGATAGAAATTGCTGTCAATGTATGATTCACTGGCAAAGCAATGTCAAAATCGTTGTAGTAAAAGGTATTTGTGGTGGGGTCTTTCTTCTCCGGGTCGTAAAACCAACTTGTAAATGAACGGGTACCTGTAATGAGGGCCATCACCAGTTCAGAAAACATCTTAAACATGTTGATGTGAGAACAGGCCGTCAGCGTGACGTACCACGCCTTTATGACTTGTGCGTGCATCACCAAAAACGTATTGGCCACAGGCATGCCTAGCCCATAGAATACACGCGAAATTTGTAAGAATGGTTCAATAATATTATCCATCAGTGGAATTAAGAAACATTTCCACGAATCATCTAAAATAGATAAAATATCCGCATGATAGTAGTGCATCATAAATGTTGCTATCACAAATAATCCTGCGGCAACAGACCACTTAGCACGCGACGCAAACATTGTACCCAAATCAATTCCAATATTCCAAATGCCCAAGACGGGCGTTAAAACGACTGCAATGAGACTAGCGACGATTTGCATCACGATTTGTTGTAAATCACGAATCAACGAATCGTCTGTAGAACCACCAACGTTTAGAACGGTCACTACGAAAAAAGATAAGGCAACGCCTATCAGCGCAGTTACTAATAGTAAAAAAACATCATACATTTATTTTTTATTTAGCTCTCTAAATACTGTCCCACACCAAATGTAGCGTACAGCCTTTGTAAAGTGCGCTCGCCAGTTACTGCCAGGCTCGCCAATAAACGGTCTGTACGAGCCTTCTTTAAAAGCATAGAATCCCGAACTGATTCATCTGCTGTTACATACACACGTTTTGGCGCCAATGCTATCCAATGGTACACCATAAGCGGGGTTACCGACAACCGAGAACCTATTCTAGTGGCACGTCCAATCGCTTGCTCTTCGTCCGATGCTGACCACTGTGGCTCCATGATGTGGAACGCGTCCACCCCCACCAAAGAAATGCCCGTCTGTGCCCGTGACGTGATAATCAACACCCTTCCGGCACCAGAATGAAACCATTCCATGTCCGTAGTGTCTTTGAACAACCGAAACTCTAGCGAGGAGTCCTGTGCACACGCGTAATCATAAAAGCCATCGGCCCCACGCTCGCGAAAGAACGAATACACCACTGTCCTCGACGCATTATCCTCCACAATCTTCCGGAACACACGCCTCCATTTGGAAGTGGAGTTGCAGAATTGGCGCGAACGGCTCAGATACGCGTCTTGACGCTTGCTCCTCTCATAAACATATTCCTGCCACTCTTCGGTGGTCATTCGCGACCCCATGTACCGATGCTGCGTCACTTGATGTTTCATCGGTGGTACGTACAATATATGTTTGTCCAAATGACATGTCTGCATCAGGCGGCACAGTCCAGGGTGTTGACTACTATTATCCAACGGTGTCGCCGACAACAGCAACGAAAAAGCAGAACGTTTGCACATTTTCTGTACAAACTCACTCTTCCCACACGTATTGACGTATTGTTGGCACTCGTCCACCACCAAAAAGTATTCTTTGGGACAGCATAGGTCGAGAAAAGACTTCTTGGGTGTTGCACACTTGAATTTGCGTATTTTATACAACTGCTTGCTAAACTTACAGAAACGAATCTCGTTTACAAGAGCCGACCAAGACATTGACATATATGTGTTTCGTGTGCTACCAGTCGCTTTTATCAGTAGGCGAATCAACCGATTGTAATGCGCCAGGGGCTTGTTGTCCTCTGAAAACCACCAATCCACGTTCTTTACGAGAATGTCTTCAAATGTGAACGATTCGGATGCCTTATACTTGGCCAGATTGTCTTTCCACGACGTGTCAATGTTGGTCTTAGTAGTCAACACAATAACCTTGCTTTTTGTATGTGTCATCAAAAACACTCTGGCGGCATGAAGGGCGGCCAATGTTTTGCCACTACCCAGTGGATAATACGCTAGAATGCTGCGCGGACTCTTTGAGTCGAACATCAGGTTCTGAACGCATAGTGAAGGGCCGTACTGATACGGTCGACCATCGAACAATTGACAATGCGACATCACGCAAGAAATTTATTTGATTCAAATACCAGGAAATTTATTTGATTCAAATCAAATTTCCAGAAAATAATTTGATTCGAATCAAATCTCAGGGAATCTCCAGAAAATAATTTGATTCGAATCAAATCTCAGGGAATCAAGAAATTTGATTTGATTCAAATCAAATCTCAGGGAATCTCAAACAATTATTTTGATTCAAATCAAATTTCCAGAAAATAATTTGATTCGAATCAAATCTCAGGGAATCAAGAAATTTGATTTGATTCAAATCAAATCTCAGGGAATCTCAAACAATTATTTTGATTCAAATCAAATTTCCAGAAAATAATTTGATTCAAATCAAATCTCAGGGAATCTCCAGAAAAATAATTTGATTCGAATCAAATCTCAGGGAATCAAGAAATTTGATTTGATTCAAATCAAATATCGATGAACAATACATCGTCGAATATAACCGACACTCAACTGAACAGTTTATTATCTCCATCGGACGTTTCTGGTGACAGGGCCGCACTTTTACCACTTGCTTTAGTCATAGCATTCCCTCTCGTGGTCGTGGCTTGTCTTTACGCGTGTATTTTCCGCATGGATAAAAATAGAGAACGGTGAGGTTCAATAAAATTGAATTATTTATAGGACGTATATCTCAACGAAATGGGCGGCTCTATAACGACCCCTGTCCATATTGAATATTTTTCGGACAGGGGCGGCGACTACACCATCACACGCACCGACGACAAGTGGACGTTCAGGTGGGGTACTGTCCAAAAAGGCGTCGAGGTAGATGTTTTCCAGCAAGAACACCTTTGCGCGGGCCATCTTGTTCGCAATAATTTGTCAAAAAAAGCCACAAAACATTTTGACGCGGAACACGACGGGTATTTGGACGTTCTTATCGCAAATGAAACAGTTGAGCTCAAAGATGTACTCTTAAGGCCGCGCGGAATTTGCAAAGAGTCTGTGAACAAAGTCTTATTCGCCGCTATGAGAATATATGCGCGTCAGATTAGACAACCGATTCGCTCGGGCATCTTAGAAATCTCCTCTGAAAATGCTAAGGCGGCGTACCACTGCTATAAAAAAGCCTTTAAAATCAATGGGTTTTCTACCAAGACGCCGGAACCACCGTCAAAAAAGATAGTTGATTACGTCGTCGTTTTTACAAGAGATGTTTATCAACAGCCACAATTAATGTTTTAAACAAATGTTACACATATATGAAAAGACGAAAATTAAATTTTTAGATTATTCACTTTCACTAGATATGGTATTAAAGCCTACTTCAAAGTAAATTTCGTACAACGTTTTGTTGCCCACTTTGTACACGGCTTGCTTGGCACCCTGTGGCACCTCGATGGGTTCAAAACTCGAGAAACGCAAAGAGTCCATACTATCAGGGACGTTTGAACGGACACATTTTGATTTCAACGTGATGGCGGGTATTGGACGTTCTATAGACATTATCTCTTGTATGTTGGCCATCGTCTCGGGCGTGTGCTTTGCAGATGGTTTAAAACGGTATTGGCCACGTGCCCAATCATAAATATTGACGCCATACTTGTTCCCAGTGACGTAGGTAAAATCCAGAACGCCGTGCTCGGCAAAGACGTCCGTCATACATGCAATCGCATACTTATAAAACATCGAGCGGTGTTTCAACATCAGTGAGAAATCGGGTGTCGATAAATAATTCAAATTTTGATGCGCTTGCAGTATCTCGCTCTTTTTTTTGTTGATGCGGGCGATGTAGCCCGGCGTTTTCAACGTCACAATCGGAAATACGTCGCCGGTGCCTTCGAGGTGTATCATGGGCAATTTGCTTTCACATTTTTGTTTGGGCCATTTCGTATAGTCTACGTTCATCGGTGGTCGACATTTTGCTAGAAACGCGTGTCTTGGGTGCAACGCCGCCCAAATGTGATTTCGATAAGGT
>Ga0302122_10001742_pt1 | contig 13789 bp, 18 predicted proteins | sample CB21_SCM_MG_FD_203115 | JGI IMG/M metagenome (GOLD analysis project Ga0302122, IMG submission 203115) | Marine microbial communities from Western Arctic Ocean, Canada - CB21_SCM | ecosystem: Environmental > Aquatic > Marine > Oceanic | place: Canada: Western Arctic Ocean | collected 2017-09-28
CCCGTGGATGACAATGCCGTCGACCTGGTCACAAGTGCACTCGCTGTGTGCCATGCCCTTGATCTCAGCGTTGTCTTCAACGAATTTGCTCGTGTGCTGCGACCAGGAGGTCGTATTCTCCTGTCAGGTCCGCATCCGACCGCTGGCCAGATAGGCGGGCAAGCGTTCCTCTCAGGAGAAGGATTCGACCTGCCACACGTGCGCAACCATGCGCAACCAATATCGGACTATGTCACCGCAATGACCGGGACCAGGTTCCACATCGACTCATTGGTCGAGCTCCCCTACGACGCTATGACCCTCGAAATGAACCCTGGTCACAAGTTCTACCCCCAGGTTGTCGACGGGGCACTCAAAGGCTTGCCGTTCGTCTTAATCTGGGAAGCCACCCTGACCTGACAACAGGCCCGATAATCACTGGCCAATCGGTGACCTGTTTGATTGACCAGCAATAACTCCTCGGCAGAACAAGACCATCGGGCCCATCGGTGGCGAACAGGACCCCAGCTCAGCGCTCGTCGCTGGTTAGCAACCTTGTGATCGTTGCCCAATGCTCCCGTAGCCCATCACAGCTCCGCACGGCTTTGACCGACCCCAGCGGGTACTGCGGTGGGGTCATCCACGAATATTGACTTCGACCCGGACACCGTTGGGGTCATCGACGAAGATCTGCGATAGCGAGATCTCGGGACGCTCGCTCGTTCGGTACTTCAGTCCACAGTCGTCGAGCACCGAACACATCGCTGCGAAGTCGCTGCCTTCGAATGCAATGTGGTTGAACGCGCTGCGTTGAGCAAACCGATCGTCCTCGTCGATGAAGTTCAGGTGCACCACGGCGGTATCGCCTAAGAAAAGCCACGCACCTGGGAAGCCAAAATCTGGTCGATCCTGCGGCCGATTCTCGAGCCCTAGAACGTCCTGGTAGAACGCGACGGTTTCGTCGGGCTTCGATGTATCGATGTTGATGTGATCAAGTCCGGTGATTCCCACGCACGTATCCTAGATCAGGACCCTCTGCCCTCGCATGAAAGAGGGACCCCCCACAATCAAGCTCAGCCTGTCTGTTGATGAGGTCCTACACGCGACCCGAGCGGTCCGTAAACGCATTTATTTCGACAAACCCGTTGATCTCTCCGAGAAAGCCTGGGCGATCTGCGCCACTACCGAAGGCAACGCTGCTGCCGAGTTCAAGGGTGGTCACGCCGGACACACAGCCCAGCAAGCACGGGTTACCAGCTCGGCTGCGTATCTGCCCGAGGGTGCTCCCGCTATCCACATTATGTTCGAAGCGATAGCAGCGGTCATCTGAGATTCTCCACAAGCGTTCGTGGCGCGCCGCTCTAGCTCACCATGTGCCCAGGAGATGAGCTGCACTCGTGCCACGATCGACATTCAGATTGACGCCATTCACATAACTTGCCGTACGCTGATCTGCCAGAAACAACATGGCGCCAACCATCTCCGCTGGCTCCGCAGGGCGGCCTGCCAACGCCACCGCTCGGTCGATAACATCGTCGCCAACACCTCTACGAAAGTCTTGCGACAGCTGCGTATTTGTGACACCTGGGCACAGGCTGTTCATCCTGATGTCGAGTTCGGATCGCACCTGTAGCCCGCGCCACATCGTGTAGTACTGCACGGCCTGCTTCGAGAAGCTGTAGCCATCGCCGACGACGTCGTCATGCACAGACACCCAATCTGCTCCAGCATCAAACGAGTCTGCCAGCATGAGCGCCCGGTGATGATCCGCATTGTCGGCCCAGGGCCGGCCAGCGGTCGAGGCCACATGTGTGACCGAGCCACCACCAGAGATACGAGGTAGCAGCGCTTCAGTTAAGTGCCTCAGCCCTAGCCAATTGATCGCCATCACTTCGGCTGGGCTAAACCGACCACCGTTGGGGACACCCGCACAGCTCATCAGCCAATCGACTTCGGGCGGCATGAGCTCAAGAGCGAGCTCAATCGAGGCACTATCGCCCACGTCACAGTGAACCGCTTGAGTGACCGGTGCTGACACTGGCGCCACGTCGAGCGTGTGGACGTTCGCACCTGCCTTCAGCAAGCTGTCGACCACTGCGGCGCCAATGCCCGATGCTGCACCGGTCACCACCACGGTGCGGTCTGACAAATCCATCCACGTCGCTTCCTGCATGGCTGCCACATTAGGTGAGAGCGAAGCGATGTCGCGAACAAGCGCCTGCTGCTGCTGTCTCTGACCACTAGCGTCTGGGGATGGACCCTTCGGCTCTGTCCGCACGAGACGCTCTTCGCCAGATGGCACAAGGTGAGATCACCGCTGTGCAGCTCATGACCGCATGCTTGGCCCAAGTAGACCGGATCGACCCCGTGGTCAATGCCATGGTTATTCGCAACGATGAGTTGGCCCTCGAACGCGCTGCCAAAGCCGACCTAGAGCGCCAGAGTGGCAGAGCCATTGGTCCTTTGCACGGCTTGCCAGTCGCCATCAAAGATCTCCACCCAACCGCCGATATGCCCACAACCTATGGCAGCCCAGCTTTTTCGGACCACCAACCAACACAGGACGCTGGCATCGTCACCCGCATCAAGGCCGCTGGTGGAATCCCGATCGGCAAAACCAACATCCCCGAGCGAAGCATCGGGGCGAACACCGTGAACCCCTTATTTGGGGCAACGGGGAACCCCTTTGACCCGACCCTCACATGCGGCGGCTCATCGGGCGGCTCCGGCGTTGCTGTAGCTACCAACATGGCGCCGCTAGCAACAGGCTCTGACCACGGCGGCAGTGTTCGTATCCCCGCGTGTTACACGGGCGTTGTAGGCCACAGGGCAACACCTGGCATCGTGCCTCACGAGTTGCGATCTATGGCCCAGACCTATTACAGCGTGCAAGGCCCTATGGCCCGCACAGTCGACGACACAGCCTTGCTGCTATCTGTGATTGCTGACCGTAATACAGGCAACTTTCCTGGCGATCCAATGATGTTCCCCTTGGATGCGTCGTTGTTCGGCGCGCTCGATCCAATCGATCCGTCCGCGCTACGCATCGCGTTCACCGAGGATCTAGGAGGCGTGCTGGTGTCCGAGCAAATCCGCCAGACATTCCGGGCACGGATCGAGAAGCTCCAAGACGTCGTGGCCGTGTGCGACCCGCATCCCATCGACCTTCGGCGGGCACCCGACGTGGACTGGAAAGTCCGCAGCGACATCTTTGTAAGCCAGTACTATCAGGAGGCGTCGAGTTGGACGCCTGACTTCAACCCCAACATCCAGGCGTCGTACAACGCTGCGCTCAAAATGCCGATGTACGACATCGCTGTGGCCCGGCAAGTCCAGATGGAACTCAACCAGCAGTTCCAACAAATTTTCGCTGACTACGACGTGTTGCTCTGCCCGGGCGTAAGCGTGCCGCCATTCCCCTGGACGAACCGCAACCCAACCCATGTCGATGGTGAACCGGTCGACAACTACATGGCATGGCTCGCTCTCACCGCATCGTTAACTGTTGTTGGCCACCCGGTCACAGCGCTGCCGTGCGGGCTCGACCCTCAAGGGACTCCCTTTGGTGTCCAGGTCGTTGGGCCGATGTATCAGGACCACCGCTCACTGAGTGTTGCTTCAGCACTCGAGGCCATCTTCGCTACTGATCCAGACACCGCAAGACCAATCCCGAACTTCGATTGGCTCACCCAGCAGACGCCAAACTGCCGCTCCGCCAAGATGTAACCGAGGCCGCTGTCTCGGACAGCTACGGCTGGGCCTGTGGTCACAGATAACCTGCGCCAGGTATGGAACTGCTCGATCTCACCGATGTCCCCGAACGTGTCCTGGTAGTGGTCGCTCACCCCGACGATATCGACTTCGGTATAGCGGGCACCGCTGCGGTCCTCATTGCAGCTGGTAGCCATGTGACCTACGCCCTGTGCACCAGTGGCGAAGCAGGCATCCCCGAAGAGATGGATCGGGCCGAGCTTGCCGAGGTCCGCGAGCGCGAGCAACGCGCTGCTGCAGCAGAAGTCGGCGTGACCGACGTTCGCTTCTTGGGCCAGCCCGACGGGCATCTCGAAGCCAACCTCGAGTTGCGCAAGGTCATCAGCCGAGTGATCCGCCAAGTCAAGCCCGATGTTGTAATCACACAAAGCCCCGAGCGGCGCTACGAACGTATCTTTGGTTCACATCCCGATCATCTGGCATGCGCCGAGGCCACCATCTCGGCCGTCTATCCCGATGCCCGCAATCCGCATGCTCATGTTGAATTGATGGCCGAGGGCCATGAACCGCACGCTGTCGACTGGATCTGGATCACCCAGGGTCGCAAGCCGAACCTTGCGGTGGACATCACTAACGTCATCGACAAGAAAGTTGCAGCGCTATCGAGCCACAGCAGCCAGGTCGAGTGGATCGAAGACGTCGACAAGCTGCTTCGTGATTGGGCTGCCACGACGGCTGCAAAGCACGGCGTCGCCGAGCAGGCACCTCTCATCGAAGCTTTCACCAGAGTCCAAACCCACTAGCGTCGCAACCCCCAAGGCAGCCAGCAACTGAGTAGCCTCAACGCGTGACTCTTGGTGGCATTGCAGCAATCATCGCGGCCGTCGTTGCCGTAACAGCGATTGCGTTCGTCTGGTCCCAGATGATGTCGAATCCCGGCACCATGAGCGACGGCAGCGTCGGGGCAGTAATGGACGGCGGTGAAGACGTGCGCCGGATCGACTTAGGTACACATACTTATGTCGCGCAGCAGGCCGAAGAGCAACTAAAGGCTGAGGGCTACAAGTGCCGCACCGTGTCACTTGAACAAGGTGCGTTCGGCATCGGTCTCGGCGACCACCATTACCTGGTCTACAACGCCGAAGACGAGGACCGAGTTCGCTTGGTAGTCGATGAGCTTCTCGAAGACTCTGGTATCAGCTTCGACGACCTCGGCGATACATGATCATCTTCGTTGACTACGAACACGCTGATCGTTACAAGGACGGCGGCGGGTCCAATATCCAGGCTGCCCGCACCTGGATCAGCTACCGGCTCGAAGATCTCTCAGGAATGCCTTCACTGCTCGTGCGGTGGGATCGCATCAGCCTCGAGCTGTTGGCCAAGATCGACGCGCAAGCTATTTTCATCAGCGGCAACGGCTCTGACCCCTCGCTCTATGACGCTGACGCACTGACCCCGCTCTACGAGATTATTCGCGATTCTGGCTTGCCGATTTTTGGCTTCTGCGGTGGTCTTCAGTGCTTGGCTCTGGCCTTGGGGGGAGAACTGAGGTTACTAGACATTGCTCCGGACGCCGAAGAATCCGACACACTGAAGAAGTGGCCAAACGGCCATTTCGGCGAGGTCGGTTATCGCCCGATTGAGCTTCTTGGCGAGCACGAACTGCTTGTCGGCCTCGGCGATGCGCCTGTGTTCCGCCACGCCCACGGGCTACATGTTCCCGAGCCACCTTCGGGGTTTCAGGTTCTCGCTCGCACCGAGATCACTCCGGTGCAGATCATGGTGAACGATGAGACGCGTATCATCGGCACCCAGTTCCATCCGGAGTACTGGACCGACGAACACCCTGCTGGCAAGACCCTGATCGAGAACTTCATGCGCTGGTCCAGCCTCATCTAGCGATCCGGCATAGTCAGCTAACCGACACTGCCTGGGACTATTGCGTCCGTCATTCGCAGGTTTCGGGTTCCCGCCTGAGGCGTTCTCGCCGATCAGCCGCTGGCACCTGCACTACCAGCTGTGCGATGTCGAAGAACTACCCATCAGAACCAGTATCGAGGTGGGCCACGTCACCGACTAGCACTGGTTGCAGTGCTTCACACAAGTGTCGATAAACGGAGCGCGACCGTACCTCCACCCGGTTGGTCGCTCATGGTTTGTCAATGAAACCTATGTCAAATTTGCTGATGCGTCCCTTACCACCAAGCAGTGCACGAACAATCACGTTGCGCGTGCCCACGTTCAACTCAAGGAGCGTCTCGGCCCGATGGGCGGACTCGAACACCACCGAACCGAATCTTCTACGGTCCCGCTAGGTCCTGAAAGGTTTGGTCTACGGCGCGATGCGTTCGATGTGCCAGGAGCTGTCGCGGTAGACGTAACGCAGGCGGTCGTGGAGCCGACTGGGTCGGCCTTGCCAAAACTCGAACATGACCGGCGCTACGCGGTAGCCGCCCCAGAACGGCGGGCGAGTTATATCGCCTTCGCCGAAGCGGGCCTGCACATCGAGCACCGCCTTCTCGAGCACCGACGGGTCAGCAATCAGGTCACTCTGCGGTGATGCCCACGCCCCTAGCTGGCTACCACGAGGACGCGAAGCGAAATAGGCGTCGCTCTCTTCGACGGCGACCCGGGTGACGGTGCCTACGATGCGAACTTGACGATGCATGGTGAGCCAGCTGAAGAGCAGGCTCGCCTTGCCGGCTGATTCAAGCTCGGCGGCCTTCGAGCTCTCATAGTTCGTGTAGAACACGAAACCGCGCTCGTCCACGCCCTTCGCCAACACATTGCGGGCATGAGGCCAGCCGCCCTCATCAACCGTTGCAAGAACCATGGCGTTGGGTTCAAAGACGTCGTTCTCTACCGCAGCCTCGAACCACAAGCGCCACTGCTCCGTTGGATCGTCGTGCATCGATGCGGTGTCAATGGTGCCCACGTCGTAATGCAAACGAAACTCACCCAAGTCCATCCTCACAGTCAACCATCACTAACCTCATATCGATGCACCGTTGGGGCGAATACTGATGAGTCGCTTCCGGCTAGACGCTGGCGACCTACTCGCGATCGCTATCGGCGGCGTGCTCGGCGCTAGTGCGCGTTGGGGCATCACGTTTATATCGACCGACGCCACCACCGGCGATTGGTTTGTCTCTGCCCCAAACACCTCGCTCACCGCCGGGACGACCATCACCGGATCCGAGTCGGTCGGTGCGGGGCACGCGATCGCATCAGCCAGCGGAATCCCAGTCGACACATTGACCGTGAACCTTGTGGGTTGCCTTCTTCTCGGTGCGTTGACCTTATTGCTCATCCGGTCGACCACGACTTCCCGTCGCTTGCTCATCGGCGCTGCCACTGGTTTCTGCGGCAGCCTGACCACCTTCTCTGCCTTTGCCGTGGAGGTCGCTTGGCTACTACGGGCTCAACCTGTGTTCGCAAGCAGGCCAGTCGGCGAGAACGTCCGATTCGACCGCGACGTGCCCGGCTTGGCGCTTTATGTGGTGCTCAGCATCGCCGGCGGAGCAGTCGCCTTTGCAGTCGGCCGCATCCTCGCTGACCGCTTTGTGGGTTCTGCGCCAAACCCCACAATTGGAGAGCCAGCGTGACAGCACTCGCCTTTGTAGTGGTGGCAGCGGTGTTCACGCTGATGCGAGCCGTTCTCACCTCAGGGCAACCTGTTGACGAGATTCCGTGGCGTACTTTTACGGTGAACATCAGCGGCGCGTTCCTGCTTGGAATCGTCGTCGCCTCTACGTGGTGGAACAATCCCGTCGTGGCCACCACTGCTGGTCTCGGGTCGCTCACGACCTTCTCCACGGTTGCCGCCGAAGCTGCTTCTCTGCTCGATAATGGCTGTAAAGGCCGTGCAATGGCCTACGTTGGAATAACTGTGGTTGCCGGCATTGCCGCGGCCTGGTTCGGACTCAGTATCGGAGAAATGTCATGACCGCACCAGTTGTACTCGAAGTATTCAGTGACTTTCTTTGACCGTGGTGCCATGTAGGCACCGTGCGTGTCGATGAGCTGAAGCGCCGCATGGGCGACACAATCGAGGTGCAGTGGAAGAGCTTTCTGCTTCGCACCGAACCCAAGGTCACAACGTTGGAGAAGTTCACGGCCTACACCGAGTCATGGCAACGGCCCGCCGATATGGAACCGTCAGCGAAATTCACCACCCCGTGGGCATCAGGCGCTACCCCACCGTCGAGTTCGTTCCCGGCACAAATGGCGTGGAAGGCAAGCGCTCACTTCGGCGACCAAGCCCAACAGCGATATCACCACGCTCTGCTCGATGCGTACTTCGTGCAGAATCGTGACATCAGCAGCGGGCCCGAGCTCGCACAGATCGCCCACGAATGCGATATCGACAAAGATGCCTTCGTCGAGTTGTTCACCGAACAGCACGATTCGCTGCGTGAAATGGTCGCTGCCGAACACAACGACGCCATCGGCCGAGGCATCACTGGAGTTCCAAGCGTCATCGTCAACAACAACGACTTCCCAATTCAAGGCGCTCAAGATGTCGAGAACTATGAGCGGCTAATCGCCCGAGTCATCGAACGAGGTCTCTAATCGGCGGGTTCCGCAACCTCTGGACGAGGGACCTCGTGTGGCGTACAACGCCAGGCGAAGGCTTGGCTGAGCAGCGACGACCAATACCCAAAGTCGACGCGTCCGAGAGCGCTATTGCCAGCGCTTTCATCAGCAATTACGACGCGCGTGGTGGAAGCAGCGTGTACGTCTGTTTGGGGCCCATCTGCGAAGAGTTCACCACCTCATGAGCTACAGGAGTGGCACCAACATTTTTGACTAGGCGGCACCCTTTGGGCCTGAACTCTTTAGGCCGGTGGAGCGACGGTGTCGAGACCGCAGAACGACCGCAGAACCTCGGGAACGCTAAAGGTGCCGTCGGCCTGCTGGTAATGCTCCATCAGGAACACGAGCATGCGGGCAACCGGAATGGCAGTGCCGTTTAGAGTGTGGGCGAACTCTGAGCCATTCTCGGTCTTAACCCGAGTATCCAAGCGGCGTGCCGAGTAGTCCAGGTAATTCGAACAGCTCGTGACCTCGCGGTACGCGCCTTCGGATGGAAGCCAGACTTCGCAGTCGTACTTCTTGGCCGCGGCATTACCAAGATCACCTGCGGCGATGTTCACGACGCGGTAAGGCAGCTCGAGTTCGTCCAAGATCTCGCGTTCGATCTCGAGCAGCAGTTCGTGCTCGTCCCAGCTCTTGTCGGCGGGCGACCAGATGAACATTTCAAGCTTGTCGAACTGATGGACACGAAAGATGCCTCGTGTGTCCTTCCCATAGGTTCCGGCTTCGCGGCGAAAGCAAGTAGAGAACCCGGCGTAACGCAGGGGTAGTTTCTCAATGTCAAGCCGGTCCTTGCGGTGCATGCCCGCCAGTGGAACCTCGGCAGTGCCGACCAGGTACAAATCGTCTTCTGGAATGCCGTACACCTGATGCTGATCGGTCGGGAAGAATCCGGCGTCGATCATCATCTGTTCGCGCACCAACACCGGGGGAACCACCGGGTTGAAACCACGAGCCACCAGCTTGCCGAGCGCCCATTGCACAAGGGCAAACTCGATCTGCACCGCGGCGCCAGTGATGTAGGCGAATCGCGAGCCACTTACTTCAGCGCCCAACTCGTTGTTCACCCAACCAATATGGCGGCCGAAGTCAGCGTGATCCATTGGAGGCGCTTCGGGTGTGCCGCCCACCGTGGCGACAACCGTGCCCTCGTCTTCGCCGCCATCGGGTACGGACTCATGGGCAGGCAACGGAAGCTGTAAAGCAGCTGCCTTCAGGTCGGCGTCGAGTGCCCCATAGGCCGCTTCTGCCTCAGTCAGGTCCGCCTTAACTAGTCCCGCTGCTGCGATCTTGGCAGGGCGCTCATCGGGCGAGGCCTTGCCAATCTCCTTGGAGACTGTGTTTGACCGATTCCGCAGTTCTTCGACTGCCAGTTGCATGTCTCGATGCTTGGAGCTCAGTTCGAGCACTTGGTCAACAAGCGCCGGGTCGGCACCTTTGCGTTCCATGCCGGCGCGGTACGCCGGGTCGCTGAGTTGCTTGAGGTCAATCACCCGGAAAGCGTACGCGGCGCACGCAGCACTCACTAACCAATTTCGCTATCGACCCAACGAGCTAGAGGCGCGATGCAACGATGGCGTTGGCTATTGCACGCCCGACTGCCTCGAACGCGGCCTCTGCCAAATTGTGTAACTCACCGGATTGCGTCCCGGTAGAGACCGCAAAACACATGTCACCATCGAAACTCGTATGTGCCGGGCGCAGGCAGGCGCCATACGCATCGTGGGCTCGCACCAGCAACCGACTGAGTTGATCTCGTGTCAGTGCAGCATCAGTGGCCAGGACACCCAACGTTGTGTTCTGGTTCGTTGCCGGCGCAACGGCCAGCGGTTCGGCTATCGCTGGTCCGCCGGTTAACGGTGTTCCTTCGAGCGAAAAGACATCACCAAGTGCGTTAACAGCAACCAGGGCGGCCACCGTTGCATCGCCTATCCGCACCGCTGCAGAGCCGATACCGCCAGGGATCTTCTCACCACGCCACTTGCCACAGGTTGCACCGGTGCCCGCTCCAACGAGACCCTGTTGGACCGGTGCATTCGATGCGACGCGAAAGGCGTGCGCTCCGTCACGCGCTGTTGGCCGCACGTGAGCGGGACCAACGCCCAAGTCGTACAACGCTGCGGCGGGCACGATGGGCACGACCGCCGTGGTCGTCGTAAAACCGCGACCCTGGGCCTCAAGTTCGGCCATGACGCCATCAGCGCTAGCCAGTCCAAAGGCGCTACCACCGGTGATGACCAGGGCGTTTGCCTGTTCTACCGTCATGCCCGAGGACAGCAGTCCGTACTCGCGTGTTGCCGGTGCTGCACCACGAATCTCGCCGGAAACAATGCTTGGTTCCGGAAGCACGATGACGGTGCAACCCGTCTGAGCTGTCGCGTCGGTGTAGTGACCCACGGTGATACCAGCGATCGCCGTAAGCGTGTTGTTCTCGCTCACGTAATCAGTGTAGAAGACAGCGCCCAGCGCAACGAAGTACGCCCAGGACCACCGTCCAATCCAGTCCGTCCAACAGCTGTTGTTCGCCCAGAGCTAGGTTGATTCGACCATGCAGACCAGCCGCCGATTAGGCCCTATGACTGCTTACCTCAGCGAAAGACACGACCCAGGGACCGGCCTCGAGGTTGCTCGACGTTGTCGGCTGAGGGGAATACGGTGACGTGTCACTCACGGTGTGAAGTGTCGCTGTTAGTGCGTCGAGTCCGACAATATCGATCCGCATTCCCAATGTCCGAAGATGCACGATTATCGGCAAAAGGTCCGGATCTACCGCCAGTTCTACGTCGATCGCGACGATGATGTGTGCCGGGTCAATACCACTCGCCCGCACTACTGCGTGACACACCGGGACGAGCCCGGTGAGCATCTCAGCTGATGGAACTGCAATACGAACTGCGAGACCCCCACCATTGACAGCGACGGTGTCGACGACGTCGATGATAAACGCTTCCATGACAGCGCGGCCCAGACCCATCGCTGACACGCGTGCGTGGTGAGGCCACAATGCAAGTAGCTCACCACTTCTAAGTGCCCACCACGAGGCTGCCTCAACAACATCAGATCCACCGTCGGAACGGAGGCGGTAGCGGGTGACGATATCACCAAGCTCGAGGTCGGCCCCACGCCCGGTTAGGTGAAGCGGTATCGAGGGTTTCGGTCCGACGTACCCAGCAAACCAGGAAGCGACATGCCGAGCTATCATCGTCGAGAATTGGGTTGATCATGACCTCATCGCTCGACGACGCTGCGGGTCGAAAAGCGATCGACCGATGTTCTTCGATGGCTTGAGCACACGCCTGATCGAACCGATCAGAAGAATCAGCGGTCAAGATGCGGCGGATTGGCCGCTCGAAGAACAACGATGGCATGCGCTCAAACGGAATCAAGCTGCCATCAGGGTTGACGCGAATGGCAATCGAATCAGTTCCCAGCACGCGACGCAGCGGTGCCAGATCTGATATTCGCAGCGGATCTGCCGCCGACTGGATGATTTCACTCACCTAACTCAATCGTCCAAAGAATACGGCTTATGAGTCATCCGGTTCACAAACCTTTGAAGCGACCTATGAGGCCAACCTGGTCTCCTTCCTCGTCGACGACAAAGGGCCTAGATCCTTAACTCCGAAAGCAGCTTCAGCCCTATTAGCCAGCCGTTACCTTCGCTGTAACCATGGCGCCTATTTCGAAATTGGTTCGCCAGCACGTTCCAAGACTGACGGGACAGTCTGGGAGGTCACATCGCTCTCGTCACTGTCACCACCAGAGACCGGTGCACCTAAGACATCGCCATCACCCGGGCGCAGCCCACTTTCGTTCCGGTTCACCCACCGGAAGAACAAGAAAGTAATGATCGCCCAAATATAGAACCCACCGCCGAGTTTCATGATTAGGCCTGCGGCTTGTTGATCAGCAACCGCGCTGATCCCCCAAAGGCGAACATCATGGTTGTAGACCCGGTAAAGCGGATTCTCAGCGACGGTCAGAAATGCTCCCGGCACCGTTGGCAACACCGAGTTCAGGAACAGGAAGATCATCTGGCCCGGATAGGTCGCTCGCAGCTCGGGCAAAGGGCTCACCACCGGCATCCACATGAGCAGGGCACCGGTAAACACAGAAAGGTGCACGACGTAGTGGAAGACTCCGTTCTCGATCGAGAAGTTCACTACTGGCTTCAGATGTGTCACCGCGATGAGCACGTTGAAGAGGACGGCGGCAACGACAGGGCGCGTAAACCGGCGAACCCAGACGCCACTGCTGCCATCGGTGCTCACAATCAAACGCGCGAGCCACTCGGGAACCGACAGCAAGAACAACGGCGGGATCACGAGCGTGATCAGCATGTGCTGGATCATGTGCGCGCCGTAGAGGTATTCCTCACTGATGTCGTGCATGGGCCAATCACTGGCCGCCCACAACAGCAACACCGCAGCGGTGAAGCAGACCTTCTGCCGGCGCCCAACTACCGGCTCGCCTTGAGCGACGGCTTTGGGACCAAGAACTCGAGTCACCCAATAGCCGAAACCGACTATCACCACGATGATGAACCACACCTCAGGGTGTGGTTGGAACCGCCAGATATCGGTATCGGCGGCCAAGAACATCGCTAACCAAGTCCGAAGAGGTCAAAGGCCAAGAAGAAAATGGTGTACACACCTATGGCCAAGACCAGACCTCCGATGAACAGATAGCGGAACCACGGCGTGTCGTACTTCAAATGCATGAAGTACGCCGCGACCATCACGAACTTGATGATCATCAGAACGGTCAGGGACAGAAAAAGAAACCAGCGTGGAACGCTGTCTTCGACGAAATAGGTACCAACTTCGAACGCCGTAAACAGCGCAAGAATGGCCGCGATCTTCAGATAGAAGAGATCGCTTGGGTGGTGGTCGTCGTGCGCATCTACTGCGGCATCGACAGCGGTGTCAGTCATCGAGAAGCCTCTATTGCGGGAAGAGATAGACGATAGTGAAGATCAGAATCCACACGACGTCAACGAAGTGCCAGTACAAGCCGACGATTTCAACAGTCTCGGCCTTGTCGCTGTTCAAGCGGCCTTGCTTGTGCATGATGTAGGTCGCCAACAACATGACGATGCCTATGGACACGTGCACGCCGTGGAAACCAGTCAGGGTGAAGAACGCCGAACCGAAGATGTTTGTCGAGTAGCCGAGGCCCTTTTCAACGAACTCGGTGAACTCGTAAATCTGACCAGCAATGAACACAGACCCGAGTGCAGCGGTAGTCAGCGTCCAGATCCGGAAGCTGCGGTACTCGCTGCGTCGGATCGCCGAAAGTGCGAGCACCATCGTCAAGGAGCTACCAAGCAAGATAAATGAGGAGATCGACGTGAACGGAATATCGAACACGCCCTCGCCGTCTTCGCCACCGAAACGAGGGCCGATATTGCGACCGTCCTGTTCGAATGGCGCCAGGTTCGCTGCGAAGTCGTTGAAGCGTTCCTTGTAGAGGAGATAGGTAGATATGAGTGCACCGAACA